>JGI25153J46596_10000136_pt1 | contig 78754 bp, 86 predicted proteins | sample AraplaMF_Col_mMF_FD_46596 | JGI IMG/M metagenome (IMG submission 46596)
AGGAACAGCCAGACTGCGTTGTGCGAGACCTTGACCCCGCGGGCTGCCAGTTCCGCCTTCAGACCATGCAGCGTCAGGTGCGGCGTCTGAGTGATCCGCTCAACGATGAAGGCGCGGTGCGGATCAAGCACAGGTTTGCGGTGGCCGCCCATCTTGCCAGGCGCTACCGAGCCGGTCGTTCGATAACGCTGCGACCACTTCACAACTGACGAGACCGCAACGCCAAACCGTTCCGCTACGGATCGGCAGCTCTCACCCTTGGCAACGGCGGATACCGCGCGCTTACGCAAATCGTTGGAAATTGGTCGGACCATCGGATGCTGGCCTCCAGCCCAGCCAGCATCTTGAATCATATTCGCCCCAGATCCGGAATCCCTTCCGATTCAATAAATCTGTGAACCGATCTAGCCTGCGAGCTTCCGGTACGAAATCTTCTCCCGCTTCCGTGAGACGCACGCGGCGCGTCGATCGGTCGAACAGACGAAGCGCGAGTTCGCTCTCGAGTTCGCGGATCAGGCCGGATACGACCGGCTGGGCCACGCGCAGCACGTAGGCGGCACGAGTGAATGCGCCTTTTTCCGCGACGGCCACGAATGCTTCGAGTTGCCTCAGGGTGACGCGTGCCAATGTGCGGCCTCTTATTCATAGCGTAAGGATATAGATTGATCGAGCATATCCGAGTTGGCACGCTCAGTCATAGGGCCTACGTCGATGCAATAGAGAATTAGACTGCAGGGAGGCATCTGGTGGAGGCGGTCGAGGCGACCGGGCAACTTTCAGTGCCCGAGCGAGGCAGCGCCCTTAGAAGCGCATGGTGGGTCGTTTTCGGTTCCGCTTTGGCTTTGGTCGTCGGCAACGGTCCGATTCTGCTCTTCACCTTCGGGGTTCTTCTCGAGCCCATCAGTTCCGAATTCGGTTGGCAAAGAAGCGTTCTGGCGTCCGCCATCGCAGTCGCGCACATCCTCGGAGCTGTGGCGATGCCTTTCGTTGGAATGATGATCGACAAGGTTGGCGTAAGAAGCGTCACTCTTCCCGCGATCGCACTGTTCGGTGTTGTCTTGGCGAGTGCTGGACTGCTCGGACCTCATCCGGCGCACTTCATCCTGCTTTACGGTCTCCTCGGAGTTCTGGGCGCCGCCCATTCAACGCTCTCCTATGCGCGAGTGATCTCCGGGTGGTTCGACGCCTCGCGAGGGCGTGCTCTTGGACTGTCGCTTGTCGGCATTGGTGTGGGTGCTGCGATCGTGCCGAAATTCACCTATGTCTTGGTTGCGAACTACGGGTGGCGCGCGGCGTATTGTGGCCTCGGGGTCATGACGCTCCTTGTGGCCTTCCCGGCGGTTATGATTTTCGTTCGCGAGAACCCATGCCAGCCCGCCACGAACGAGAAGACCTTCAGTCTGAAACTGGCCATTTCAGATCCTCAGTTCTGGCTTGCATCGGTCGCCTTGTTGCTGGAGGCCGCTGCGATCAACGGCACAATCGCGCACATCGTGCCGCTCCTGTCCGATCGCGGAATCTCAGCCGGTACTGCGACGACGGCCGTGTCTGCCGCCGGATTTGCGCTTATCATTGGGCGCATCGCCTGCGGTTTCGCACTCGATCGATTCCACGTTAGGTACGTTGCTGCAGTCCTCTTCGCGATTCCTCTACTGGGAATGGGGCTGCTCGGGGTGGGAAGCAGCGGCTGGTTGGCCGTATTCGCCGCGATCTTGCTCGGGCTCGGCATCGGAACCGAGGGCGATATCATGGCCTATCTCACAAGCAGATACTTCGGGATCTCAAGTTACGGGGCGGTCTACGGTCTGGTGCTGGCCTTCTTCACGGTCGGATCTGGTCTCGGCCCTTGGATCATGGCGCGGGCGCACGACACGTTTCACGACTACGCTCCGGGCCTCCTTGGCATGGCGATGATCAGCCTCTGTGCGATCGGTATGCTTTGCGCGCTAGGCCCCTACCGGTATTCCCCCCGCAGCAGCCGAGAATGAGGATCGAATGGGAACAACGTCGAAAACGTTACGTGTAGCCGTCGTCGGTGCCGGATTGGGCGGTCTGGCAGCTGCTAACGCTTTTCATAGGCGTGGATTTAACGTGAGCGTTTACGAACAGGCGCCGGCGCTCGGCGAAGTCGGTGCTGGCATCTTCGTCTATCCAAACAGTCTCCGCCAGCTCGAGAGGATGGGATTCGCAAAGGCCTTGAAGGAGGTGGGACCCGAGTCGGTCCTGGTTCGGTGTACCGTCGCAAGGACGGGAGTGTCGTAGGCCCGATACTCACAACGGATTCGTCGGGTTGGAACGGAATGTACGGGATGCATCGGGCCGATATCCTGCATATTTTGGCAGATGGACTTCCTCCTGGCGTTGTGCGCACCAGCCGCAAATGCGTGTCTGTCGAGCAGACCGATGAATATGCCGAACTCCGGTTCGAGGATGGCGAAACGGCGAGGGTAGACGCGGTCATAGCGGCCGACGGGATCAAATCCGCCTTGCAGCTTCAAGTCGCCGACTCCGAGCAACCCGAGTATGCCGGATATCGCGCATATCGCGGGCTGATTGCCCGCGAAAAGTTGGCCGAATGGGATGACCGCACCCATCAGGTCTGGATGGGTGACGGCAAGCATTTCATGGTCTTCCCCGTCAGGTCCGGGAGGCTGCTTAACTACGTAGGGTTCGTTCCGACGGCATCTGAAACGGTTGAGTCATGGTCGGCGACCGGCGATCGCGATGAACTCGCGAACGAGTTCGCGGATTGGGATCCGCGAGTTACCGATTTGCTCAGCAGGATCGAAAGCTGCTTTTGGTGGGGGCTTTACGATCGTCGGCCTCTCTCGAACTGGGTAAGTGGTCGTCTCGCTTTGCTGGGCGACGCAGCTCACCCGATGCTTCCCCATCTCGGCCAAGGCGCCAACCAGGCAATCGAGGACGGCGTAGCGGTAGCTGTGCTTTTGGAGGGTAGAACCTCGTCCGAGGTGCCGGCGGCTCTGAGGGCTTATCAGTCTCTGAGAAAGCCGCGCACTGACGTGATCCAGGCCGAAGCACGTCGTAATGGCCATCGATACGACTCCCGCTACGAAGATCTCGCTCAGCGCGACAGCGAAATACGGGAAGCTGCGATTGCTCTTAGAAGATCCCTGTACGACTACGATGTTGAGCAGGCCGCTCAAGAGATGAGGAAGTGAGTGTCACCGGCGAGGGCGGCGTCAGCCGATTGCTCGCATTTGCCTAGGATTTTGAAGAGGATATGATTCCGATGCGCTGTATTGCGGTAGCGACGGCACTTGCAGTTTCGACACTATGGCTCCTGCCTAGGGCTGTCCGTTCGGAGGAAGTCGTGAAGGTCGGAATCGTCCTGCCTTTGAGCGGCCCGTTCGCTGCGAGCGGAAAGCAGATGCTGGAAGGCGCGCGCTATTACCTCCGCAAGAACGGTGACAAGGTCGGCAATCGGCGAGTGGAGCTCATCGAGAGGGACGATGGAGGTGTTGCGGATGCCACTCGACGGCTGGCTCAGGAGCTCATTGTCAACGACAAGGTTGACATCCTGTCCGGCTTCGGGCTTACGCCTCTCGCGTTTGCCGCGGCGCCGTTGGCCACGCAAACGAAAATTCCTATGATCGTCATGGGTGCGGCTACTTCCAGCGTAACCGAGCGCTCACCCTATGTGATCCGGACGAGCTTCGCACAAGGTCAGTCCGCGGCGCATGAACAAGAGCGATCGGAACGATGCTCGGGGCCTTGCTGAACTGGTGCGGGTTGGGTGGTATCGAGAAATTAAAATCAAGAGCGAGGAGAGTCAGAAGGTTCGAGCGATACTCGTCGCGCGATCCCGCCTTGTGTCCATACGCCGGGATATCGAGAACCAGGTCCGCAGCCTGATCAAGGAATGTGGGTTATTATTCCCTCGCGCGATCGGCTAACAGTTCCGTAACCAGGTCGGCGAGCTATTGGGCGAAGATCATCAACTCCTCAACGTGATCGGGCCGCTCCTGGCGATTCATGAGCATATCTGCCAGCAGCAGAGCAAATTCGACGACGAGGTCCGCCGATTTGGCGAAGTCTGACGAGACGACGCGTCGCCTGATGACGGTCCCTGGTGTTGGCGTGGTGACTGCCTTGACGTTCCGCCATACGATCGATGACCCGTCCCGCTTCCGATCGACCTCGGCAGTCAGCGCTTATCTCGGCCTCACACCTCGGCGCAACCAGTCTGGTGAAACAGACACTAGTGGCAAGATATCTAGATGGGGTGACAGGCTTCTCCGAACTTACTTGTTCGAGGCAGCGACGGTCCTTCTCTATCGGACCAAAAAATGGTCTTCCCTCAAGGCCTGGGGAGTGAAGCTCGCGAAGCGGATCAGTATGAAAAAGGCAAAGGTCGCCCTTGCCCGTAAGATCGCAGTGATCCTCCACTGCATTTGGGTCGACGGCACGTCGTTCGATTGGGGCCACGCTCCGGCCTGACCTTATTTGTAAGCTCCTGGCCCGGTCCGCCGGGCTGGCGATGTCCCGCTGGGACGGTGGTCGTGGTGACCTCGGTCAATCGGCTGGTGACGGCTCGTCCGCACGCCGTTGCAAACGATGAGGCACCCGATCCGGACATCATCATGAGGCGATTGCGACCTCGGAAAGGACCATGACCCCAGCGACGGGCAGCGGATCATTGAGATTAGGTGACCGCTAATCGACCAATACTACTGAGCTGGCTATCGATCTATCAGCCGCGCTCGCCCCGTCTCCGCAACCCCGACTCGCTCCAACGGGTCGAGCGCTACCGTCTTGCCGAATGGCTTGAAAAAGAGAATTGACATCAATCCGCAATTAAAGGGCCGATTGACACCTATCTGCAGGGAGCAATTTTAGACGCCAATCGCGAGGCTTAGGGAGGAAATATTGTGGGCCGAATGACCGCGCCAGTTAGAATTTGAATTTCACGTATGCCGAACCGTACTGAACGTCACGTCCGGGTATCGCGCTCTCGCTTAGGAACGGTCCGACGAAAAAGTAGGCATAGGCCAACGAAACGTCTAAGTGCCGAGTGGCTCGCCACACGATCGAGGCCGAAAGCTGGTCTCCGATGTAGCGCTGGGGGTTTTCCCGTCCCGTCCGAAGCAAATTGCCGCCTAACCCATAGACGCCGTCGTGTAGACTATTTCTCCAGAATAGGTCGTAGCCAATTCCCAGCTGAACGGAGGCGGATATATTGGCCTTGAACGTAGCGCCCAGAGCCAACAGATTGGGAGGGCCGTTCAAGCCGATTGCAGCTTGGCCGAAGTAGATTCCAGTCGGGAATAGAGCGCTAAACGTTCCGAATGTACCGCTTGTCGCGCCACCGTCGCCGCTTGTCACCGCTGCCTTAAGACTCACGCGGGGCGTGAAAAGTGCGGACTTGAAAGTGTAACCCGTCTCAGTGCCGTAAGCGTAGGCGCTCAACGGCAGGTTGGCAAAGCTGCCGGCCGGATAGGTCAATTCCCAATCGTAGTCCCAATTTCCCTTAAGCCCGAACGCCCGCGCGCCGAAGGTATGGCGTTGCTCGTCACCTATTCAGCGATCGAAGACAGCTTGGCGATTTTATTGCCTAGATAGTATAGGTCTAGGCCGCCACCGATCGAAGGAACCGGCGTTGTGGCGTAGACTCCCCAAAAATGTCGTCCGCGTATCCGCTGGATCGTCGAGCACCTGCGGGCGATTGAGGACTGGTTGGGTTACGAACGCAGTTGCGTGCCAAGCGCCTACGTCAAAGATCGCTGAGACACCGTCGAATGCCCGTCGGACGTTTGGTCCCTCACGCACGTCTACAAATCTGCCTGAGCCAAATTGAAACTCCTGCCGGCCCAAGCGAACCGCGACATTCACGCCGGAGAATGCCGGTAGGTCGAATTGGGCAAACGCCTGTTCGATCCACAGCCGATCCTCATCAATTGGGCGGGGGCCACCATCGCGCCCACCTAATGTCGCGCTGGAAAGCTGGCCAAACAGCCGGATCCCGTCTCCCAAATGCCAATCCGAGTATGCAGAAGTGCGCTGAAGTAGGTAACCGTCGCGATCTTGAGGGCCTGCTCCCCAACTAGCATTACGAAAACCCTCGTACCACTCGCGCACCTCACCACCAAGAGTCAGATACTGATCTTTCTGGCTTCCCAACGGAATGAATTTGATGGCATCGAGAGGATCACGTCTGCATCTGACATCCCGAAGATAGCTGTAGTCCTCGTCCTGTCGTAGCAACGCGAAGGGAGGAGGCGACGGGCAACTCTAATCCGCCCATGCGGCAGTAGAGACCATGCAGAGAGCGAACATCCAAAACCGCGACGTACTCCAACCTCTGGTCTTCGCCGTCGTGGCCCCCGTGTCGTAGGCGCGTTTCGGCGTTGGGCGGCACGCCGTGCGGAGTTCGTCAACGGTCACATGTCGGACGTCGCGCCGCCTATCCTCTTCCCAGTCGCCGTTCCTTGAGGAAGAGAAACGAAGAAGACACGCAGCAGGAGAGACCGATCTTCTGCTCCGTCTTCGGGCGCGGTTCTATCGAGATTGCCATTGTCCGCCTCCTCCAATCTTCGATGAGGTCAGGCGATCTCGAGGGTTGCCAGAGCGCGCTGCTTGCTTGCCGCTTAACCCTTACAAGTCGATTGCGGTAGGTGTGGCACCTCTGTGTCGCATAAAGTGGAACGCGGTCCTGATGGTTTGGATGGGGCTTCAGGTCCAATGTGCTCAGACGACGCTGCCGAGGTCTGTCGTACACCTTCATACGCATCGCGGCGTTCGATCGGAGCGCTAGATCTCGATACGGGCTTTCACCTCATGGCAAGTAGCTTCCTTCTGCAGGCACGGCACCACATACAACCGCTTTCAGGTAGCTCTTCATAAGATTTGCTAATAGGCATTCGCATAGCGCCACGTTCTGTCGACGAAACGTCGGGAGCGCCGATCAGGTACGCTCGCACTCGATCGGCCACCCGCGAGGTCTCAAAACAGGGCGGTACACCGAGGCCGCGGAGTAGTACCTGCGACATTCAATGAAAACTTGTACAGCCACAGCGACTAATGGACGCCGAGATAGGCGCTCGCCAACCGTTCGTCGGACAGGAAGGTCTCCCATTGTCCCATCCCCACCTCGTGAACGACGCGGCCGGACGCCATGACGTACGCCCGGTCGGTGATCTCCGAGGCGATGCCAACGTTCTGCTCGACCAGAAGCAGGCTCATCCCTCTCCGCCTCAGTTTGTGGGTGATCTGCAGGATATCCTTGACGACCTTAGGCGCCAGACCGGTGGAGGGCTCATCCATGATCAGAAGTCTCGGGCGCAGTAGAAGCGCGCGCGCGATAGCCACCATCTGCTGCTGCCCTCCGCTCAGCAGCTCCACGCGTTGTGTCCTACGCTCGGCGACGACGGGGAACAATTCGTAGACTTCGTCGAAAGTGAAGGCGAAGCCCTTGTCCGCCGACCGACGGCCATATCGTTCGGCTATCGCCAGGTTCTCCTGAACCGAAAGTTCGCCGAAGAGATTGCGGTTCTCGAGCACCACGGCGAGGCCGTGCCGTGACATCAGGTGCGCCGACAAATTAGTGATGTCGAAGCCGTCCATGGCTATCCTGCCCGACATCGATCCCAGCAGACCGCAGATGGTTCGCACCAAGGTCGTCTTGCCGACGCCGTTCGCGCCGACGATCGCGACCGCTTCGCCGGCGTCGATCGTCAACGAAACGCCCCGAAGGATCGACAGGGCGCCATATCCTGCGTGAAGATCCCGGACCGCCAGCATGCTAAACTCCCAAATAGACTTCCCGCACCTTCGGATGCTGCTGGATCATGGCCATCGTGCCGCTCACGATGATCTCCCCGAAATAGAGCACATGCACTTCCTGAACGACGGACATCAGTTCCATGTCATGCGAGACGAGCAGGATGCTGAGACCGTCGTTCTGCAACGACGTGATCCAGGATCTCAGACTTTCGATCTCGTTGTCGTTCAATCCCGAGGACGGTTCGTCGAGGAGTAGCAGCTTCGGGCGTCCGGCGACTGCGCGCGCAATCTCGACCATTCTCCGCTGCCCAGCAGGCAACTTCCCCGCTCGTTGATCCAAGAGCTTGACCATGTCGAAGCGATGGCAGATATGTTCCGCCTCCGCGCGGCAGCGTTCGATCTCCCGCTTGCCGCCAGAAAGCCCGAGCACATCCTGTAGCAGGTTGCTGGACGTCAGCTTCGTGACGCCGACCATGACGTTTTCCAGCACCGTCATCTGTTCGAACAGGCGAGGGGTCTGGAACGTTCGGACGAGGCCCCGACGGCAGCGTGCCTGCACGGTCTCGTCATTGATCACAGCGCCCTCGTAGCGAACGTCGCCGCCGTTCGGGACGAGGTAGCCGGAAATGATGTTGAAAAGGGTCGTCTTTCCCGAGCCGTTGGGCCCAATCAGTCCGGTGATGCCGGCCGATTCCACCCGCAGATTGACGTCGCTGAGAACACGCAGTCCTCCGAAGCTATGTCGAATTCCCTGAAGTCTCAGTAGATCTATCATTTGGCCTCGTCGGTGGTCGCTAAAGACGTCTTCCAGCGATCGATAATGGCTGCGCCGAAGCCGATAATCCCGTTGGGAGCCGCCACGACGACCGCCACTAGCGCGAGGCCGAACAGGATCTGGTGAAAATCTCCGAAACGGCTGAAGAATTCAGGGACGAACGTGACAAAGAGCGCACCGATGACGATACCTGGGAGAGAATTCAATCCGCCGATCACCGGGATGAGAAGAAGCGTGATCGACCGTTCGATCGAGAAGCTGTGCACGCTCACGAAGTTGATGTGATGGGCCCACAGACTTCCGCCGATGCTTCCAAGCGCCGCTCCGACCATGAACATCTTGGTTCGCAGCCAGTGCATGTCTATGGCGAGGCTTGCCGCCGCCTCGGGGGAATCCCGCATCGCGCGCATCATCAGGCCTGTTCGACTTCCCATCAGGTTGCGCACGAGCAGCATGCAGACGAACACGACGATCCAGACCAGATAGTAGAAGCGCTCGGGCGTATCGAAGACAAAGGCGCCGATAGCCAGTTTCGGGATGCCTCCCACGCCCAGCTCGCCGCCGGTGATCAAGTCCCATTCGAAGAACATGCTGTTTGCGATGATTCCGAATGCCAGCGTCGCCAGCGCGAGGAAATAGCCGGTCAAACGGAGAACGGGCCACCCGATAAGAAACGCGATCGCGGCGCTGCCGCCTATGCCGAGGACGAAACCGGCGGCATTTGGCAACCCCAGCCGTGCGGTGCAATAGGCGGTCGAGTAGGCGCCGATCCCGTAGAACGCGGCCTGGGCGAAATTCACGATGCCGCACTGGCCCAGCAACAGGCCGACGCCCAGGCCGGCGATGACGTAGATGGCGGTGAACACCAACAGTCCCACGAGCTGACGATCGGCCACTACAGGGACGGCGGCCCAGGCCGCGATCACCGCAACCAGAACGAACCAACGATGCACGATCAACCTCCCTTCCGCCCGGCGTGCCCCAATAGACCGTGAGGCATGAAGATCATGATCGCGATCAAAGCCGAGAAGGCGACAACATCCCGATACCCCGAAGGAACTCCGACCACGGCGAGGGACTCGACGAGCCCCAATACCAGGCCGCCAATGACCGCGCCCATCGGATTGGTGAGACCGCCAAGGATCGCCGCCGCGAACCCCTTCAGCGTCAGCGCAAGCCCGAGGTGGTAGTTCACCGGCACGATCGGCGCGACCAGGACGCCGGCCACCGCGCCGAGGATGCCGCCGAGCGCGAAAGTGCAGGTGCGCATCATGCGCACGTCGACGCCGCTGGTGGCAGCGCCATCCGGATCGATCGAGGCAGCCATCATCGAAAGTCCGAGGGTGGTCTTGTGATAGAACTGGCGGATGACGAGACTGAGCAGCAGCACGATCCCGATCAGCCAAGCCGCATGTTCCTGCAGAATTGCGTCGGAAACGAAGATCACTCCGTCGCCGCCGATCGGCGGAAGCCCGTAGGAATCCCTTCCGACGAAATAGAGCACGCAGGCCGAAAGCGTCATCGCAAGTCCAATCGTTAGCAGCAGGTAGCTGTCGTCCGGTGCGTTGCGCGCGTTCATCGGGCGCACAAGCATGATCTCCACGACTGCGCCGATCACGGCGCCGCTTGCGATGCCTCCGGAGATCGCCGCCCAATACGGCAAGCCGTAGCCGCGCATCAGCAGCACCGTAGCAATGGCGGCGATGATGCTGAACTCTCCTTGCATCGCGTTGATGACGCGCGTCCCCTTGAAGATGGCCGCCAGTCCCATGCCAGTGAGTGCGTAGATGCAACCGTTGACAATCCCGGCGAGGACCGCCTGCGTCATGAGAAAAGACATGTCGACAACCTGCTCGTTCGATGTTCCCGGATGGCGCGTCAGCGGACCTTGCGGTCCGGTCAATCGATCAGCTTGAAGGGCAGGCGCGAGAACGTCCCGTTCCTGAGCATCGAATACGTGAAGCTTTCGAGCTTGATGCCCGTCATGTCGTCGGCGCCAAAATCGTAGTCGGCCATGACGCCCCGGTAGGCCCCCTGCATAGCTCCGCAAATCGTCTCCGGTGATGCCGACTTCTGCTTTTCCAGGCCGGCCTTCAGGGCGAAGACGGCATCCCAGCCGGCCGCCTCGAAATTCTTCGGGAGGCGGCCATATTCCTGCCGAAAGAGATCGACGAATTCCTTCTGTCGCGGCAGTGGATCCTCACCGATGAGGAACTCGGGATGCACCACGTTGTCCGCTCCCATGCCCATGGCGGTGACGTATTCGTAGGATGCCGTTCCGATCGCCGCGACCACGGGCTTATCGATGCGCAGCTGCTTGACGTTCCGGAACGGCGCCCCGTTTGTCGCGATGATGAATATCGCATCGGGCGACGCGGCCCGAACCTTGGCGGCCTGGGTCGTGGTGTCGGTGGCGCCAATTTCGAACTTCTCGAGCGCAGCGAGTTCGATGCCGTAATCCTTGTAAACGCCGTTGATCGCCTGCATCACCACGTTGCCGTATCCCGCGTCGTAGAGGACCGCGACCTTCCTTGCTCCGATGTGCTTTGCGTAGCCGAGCATGGCCTTCGCGTTCAGGATCTGCGGCGGTAGAATGTGGAATACGCATTTGCGCGACCTCTCGATCTCCGGTCCGATGCCGGAAAACGAGATCTGAGCCATTCCCAGTTTGCTGGTGATGCCGCCGACGGCGACAGTCGGCGCCGTCTGGGTAGCGCCGATGATGGCGACGACCTTCTTGCCGTAGATCAAATCGTTCGTCTTGGTGATGGCGACGTCGGGATTGGAGGCGTCGTCCTCGACGACGATGTTGAGCCGTCTCCCGAGAACACCTCCCTTCGCATTGATCGCTTTCTGAGCGAGCACCACTCCGTTGCGTTCAGGAACGCCGATGCCTGCCCCCGGCCCCGTAATGGACAGTACGGCCCCGACATTGATGGGATCGTCCGCGCAGGCGGACGACGTAAAGAAGGTGCCGCCAGCGAGAATGCAGAGCGCCCTCGCGATCGTCCTTGCGTAGCTCATGATGCATTACCCTCCCTGCTTTTTTCATTCGGATGCCGCTTCGAGGCGTCCGACTCCGCGGGGCCGAAGCGATACTTCGAGGCGTGTCTTTCCCCCGGCGCCGCCGCAGCAGCCTAACTCAACAATCTAAAAAGTCAAAAATATTCGAAAATATCAGGAAAGAGGTGTAAATCGTGGTTTCTTCGATATGGTGCCGAGATAGTCGGTCGTCGAATCGGGGGCATTCGCTTGGCAAGGTCGGTCATCAATCTTCGAGATTCCCGGGGGCACGCCCTCGACGCGACCCGCAAAGGCAAGACCCGTACCTCGGAGATCTACAACGAGCTCCGACGGGACATCCTCGAATGCCGGCTGAAACCGGGAGCGAGGCTGCGATCGGACGATCTGAAGATCCAGTACGACATCGGCCTTAGCCCGCTGCGCGAGGCGCTCATGAAACTCGCCTCGGACGGCCTGGTGATGCTCGAAGAGCACAAGGGATTCCGCGTTGCATCGGTCTCGAAATCCGACCTGCTGGACGTGACTTTCCTTCGGAAAGAGCTTGATTGTACAGCGATAAAGCTCTCGATAGACAAGGGAGACGATCGATGGGAAGCGAACATCGTGGCGGCTCTGCACGAGCTTTCGAGACGGAAGAAGATCGGAGCGGACGGGCTGATCGACGCCGAGTGGGAGCAGCGCCACCGAGCCTTCCACTTTTCGCTGGTCTGCGCATGCGGGTCGTCGTGGCTGCTGCACTATCGCAATCAGCTGTACGACATGGCGGACAGGTATCGCCGGCTTTCGGTGCAATACCTTCGCTCCGCCAGGGATGACCTCGCTGAACATCAAGAGATCGCCGCGGCCGTACTGGCTCGAGACGTCGAAGCGTCGGCCTTCCTCACGCGCAGGCACCTCGACAGGACGATACAAATCGTGCTGACGGGCGATCCGAACCTCTTCGACGACAGCAAATACTAGGAAGATAGCGAAGATATTCGAAAATATCTTGACCTCTCCATCCGGCGATGGCAAACCCGAGGCATAACCCGGGAGGTTCGAGATGAGGTTCGTGAGCTATCGGAAGGACGGGACCGAAGCGCTGGCCGTCCGAAAAGGCGACGATTTGCTGGACCTCGGGCCCTTGCGGCTGCTCGATCTGCTGGCCGACGGGGCGGGTGCATTGGCCGCAGCTGCCAACGGGGGCGGCCGCATTCTCAGCCCAACCGATATCCGGTTTCTTCCGCCTATATCGAGACCGCCGAAAATCATCTGCGTCGGCCTGAACTATATCGATCACGTCGCCGAGAGTCCGTACAAGGACTTGCCGACCTATCCCGCGTTCTTCCCCAGGTTCGCCTCCAGCCTGGTGGCTCATGAAGAGCCGATCGTTCGGCCCATCGTGTCGGAGCAACTCGACTTCGAGGGCGAGGTCGCCGCCATCATCGGCAAGGGCGGCCGCGGGATCGCGCGCGACAGGGCGCTCGATCATGTCGCGGGCTATTCCATCTTTAACGACGGGTCCATCAGGGACTATCAGTTCAAGTCGCCGCAGTGGACCATCGGAAAGAATTTCGACGGGACAGGCGCTTTCGGACCCGAGTTCGTCACCGCCGACGAATTGCCCAACGGTGCCGCGGGGTTGCGCCTCGAAACACGTCTGAACGGAAAGGTCGTGCAGGCCGCCAACACCAACGACCTGCTCTTCAGCGTCGCCGACCTGATCTTCTTCGCGAGCGAAGCCCTCACTTTGGAGCCGGGCGATGTCATCGTGACCGGCACACCGTCGGGAGTCGGCTTCGCGCGCAAGCCGCCGCTGTTCATGAAAGATGGCGACATCTGCGAGATCGAGGTCGAAGGTCTCGGTGTCCTCCGCAATCCAATCAAGGACGGGGCTCGGACTTCCGTCGCCGCTTGATCGACAACAACCGAAATCAGGGAGGACTCCAGTGACCCCACTCGTGGTGCGCCAGAGCTACATGGCCTTGAACGTGCAGGACCTCGATGCCTGCGTGAAAGACGCGATAGACGTCGCCGGCCTCCAGTTGATCGAACGTTCCGACGCTCGCGTCGTCCTAAGCTCGGGATCAAGGCACGCGGAGCTGATACTTCACCGCGCATCGGAAAACGCTGCCCGATGCATCGGACTGGAGGCGCCCAACGCCGGATCGGTGGATCGCGCTGCCGTCAAGATCCGCGAGGCCGGATTGCGCGTCCTCAGCGAACAACCCTCGCTCGATTGCATCGCGCGCTCTGTGACGTTTTCCACGTCCGAGGGCCACGTGATGGAGGTTCATACGCCCATGCCGGAAACCAACAGGCGGCGATATCTCGGCCCCGGAATCCATCCAAAGGGCATCTGCCATGTGAACCTGGCGGCAAAAGACCCCTGGGCGATGTACGTCGAGCTCGGCAAGGCGATCGGGCTCAAGCTTTCCGAGCGCATGGCGAACAATCAATTGATGTGGTTGCGCGCCGCTGACGGCCGTCACCATACTATAGGCTTGGCGAAGAGCTCCCAATCGGGGTTGCATCATTTCGCATGGGAGTTCGCGCAGTTCTCCGATTTCATGAGGCTTGGCGATCTCCTGGATTCCGTCGACCGATCGCTGGTCTGGGGGCCGGGTCGTCATGGAGCAGGTGACAACCTGTTCACCTACTACGTCGATCCCGCCGGCTTTCTCGTGGAGTGCTCGTCGGAGATGGCGGTGATTAAGGAGGGCACCGACTTCCAGCCTCGGGTGGTAGAGTGCCCGCCCGATCTCTCGAACGTCAAGCTCGTCAATCGATGGGGCACGGTACCGCCGGCCGCCTGGTTGGAACATCATTCTCACTTCGCTCCTTGGAATGCGTAATAGATCTAGCGTTTAAGGGACGGCGCCGCGTCTTCCGAAAAGAGAGCCGCCAACCACGGAGTTGGGCAACATGACCGTCGCGGGAAAGATCGTCGTTGTCACCGGCGCAGAGTCGGGCATCGGTAAGGCGATATCCCTCGCATGCGCGGCCAATGGGGCTCGTGTTGTCGCTTCGGGCCTGATTGCGGACAAGCTTGGGGCAACCGTGGATGAAATCAAAAGCCGCGGCGCGGATGCGATCGCGGTCCCGGTCGACATCGCCGAAGCCGAAAGTGTTCGTGAACTCTTCGAGGTCACAATGCGCACCTTCGGCAGGGTCGATGCGGCAGTGGCCAATGCCGGCGTGATAGGAGATCAATCGGCGGCTATCGATCTGTCCGTCGACAACTGGACCAGAACGATCGGCGTGAATCTGACGGGGACGTTCCTCACAGTGACGGCGGCCGCAAGAATTCTCGTGCGTCAGGGAAACGGCGGATCGATTCTCGCCACCGGCTCGTCGACCGCTCTGAAGCCGATACCCGGAATGATGGCCTATGCGGCGAGCAAGGGAGGGGTGCATGCGATGATGCACGCCTTGGCCGTTGAATTGGCGCCGCACCGCATCCGTGTCAATACGCTGGTCCCAGGTACGACCGCGACCGAGGCGACCCGCAACATGCCGGGTTATCTCGAGCGGGTCGCGAAGTCGCTTCCCCTCGGGTCGGTGGTCGAGGCCGACGAGCTTGGACGATATGCGGCCTTCGTGCTGGGGGATGCATTACCTCATCTTACCGGAAGTCAACTCAAACTGGACGCCGGTCGAACGCTCTAACGGAGGCGCATCATGCGGGTCGAAGCCACGCTTGCAGAGATCAAGAAACTGGAAGACCGCCGCTACGGCGCGATGTTGAGCAACGATATCGCCGCTCTGGATCGATTGTTGTCCGACGATCTCGTCTACACGCACTCGAACGGGCAACGCGACAGCAAGAGCGAGTATCTGTCGCAGGTCGCATCCGGACACTTCAAATATCACTCGATATCGAGACCGGAAGAAGAAGTCCGCGGCTTCGGCGAAATGGCAATGGTGATCGGAAGGATGGTGGCGAAAGTCACTGTCGGCGGGACCGAGAAGCGGCTCGACAACAGGTCGCTGGCCATCTGGATACAGGAGCGGGGTGAATGGAGGCTGTTAGCTTATCAACCCACGCCGGTCCCGACGGCCGCGTGATGCCTAAGTTCGCCAAGATGCCTGACGTAGCGACCCGACGCTCGCGGCCAAAGGCTGATGGCGCTCGCTCGCCAGGCGGTGAACCGGCTTTCCGACGCCGCCTGGAGCAGACCGTGCGCTACGCTAACATCACGATCATCGAGGGCACGGGCGCAGGACTCGTGACGGCGCGGCTTGCCGAGATCGTCCTTCGTGACGAGAATGCCATCGTGCCCGTCGGATCCTTTCAACCCGGCCACAGGGTGACATTGTCTCTGCCGTCCGTACTGGGACGGAAAGGCATCATCCGCGTTTTCGAACCCGAAATGGACGACGACGAGCGGATCGCGTTCAAGCGTAGCGCGCAAATTCTCCGTCAGACCGGCTCACGGTTCAGGCGGGAGGGCATGGGTCGATCGAGGCCACGGCCTACCACCGTTCCGGCGGAATAGACAAGTCGGTGCGCCCTATCCCGACGAGACGATGGTTGAACTCGGAAGGTCGTTTTCTTTCCGAGCCCGAAGAACTGCTGGCGGGTACCATTGAGCGTCTTCAGGCAAGCGGCATTCCGCTCTCCCGTGTACGGCTTTCTCCTCGGCTCTTGAGTCCGGTTTCCTGGGCGATGGGACTTTTTTGGTCGGAACGCTCGAACTCCATCGAAAAGTACGAGGTCCCCCATAATGTCGACCAAACGCCGAGCTTTGCGGGCAGTCCCTTCGACGTAATCTACCGCACCGGTCGTCCATTCCGTAGGCGTCTCGATCGGATCCGGCCCGAGGATCATCGGCTGCTCGCGCAGCTGCGGGACGAGGGGGAAACTGACTACCTTGCGATTCCAATGCGATTCAGCGACGGCAGTTTGCACGCCGTGAGCTTTTCGACAGACCGAGAATCCGGTTGGGCTACCTCGCATATTGCCGCTCTCAAAATCTCAGTCGAAGCACTCGCAATCGCCCTTGAGCCCATGATGCTTAGGAGACAGCTGCGCGAAGTATTGACGACCTATATCGGCCGAGAGCAAGCGAGCCGAGTTCTGGATGGTCACGTCAGAAGGGGTTTCCATGCGACCATCGAAACACCGATGATGTTTGCAGATATTGCGGGTTTCACGAGAATGAGCAACGTTGAGCCCATGAGCGAGGTCATCTCGCTCTTGGACGACTATTTCGGAGCTCTCTCGAACGCCGTGTCCAATCATTCAGGCGAGGTGTTGAAGTTCATGGGAGACGGCTTGCTTTCCATCTTTCCGCCGGTGCACGGCGAAGCGGCCGACACTGGCCGACGGCGAGCCTACTCCGCACTATTGGAGGCCCGGGGGACGCTTAGCACCTCCCGCCGATCGCTCGCGTTCAGGGCTGCGCTCCACTACGGAAGGGTCGCGTATGGCAATGTTGGCGGCATCGACCGCCTCGATTTCACGGTGGTGGGACCAGCGGTGAACCTTGCCAGCAGACTGCAGGTGATCGCCAGGGAAATCGGGCGGGAGGTCTTGGCCACTAGGCAATTTGCCGCAACCTTGAGCGAATTCGAAGTCATCGGCTCCGTGATGGTCCGAGACTTCCCGGACAAAATCGAGCTCTTCGCCCCGCGCACCCCAGGATGACAGAGGAGCTTCCCGGATAGATCGCCCGCTGCGCAGGCCCGCCCTTGCCCGCTGCAGGACCAATTAAAGCGATCAGGCCGTTGTCAGCTTCCGCATCTGGCGGCTCGTCCTACCCGTAGGACGCAGAGTCCGGTTTTGCGGGCTTTTTTCAGGAGGGCATTACCTCAATAAAGTAAGCTGCAGCCGCAGGTCTCGAGATTTTCGGAGAAGTTGGTGACGCGTCAGTTGACTATCCTTGAAGAGCGACGGCGCCTCGTAAATCGCTTTTGCCCGGTCAGAAAATGGCGCTTCGAGGATCTGCTGACGTTCGCGGAAGTGATGGAGACCGGAAGCGTTACGGCCGCCGCCGCGCGACTGGACCTCTCCAAATCGGTCGTCAGCAAGCGTATTCAGGATCTGGAGTCGGCGCTGGCCGTCGAGCTGTTCAAGAGATCAACCCGGCAGGTGAAGCCGACTGAGAAAGGCGAGACCCTGTACGAACAGATCGTTCCGCTAATCCACGACTTCCATGACACCGTTCGGCAGTTTTCCCATCCCTCCGACACCCTGCAAGGCCGTCTTCGCATCGTCGTACCGATCTCAGTGGGGACGAATTACCTGAGAGATGCCATCGCACGATTCGCGGAATGCCATCCCGAACTGGAACTAGCGATCGACTATTACGATCACAGTGTCGATTTGGTCAAGAACGGCTATGATCTAGCGGTGCGCATCGGAGTGCTGAGCGACTCCCGCCTGATCTCCCGAAAGCTCTTCGAGTGTCGACGCATCGTATGCTGCAGCCCCGCCTACGTCAGAGAAAAAGGTCTGCCGACCCGTATCGCGGACCTGGCCGACCATGTCTGCATTGATCACTCTAGTCTGCACAACAAGCAGATATGGGAATTCTCAGAGGGGGCCGATGGAAAAACGCGATCATCGGTTCCAGTGCGAGGCCGGGTCGTCGCCAACAGCGACGAAGCGATGCGCGACATGGCGATCGCCGGCTTTGGACTTATTCTCTTGCCATTCTTCGTCGTGGCCGATGCATTGGATAACGGAGATCTGATAGCGGCTCAGTTGGACGAGCAGCCCACTTCGCACGCCATCTCGGCTGTCTACCCCGCAACCAGACACGTCTCGAGCAAAGTGCGCGCGTTCATAGATCATCTGGTGGCGCACTTCCGCCACCATCGCGTCCGGGAAACCGACCCGAGCTAGGCCGCGAAGGGAGAGGCTATAGACCGTTAAGGAGCGCCGCGCCGATCGATGTCGCCGCCTTACCCGATCGGGACTTCGACGAACTGTCGCGAACGAGATCAGACACGAGGCGCTCCGGCCCGGACCGTCTGATGGACGGCGCATACAATCTCCATAGCAGGATCGAACGACTAACCGATAGAACCCTGACGATGCGCACCCACAGGCGTCGACTTTGCCGACGCTTCATTCAGCGTTCCATGACGATATGGCAGACATTCGAGGACGAGAAAGTCGAGAAGTGAGCGGATCGACGGAAGCAGACCGCGGCGAGACGGAAACATCGCGTATATCCCCTCGTTCGGCATTCGCCATCTTGGCAAGAGAACCGCCAAGCGTCCGGCATCCACGTCTTCGCTAACCATAAGGCTGGGCAATAGCGCGATGCCGATGCCGGCGAGAGCCGCCTCGCGAACTGACCAAAGATCGTCCGTAATCAATCTCGGCCGATAGGGCACAGTCACGACTGGCCCGCCTTCCCGTTCAAGTCGCCACTCGGGTTGGGCGCCCGCGGGCTCGGACATGTCGAGGCCGAAATCAACGGTAGGGAACCCGGCCAACTCCGGCGGCGTTTCTGGGGGAGCGCGGCGCTCAAACAGCTTAGGAGACGCGACGAATCTTCTGCTGACTTCGCCAAGTTTGCGCGTGGCCAACGTGGTCGGCTCAGCAATTGGTTGACCCACCCGTATTGCGATGTCGAAACCTTCGCCGACCACGTCCACCCGCCGGTTGAGCGCCTTCACGTGCATTTCGATCTTGGGGTTATCCGCCATGAAGCGAGCAAGCGAAGCACCCAGCCGATTGAGCAACAGTCCAGACGGGCAGGCCATCCGAATTACGCCTTGCGGAGCTGACTTCACGTTGTCGATGATCGCCTGCGCACCCGCCGCTTCAACGAGCATCGCCATGCAGTGTCGATAATACTCCTGTCCCACATCGGTGACCGAGAAACGACGTGACGAGCGGTGAATGAGCCGAACGCCCAATCGCTCTTCCAATATACCAATCCGGCGGCTGAGCTTCGACTTTTGCATACCCAACGCGCGCGCTGTGGGGGCAAATCCGCCATGCTGGACCACTTGGGCGAAGTAATAGAGATCGTTGAGGTCATGCATCGTCCTATCTGTAGGACGGAGGTTCTTGTTTTGCAATCTTTCGACGAGGTCTCCGGAACGTCATAGCTATACGAGCCTGCCGTCGGGCGAAAGTCGCATATGAGGATCGTTCGATGAAGAAAGTTGTCGGCTTGTACAGCAATCCTCGGCATTGGGTCGGAGATGGATCTCCCGTTCGCACACTTTTCAACTATGACGATCTCGGACGGGAGCTCAGCCCGTTTCTGATGCTGGACTTTGTCGGCCGTTTTTTTTCGAGGCGACTAGAGAAGCACGGGGCGTCGATCAGCATCCGCATCGCGGCTTCGAGACCGTGACAATCGTGTACGACGGAGAAGTCGCACATCACGATTCAGCCGGCAATGGCGGCGTCACCGGTCCGGGCGACCTGCAGTGGATGACCGCCGTCGGCATTCTACACGCCGAGTATCACTCTCCGGCCTTCACGCAGACCGGGGGTCCGTTTCGAATGATCCAGCTATGGGTGAACTTGCCGTCCAAGGATAAGAGTACGTCGCGGCGTTGCCAGTTGATCGCTTGGACGGATATCCCCCTGGTACATCTCCCCGATGATGCCGGCAGGATTCGCGTCATCGCCGGAGATTTCGGCGGCACACGCGGTCCAGCAAAGACATTCACGCCCATAAACCTGTGGGATGTTCGATGCGAAGCCGGCGCGTGTCTCAAGCTCACCATCCCCCATGGCCACAATAGTACGGTTGTCGTGCTTACCGGCCCGCCGAAGATCGGTCCGTCCCGCCCCGCGAGCGGCCGAAATGGCGCTGCTCTCAAGGGAAGGCGACCACGTCAACATCTCTGCGCACGAAGAGGCAACGTTTCTCGTGCTGACCGGCGAGCCGATCGAAGAGCCGATCGTCGGATATGGACCGTTTGTCATGAATACCGAATAGGAGATCAATCAAGCGATTCAGGATTTCAAGCTGGGGCGCGTCGGCCACAGGTCTGATTCTTAGAGGCATGCGCCGCGCCATAGCGACGCAACACTGAGGCCTGTCCGCCGTCTGCGCAATCAGGAAGGGAGCAGCGCTGTTAGCAATTGTCCGACCAGAAGGGGGCAGCAGACGATTTCGGCAGGCATACGACGCATATCGATCATAGTTTTCGCGGCCGGTCGCCTCAGTCTTGCATGGCGTCCCGGTCAAGCAACTGGTGAACACATCATGAGCGACTACGGAAGAGAGGGGCCCGCCTGGGTCGACGCAATCCTCGACTGGAGGTGGACTTGGCTAATTGCCCGGATCGCGGTTGTCGGCATCTTCGTCGTCTCCGGAACTATCAAGCTGTTGGACTTTCCTGCTGCAGTTGCCGAACAGGAGGGGCACGGGCTTCGGCCAGGAGCTTTCTGGGCGGCTTTGACCATCGCCGTCCAGATCGTCGGACCTCTGCTGGTCATTTCAGGTAGGTTCGTTTGGTTGGGAGCGGGCGCGCTGGGAGTTTTCACCGCCATGGCCGCGCTTGTCGGGCACGGTTTCTGGGCGATGCAGGGCGAACAGAGGTTCGTCGCAATGAACGTATTCCTCGAGCACATCGGTCTAATCGGAGGCCTGATAATGACCGCGCTGGTAGCGGAACACGCGAGGCGAGAAGGTCGCTTGTGAAGCGCCTTTACCGATCCATTTGCACGCGGGGTGGGGCTCGATGAGGCTACAGCAAAAGCGCCGCCGTGAAGCGAGACCCCGCGCCAGTGCAAGCCGGCGATCGCCGTATTCCGGTCCATTGATCGATGCGCCGGCCGTGACAAGAACATTGCGGGCCGGCCCTGCTTCATCCCGTCGACGCAACGAGCATCTTCCGCGCGTCCGGCTCATCTGTCCGGCTTGAGAAGTCCCGCGAGTGGTGCCGTCGGCGCGACCCTCGGCGGCTTCGTTCGGTGGCACGTTGCCCTCGCGGATGAGGCGTCCACAGATCGGATCGAACGGATTTCGATCCTTCTTCATGTGCGATCGGATTGTTCGATGTCCGGAAACACCGGTTTCGTCGACGAGACCTGTCGAGGGCGTCCGGATGCGATTACGATCCAATCCGGATGGTAGTACAGGCCATTACCACCACAGTCAAAGGCGCCCCATTATGACCAGCGAAGCAATCCGCGATCCTGCAAAAGATCATCTCCTGACACCGCAGAACTCCGCGTTCATCGTCATCGATTATCAACCAATCCAGGTCAGCTCCATCAGATCGATGGACCAGAAGGAATTGGTGTTCAACATCGTTCACAGCGCGAAGGCTGCGGTGAACTACAAGCTCCCGATCGTTCATTCGACCGTCAATATCGCGACGGGCAGAAATAAGCCGCCGATCGGGCCGCTTATGGAGGTGCTAAGCTCGTATCCCACCTACGATCGCACGTCGATCAATAGCTGGGAAGACGTCGAATTCAAGAAGGCGGTGGTGGCGACGAACCGAAAAAAGCTCATCATGACGGCGCTGTGGACCGAAGCGTGTTTGACGTTCCCCGCACTCGACGCCATCAAGGAAGGCTATGAAGTCTACGTGGTAGCAGACGCCGTCGGTGGCACTTCGGTCGCCGCTCACGAGGCGGCACTTCGCCGGATAGAACAGGCCGGCGGAAAGCTCATCAGCAAGACGCAATTGTACTGCGAGCTTCAGCGCGACTGGGCACGGGAGGAGACCGTGCCGGGGTTCATGGACGTCTTCCAAAGCTGGGACGGCTTCAATCCTGAGAAAAACAATAAAGACTAGTTCCTACCCGGTCCATTTCCGGAGGCGGCTGCCCCGTCGGGCAGCCGCAAGACATTTCATGGAAACGACTATGAGTGAATTGTACATCCTCGTCGCCCTGAGGGCCAAGAAGGGGCGGGAGCAAGAACTGCGCCGTGATCTCTCGGCAGTCGTCGAGCCTTCGCGCAAAGAGGAGGGGAATCTTCGCTACGAACTCTTCGAAGATCAGAATGATCCGGGTCGCTTTGTGTTCGTCGAGCATTGGGCGTCGCAGGAGCATCGGGACAAACACCACAATGACGGCGCCCATATCAGGCATTTTCACGCAAATGGCGTGAAAAACGTGGACGCAACGGAATTCGCCTATTTTTTGAAACCAGTGACCTAAGTAGGTCTCATTTTTCCCGGTGACCGATGACAAGAATGATGGTCTGGGGCATCGGCCGCCCTCCGAACGCCTCATCGAATGACGGTTGCTGCGCATTAGGTGCGACGAGCAATGAGCCAGTCGAGGCAGCTTCTCCTGCACAAGGGGCCGCTTCTGCCGTCGTTCCACCGACGGAAAGTCCTTCCGCGTCCAAAAGTGCTGTTTCATGCGGACGGTCGATGGCGTGATCTAATCGCAACTGGAACTCAGGGTCGTTCGATCGGCAGGTCGGACTTCGATGAGCCAGGCCGGATCGGCGTGAGGAAGCCGGCGGAATTCCAGCGGGCCATTCCGGTGTCGCCGACGCCTCGCGTTCGCTCCGGTCTACGCAATTCTTTCCTCCACGACGCCGGCAGGCGGCAACCTAAGGAAGCGGAACATGACCAGCGAAGCCGACAGAGAAAAGACGACGACGAACAGCGTCAATTGGGACGCCTTGATGCGCGCGAACATCGAGCAAGTCTTCAATGAGCGTGACGGGGTTCGTCGCCGTGCGGCGGTCGAACGGCTCTATTCGGAAGATGCCACCCTCTACGATTCGGACGCCGTCGCGAAGGGATGGGACGGGATATCGAGAGCCGTCGGAAGTCTGCTCGACAGTTTGCCCACAGACATCGTCTTCACGCCCGCGGGGCCTGCCGTAGGCCATAATGGCGTCGGGCGGATATTCTGGCGATCCGGTCCGCCCGGCGGCGCCGTGGCGGTTACGGGCACCGACGTCGTCCATTTGGATGGCGATCGCATCAAGCATCTCCACGTGTTCCTCGATCCAACACCTCGATGACGGGCGAGAAGCACCGACCTCGGAGGAAGGAGCCCAGTGCAGCAGGCGGGGCATACGGGAGAATCTGAGTTCCACTTTCCGCGACACAGTTCATCAGATTGCGGCGCTATGGTGGGCTGACCGACGCGAGTATCTTGGATGAGGTACATTCGATGGGAGTGCCGCATGCGGATCGTCAACAGCAGCGTTTCTGGAGAGGGATCAGTGACTCTGGTCTTGGTCGATGCGGCAGTAGTGCGTTTGTCGCGGTCGATCCATGAGGCGACGGTCATCCGTCGCGACGTCGGCTCATGCTCGGTCGCTCACCTGACTCCGACGATCGTTTCGGGTGTCAGAGCCGTGGCGACCAGCCCGACGAGCTTGCAACGCAAGCGCTCGGACGCGGTGCTTCACCAGCCCCAAGCCTCCGCGCAGGGTCGTGAAGCGATCTCGCATGCAGCCGCGGATCTTCTCGGTCACCTGCCATCGGGCTTTGCCTTCACGGTCCGGCCGGCGCTGAGACACAACGGCGTCGGCTGCCTCCAATGGCGTCAGGGTTGCCAGGGGACCCGCCCGCCGTCACGGGAATAGACGTGGCCCATATCGAGGGCGGCCGCATACGATCCCTCCATGTGTTTCTCGATCAACTAGGTACTTGAGCGATGACGTCCAACGATTCCCCGATCAGGATCGGCTACTGCCTTTCGCTCACCGGACCCGTATCGGGCAACAGCAGGTCCGCCAGTCTTGCGCATGACATCTGGCGTGACGACTTGAACAAGCGCGGTGGCCTGCTCGGCCGTCCGGTCAAATTCGTGCGCTACGACGACCAAGGGGACGCGTCGTTGGTGGCTTCGCTGTATGCGCGTCTGATCGACGAGGATCGCGTGGACCTTGTCGTGGGCGGCTACGGCACCAACACGAACCTCGCTGCTCTGCCGGAAATCATGGCACGCCAGCGGTTCTTCGTTGGGTTGATGGCGCTCGGCGCGAACAACGAATTGGGCTACGAGAACTACTTCGCCATGATTCCGACTGGACCGGATCCGAACGCGTCCCTGACGGAGGGCTTCTTCGAGACGGCCGCTGTTCAATCTCCGCGGCCGACAACCGTCGCGCTGCTCTCGGCGGATGCCGTATTTGCGCGCAACCCAATTCTCGGCGCCAAGGCGAACGCGGCGAAGCACGGCTTCGAGGTCGTCTTCGAAGCGGCTTACCCGCTCACGACCGGCGACTTCCAGTCGTATCTCGACGCTGTCGCGCGGAGTGGATGCGATCTCCTGTTTCTGTGTTCCTATCTCGAGGACTCCGTCGGGCTGATTCGGGCTCTCGACAAACATTCGTTCAGACCGAAGATGGTTGGCGCCAGCATGATCGGGCCGCAGAACACCGAAGTTCGAACGAAGCTTGGGCCGCTTCTGAACGGCATAGTGAACTACGAATATTGGGTTCCCGCGCCCGCTCTGGCGTTCAAGGGCGTCGATGAGCTCTTGAAGACGTACCGTGCGCGGGCAGCGGGATCGGACGTCGATCCTTTGGGGCACTATATGGCTCCTCTCGCCTACTCGCAGTTGCAGGTGGTGGCCCAGGCCGTCGAGGCGACGCATAATTTCGCCGACAGCGAGCTTTCCGAGTTCACGCGTAATGCCACGTTTTCGACGGTCATGGGCGAGATCAAGTTTGGTTCGCGCGGCGAGTGGGCCCACCCCCGCGTGCTGCAAGTGCAATTCCAGAACATCGATGGCCAGGGAGCCGACCAGTTCAGAGACGGCTCGCGGCAGATCGTGGTGGCTCCGAGAAATATGGCATCGGGACCATTGATCTACCCCTTTCAAAAAGCTAGGTGACGCAAGCCGCTGTCTATTCACGTCCACACGGCTACGAGCGTTGGCGTGCCGGCGCAACGGGCTCGATCTTCGCGAGAACGAGATAATCAAGGACGAGCGGCGAGCCCATCCGTTTGCAATTCTCGCCATAGCCCCGGTCAACAAATACGCGGCCGGCCATCTTGTGCAGGATACCCTGAACCGCGTCAGAAAAATGAGCGCTCTCAAGGCCATCTTCTGCAGGCCAATCACGCGGGACGGACTGCGTGCCGTCGAACACTACGGCTTCCGCATCGATCCGGCGACGAGGGACCGAAAGCCCGGACCGCTGCACGTCATCAACCTCGACGGCCCGGAAAGCAGCAAGCTGCTGTCCAGGCTCCAGTTTCCGTCCTGATCGGTCGGGCGAGGAAACCGGCGACATGCTGTCGCTCAGCTGCGCCGCATCGTATAGCTACTGTTGTTTCTGATCGATGTGCGGCGAATAGAAAACGCCGATCAGAAGCAAAAGAAGGGCGGGGAAAAACATTCCGGCGACGCCAACCGTCACCTGCGTAAAGGCGCCAACTGCACATCCCGCGACAAAGGCGAACACCAGCATAGTAGCGGTCAGCGACTGCGCCGATTCATCCGGCTTCTCGGCATAGCCAATGAGGCGTCGGGCAGCCGCGACGGCAAGCCCCGCGATGTTCCCTGTCATCAACGAAAAGGGTGGACCAAGCTTGGGATCGAGACGATCGATAGCCGTCAGCATCCCCATCGCAGCGACGGTAAAGAGCGCACAAGCGCTGTTGACGTGAGTATGCCAAATGGCAAGGCCGGCGGAGATCGCGAAGGCACAAGCTGAGAGGCCGATGACCCAAATTGTGGCGCGTTGGAGCGGATTGATCCTTGTGACCATGATCGCAGCAAGCCCCGCGCCCAACATGAAGATCGGAAACGTCATCAATTGGAGATCGCGTAGGCCGCCTTTCTCATGCCCAACCAAGCCCAATCCGATAAGCACGACATTGCCTGTCACCAGTCCAACGAAGAGCCCTCCGAGATGAATGAAGAAAAGGGCATCCACGAATCCGGAGACGAACGCGAGGACAACCGAATTGCCTTTGTTGCGGAATCCACTGAGCGTCACGCCTGTCTCCTTTGTGGGTCACACTCGGCAGCGTCGTTAGTAGCTCTTCGTGGTTCGCCAGAGAAAGAAGCCCAATAGCCGCCGAGAAAGGAAGGTCCGTTCGCGTGGGCACTGGCCTCACTCGAAGAGCCCGTGTCGGTGTCAGGGCGATACAAGTCGCGCCCTTTGCTTGTGTACATCCCGGCACCTCTACAGACGACGCCAATATCAAGTTATCTCCAGGTCCGAATTGAACTTCAGCGAGATAACGGTCGCCAGGGCGGCCATTGGCGGAAGGAGGAAAGCGGTGAGACCCATGCCGATCAGAATGAGTGCAGCTGAACCACAACCGGCAGCAAAGGCGACGACGCTGGGCACCATCTTTCTCAGTCGGTCCATAATCTCCGAACGTTGCAGTGGGGAAGTCTTACCGGCCATGATATCGGCTAAGTCCAACATGATCTGCGTCGTGGTTCCGGTCATGAGGGTCGATGGGGGCGTCTTCGAAAGATGAAGGCGATGAGCAGCATTCTGGATTGCCATCGCACAGACGAGCGTCATGCCCGTGAGAACGGCGCGCCAAACATCGCTGTCCGGAAACGGTCCCCAAGCCAAGACGCAGGCGGCTGCGACGGCGAGCAACAGCACTTCCAGCGCGAGCATGGCTTTGAGCGCTGCGGAATTGGAAGCGCCAAGGCGTAGAGCGATCATTCGAATTAATACGATCGTGACGCAGAACACTGGCAGGGCGAGAAGCTTTGCGATCGCACCTGACGTTCCCTCAACCAAAGTGGCGCCCAATGTCACGAAATTTCCCGTAACGTGTGCTGTGAACAGGCCCTGGAGGGTCAGAAATCCAGCCGTATCGACATATCCTGCGTTGAAGCTCATCAATAAGGGCGCGCTATGCTTCATTTCCTATCCGGTCCTCTGTGAGCAGCAGGCGGCGCTGAATCAGAACGAAATCGTGGCCCAGGCGGCGGCGAAGGATCCGGACGTTCCGCCGGCGCGTTGAAGTCTCTGGCCAGGTGCGTAGTTGACGTAGGTGCCGCCGATGGTCAGATGCTTGGTAGGCTTCCAATTCAGCGTCGTTGAAAGCTGTTGCCCCACGTAGCGGCCAGTGCCGCCCGCGGTTCCCGCAACGGGAGTGATGGCCGGACCATAGAACGCGTCCGCTTCAGACTCCTTCCACAGCGGATTCCAGCCTATCGTCAGAGTGACGTTCTTCGCCGGCGTAACGGTAAGATTCGGCTGAACGTCAATCAGATTTGCAGGAGCGAACAGATTCGCTTCAGAGAAGTAGGGCAACCTGGGGAACGTCGGATTGAATGTTTGGAGTGTCGTATCGCGCAGGTTTCGATCGCCACTGATCGCGTCGGCATTGAGGCCTATCCGCGGCGAGAGCGGCATTCCCTCGAATGTATAACCGAATTCGGCCGACACGCTCCATGCCTGGATGTCGGCGCGTCCGAAGCGTCCGAATTGATAGGCCGCTTCCACATTCCAATCGAAGTCGCTTGCTTTGCCGAACAAGCGAGTTCCCAATGTTTGTCTGTGCTCGGCCGAAGTCCCTTGCGCGAATGCGGCGTCCGCTCGGTCCAGGCCGAGATAGTAGAAATCGACTTTAAGGGAGGAGAGGTGGGGCACCGGAGCGGTTGCGTAAATGCCCCAGAACGCCTGTCCCGGATCCGACTTGTCGTCGAATACGCCGGACTGAGGAAGCACCGGTCGCACGATGAAAGCATCGATACGAGTATCCGGCGACTGGGTCCAGGCGACGCGAACACCGTCGAATGCACGGTGGATGTTTGGGCTGTCGCGCACCGAGACCAAGCGCGAAGATCCGAAGCTCATTTCCTGCCGACCGGCGCGAAATATAAGAGCGCCGGACCTCTGTGGCAAAGTCAGTTCGCCGAAGCCTTGCATGAGATCGAAGCGGTCTAGCTGGGTAGCGGGCGGCACGCCGTTCCAAATGGGAGCTTGTCCACTGCCCACTTCAACGAAGCTCCTCAAGTAGGGGCCGAGACTAAAGTCAGCGGAAAGAAACGAGCGTGTGAGCAAAGCTTCATTATGCTCCGGCTTCGCCAGGCCGAAGACGGGTCGGTCTGACAGTTCCGGTCGGATACGAAGCTGTCCCCCCAGACTAACCTTAACGCTGCCATCCGAAGAGAGGGGAATGCCTTTGAGAGAGCCGAGCGGATCGACTTCCGAAGGATTCGTAGAGACCTGTTCCTGCGCTGCAGCAGTACCAGCCAACGTCAGCCAGCAAAAGGCGACCATCGCACAGGTCCGGCGCGCCATAGAAACCTTCCTTACTCTCGACGTTTTGCGTCATGCCTTCCGTCCGAAGGCGGGGCGGCTGGTCCGGCCTCGGCCAGAATTGGCCGGACATTCAAGTCCCAACTGCCGGCATTGTCAGACAAGGTAGAAGCGGCCGCTCAGGTAATCGGCTTTGCCGCTGCTTCCGTTTTGGTGAGATCGTCGATCGCAACAAGAACGAAGCCGCCGATGAGGCCTAAATGCTCGAAGAACGCATTCATCGCCATCGTCCGTCCCTGGCCGGCCGGGATCTCCCAGAATCGGAGCGCGACGAAAGTCGCCATCAACGTGAAGCCGGCCAGCCCGATTGCGGCAAGCCAACGCCAGGGGCCAAACAAGATCATCGCGCTGGCCACCAGTTCGAAGACGATGACCAACACCGCAAACGTCGGTGCGGGCGACAAACCGAAATGGGTCATTTCGGCGATGGCGCCATTGAAATCGAAGATCTTGGTTATCGGACCCTGGATGTAGGCTGCGCAGAGAGCGACATAGGCCAAAAGGCGGGCCGCTGGCGATCCTAAGATCGGTTTGACAAATCCAGACGCCTTGGTGGAAAGCGATGCATCAGTGTCGGGCGAGACGGTCATTCTCACACCGCCCAACAGGAGCAACCTAACGCTCCCCAAAAGGTCTTGAGGTCCGAAACTGGCAGTCGCGACGCCCAGGCGCTTGCGTGGTCGTGGCCGTGAACGCCGCAAGTCGACTGACACCCGCAAAACGACATCGCCGAGCGTCGCAGCGAGTTCTTGCCGGCACCGTCCGGGTCACCCCAGGCCGCATAGCCTTTGAAGGTGCGCACTGGAGACCAGTCCGGCATGGCAGGCGGTACTTTATTTTCGTCGAGCTTGGCGAACTCGGCCGCGCCATAGACCACCTTGCCGCCGACCATCGTGAGATCCGAGGTAAGGAATGAAATCTCGTCTTCCGGACAAGTAAAGTAATCCTTGCTCGGCACTATCAGGTCAGCAAACTGCCCTTTTTCGATCCGTCCCTTCTTACCTTCGTCGTTCGAAAACCAAGTGACGTTCTCGGTCCACATGCGCAAAGCGGTTTCGCGATCAAGGCAGTTGCGACGGGGGTAAAGCTGCATTCCGCCCACGGTCTTGCCGGTGATCATCCAGCTCAGCGAAACCCAAGGATTGTACGAAGCTACGCGGGTTGCATCCGTGCCAGCCGAAACCTTGACGCCCTTTTCCAGCATTCGCGCGATCGGAGGTGTGGCTTCGGCCGCCCTTTGGCCATAGCGCTCGACGAAATATTCGCCCTGATAGGCCATCCGGTGCTGTATTGCGATGCCTCCACCAAGCGCCGCGATGCGGTCGATGGACTTATCCGAAATCGTCTCCGCATGGTCGAAGAACCAGTTGATGCCTCGGAGCGGTATGTCGCGGTCGACCTTCTCGAACACATCGAGCGAGCGCGAGATCGTCTCCTCGTAGGTAGCATGCAAGCGCCAAGGCCAACGATTCTGCGCGAGAATCCGCACGACTTCTTCCAATTCACCTTCCATCTCTGGCGGCATATCTGGGCGCGGCTGCCGAAAATCCTCGAAATCAGCGGCCGAGAACACAAGCATCTCGCCGGCACCGTTGTGCCGGAAATAATCGCTTCCCTGCTTGTATTTCACCGAAGACGTCCAGTTGAGGAAGTCCTCCTTCTCCTGCTTGGGCTTCTGCGTAAACAGATTGTAAGCGAGGCGAACCGTCAGTTGATCTTCGTCCGCGAGTTTCTGGATGACAGCGTAGTCGTCCGGGTAGTTCTGAAAACCGCCTCCGGCATCGATCACGCCCGTTACACCCAACCGATTCAGATCTCGCATGAAATGGCGCGTCGAGTTTACCTGATATTCAGGCGGCAACTTCGGGCCCTTGGCCAACGTCGCATAAAGAACAGTAGCGTTCGGCTTGGCGATCAGCAGTCCGGTCGGATTCCCGCTGGCATCGCGCACGATTTCACCGCCGAGCGGTGACGGCGTGTCCTTGGTATAGCCAACCGTCCGCAAGGCGGCTGCATTCAGCAGCGCACGATCGTAGAGATGAAGCAAGAAGACCGGCGTGTCCGGAGCCACTGCGTTGATTTCATTGATCGTCGGCAGGCGCTTCTCGACGAATTGATTCTCGGTGAACCCACCAACGACCCGGACCCACTGGGGCGCGGGTGTCACGGCGACCTGACGCTTCAACATGCTCATTGCGTCGGCCAGCGAGCGAACGCCGTCCCAGCGCAGTTCCATGTTGAAGTTGAGGCCTCCGCGAATGACGTGGGTGTGATTATCGATCAGTCCGGGCAACAAAAGCCGACCATTGAGATCAACAACCTTCGTCTGGGCATCGGCCAGAGGCCGAATCTCCTGGTCGGTGCCCACGGCAAGGAATTTACCGTCCCTAATCGCAACCGCGCTGGCGACCGGCTTCGTCCGGTCCAGCGTTACGATCCGCGCATTGTGGAGGATGATGTCTGCACGCACTGCGTCATCTCCGGATGAGTTTTGAGCTGCGGCCCTTCGCGACTGAACAATGTGCGGAAGAACGAGGCTCGACACACCCCCGAGGAAACTACGTCGGGTCCCAACCATCAGCCTTGTTCCTTCGATGTTTCCGGTGTCTGCGGAACGTGCCGACCAGGTAGATGGCCGAAGACATGCTTGACCGCATGGAATTCGTCGCAGGCGGAAGCAAAAGCCTTACCGGCAAGCAGCTGCTTGCCGACCGGTACGATCTGTTCCCCGATGAGAATGCCTAGTAAGCCGACAAGCGCCACCATCGGAGGCGCCGGAGAGCGAACATCCAAGAGGCTGTAAATCACACCGACCAAAAGTCCGGCGCCTAATGACACGACATATAGCTGCATGGAGTGCTCCATGATTCCGGCACGCCTTTCCGATCCGTGTTCGTGACTGGATAGGAAAGTCGGTGTCGGGCGCCTGGTCTCTGGCCGCACGAGCGACCAGAGACGCTTTCGGAAAATCTCACTTCGCGGGCTTTGGGCCGATCCGTTCGCCATGGGCAACGCGCTCGTCGGCCTTGTGCACCATGGTGTAGGCGTAATCGACGCCCATGCCGTAGGCGCCTGAATGCTCCTTCACGATGTCCATGACCGCATCGTAGGTTTCCTTGCGAGCCCAATCGCGCTGCCACTCCAGCAGGACCTGCTGCCACGTGACCGGGACTACGCCGGCCTGGACCATGCGGTCCATCGCGTACTTGTGCGCGTCCATCGAGGTGCCACCGGAGGCATCAGCCACCATGTAGATCTCGTAGTCGGTGTCGTGCTTGCAGGAAAGCGCGAACGTGATGTTGCAAACTTCGGTCCATAGACCGGCGACTACGATTTTTTTTCGCCCGTCTTTGGCGTTCTTAGCCAGTGCGTCGCGGACATTCTGGTCGTCCCAGGAGTTCATCGACGTCCGCTCAAGAAGCTTGTTCTGCGGAAACACGGCGAGCAATTCAGGAAAAGTGTTGCCCGAGAAGGATGACGTTTCCACCGTGGTGATGGTCGTCGGAATGTTGAACGCCTTTGCCGCTTTTGCGAGGCCAACGACGTTGTTCTTCAAGACTTGCCGGTCAATGGACTGAACCCCAAACGCCATCTGCGGCTGCTGATCGATAAAGATTACTTGGCTGTTCTGAGGTGTAAGAACTTCGAGGAGTGCGCTCATCGTTAGTCTCCATGATGGTCTGGACGGATGGCTATTGGCTCTTGCTCCCGACAAAGGATGGGGGCCGGGTCGTTTTCGTGCGGCCGTGGGGGACACATTTCTCGCCGCTGCCGCGTCCGATAGAGCGCGGGCCCGCGGTACTGCACCGATGCGCTGTGCGATTTCCTGACGCTAGTGGAACACCGGAAAGCATGGAATTCAGCCGCGCCGCCGCGCTCTCGCTAGAACACGTGGACCGTCACCGGGATTGCTGTGCTCTTTGCGCGAGCGAGTAGCTCAGGAGGCTCGTTCTCGGCGATCGAGATTGCTACGGAGCAAAAATGTGTTCTTGTTTGCTGAAGCAGTGCGGGGTGGCACAACTGCTTACCGCGAGAAGCGGCCAGGACCTGAGGTGAGATGCCACTTGCTAGAGATCGGGCCGAATATTCATCGGAAGTATACCGATGATAATCAGTAATGACGTAAGTTAACTTGGGTGAATACATGACATAGCCCCGACAATACAGTATTCATCTCTATTCGAGACGATAATGGGGTCTCTACAGGTTGACAATACGCAATCGTATAGCGGGCGTGTCCACGAAATGGCGACATGCGGTAGGTTGTTCTTAGGGCCAGGAGGCGAGTTTGGATAAGCTGACCAACATGAAAGCGTTCATCAAGGTCGTCGATCGCGGCAGCCTGAGTGAAGCGGCGAGAGAGATGCGACTATCCCGATCAGCCGTGAGCAAATACGTCATCGATCTCGAAGTCGAACTCGGCGTTCAACTGCTCAATCGCAACAGCCAAAACGCAACACCTACCGAGGTAGGCCACCGCTATTACGAGCGATGTATTGCGATCCTGGCGGAAATCGACGACGCAGAAAGATCTCTATCTCAGTTCCAGGTCGAAGCGCGGGGCGTACTTCGAGTCAACGCACCCATGTCATTCGGCACCAAGTTTCTCGGACGAATGATTCCGCAGTTCATGCAAGGCAATCCGAGCCTCCAAGTCGAGCTGATCCTGAGCGATCAGCAGTTGGACACTGTCCAAGAAGGGTTCGATGTGACCATTCGCCTCACCGACGCGCCGCCGGCTACCGTCGTCGCGCGGCAGATCTGTTCTGCGCCGAGGGTATTGTGCGCCTCTCCGGACTATCTACAGAAGGCCGGCACCCCCAAGCGGCCGAAAGACCTACGCGCTCACCAGTGCTTGAACTACGGATATCTCGCGACCGGTTCTCAATGGAAGCTCACCGGAAACGATGGTGACCACTGGATACCGGTCGAGTGGAGTTTGTGCAGCAACAACGGAGAAATACTGCGGGACGCGGCATTAGAAGGGCGCGGCGTCGCTCTTCTCCCAACCTTCATTGTCCAGACGTGTCTGCACGACGGCAGCTTGAAGGAAGTATTGGCCGATTATCGCGCTCCGGAAATGTCGGTCTACGCCATGTTTCCGCCGGCCAGGTACATGCCCTTCAAGGTACGCGCATTCACCGAGTTTCTGGTGAGCTCGCTCTCTGCTTCTGCGACCGAACCACAAGCTTGAACCATCGCATAGATGGGCGGGTAGGGATGGCCGCTACCTTCCATCGCAAACGCGAAACCCTTGCGAGAATTTGATGAGGGGAAGGCGTCTGCCTACTGCTCGTCGCATGAATCGTGCGTCCAGAGCCCTGAATGTCCGAAATGTGCCGCTTCCCCCCTCCATCGCCACTTGTCACTGCGGTCTTGAGGCTCAGGCGCGGGACGTGCCCGGCAACGTCATGTCGCATCCCTCGAGCGCTGCAAGCTTTCTCGGTTGTCACAAAAGGACCGCTGGCAGCCGGATAGCGTTTCGCGACGACATGCGGCAGTCGCGCTAATGGAAACTCTGTGTCTCATCATTCGGAACGCTGATTTAGCATTTTCACGCCGGAAGTCTCTGCAGGCCCGCTATATTCAGTCGTGACCGCGTACAGGGTGTGCCAACACCGCATCCATCTGGATGACAGACACATAAAGTCCTCATTCATCGAGCCGAGCCGCTCGATCATGCCTTGATCGCTGAGACGAAAGTAGGAAGACATGACCCCTGTAGAGCGCTTTGAGATCATGCTCCTATTATTGGCTATGATCGTCATCCTGGAGGTCATCGCGCGAAAACTTCAGCTTCCTCGTGCCGCGGCACTTATCGTGGGCGGAATTGGGCTCGCGATGATCCCGGAAAGTCCGAACATCGAACTCGATCCCGAGCTGGTCCTAGTTCTGTTCTTGCCACCATTATTGATGGCCAGCGCGTGGTTCACTGCCTGGCGGGATTTTCGCGCCGACATAAGGATCATAATGCAACTAGCCGTTGGAGCTGTTGCATTTACGACGTTGGTCGTCGGCGTCGTAACACACTTGGTACAACCGGCCCTTCCGTGGGGAGCCTGCTTTGCTCTGGGTGCGATTGTCTCGCCGCCAGACGCCGTCGCTGCGAAGGCGGTGCTGCAGAAGCTACCTTTGCCGCAGAGAATTATCGCGCTGCTAGAAGGGGAAAGCTTAGTCAACGACGCATCCGGGCTAGTACTGTTTCGACTAGCTGTCGGCGCAACGCTTACCGGTGCATTCAGCACGACCTATGCCGTAGTCCAGTTTTCCTGGCTCGCAGTTGGCGGCGTAGCCTTCGGGGTGGCTTCCGCCTACGGGTCTATTTTCGTCATCAAACGCATTCCCGATGCCGATCTTACCGTCGTATGGGGTTTCCTGACTGCTTGGATTTCGTACATTGCGGCGGAGAAGTTGGGCGTCTCCGGAGTTTTGTCCACCGTAGCGTGCGGAATGGTTATGGGCTGGCACCAGCATGAGCTTCTATCAGCCGTTACACGCACGCGGTCGACGGCCGTCTGGGGCGTTGCCGTGTTCTTGCTGGAATCGGTGATTTTCATTTTTATCGGCCTGTCGCTGCGCGGAATATTGACACGGCTCGGTGGACTGGAGACTTTGCTCCGGCTGCTGCCGTCGATGATGGCGATTGTCGCGGCTGTGATTGTCGCGAGGTTCGTGTGGATCTTTCCGACAACGTACATTCCCCGCGCGTTGTCCTCGACGCTGCGCGCGCGCGATCCTTACCCTCCGCTATCTGTACCTTTCATCATGAGCTGGGCGGGCATTCGGGGCGTGGTCAGTCTAGCCGCAGCGCTCTCGCTTCCTGAAGCGTTTCCCGGCCGCGACCTCATGCTCGCGGTAACGTTTGCGGTCATTCTCGTAACGGTCCTGCTCCAAGGCACAACGTTGGCGCCCCTCGTGCGTTTGCTTTCCGGGATAGGACTTAACTCGATAACGGCCTCAAAGCTGTCTGAGGCTGAGGCCCGCGCTCGCATCGCTGCAGCTCAACTATTGGCGGTAGAAAAAGAGTCGCTGAGCACCGACGGAAGTCACCGGCATCCTCGCTTAATGGAGCAATACTCTTACCGCGTTCGAGCGTCCGTGCGGTTCTCCGAAGAGCCCGAAGCTCTTGCTTCACATCGCGCGGATCACTTCGCAGCCGTTTTGGCCGCGCTTTCTGCTGGCCGTAAAGAACTGCTGCGGATGCACCGTGAAGACCTGATCCATGACAGCGTGCTCCACGCAATAGAGCAAGAGCTTGACCTGGAAGAGATAACGGTAAAGCGGTTTGTATGACGCACTTCGAGAGGCTCTGGCAGAGTTTATGCGCTTCAATGGCGGCACAAGCTCGGCATCAGGCCTCAGATCGCACGCGCGAGCGAGCTGGTCGATAAGCCTACCTATTTGCGTTCCGCTTTGTGCGACACAGCTACTCACGTTTCGAACCTACCGTAAGCACGAGCCACAGTGTTACCTCGTTGAACAAGCGGAGCGTTACGTGCCGAAGATCCTCAATGACGCATGTCTGCCACCTGCCGACCTCCGATCGCACATCGGCCAACAGCCGGGGGACACCGAGTTCAAGCACGCCGTCAGCAATCGGTCGACGGAAGCCGTCATAACCGCGCTCTGGACAGAGGCGAGCCTCACATTGCCTACCTTCGACGCCACTCATGAAGGCTATGAGGCCTATGTGCCGTTCGATGCGGTCCGTCGTACCTTGTTTGCCGCTCACGAGTCGGCGCACCACCGCATTGAGCAGGCAGACGTACAGTTCAATAGCCGAGTGCCCAGCGTCAAGAATGTCTTTGTAAGCTTTGACGGGCTCAATCCAGAGAAGACCGCTGCCCGCGATCATTGACCTCCTAGCAGGTCGGTGACCGTTGAACCTCGTCGGGCTGATCTTCATAGAGATGCTTCTTAGGAAAAAGCGACACAATGGCAAAGCTAACGACGCGGGACGGCACTAGGATCTATTACAAGGATTGGGGCTCGAGAGACGCCCAACCCATCATGTTCCATCATGGTTGGCCATTGAGCGCGGACGATTGGGACAATCAGTTGCTGTTCTTCCGCAACAGAGGCTACCGCGTCATAGCGCACGACAGGCGTGGTCACGGCCGCTCCGATCAGACCGATACCGGGAACGAAATGGATACCTACGCGGCCGATGTCGCCGAACTGGTGCGCGACCTCGATCTGCAGGACGTAGTGCACGTTGGTCACTCGACCGGCGGCGGCGAGGTGATACGTTACGTTGCGCGTAGCGAACCCGGTCGGGTCGCCAAGGCAGTGCTGATCGGCGCCGTGACTCCCATCATGCTAGCGACGTCACGATATCCTCGTGGTCTGCCGATGGAGGTCTTCGACGGATTTCGCAAAGCTCTCCTCCGCAACCGGGCGCAATTCTTCCTCGATGTCCCGAGCGGACCATTCTACGGCTTCAACCGCGAGGGCGCCGAAGTGAGCGAGGGACTTGTCCGCAACTGGTGGCGGCAGGGCATGATGGGCGCTGCCAAGGCACATTACGACTGCATCGCCGCCTTCTCAGATACTGACTTCACAGAGGATCTTAAGGCCGTGTCCCTTCCAGTGTTGCTGATGCATGGCGAAGATGACCAGGTAGTGCCTGTCGACGCGTCGGCCCGAACGGCGATCCAGTTGCTAACCAGGGGAACACTGAAGACGTATCCCGGCCTGTCGCACGGCCTATTCGCCACTCATCCCGATATCGTCAATGCAGATCTATTGGCGTTCATCGAGGACCGGACAACATCATGAACTCCGTAAGGGATAACCTCGCCGAACATCGTTTTGAGTTGGCTATTGATGGCAGCGGTGAACTTGCGGCTGCATACTACCGGCCCAAAGGCGACCGTATCGTCCTCACCCACACCGAGGTGCCCGAGCGACTATCGGGCCAAGGCCTAGCTTCGCAGCTGGCGCGCGGCGTGTTCGAAGCGCTTCGTGCCGCGGGGCGTAAGGCCATTCTCGTTTGTCCTTTCATGACCGCCTTCTACGCACGTCACCCGGAATATTCGGACGTGGTCGATGACGGCCCACAGGAGAAAAGACATGATTGAGATGGTCATCGAACAGCGGCGCCGAGATCTCGGGGGTGGCTTCGAGGTGGGACGTGTGCTGCCATTCGCGAAACGGCGCATGGTGGGCCCGTTCATCTTTTTCGATCACATTGGACCGATTGATATCGCCCCCGGCGATGATCACAACTTAGACGTCCGCCCGCATCCGCATATAGGCCTTTCTACTGTGAGTTATCTGTTCGCTGGCGAGATCATGCATCGCGACAGTCTCGGCTATGAGCAGGCGATCCGTCCGCAGGAAGTCAATTGGATGACAGCAGGCAGCGGCATCACCCATAGTGAGCGCTTCGAGCATGCCCGGGCGCATGGTGATCGCGTGCACGGCATCCAGGCCTGGGTTGCGCTGCCAGTCGAGCAGGAGGAGGTCGCCCCTTCCTTTTCGCACCATTCCGGCCTCGATCTGCCGCAGTGGAACGAGTCGGGGGTCATGGGTCATCTCATCGCTGGCAGCGCCTACGGCTTGGTGGCCGGCTCCGTAACGCACTCGCCCCTGTTCTACGCACATCTCGACATGTCGGCCGGGTCGACGGCAGAAGTTCCGGTCGGCCACAAGGAGCGCGCCCTATACGTCGCTACGGGCGCAGTCGAGGTGGATAGTCGCCGCTATGAGGCAGGTAGGATGCTGGTGCTCGGTGCGGGAATCTCGCGCGTAAAGGCGTTTGAAAAATCGGCTGTGATGGTGCTCGGGGGCGAACCCGTTGGCGAGCGCTTCATCTACTGGAACTTCGTTTCATCTTCGAAGGAGCGGCTTGCTCAGGCGGCCGCAGATTGGAAAGCGGGGCGCATGAAGCTGCCGGATGCGGACGACGCGGAGTTCATCCCACTGCCGAGCCAGCCGGAGCCGCCTGCTTCGGCCAGCCCCTAAGCGGCGAGGTACCAAGAAGCCCGCTTTGCCGCTATTGGCTACTGGAGGTAATGATGTCTGCGCCGCGCGCACATGTGACAGCTTCTGAGACTGGAAGAAGTACTTTCGCTGTTCGCATCGAAACGAGCAGTCATGTGCTTACCGGCGACGAGCCTGTGGATGCCGGCGGTGGCGGACTTGGCCCAAGCCCCTTTGAGCTTCTGTCGGCCGCACTGGCAGAATGCACGGCGATGACAGTGCGGTGGTACGCGCGCCAACAGCGTTGGCCGGTAGAGCATGTGTCGGTGGTGGTCGATTACGGGAAAAGACAGCTTGCCGGCGCTTCTAGTCCAGTGGATGTGTTCGAGAAAACGATCTTCATTCGGGGTGCCGAGCTTACGGACGAGCAGCGTTCACGACTGTTCGATGTTGCCTCCAAGTGCCCAGTTCAGCGGGTCCTGGAAAGCTCTCCTTCGATAAAGTCAGAGCTGGGAGCCATAACTGACCTGTAACCAGATAGCTAAGGGCGGCTGCCTAACACCTCAATTCCTAGGATTTCCAAAGAAGGAGCTCACCATGTCTACTAGTGCGCGCGCTGTTGCCCAGAAGCTGTCTACAGCCGAACCCGCGTCTGCGGCATCGCCTTTGGCCATTCTGCAGTCGATCCTGTCGAACCCCACCGATCTGGATTTCGTCAAACAATTTACGACTGATGACTTCACATATGTATCGCTCAATTATGAGCACCCGGAACTGAAGCAGATCATGCCTTGGGCCGGAACTAACCAAGGCACCAAAGGACTGGTTCAGACGTTTATGGACGTCAGCCGTTATTGGACGGTAGACAACTTCCAAATTCAGGATAGCTTTGAGAATAAAAATGGCGCAGCGATCTTTGGCTCCTTTACTTACACATCAAACATTTTGGAAAAAAAGGTGACATCACCCTTCGCGGTTCTGGCGCGCGGCGAGAACGGCAAGCTGTCATACGTGCAGTTTATGGAAGATACCTTCGCGACCGTCCGCAGTTTTAGAGAAAGCGGCGAGTATCTCATCAAAGCAAATCCAGATGGATCGGAAACCAGCATCTGAAGCAAGGTTAAGATCCGCCGGTGATAAGTCATTTCACTTGCATCAAGGGACTAGGCACGTCCGGCCGACTTCGAGCCGTCTTAGTTAGAGCCACCCTGACCTCCGCAAGGGGGCTGCAAGGCCGAGTTGGCTCTCACAGGCCAGCTCCGAAGCTCGTCACTGACCAAGACCTGCGAGCCATCCTTCAACGCCATGCCGGTCTAGATCCCCGCAGTTTTGACAGCCAGGATCTAGCACATTTGGTGCTCGCCCATCGCTTGAACCGGCAGCCGCTCAATGTTTACTTGGAATGCGGGCAATCGCCTTGATTTCAAAATCGAAGCCGGCCAGCCAGGTCGCGCCTACCGCCGTCCAGTTAGGGAAAGGCGGACCGCCGATCTCGGCAGATCGGACCTTCATCACGGTTTCGAACTGCGCTTCGGGATCGGTGTGGAAGGTGGTGACGTCCACCACGTCATCGAGCGTGCAACCGGCCGCGGCCAGAACAGACCTGAGATTAGCGAAGGCGCGCCGCACCTGATTCTCGAACACCGGTTCGGGCGAGCCGTCTTCGCGACTCCCCACCTGCCCGGACACGAACAGCAGGTCGCCGGACCTGATCGCCGCCGAGTAACGATGCTCGTCATAGAGGGCGTGGCGCTGGGCCGGGAAGATCGGCTCGCGTGTGGGCATCGGCATCTCCTATGTGAGGTGGACAGGTCGCGTCACGTTTCGAATGAGCGTTGAAGAAAGTTGCGGATGATGACGGCTATCTCCCGATGGTGCGTCTCCAGTGCAAAGTGGCCCGCGTCCAGCAGGTGCACCTCGGCATCCGGTAGGTCCCGCCTATAGGCGAGCGCTCCTGCGGGAACGAACGCAGGATCGTGACGCCCCCATACTGCCAGGAGCGGCGGGCGGTGTTTGCGAAAGTAGGCTTGGAAGACGGGGTAGAGCGCGACGTTGCTGCGATAGTCCAGAATGAGATCGAGCTGTATGTCCTCCGCACCCGGACGCGCCATGTACGCGATGTCGAGCTCGTATCCGTCAGGGCCGAGCAGATCCGCATCCGCGCCTGTCCCATATTGCCAGCTGCGGATCGTCTCGGGCGACAGTGACGCGCGACAGGCCTCGCGATTTGCCTCAGTGGGCTCGCGCCAGTAGGCCTGCCACGCCCCCCATTCGTCACTAAAGCCCTCCTCGTAGGCGTTGCCGTTCTGGGAGATGATTGCGGTGATGCGATCCGGGTTCTTCGTGGCGAGCCGCAGGCCGATCGGGGCTCCATAGTCGAAGATGTAGAGGGCGATGCGGTCAAGCCCGATCGCATCGACGAACTCCTCTATGACCTCGGCCAACGCGTCGAAGCTGTAGGTAAAGGAACCGCGCTCGGGCGCCCGCGTCTGGCCGAATCCGGGCAGATCCGGCGCTATGATGCGGTAACGGTCCGCCAGTAGCGAAATCAAGTCCCGGAACATGTGACTTGCCGTCGGGAAGCCATGGAGTAACAGCAGGGCCGGGGCGTCGACGGGGCCGGATTCCCGATAAAAGACCTCGACATCCCCGACCTGTTGAATGCGATAGCGGACGCTCGACATCTGTCTGCCCTTTATGATTGTGGCGATGGTGTCGGCAAGCTGCACTTGGCCGACCGCCGCCGTGGTGTCGAAGCCTAGGCGAGCGCGCCCGCATCGGCATTGAGGATCGTGCCTGTGATCACGCTCGCCGCCGGGCTCGCAAGGAAAACGACTGCATTCGCGATCTCGCGCGGCTCAGCGTAGCGGCCGAGCGACGTCATGCCCCGCTGGAAGTCGGCCGCGTCGCCGTCCGCGGGGTTCGCATCGGTGTCAGTCGAGCCGGGCTGCACTAGGTTGACAGTGATGCCGCTCGGCCCGAGTTCGCGCGACAGGCCGCGGGTGAACGAGGTCAGCGCCGCCTTCGAGGTGGCGTAGGCCGTCACACCCGGAAAAGGAACGCGCTCGGCGAGGCCGGAGCCGAGGGTGACGATGCGGCCCCCTGCGCGAAGGTGCGGGATGACAGCCTTGGCGAACAGCATTGGCGCGCGCACGTTCACGTCCATCAGCTTCTGGTACTCGCCGAGGTCCAGCTCCGTGAGCGGTCCATAACAGCCGATCGCCGCGCTGTTGATGAGGATGTCGATGCCGCCAAGCCGGGTGACGGCCTCGTCGACCGCGCGCGTGATCGCCACGGGATCGGCGCTGTCGGCCTGGATGACGATTGCACGACGTCCGGTCGCCTTTATCGACGCAGCTACTGCCTGGGCCTTCTCGGCGGAGTTATGAAAGGTGAACGCGACGTCGGCGCCGTTTTCAGCGAGCGCCAGCGAGATCGCGGCACCGATTCCCCGCGATCCACCGGCTACGAGGGCTCGCTTTCCACTCAAATCGATCATTTCCTTTTCCTTTCTGCCATCCCTGAAGTCGGCCGCTTCAGCCGGAGCGTGCGAAGCGGCGATGGGATTACATGCTCGGCATATTTTGGGGGGGACGTTCGCCTTAATTAGTGGCGAAACGTGCCGAACTGTGTTGCAGGGAACGGAACGCCGCGATCGGACGCTTGAGGATGGCGGGTGATCGACGACCCGATACCCCGCTCGGCTTCGACACCCCTTCCAGCATCTGGTTGTCTCAGTCGTCGGCACTCAACTCTCAGCCATGATGGAACGTAAAAGGTTGCATCGCGGTCCCGTCTTGCATGGTGATATCGATTAAGGGTTCATCTCCGTGCTTCAGCGATCCCCGATCCAGTTAACTAGAGCCATTGGCTCCAGCGGCATTCCATCCGGTGATCGTCGGATAGATGCCGGCTTGCGCTAAGCTGCCTCTGCATCGGACCCAACCGCCACCCGGCTTGGGGCGGGTTCCTGGTCGAGCATCTCGATCACACGCGCAGCAGCTTCACAGGGATCCAAAGCGTTAGCGCAGAGCTTTTCGTTACTCTTGGAAAATTTTGCAAGCCGCCTGCCATACAGTTCGCGCTGCTCGGGGCCCATGTTCTTGGCGGCGTTCATCAGAGCATCTGAAATCGCCGATAAATCAACCCCTCGGATGCGGCCCATCGATACCGTCGTGAGGTGCACGCCGAGCGGCTTGAGGTCGGCCCGGTAAGCGGACACGAGTGCCTCGAGGGCCGCATTAGATGCTGCCGCAAGCCCACAAAAGGTAATTGGGGTACTTTTACTCGCGTCGATGATTTGGACGATGTGGCCGCGCGCTCGGCGAAGCGTCGGCAGAAAGGCGTTGATAACGCTCATCGCACCAACGACGTTCTCCTCAAGAGTATGCCGTGCCGTATCGATGGAGACCGCTTCGAGCGGACTTGGGGGGATGATGTGAGAATTGTTGATCAGGAGGTCGAGTCCGGCCCCGTCGAGCGCCTCCGACACGCCTTCCGCCCAAATCTTGCCTTTGGTGAATTTGGTGACATCGCTCACTGCGAGGCTGACGCGCCCGCCCGATGCAGTTCTGAGCTCTTGCACCTCAGCAGCAGACACTGCGGTTCCGAAGACGATACTGCCTCGGGCGGCGTAGCTCAACGCGAGCTCGCGACCGAGACCGGTACCGGCTCCCGTGATCACGACCGAACGCCAGCGACGTTGGGGGCGGAATGCCATAACTACTCTCCTGGCCAGTTTTCAAACCATGCTCCTGGCGACGGGAGCGACCTCATTGCCAAGAAGCTCGATCGCGCGCTTCATCGCAGCGGAGTCTTGCGCGGCGGTGCTCATTTGAAATGTGATACGTGAGAGCCCGCCAAGGACTGCACTTGCCTTCTGAATCTTGGCCACAACAGTCGTCGGATCACCTACTAGGAACGCGCCTTCAGGGCCGGCCATGGCGTCGAACTGCGCGCGAGTCGGAGGTGCCCAGCCCCGCTCGCGCCCGACGGTCTTGGTGAGGTGGGCCCAGCCAGGGAAGAAGGCGTCGCCGGCCGCCACGTTGGTTTCGGCGACGAATCCCATCGCGTGGACGCCCACCTTGAGTGTTGCGCGATCATGCCCCGCCCGCGCGCCGGCTTCGTAATAAAGGTCGACGAGGGGGCGGAAGCGCTCGAACGTTCCGCCGATAATCGCCACCATCAGCGGCAGACCCAGCACGCCGGCGCGCGCGAACGACTGCGGCGTGCCGCCCACGCCGATCCAGACGGGCAGCCGTTTTTGGTACGGACGTGGGAACACGCCCTGACCGCTCAGCTCCGGCCGGAAGCGGCCCTGCCAGCGCGGGTGGCTGGTTTCACCCAGATGCATGAACAAGTCGAGCTTCTCCGCGAAGAGGTCGTCATAGGCGCGTGTGTCGAGGCCAAAGAGCGGGAAGGCCTCGCCGAAGGATCCGCGGCCGACGACGAGCTCAGCCCGGCCCTTCGAGATCAGGTCGAGCGTAGCGAACTCCTGGAACACACGCACGGGATCCGCCGCGCTCAGTACCGTCACCGCGCTGGTCAGACGAATTCGCCTCGTTCGTGCGGCCGCGGCGGCCAGGATGATCGCCGGCGCGGAGTCGAGAAACTCCGAGCGATGGTGCTCGCCAATTCCGAAAACGTCGAGACCGACCCTGTCTGCGACTTCTACCTCGTCGAGGAGCTCGGCCATACGATCGGCGGCGGACGGCAGCGCGCCAGTTGCGAGATCAGGGAGGATGGCAGCGAAGCTGTCGATGCCGATTTCCATTTTGGGTTCCTTAGGTGAAGGAGGGATCGGGTGGCTGCTCGGCTCAGCCGGCGTCTCTTGGCTCCTGACCCTTCCGTTTAGAGGATCGAACATGGAGATACCGCCAGATGAGAGCGCGTTGCGCCCCTTGGGCGACGTCGGTGTTGGACACGGCCAGGTGCGTAAAGCTGTTTGACAGCTGATCGGTCATGCCGCTGGAACAGCGCCGTCATTGCATCCGGCACCAGCGCCTTACTGCCTTCGAGACGATCGCCGAAGATCTGATCGGCCGACTTCGTTGTCTCGATTTTACTCCGCATAAGGAAGTCCCCGGCAGGAAGCTTGATGAGCGAGGGGCCAGTCCGCGATGGTAATCCTGAACATTCGCGACCGTGCTGCCACTGTCCTCCGCCCAGCTTGCCGGGAAGATGTCCTCTATCTTGAACGTGTTGGCGCTGGCGAAGGGGCCCTTCTCGATCTCGAACGAAAGTTGGGTCCGCGAGTGAAGCCGGGGGCCCACGCTAATCTCTGGGTGAGTGAGGTCGATTTCCTGTGCGATGAGGAAGAAGCCATGAATCGACATCTCCACGCTCCTAAGCATCCGCCGTTGGCTGCGGCGGGGCAGGGAGGGGTTGCGCTACGGGGCGCATCCCGGTCCCCTTTCATTCCGATCAGACGCCTGCCGACTGTTCGTTGGGCACTGGTGTGTTCAGCAGCTGCTGCTCCCACAGGTAGGCGACGCCGCTGCCGCCAACGTGATCGATCATGACTTGCGTCAGCGGACCAGCCGTCTTGAGACGCGCCCAGTCGCGCTGCCATTCGGCTGCGAGGGCCAACCAGGTCATCATGTTGATGCCGGCCCCAATCATGCGCTGAATGGCGACCTCGTGGGCCTCAACCGAGGTACCTCCTGATGCGTCGGTGATCACTGTCACATCCCAGCCTTCGCCCGCGGCTTGGATCGCCGGCATGGCGACGCAGACTTCTGTCCAGAGGCCGGCTATGACCAGCTGCTTCCGTCCGGTCGCTTTCACAGCATCTACGACTGCCTTGTCTTCCCAAGTATTGATGAAGGTGCGGTCGATCACCTTCTGCTCTGGGAAGACGTCGGTGATATGCTTGAAGATCAGTCCGCCGCGCCCCGCGATGACGCTCGTCAGGATCGTTGGGACGCCGAAGACCTTGGCGGCCTTGGCTAGGGCAGTTGTATTGTTGACTACTGCTTGAGGATCATGGCTGTTCAAGTTGGCGAGCTGGTAGGGCTGATGGTCGATGAGAACCAACACCGAGTCCTCCGGGCGAAGGAGGGAAGCGAGACCTTGGCGAAAACTCATGGCAATTCCCTTTCTGCAGAAGCGCTCATTTGCCGCGATCGCAGCGCACCGCGCACGTTCGAATGCCATTGCGTTTCTCGTGCGCATAGCTTCAAAAAGTGTTGTGCTGAGTTGCGGATCGGGGAACGCGAGTGGATATCGAGGAACTACGGACATTTGTTGAGGTCGCCGATTCTGGAAGCGTCACGGCAGCTGCGCTTCGTCTTGGCGTTTCCAAGTCGATCGTCAGTCGGCGTCTCGCTAGGCTAGAGGCCGACCTGGGTATCCAGTTGCTCGCACGAACCACTCGTGGCGCTGGCCTGACGGAAGCTGGAATAACGTTTCGCGATCACGCCTCGAAGGTTTGCGCAGAGATCGACATTGCCCGAGAAACGATCCTGCCGGCGGGTAAACTACGCGGTAACTTACGGATCGCCGCTCCGCTGACCTTCGGCCCGACACATTTCGCTCCTGTGATTGCAAAATTAGCGCGCCTTAATCCAGAGTTGCAGGTTCGCGCTTGCTACACGGACCGTTTCGTTGATCTCATCGCGGAGGGATTTGATTGCGCCATCAGGATCGGTCACCTCACCGACTCGAACCTGCTCGCCAGGAAAGTCGGATACACGCCAGCCATATATGTCGCAACGCCTGAATACATCGAGCGTCATGGTGCTCCAGAAACGCCGGAAGAATTCGAGACTCACGACGTTGTTATGCAAGGGACAGAGACCTGGCTGGCACTTGATGGCGACAAGCTGATCACACTTCGGCCGAAGGGGCGCTTTAAAGCGGACAACGCCGTCGCTCTCGTCGCCGCCGCTCTTGCAGGCATCGGGCTTGCAGGTATTCCCAAGGAACTTATCATCGGACATCTTGAGTCCGGCGCGTTGGTCCCTGTGATGAAGCAGTATCCTCCCCCAACCTTGGGCATCTACGTGGTACGGCCGGCCGGCCATCATCCAGCCCGAAAGGTGCGGGTGCTGACTGAAATGATGGTTGAATGCTGCGAGAGCCTGTGCAGGGGGATCATGCTGCGGGAAACTCAACGAGCGCGGTAGCAAGCGAACACACACGTGTTTCGTGTTGCGCAAATTGCGACACAGAACGACAGCAAACGGCACTATCGTGACTCTTGCCCGAAGGCCACCATCGAGCCGCAGCGTCTTCACCAATTTGCAGGCGCAAGGAGGCTGGATGAGAATCGAAAAGCGGCGCGTCACTTTCAAGAACGATGGTCGAACGATCGTCGGGCACCTCCGCTTACCAGATCGCTTCTCCGATCAAAAATGCCATCCCGCCGTGGTGATCGTTGGCCCTGGCAGCAGCGTAAAGGAACAGGCGGGTGCCATTTACGCAGAGAAGCTGGCTGCCAAAGGCTATCTGACGCTCGTCTTCGATCCCTCGTTCCAGGGCGAGAGCGAAGGCCAACCCCGAGACACCGAAAACCCAGCAGTGCGTGTCGAGGACATCCGCTGCGCGGTCGACTTTCTCGTGACGCTGCCCTTCGTCGCTGAGGCGGCGATTGGCCTACTTGGCATCTGCGCCGGTGGCGGCTATGCGATCGACGCCGCTTTGATTGAGCGCCGCTTCAAAGCAGTGGGCACCGTCGTAGCCAACGACATCGGATCGGCGTTCCGGCGCATGCAGCCGAAGGCCTCAGCGGTCGAGGAGATGCTTGCGGCTGTCGGAGCGCAGCGGACGGTCGAGGCGCGCGGCGGAGCGGAGAAGCGCCTCGAGTGGCTGCCCAATCCCGCTGAGGCGGAGGCGGCCGGGATCGAGGATCCGAGTCTTCTGAACGCCATTGACTATTACGCGACGCCGCGGGGCCACCACGACCGGCGAACCAACCGTCGGCTGTTAGTCAGCGACGCGCTCCTGCTTGGATACGAAGGCTTCCACCTCGTCGAGGAGCTGCTGGTTCAACCCCTTCAGGTAATTGTCGGGGGCAAGCTCGGCACGACCTTCTCCCACGAGGCCGGACGAGGTCTCTGGGAACGCGCGCGCAATCGACGCGACTTCGTGGTGATAGACGGTGCGGACCATTACGACATGTATGACGTACCCGAATACGTCGATCAGGCAATCGAGCACCTAGCGTCGCTCTATGATGATAACCTGAAATCAAATGCGAGACTAAAGGACTGAGATCAGCCCGAGCCCGATTTGATCACGCGGCGGCCACCCCGCGGCCCTGTTGTCGCAACCAGCCGTCTCCTTCGATATCATACTGCCAAGCAGGACATTGATGAGGCAGGGAGAATGAAACTTCCCGACGCTGACAATGGGGGCTTCAGTCGGTTGCCGGATGGGCTGATGCCAACATTTCGATAATCGAACTTGCCCCTGACCTACTTGCGTCCGCTCGAAAGACGATCTGTCCGAAGCCGATTGTCAATTCCGGTGGTCGTACCGGGTCGGCGCTGCGCAGTGGGCAAGCGTCCCTTCAGAATTTGAATCTCACGTAGGCGGATCCGAACTGAACATCGCGTCCGGGTCTCGGACTCTCGGTCAGGAATGAGCCAACGAAGAAGTACGCATAGGCCAGCGAGACATCTACGTGGCGATTGGCTTGCCAAACGATCGACGCCGATATCTGATCTCCGACATAGCGGCGTTGATTCTCTTGGCCCGAGCGTAGCAAGTTGCCACCCAATCCGTAGACCCCGTCATATAGACTAGTTCTCCAGAACCAGTCGTAATCGATGCCAGCCCGAACAGTTTCCGAGAGGCGCGCCTTGAGCGAAACGCCCAGTCGCAGCATGTTGGGTGGACCATTCAAACCGACCGCGGCTTCACCGAAATAGATACCGCTCGGAAAAAGAGGACTGAAGGTTCCGAATGTCCCGCTGCCCGGTCCTCTGTCGCCGCTCGTGATCGCGGTCGTGAGACTGATGCGCGGCAAAAGATCCACGGATTTGAAGGTATAGCCTGTCTCTCCGCCGAATGCGTAGGCGCTCAACGGCGAGCTTCCGAACTGACCGGTCTGGTAGGTCAATTCCCAGTCATAATCCCAGCTTCCCTTCCCGCCATGTGCTCGAACACCGAAGGTATGACGCTCCTCATCGGCCGTGCCGCGATCGAAGTTTGCCTGGCGATTGTTGATGCCGAGATAGTAGAGATCGATTCCGCCGCCCATCGCGGGAACAGGCGAGATTGCGTAGACTCCCCAAAATGTGGTTCGCGTGTCCGTCGGATCGTCGAAGACTTGCGGACGATTCCGCACAGGTTGCGTGATGAAAGCCGTCGTATGCCAAGTCCCTATGTCGAAAACTCCGGAGATCCCGTCGAACGCCCGCCGGACGTTCGGTCCCTCGCGAACGTCGACAAATCGACCGGATCCAAACTGAAACTCCTGCCGACCGAGCCGGATCGCGGCATCCCCGCCGGACACCCAGGGCACGTCGAACTCGGCAAAAGCTTGCTCAAGCCACAGCCGGTCTTCATCCACCGGACGAGGACCTCCATCGCGACCTTCGACCCTGGCGCTGGAAAGTTGGCCAAATAGGCGAACACCATCGTCGAGATGCCAGTCCGAATGTACCGACAAGCGTTGAAGCAGATAGCCGTCGCGGTCCTGCGGCCCCGCTCCCCAATTCGCGTTCCGAAAGCCCTCGTACCATTCCCGCAACTCACCACCGAGCGTCAGATACTGATCGCTTCGGTTGTTCAGTGGAATGAACTTGATAGAATCGATGACATCACGTTTGCATCTGGCGTCGCGAAGATAACTGTAATCTTCGTCCTGACGAAGCAACGCATAGGGGGGAGAAAATGGGCAAGCCGCCTCTGCCCACGCGTCAGTCGGAAACAAACTCAAACCGAATAAAAAAAAGCCGACGAAGATCCGGCGTCTGGTCGCGGCCGTCAACGACGTCGTCCTGGAGGCATTGCGCCAGTGGTTTTGAACGCGAACGCGGGAAGGCGGGAGCGAGTAGTTGAGCAAAATGGCAGCCCGTTCAATCTTGAGGTCCCGCGCAGGGCTCGAGATCGTCATAATCGCCTCCTTCGAGCGCAGGATCAGACCAGCAAGTCTCGGCCCGTCCCACAGAGACGGCCGGACTCATGATGCCGAGGGGCCTGAACTCCTACGACACCCTCGAAGGTCGGTATCGCGTTGCAACGACATGTGGTAGCCGCGGTATGTGAGTTTCTGTGTCCCGAAAACTGGAACGCAAAATCTACCGTCTAGAACTGCCGCCGCGAGACCATTTCGCTATATTGCCGGTTCAACCGGCGTATCCGAGCAACCACTTCCACCGAAGGAGGGCACAATCTTAATTGGCTGAAGGCGTCGCCCCGTCTACAACTTCCGACCGGATTTCCGGATCGCCAGCGACCAAACAAGGAAGAAATGTCCTCCGTCACGCGCTTTGAGAATGTATGTTACTGATCGCTATGATCGTCGTTCTTGAGATGCTCGCTCAAAGACTATGGCTTGCTCGGGCCCGCGGCGCTGATTGCCGTGGGAATCGGTCTCGCAATGATTCCAGGCGCTCCGGATATTGAGCTGGATCCCGATCTGGTCCTCGTTCTTTTCCTGCCACCACTCTTGATGGCCAGCGCATGGTTCACGGCCTGGCGGGATTTCCGCGTACCACGAAGCGACCGAACAGACCGATGGCCCCGTAGCGCCCCGGAATCACAATGCAACTCGCCGTGGGTGCCGTTGTCTTAACGACGCTAGTCGTCGGAATGCTTGCGCACCTGGTGCAACTAAACCTGCCATGCGGAGCCCGCTTCACTCCAGGTGCGATCGTCCTGCCGTCAGACGCCGTAGCGGCCATATACCGCGGAAGTTGCCGTTGCCTCGACGAGTGATGGTGTTGCTGGACGGAGAAGCCTGGTCAACGACGCGTCCGGTATCGCGGCCAAGAAAATTGGCGTTTTCGCCGCACCGCGCCGACCACTTCACCGCCATCCTAATAGCGGCAATTTCCGCCGGCCGGCGAGAACTGTTGCGGGTGCATCGTGATGATCAAATCTATGACATCGTGCTGCATGCGATCGAGCAAGAATTCGATTTGGAGGAGATGACGGTAAAGCGCTTCGTGTGATCCGTGTGGCAGTTGTTGATAGTCGGAGCGCCGTAAAGCTTCTGAACAGGTGGCGCGGTAAACTAATCCCCATCCAGCGCCCTTCAATCATGTCGGAAGCCATGTGCTGCAAGCTCACTGTGCGGTTGCCGCTCTATGCTCGAGGCGGGCATCCAAAGGTTTTAGCCTGTCAGTCACATCGAGAGCGTACACTCCCGCACCGACACTCGAAGCTATCGGGCCGTCGCCGCTTGTTTGAAGCCGACCGTAAATAGCCGAGTAAGCCGTGAAGCCGTCATGACCGGCTCCCTCCGACGTGGCAAGCCTGGATATGTCGATCACGCGGACGTTCGCGGCCTCGGCCCCCGCGATGACGCGAGGGTCGTCTATGTCAGCGGCGCCGGCGCGGAGCTGACCTCCGGCGAGAAATCGAGAAAATGATAGCGCCTGATCTCCTTTGGAGACCAGCACCGTGACGGGCGAGCGGAGGCGGCCGACGACGCGCAGTTGTTGAAGGAAAACCTCGGTGTCTATGTCGGGCGCTGCGAGGGTTAGATCATCTATTTTTTCGAGAGTTCGGATGTCCGACGCAATGCGAATTTGCCGGACGGCCTCCATTGTCAGCCAAGATCCCATGCTGTGAGCGACAAGCTTCACGCCCTTTACTCCGCGGTCGGCGGCGACCCGTGTTACGACGTGGGCGAGCGCGTCGCGCGCGAGAGTTACCGCGTCCTTGTCGGCGATATAGCCGGTGAGCTCGGCCTTCGATGGCCAGGAGAACAGAACGGCCGAGCGACCTGCATTTGAGTCGGCAACGAGCTGGGCGGTCCGGAACAACGATTCTTGGAAACTATTGTTGTACCCATGAACGAAGATTCCGACATCGTAACCGAGTGATTCGCCGTGAGCAGCAGCCTCGCCGATCTTCGCGAGCAAGCTCTCTTCGTTGAGGCGCTCGGCCGAAAGGACGGAAAAATGCTTCGTTGGATCAGGCACGTCGATCGGCCATTCGATTTCGGTCGGCCTGTGATTGGGCGGGATCGAGATCGCATAGCGAAAGTAAGTGGGTGCTGCAGTCCCACCTTCGGCAAGGGGTACCGCCGCTTCCGGTTGCGCAGCACGGGTGCTCGCAACGTAGACATTCACCAGTTTCGTAGCCTTAAAGCCCGAAACCGGGTCGAGCACCGACGGCCCCGGCCGGCGCGAGCAGCCGCCAAGCGCGGTGACGAAGGCTATGATCAGCGCTGCCGTGGTGTAGTAAGCCAGCTGCCGCAGCGTACTCAAATCGATCCTCATAAAGCTGAGACGCCGGCGGCTTGTCAGCGGGGCATAGATTAGGCGGCAACCGCCGAGAGCATCGCAAACCCTCACTAACACCATGGAACTCCGGTTGCATTATCGAAAAAGTCAGGGCGACGCTTCTCCACTGATGGATATCGAAGCGAGCCTGCGAGCAGCGGATGGGCGAGCGTCGTGAAGTCTAGACAAGCTAACGATGTTGCGTAGAGGCCGATAGTTCACTCTCCAGGAACGCTGTGTCCCTGATTTGGCAACGGCGTGAACGCCAAGCCTCCCGCAGCCCACGGTGCGAGGTCGCACGCGTGACACGCTTCGACCGAGAGTGCCAAGCCGTGAAATCGATAGAGAAACGCTGAAAATATCCCAGCGCGGAGCTTTCGCCGCGGCACCAGCGATGCTGTTGGTATTGTCAGCATTGCCAACAGTCCAGTAGGATCATTTGTTGTTAAACTCTGTCGCAATAGGAACGAGGTTGAGTGTCGCTCACGGATTAGAACACTCTGTCGTGAAATCAGGAACGGACTAGCGCTTTGGAAATCGATGACTTGCGGACATTTGTTGAAGTTGCCGATGCGGGTGGCATTACCCTCGCTGCGAACCGGCTTGGGGTTTCCAAGTCTATTGTCAGCAGGCGGCTCACGCGGTTGGAAGAGAGCCTTGGCGTCCAACTGATGGCCCGTACGACGCGAGGCGCTGGTTTGACGGAAGCCGGGATTTCGTTTCGCGACTACGCGTCCAGGGTTTGTGCCGAGATCGATCAGGCAAAGGAGACGATCCTGCCAACGGGCAATCTCCTTGGTCGATTGCGCATAGCCGCTCCGCTGTCTTTCGGCCCGATTCACTTTGCTCCGGTGTTCGCGGAAATGGCGCGGCGTCACCCGGAACTTCATATTCAGGCGAGCTATAGCGACAGGTTCGTGGATTTAATCGCAGAGGGATTCGATTGCGCCGTTCGGGTTGGCCATATGCCGGACTCAAATTTGCTTGCACGTCGAATCGGTCCCATTAACGCAAGATTTGTCGCGAGCCCGGACTACATCGAAAAGTACGGAGCGCCGGAGACCCCTGAGGAGCTTCTCAAGCACGAGGCGCTGATGCAGGGGACCGAAGCGTGGTACGTTGTCAGTGGTGACGAAACTATTTCGATTAATCCCCGCGGCAGATTCAAGGCGGACAATGGAGTGGCTCTGGTCGCCGCAGCTCTTGCGGGAATAGGCGTCGCTGTGCTCCCCGACGGACTCATGACCGAGCATCTTGCTTCAGGAGCGCTCGTGCCCGTCATGACACGCTATCCGGTCGCGCCCGCCGCGATCTACGTCGTTCGGCCCCCAGGGCAGCAAGAGCCGTCGCGGAAAATACGCTTGCTCACGGAGTTGTTGATCGAATGTTTTGGGCAGGAGCAGGACGCTGCGGTGGATGCAGAGCCCAATCGGTTCGCCTAGATTGCTGCGAGATCGACCGGTCCTAAATGGTCGAAAGGGCGCTTTCCCGCAAGGCGGTTCTCGGCCGACGTCGAAGCTATTGGAGTTCGCGCCGGCGCTGTTCGACGTTCGCTTGAACCAAGCTAGGCAGGCATCGCCTGCTCCATGCAATTGCGCGGTGTGACCGAACGAGCGGACCCACAGCAGTGCCCAGAAGTTCGCTCGGGCGCTTCGTTGCGGCCGTTGGAGGGAAGTCGTACTCATCTGAAACGTGACCCTTGAGAGTCAGCCAAGGACCCTGTTGGCGCGCCGGATCCTTACCGCGACCGTCGCGGGATCTCCGACAAGAAGTGCCCTTCAAGGTTGCCAAGCGGGAATGACGCGTACGCAGCAGGAAAGCGGTGGCGATGCCGCGGATTGCGAACTCCAGCCCACTGGCGTGGCGAGCCTTAGATAAGACGGCGCTCCAGACCCCTCGGTACAAGTATGTAGCCCGACCGGGACCCAGCCCCAAGTCGTATTGCGCATGTCGAATGCCGACTAAGAACGTAGATGTCGGCAAGAGAGGACCGAGATGGAATCAGAGGATCATGCATGAGACCGAATGAGCTGCCGATGACGGCCATCACGAAGCAATCAGCGCTACGAAAAGCTCTGGCGCTGAACAAGGTCGTCAACTTGGCACCAATCGTCGCCAAGAATGCGCATAGCATCGAGCGGTTTCGAGCTCGTACCCGTGGTGGCCCGAGCATGAACCGTGCCTTTCGGCCCGGATCCACTGACGCCACTGTAGATGCCAAAATTCCGCTCAGGCCGGTCCAGCGAGCTCATCGCCTGGCGAGCGACGCGCGCGATCAACGAGAAAGTGGAAGCGTCGTCGCGAAGGAATAGCGCGCGATTTTCCACGCGTCGTCATGACCCTTCTTGGCCTTTTGGAAAATGAACAGCTCGTGGTTGGCATCGGGAACCCGTTGTTTGATCGCTTTCACGGTCACGTGCCCGTTCGAGCTCGTTCGCACGAAAGCCCAATTTGGAGCGACCTGCACGACCTCCTCGACGGTAAGCTCGGTATCGAAAGTGATCGTCTGGAAGATGCCATTATAGGCAGCCCGGATAGCATCGGTTCCCACCGTCGAAGGATTGTTGGGAGCCATGAATACGCCGTCAGTTGCAAACAGGGTCAAAACTGAATCGGTATCCGAAGAGTTCAGCGCTTTCTCGTAGTCCTGCAGCACCTTTTCGATTTCGAGTTGGACCGAAGCCGCTTCTGCGGCTGCATGTGCGGACTTTGCCAGCTTTTTCATGAGTTTTTTCTTCTGTTGGTCGATTGATGGATACGGGACCTTATGTTGCCTCCAGTCTGCAAACTAGTGGGAGGGATTGCTAAACTGTGTCGCTGATGCTGGAACGCCGCAATATGGAGCGTGGGCTGCGCGAGATCCGAAATTCGACAGGAGCGCCCTGTTGTCGGTGTACGCAGGTCCGGTGGCTGCTATGAGAGTCCGGGCCCAACGGACTGACTGTAGGTTGAGTTCAGCTGCGCTCGCCGCAGAACTGGCATGATAAACGACTCCCCATTAGGCGCGCGTCGCCTATCTCGTCGTTGCGCGCGGCGTCTCGGTAGGACCGCGGGCGAATGACGTCGCGATTGAATCGCTGCGACACTCGCGTGCTGATGGTACGCCCAGTTCTCGGCCGCAGCCTGTTCAAAGACAGCTTCGCGATCCATTTTCTCCCGAGAGCATACCCTTTCGTTCCCAGTTTCGAGACACAGTGTACCGCCGCGACTAACTACCGTCTAACGGACCGCAATGGTACTGCGAACTCAGGCATCGTCATAAGGACGGGTGTCTTCTAACGAGCCAACTCTTGATAACGGTGCGAGGACTGGGCGGCGCTTTTCAGCGCGGGAAATTGGGCTGAGCGCGCACCGAGGCTTGAGCAAGTAGCCGATCGCGGCGAATTGCGAATCGGCAAACTGCAGACGTCGATGCACGCCATCCTGCTCCTGCGACGAAGAACTCGCAATGACGGCTACCGTCTAGCGAGGCCAAACGACTTTGAACGGCCGAATAGGTGTAAAATGATCAAAAAATTACTAATCGCGTTGATGGCGATCGCTCCGTTCTCCGCGATTCAGGCGCAATCCACGAAAGATAATCCTGGCGCTGACCTGATCGTCTTCAACGCAAAGATATTCACCGGCAATCGCGGGCAGCCCGAAGCGTCGGCCTTGGCCGTTAAGAAAGGCCGTATCTATTCCGTTGGAGCCGATGCAGACATTCTTGGCCTGAGAACTTCCGAGACCAAGGTAATCGATGCGCACAGCCGAAGGCTCATCCCCGGGATCATCGATGCTCATATCCACGTGCTCAATGACAGCGGCTATAATTACAACATCCGTTGGGATGGCGTGCCGACGCTGAAGCGGGCGTTGACCATGTTGAGCGAGCAGGCCGCACGCACTCCAAAGGGGCAATGGGTCAAGGTGATCGGAGGCTGGTCGCCTTTTCAATTCGAGGAAAATCGATTTCCTACGCTAGAGGAACTGGGAAAGGCCGTGCCAGACCGGCCCCTCATCGTGCAGTATGCCTACAACCGTGCTTTCTTGAACAAGCAGGCCATCGAGACCCTTGGCGTTGGCACCGATCGGTTTCCTAAATTGCCGGACACCGAATGGGAAAAGGACAAAAACGGAAATCCCACCGGTGTTGTCTACGGCAACACTTGGACCTTCGTGGCCTTGGAGACCCTGGTTCCGCAGCTGACCCCCGACGAAGAGGTAAGCTCGCTGGTCTATAGCATTCATGGCCTGAACCGATTCGGCGTCACCTCGATAATCGATAATGGCAGCAGATGGGGGTACCCTAGGGCTGCGGAGATCGTGGACCGTCTGGCTCGGGAGAACCGTCTAAACGTGCGCATGCCGTTTGTGGTCCTTCAACTCGGCGATGGCGGTACCCCGGTGAATATGGTGGATGCGCAGCTGGACGCGATCACGAAAACGGCGCCGATGAGCGCCGGTCAGAACCTCTATCCCACCCTTGCCCATGGCCATGAATACCGTGGCGCCGGCGAGGTCTTGCAGGCGGAAGTCCACGATCACGAGAATTTCGATCGTCCTGCGATCATAGTCGACCCCGAGAGGATGCGGCGCTTGGTCGAGCAGGACGTTCGGAAGCTGGTCCAGCGACGCATGCCCTTCCGCGAGCACATCAGCTACAACGAGAATATCACTCCCTTTCTCGATGCTCTGGAGAAGTTGAACGAAGAAATTCCGCTTGCGGGTTTGCGGTGGAGCATCGAACACGCGGAGACGATCAGTCCGGCAAACATCGAACGGGTAAAGAAACTGGGCGGCGGCATTGCGCTCGACCACAAGATGGCGCTGCACGGAGATGCTTTCATCAAAAGCCACGGCCGCGAGGTGGCTCTGCAGACCCCGCGTCTGCGGATGCTCGTCGACAGCGGAATCCCGCTGGCCATGAGCACCGACGCCTTTCGCGCGGCCTCGTTCAATCCTTGGATCGGCATAAGCTGGATGGTGACCGGTAAGTCCGTTTCCGGATCGGAAATTCTCGCCAAGGACAATCGTCTTTCTCGTGATGAAGCGCTTAAGCTGTTCACGAATGGCGCAGCATGGTTCATGAATACGGAATCCGAAATGGGGCTGGTCGCGCCGGGCAATCTCGCGGATTTCGCTATTCTCGATAAAGACTTCTTTTCCGTTCCGGAGGATCAGATCAAATCGATATCTTCTGTTCTGACCATCCTGGACGGAAGGGTTGTTTTTGGCGCGCAGGATTATAGCGGCCTATCTCCGAAACTCCCCGCCGTCCTCCCGGGCTGGTCCCCCGTCAAGTACTTCGGGACTTATTACGGAGAAAATTGAGGCTCGCGGGCTTCTATAAGTTGCGTGGCATCCGGCCGAGCTCCCTAGGTTCTGCCGATGCCACGCAAGTAAGCCGACCGCCATCGGGATAGCCAAGGTGGGATCGAACAGTCAGACGCCGTCCGCCGGGACAAAGCCATCGACCTAGTTGGTTGTCGCCCTGCCGAACAAGTCACTACCGTGTCTCGGCAGCCGCCGAGAAAAGAGACGCAAGACACCCGCCCACGATACCCGCTCGCAGAAGGGCGTCAAATCAGAAAAGTATTCTCAAGAAACTCATATGCGGTTTGAAGCCCAATATGACTGAATTCGTCGTTGACGAACTGAGATATTCGCAGCATCGGTGCGTTTCGGTGACGCTATGAAACGCAGAGCGCGGCGGCCATTCAAGAGTCGAGGAGAGCCAGATGAGCGACGAAACATTGGCTGGGCAGGCAGATGATCGCTACGCCAAGTATACGCGGCTTCAGTTCGACTGGCCGCAGCCGCGGGTCCTCAGGGTTACGATGTCGAACGGCAAGATGAACTCCGCCGATGAGAAGATGCACGGCGAACTGGGTACCATTTGGCGGGACATCGACAGCGACCCAGGTGTTTCTGCCGTGATCCTGACGGGTGCCGGCAAGGCTTTCTCGGCGGGGGGCGATTTCGCGATGATGGAGCGGATCATCGGCGATCACGACACCCGCATCCGTAACTGGAAGGAAGCCCGAGACATAGTTTATAACGTCATCAACTGCTCCAAGCCTATCGTCAGCGCAATCAGGGGGCCAGCGGTCGGCGCGGGGCTCGCCTGCGGCTTGCTGGCAGATATCTCCATCGCTACCAAAACAGCTCGCATCATCGATGGACATACGAAGTTGGGGTTGGCCGCGGGCGATCACGCGGCGATAGTGTGGCCGCTGTTGTGCGGAATGGCCAAGGCGAAATATTATCTACTGCTGTGCGACCAGCTTCTGGGCGAAGAGGCGGAGCGGATCGGCGTCGTATCGATGTGTTGCGAGGACGGCGAGCTGGATGAAAAGGCGGTGGAAGTCGCCGGCCGTCTCGCTGCAGGGCCGCCGAGTGCCATTCGCTGGACGAAGTACGCCCTCAACAATTGGCTGCGCCAGGCTGGGCCGACGTTCGATGCATCATTGGCTCTTGAATTCATGGGCTTTACAGGGCCGGAAGTGAAAGAGGGCCTCGCGGCTCTCGTTGAAAAGAGACCGGCGGCGTTTCAGCCGGACTGCCCGCTCTGAGAAGTGCAAGACTATGCAATGCGTAGCTTTCGGGCGCTAACCTTCGTTAAATGCACCGGGTCATCGCGAGGCGCCGCGGCCGGGTTGCCTAGCGACGCCGAACTTTCATGGCGACCCGCGGCCGAAAGCCCCGGAGGAAGCAGCAAGTCGGGCACCATGATTTCGCTGCCGGCGGCCCGGTCGCGAGAGCTGAATTTGCGTTTCCGATCGAGTGTTCGCCGGCTCCCCCATTTCGCCATTGATGTCGCTTGGTGTCGGATACGCGAAACGTGACTGGGCGTGGGTGAAGCCGATACGAATGACTCGCAGAGGTTCAGACAGAGCGGCAAGCGACGAGCTGGTCGGTCGGCACCGCAAAGCTGATGTTTGCTCCGCGCACGGAAGTGCTGATGGAAACGGTTAAGCGCTGAAGCCGTTCAAGACGATGGGATACTTGATGCCAACCGCTGCCGACGACATCGCGTTCGACATGATCGCAAAATGGACGGCTGCGTTTAGGACACTGGACGCTGCCGCGCTTTCCACGCTCTATTCGAGGCATGCGCTGTTCTTCGGATCGAACCCGGAACTGTATCGAGGGAGATCCGGTGTTGCGGCCTACTTCGTAAGATTGCCGAGGTGGTCGACGTCTGCCGTTCAGTTCAGCGACGTCGTTTCCGAACAGGTCGGTCCCGACCTGGTCAATGTCGCTGGTATAGCGTCTTTTGAGGTAGATCGAGGCGCCATAAGCTTGTCCCTCAAGATAACCTGGGTAATCGTGCTGGAAGACGGCGACTGGAGAATCGTTAGCCATCACGTCTCTTCGAAGGCGCCGTTGATTTAACGAATAACAGACGTGATGCGAGCGTTCGGTCTACGTCGGGGGACCCATCGACGGCTTCGGCGCAACAATGCCTGCGGTCTCGAAGAGGGGGTCGGCGTGTCGGCCAGCTCTTGGCCGAGCAGAAGCGCTTGCGCGCGACCCATCAACCTCACCTTGGCTCTCTCTCGTTCTCTGCCGGCTTCCAGCATTGGTCCGCTAGTCTAGTCTGCTCCGTTGCACGAACGGCTACACAGTAGCGCAATCCTTGATCCTATCATTGAGATTGGAGCCGTGTACGTTGATACGGTGGCGAACTAACAGGGAAGTGAATGCATGGCTTGCGTGGGCGCGGATGAGAAGATTGCGCGGTTGTTGCAGTGCTATGAGACGGCACTAAATACTTCGAGCGTTGAGAAGATCATGGCTCTATTTGCCTCCGACATCGTCTATATGCCGGAGCATAGCCCCGCCTCTGTGGGCGCCCAAGCTGTTCAGGGTGCCTACAATTGCCTATTTTTGTCGATGACCTTCGGCGTTGAAATACATGTCGAAGAGATAATGCAGATGGCGCCGGATTGGGTGTTCGTTCGGACTAGCTCGTCCGGCTATGTAATTTCGCTTGCTACTGGCCGGCGCGCGGCCAACGTAGGGCAGGAGCTATTCATTTTGAAAAGGAGCGATGACGGCGACTGGAAGATCGCCCGCTTCTGTTTCTCGAAGGCGAACTCGCCTGCTTTTGAATGATGTGACTGAACAGCTGAGCCGAAGCACGCGCGGAGCTGCTTTTCGGACGAGATTTCAAATTCGAAGCCGGCAAGCCATGTCACGCCGACCGCCGTCCAGTTCGGGAAAGGCGGTTCGCCGGTCTCGTCGGTTCGGACTTTCATCACCGTTTCGAATTGCGCCTCGGGATCGGTGTGGAAGGTCGTCACGTCGACCACGTTATCGAAGGTGCAGTCGGCCGCTGCCAGAACAGACCTGAGAAGGCGCGCCGGACCTGTTTCTCGAACACCGGCTCGGGCGAGCCGTCTTCCCGACTGCCAACCTGTCCGGACACGAACAGCAGGTCGCCGGACCTGATCGCCGCCGAGTAGCGATGCTGGTCATAGAGGGCGTGGCGCTGGGCCGGGAAGATCGGCTCGCGAGTGGACATCGGTTTCTCCTATGCGTTGTGGACAGGTCGCGTCACGTTTCGCGTGACTGTTGAAGAAAAATTCGCCGCTGATGACCGTTAGGCGAGGGCGCCCGCGTCGGCGTTGAGGATCGCGCCTGTAACACTGGCCGCCGGACTTGCCAGGAAAACGGCTGCATTGGCGATCTCGCGTGGCTCGGCGTAGCGCCCCAACGACGTCATGCCCCGCTGGAAGTCGGCCGTGTCGCCGTCCGCGGGGTTCGCATCCGTGTCGGTCGAGCCGGGCTGCACCAGGTTGACGGCAATGCCGCTCGGCCCAAGCTCGCGTGACAGGCCGCGAGTGAACGCGGTCAGCGCCGCCTTCGAAACGGCGTAGGCCGTGATGCCCGGAAACGGAACGCGCTCGGCGAGGCCGGAGCCGATGGTGACGATGCGGCCGCCTGCGTGAAGGTGCGGGATGACAGCCTTGGCGAACAGCATCGGCCCGCGCACGTTCACGTCCATCAGCTTCTGGTACTCGCCAAGGTCCAGCTCGGTGATCGGCCCATAATAGCCGATCGCCGCGCTGTTGATGAGGATGTCGATGCCGCCAAGCTCGGTCACGGCCTTGTCGACGGCGCGCGTGATGCGGATGAGGATGATACCAGAGCGTCGCGGCCGGCTGGTCATCGAGAGCATGGGTCGCCAAGGTCGCGTCCGGCTCGATTTTCGCTGAGGCTCGCCATCGGCATGCCCCGGGACCAGCAGGCCGTGCCAGTGGACCGTGGTTGCAACGCCGAGCTCGTTGCGGACGCTCATCTCGACGCCGCCCCGCCGAAACCGAAGCACGGGACCGAGGATCGGCCCTGAATAGCCGAACGTCTTTGCGGGCTTACCACTGAGATATGGAAAGCAACGCGTCGAAACCCCGCACTAGACGCCATCAACGCGGTGCGGGGAGATGCCGCCCAGATATAGGCATTAGGCTCATACCGATGAAGAACAAGATCTGGGCGATCAGTCGGCTGGCTGGTCAGTTCGTTCACGCGCGCGCCGCTGCAGGCGCAGAGCCATGGTAGCCAGCGGCGTGCCGCGGCCATCTCGACCGAAATGAAATCGCTCGGCGCCACGAATGTCACCGTCAGGACGCGCTTGGCTTCCTGTGGCGTGAAACCCTTCCGCGGAGGCTTCTGCTGCTCTTCGTCGTCAGGCTTGTCGTCGTCGGACGCGGATACCGAGGAAGGGATTCTGATCGAGCTTGCGGCGCTTGATCGTGAAGCCCGCCATCGCGAACAGCGTCGCGAGTCAGACCTTTCGGATGCTGTCTCGAGCACGTGATTTTCGATCAGATGGTCGACCCAATGGTAACCATCCAAAGTCTTCATCCGCTTCACATCGCGGTGGCGGACGAAGTCGCAGAACTCCTTGACTTTGGGCCGCCAGCGGGTTGCCGTGCGTCCGGCGCTTCCCCCCTTTTAGCCCGCGCTCCCTGGCGTAGTCTTCGAACGCGGCAATGATGTCCAGCGCCGGACCGTGCGCGCGGGAATATTCGCCAGATTGGCGATCTTGTCGTACTCGCCGACCCGGGCGTGTTCGACGTCCGAGAGGGCCTCCCGCCTGGCCTTGTCAGGGGCGGCATCAGGTGCGCGACGTCGGCCGGCGAAACCTCATACCCGCCGTCCTGCAGCAGGCCGATGGCATCCAGCTCGAGCAATTCGTCGTCGGCGGTCTGGCCAATCCGGTCGGTGGCTCCTTCATCCAGTAGTCCCGGATCCGGGTGTGTTCCTCCTTGTGGAGGGCGTGCAGGTCCTGATGGGTGAGTTTGAAAGGCTCGAGCACGAACGCCTCCGCCGGGCTCGCCGCCCGGGTAGCCCCGGCACGCAGGCGGGACCATTCGGCCTCGATGGGAGCGTCGACGGCGCCGATCTTGACGTCGGTCTTGGCGTTCGTCCTTTGTCCCCAGGGTGGCCCAGATCTAGGCGAGTCCCATTCTCTCCGCCAACGTCGACCGGTCGAAGGCAGTTAATAGCTGAGGTACGCTCCTGAGCGCCGCCGCGCCCAGGCTACAAATTTGATGCTCGTTTCGCCCTCTCGCTGCTTCAAGCAACACATCTGCAACACGACACGACTAACCCATTGACATCCTTACGCATGAAACGGTTTCCTAAACCGTAGGTCGCATGTTCAATCCTCGCCGTACGAGGTCCACAGCCGTCACGGATCGTTCGGTTTCGATCTCCTGTCTGTCCCGCCGCAGCGACCGCCCCGGCTGGAATTTGCCGAGTCGCACCTTCCTGAATTCGCGATCTCAGACGGCGAGGCCGGTGGCAAGGCCCCGCAGCGGATTGGCAAGCGCTTCAAGAGCTTCTTTTTCGAGCTGGGAGATGCGCGAGAGCGGTACGAACGAAGAGACCTCTTTTCGGTGGATGCGGTCGTCGGTCGCCTCGGACCGGTTTCATGCTCCCGTGCGGATAAGGGTCCGAGCGGCTGCCTCCAATCCGTCGGTACCCGAAATCGACCTTAGCTCGGCGTCCGGAGAGCGAGATGCTAAATCGACCGGAAATCGACGGCCGGGCGCTTTGTCGACGACCTTCGTGTGTCCAGGCATGAGGCGGGGGATATGCTCGCCTATTAAGCATTGATCGTCATTGCGCCGGAGTTCCTGAAGGAGTTCTCGACGCAGAGAGGCGACCAAGAATATTTCGATGTTCGCCGGCCCGGTTCAGTCGGCCCGCAGCGAATAGCGCTCGTAGGCCGTCAGCAACCGGGCGTGAATCGGTGGCGCCGTCTGCCGATAAACGTTGGTCCGGAGGAACTCGCACTCAACCTCGAAGGATTCTTGATGGGCTTCGGTGCACCAAGCGCCCCGGGCTGTCCCTTTGCCTGCTTCCCACCGGTAGCCCCGCTCCTTGAGGCATTGCCGGGACGCGAACGGCGCGCGATCGGCGCGTAGGCGCCAGCGCGGGCGACGAGCGGACTCCAGAAGGACGCGGAGAGCCGGGCTTCCGGTGCGCGGCAGCGGTCTGGACAACACGTCGAGTAGGGCCTCGCAATCGTGCAGGGCGCGATGGCCATCGAAGAAGCGACCATGGCCGGCGGCGAGGGCCGACAGGCGCGCGCTCTCGAAACCCTCGGACGTCCAATCGACTTCGCGAAGCGAGCAGGCCCAGGGCTTCGCCGCGAACGACGGAAGTAGCCGTTCGCAGAATCTGCGATCGAAGGCGGCGTTGTGAGCGATCACGAGAGCCGCATCTGCGATGAACGCGCCCGCTCCGGAGACGTCGATCCTTCGTCCGGCTACCATTTCGGCGGTGATGCCGGTCAACCGGGTGACCTCGGCCGAAATCGGTCGACCGGGATCGTGAAGCTGGTCGAACGAATCCGCTGGCGCCACGAACGAACCATCCGCCGAGTAGTCGAAGGCGAGCATCGCCAATTCGATGATCTCGTCCGTGGCGGCATCCAGGCCAGTCGTTTCGACGTCCACCAGCACGCCCCGCCGCAATATCACTCCGGCAGGTGGCGGAGCAGGGTTCGCCAGACGCAATCGCCTGAGGATCCGGTACTCGCCGCTGCTCTCGAGCACCGCGGCGAGCTTCTCCAGGTCTTGGAGCTGTAGCATTTCATGCATCACGACGGGATGCTCCCGGTGTCGACCGCGTCGAGATTGTCTCCTTCGTCGGCGCACCTGCCGGCCAGGATCTTCTCGATCTCTTCTCCCGAGAGGAAGCCCTTCTCGATGAGCGCGTCGGCGACGGCCACGACCTGGTTGCGGCGCTCTTCTACGATTTTGCAGACCCGCGCCTGCAACCGCCGCAGCATTTCGTCGACCCGTTGTCGGACGGCCCGGTCGAGCCGCACCTCCTCGATAGCGGCGTCTGCATCGCCAAGGAAGGCCAAGCCGTCGTCTCCCAATCCGAACGAGAGCTCCATGCTCGCCAAGAAGCGCGTCGCAAGCGCCAGATCGGACCGCTCGCTTCCACCAGCTCCGGCCGAAGGCGCACCGAGCAGCACGATTTCCGCGGCGCGCCCGCCCAGGATGCCCAATACCTGACTTTCGATCGACTTCCGCGTCTCGAGATCGCGCCGATCGGGGTCGATGCTTGTCATCCCTCCGGCGCCCTGACGCAAGCCGATCCTGACCGATCTGACCCTGCCAAGGCCGAGAACAATGGCGACGACGACATGGCCTGCTTCGTGGATAGCGATGCGCTTGAGTACCGCCGGCGGAATGGTGGTGGCCGGCATGATGGCAAGCCTGAGATCGTCGATGGAGAATTTCCGTTCGGCGGTTCGTGCGGTGCGGCGCGCGCTCCGCACCGTCTCCATTATCTCCGCCGGCGTGGCGCCATCCAGCATTCGCGCGGCCGCACGGATATCCTTCTCCGGCAGATCGTCCCGGACATAAAACTTGAGGACGTTGAGGATGCCTTCCGGACTGAGATCAGTGATCTCGATGGCCCGCTCCAGCCTGCCCGGTCGCAAAATCGCCTTGTCCACGGCCTCGATCCGGTTCGTCGCACCGATGACGACCACGCCCTCGCGCCGCGCGCTCGTGGCGTCGTCCAGCAGCAACATGAAGTCCTCGATGATCGGCATCCACCAGTCGCGATTCCGATCACTCAAGGACTTTCTGGAAGGAAGACCGTCGATCTCATCGAGGAATAGGATCGAAGGGGCTGCCGCGACGGCCCTCGCGAAGAGCTCGCGCTGGGCTTTGATCACGCCATCGAGATAACCGGAACTGCAGGCGAAGAGCTCGCCCACGCTTCCGACGACCAGCGTCGTTTCGCAGGCGCGGGCGATGCTCCTCGCGAGGACGCTCTTGCCCATGCCCGGCGCCGAATGGAAGACGGCACCCCGGTCGACCGCGCTCCAGGGCAAGACGCCGGCGCGATAGTCGCGCAGGTCGCGGGCGAGAGCCAACGCCCAATCCCTGGCGGCGCCGTATTCGACGGCCGTCTGAAGAAGCGGCGCATCGTCCGCGCCCGTCTGTCCGAGGCGCGTCTTTGCCGCGGACGACAAGCGCGACTTGACTTCTTGGCCGGTGCTGCCGCGCCGCATGGCGGCTACCACGTCCTCGAGATCGAGACCGACGAGATCGCGTGGATCGATCTGTGCGGTGATGCCGAACATCTTGCGGATCGCGTCTTCAACGACGTCCTTTCCGAACTTCAGGATCAGCCGGAAATCGGCAGCACCGATGAGCGTGGAGGGAAGGACCTGCTCTGGAGCCACGGCGATGCCGACAACCGATGCGCCAGCGGCGAGGGCGGTGGCCGCCTCCGCGTTCCCGCGGGACGGTTGGTGCCCTCGGCGGTCGGACCCGTCCCGGGCAATACAGGTCCACTTCCGTCCAAAAGGGCGCTGGAAAAAAAGATTTCGCAGAGGCTCAATCCAGTCGGACGAAGGGACCGAAATCACGAGCGCCCGAGGGGCGGGAGATTTCAGCGCTTGCTTGACGGCAGGCGCGAGCGCCGCTTCGAGTGCTGCAGAGACCAGCGTCTCGCGCGGCGTGACCGACTCGGGAAGAGCGTCTTTCGCGGAATGCGTGGCTTCGTCGTCGCCCGCATCGTCCTCGAAATCGTCCGACTGTTCCAGATGTTCATGTGCGATCGCGCTGAGTCCGGCCAAGCGGGAGAAGCCCCCGCCTTTGTGCGCGTCGGATTTTTCGTCGTCATGGCTCACGGCTGCGCTCCCCTTGAGGCGACGACACGACCAGCTTCCAATGCCCGCATTTCGTACGTCGGCCTGCGACCGCGCGTCGATAAATGGTTAGGATGCGGGAAGATGGTCATCGGTTCTGTCTCTTCAGAAATCATCTCGCGGCTTGCATCGCGCGGCTACGAAATGGGCAAGTCGACGGTGCACGTCGGGTCGAAGGAGCGGATCTCTCCTGGATATCCCGCAGGATTGCTGAGGAGGCGCGTCCGGCCGCGGCGCAGATCCATTGCATAGTGGGTGTGACCGGACACGATTAGGTCGGGCTGGAAGCGATCGATCATGGGCGACATCTCGGAGGCGTAAGCGGCCGTGATGACGTTGTCCCGAACTGCGGGCGCGACCGCGTCCAGCGTCATGGCATGGTGCGAGATGCAGACGGTGGGGCCGTCGTGCGGCTTCGCGAGCTCCGCTTCGAGAAACGAGCGGGACCGGTGATGCAGGATGCGGGCCTCGGCAGGGCGAAACCGCTGCCAAGGATGCCTCGACCACTTGATGCGGCGATGGTCGAGCATGGTCCGGGACGCGGTATACATGGCCACCTCGCGCAACCGGGCCCCGAACAGCTCGTAGTCGGTCCACAGGCTGCAGCCCATCAGACGGACGCCGCCCACGATCTCGACGGAATTCTCCAGGAGGTGGACGCCGTGACGTTCGGCGGCCGAGTGCCCCATCTTCCAGTGCTCTCCGAAATCCACGGTCTTAGACCAGAGCTCGTGATTGCCCGAGACCATGGCGATCTCGGTCGGAGTGGGATAGGCGCTGCGGAGGCGTTCGACTGCCTTTACCAATCCTTCGCACGTGTCCCCGGCGACCAGGACCATGTGCACGCCCTCCGCCAGCGCGGGAGGCCCCGCGCTACCGGGATGGTCGAGGTGCAGGTCGCTCATGATCTGCAGCCTCATCTCAGCCCCCCAGCCCAGCGCGCGAGAGGAGCGGCCGCATCGCTTGGACGGTCCACGAGGTGGCGATCCGCTTTTCGCGCGTCTTCGCCTTCGGCAACCGCCTGAGCACCCAGGCGATCACCAGGCACGATGCCGCATCGCCCTCGCAGGCGCATACGACGAGCGCGGTCATGCAGATGTCGAACTTCAGCGTATGGGAGTTCTCAGTGCCCATCGCCAGCACGATCGCGATTGCGGCGGCGGCATCGCCGGAGGCCGCGTCGCGCCAGCGGGGCTCGGCGAGCATCGCGATGTTGGCGACGGCGGCCTTCATCTGGCCCACCGACGGCGCGTGAAAATCGTGCGCTCGGGTGCTACGCCACCAACGTAATGCCTTGGCGTGCAACTCCTCCGTCAATCGGAATTCGCGGACGGTGATGTCGCCGACAAACCTGCGCTGCATACTCATTGTACTCTCCTCTAGTCACGCTTGACGTCGAAGCCCTTGATGCGGCCAACCAGTGCATTAGACGCCCCCCGCTCGCGCCGCCGCGATGGTCTACCAAAAGGCTTATTCACGTCGAACTCGGGCCGGATGAATCGTCGCCGAAGCGAGACGCGCCCACGCGTCGGCCAGGTCCGAGTCCTTGTTGCCGGCCCTGGGAAGATTCAGGATGACATTGCCCACCACCACGCAGGCGCTGGCGCTGCCCTCGCAAGCGCAAGCGACGAGGACGCTCATGGCCACGTCGAATTTCTGAGAAAACGGCCTTCTCGGGTCCATCGACAACACAATGGCGATGGCGCTCTCGGCGTCGCCGGCAACTGCGTCGCGCCAGCGGGGCTCGCCAAAGAATTCGATCCGCGACGCGATATATCGCATCGCGCGGATCGCCTCGGGGTGGAAGCCCGACGGCGGGAGCCGACGCCACCAGCGCGTGGGCGGATGGTCCCAAGCGGTCGAGCGTCTGCCTTTTGCCTCGTTGTCCTTCAGTTTGCTACTCATGCTGATGTCGTTTCGCGCTTTCCTCTGCGTCGTGCCCGCTGCCAAACGGCTCTACGCCGAGCCCCCCAACCTGACGTTTGAGACCGGCTTGCGCGGCCCGGGTCCTGTCGGACGGGTGTTGATGAAATGCGTCATTGCCTCTTCGAGCGGAGCCGCATCCGGCACCAAGCCAACCGGAGAGCTTGCAGCATCATTCCGCGCGCTATCTCGATTGATCGCCTTGATCACCGTGGAGAAGAGGTTGGGAAGCTCCGAAAGCAGCGCGGCGCGGAGGCAGGAGGTGACCTGGTCCAACGCGTCGCGGACGGGCACGTGGAAGTGCGCGTCCAGCTCATCCCTTCCGATTTTGAGGTCTTTGTGGAAGCCTGCAGAGCCGTAATAGTCGATGACACCGGCGGTCACGTTCGTGATGTTCTTGAACCCTCTCTTCGCCAGATAGCTGGGGAGTACCAGGCGGGCCGCCTTCAAGTCGTGCTCGGTAGGACGACGTGTGCGGGCGTCGACCGGGCCGTTGCCACGCTTTACCTCGTAGACGCCTGCCCAACCCACCTCCTCATCGACCACGGTCAGATCCATCGTGACAATGCGTTCGGCCGCGGCGTCGGCCCGGATGCTGATGCGAGCCAGGTCATCGGTGGAGTTGCGGGCGAGTAGCAACTCGTTCGCTGCGTCGACGATCGGGATCTCGGCATCTAGCAGCACCTCGAAGCGACCGCTCGCCGCCAACGCGTGAGCGGCAGTGCGCTGGAGCAGGAGACCGTGGCGTTTGACCACAGAGCCCACCACCGAGATGGCCCGGCTGAGATCCGGGCCAATGACAGGGTCTTCGTTGAATGCTGCGGCGACGGCGTTAGTGACGAGCGTCTGGGCAGCGCGCGCCAGCGCGGCCGCTGTGACGGAGTGGATGTGCGACTCGACTTCCATGCTATGGCTTCCCTATTGGCGGACCCAAGTGCCCCTGAGCAGTCGGCGTCCATGCGCGCTTTATAGGCCGAAAGGCGCTTTTAGCGCAATAGGGCGCTTTTTAAAATATCGAGGCTATGCGCATCTATGGTTGATGAGAACTTTTCCACGACCGGGACGGTCACGCCACCACAGGTGCGGGCAGCTAGAGCTTGGCTAAACTGGTCACAACAGGACCTCGCAAACGCGACGCTTGTCGCTCGCCGTGCAATTCAGGAGTTCGAGCTCGGCAAACGGGATGCGCAGCCGCGCACGTTAAAAGATTTACGCGAGGCTCTCGAAAAGGAGGGCATCACTTTCCTCTTTATCGGCGGTCACGCCGTGGGGATCTGCGCTAAGGAAAAGAAGAATACTTCGGGCTCGTAGGCCTGCCCTGCACCTCGTAGTTAATATCCAAGAAACCCAAAGCGGGGCCGGCGTCGAAAAAGCGGCGGCAATGGTGCTGCGCCAGGTGATCTGGTGGGATGGGCAAACGAGCAGTTAAACTCCGGCACGGCGGCCTGAAGGCACCTGAATTGGGCAAGGGGCGGAGGTTGGCTCGATTAAAATCGGTTTGCAAAAGTCTGAGAAGCTATTGATACTCCTGAGTACAACTGCAAGTCAGTTTGCAAAATTCGGCAGACATTTCGGAAGGAAGATCAGACTACGAATCTGAGGGTCGGACGTTCGAATCGTTCCGGGCGCGCCATTCTTCGCCGAAAGGTTGGGATCAAGCAGCATCTGGTCGCCAGACGGGCCTGAGACCGGATGGCTACGCCGTGTGAGGAGCGGAATGAGGATATCGCAGGCGTTCAAGTTCGAGGCGGCGCATCGGCTGCCCAACGTGCCTGAGACCCACCGATGCCGGCGGCTGCATGGTCATTCCTACCGGGTCGAGGTCCAGTTGGACGGGCCGGTCGATCCGCACACCGGTTTCGTCGCTGATTTCTTCGACATCGAAAAATGCTTCGCCGACATCCTGGAGGCGCTGGATCACCGCTGCCTGAACGAGGTCGCAGGCCTCGAGAACCCGACCGCCGAGAACATCGCGATCTGGATCTGGGACCGCTTGAAGCCGAGCCTTCCGCAGCTGTGGGCCGTCCGGGTCTATGAAACGGCGGATTGCTGGGCTGAATATAACGGGCGGTGACGACGGCCCTGCGCTGACCCGACCTCCGTGGATTATCATTGAAAGGCGTGCGGTCATGGCGAAGAAGCTTCCCCCTGTTCATCCCGGAGAGGTCCTGCGCGAGGAATTCCTGCGCCCCCTGGACCTCTCGCCTTACGCAGTGGCCCGTGCTGTCGGCGTGCCGCGCACGCGAATTGAGCGGTTGGCTAATGAGCAAACCCCGGTGACCGCGGACACCGCCCTTCGGCTTGGCAGATATTTCGGCACCTCGGCCGCGTTCTGGATGGGCATCCAGACACAGTACGACCTCGAACGGGCCGAGGACGAGCTGGGTGCCACGCTGCGCAAGATCGCTCCGGCGCGCGAAGCTAAACCGGCAGCCTGATCGAGGGGCGGAAATCTTCGCGCAATCGCGCGTACCACGCTATCTAGCCGCCGCGGCGAAGCAGCAGTGTCCATCTTCAACCGCCGCGGCGTGCCGTATCGATATTAAGTACGTCCCATGCCCACTATCAGTCGCCTGCTCTCCGGCCTCGCTCTCTTCCTTGCCATCGCGTCTGCCCCGGCGCGCGCGGCCGAACCCTGCCCGTTCATCAGCGCCAAGGAGCTCGCCGGCGCGATGCCGGCGTTCAAATGGTCGCTGATCTCAAATCAGGACGGCCGCGGCTGCATCTACCAGGCCGGGCGCGGCGACACGATGATGCTCTCCGTGTTCCGCAATCCCGACAAGGACCGTGCCAGGGAATTGTATGCCACCTTCGTCAAGACGCTCGGTGAGCGCATGCCGCTCAGCGCGGTGTCTGGGGTCGGCGACGAAGGTCAGCGCGGAACGAGCGCCGCCGGTGCGGAGCGCCAGGAGGCCTCGGTCGTCGCCTTGGCCGGTGATTACATTCTCCAGATGACCGTCTATCCGATCGGCCGGCGTGCCGACGATGCGCTGCTCGCTCCGCTCACTGAAGCGGCGCGCATTGCCATCGCAAGCGTGAGCAAGAGCAGCGAGCGCTTCGGCACTTGCGAGTGGCTCACGGCCGCCGACGCCGACGGCTTTCTCGACGCGAGCACGCTGACGGTGCAACGGACCGGCGCGGGCAGCTGCATGATGTTCGATCGCGAGGCCAACACCATGACGGTTGCGGTGATCGCCACCTCGCGCGACACCGCCGTCGGCATGATGAAGCGCGCAGGTCCCTGCAAGCACGTCGCGATCCCCGATCTCAGTAGCGAAGCGTTCGGCGAGCATTCCTGCACCAAGGGCAACGGCAATGCCGTCAACATCTATGTCTGGAAGAACGGCAGGCAGGCCTCGATCCTGTTCGCGCCGGTCAAGCCGCATCCGGAATCCGGCTCGGTCGAGCGCCTGAAGGCGGTCGCGGCGCGCGTCTATGGAAAATTGTAAGGGTCTCAATCAACGTCAACCGCCCGCCAGTACTTCCTTGCACTTCGCCGCAAACGCATTGAGGTACGCGCCCATCTCGTTCGCCAGCGCAGCGGACCGGTCGACATTTTGCAGGCTCATGTTGAGGGCGTAGACCGGAAGCCCGGGTAACACGATGGGCGTTGCGACGGCGAGCACGGCGGGCTGCCACGACACGGCGCAATAGCCGTCGCGTTCGACGGCGCTGATCGATCTCCTCACTTCTGCGAGCAGCGCCTTTATCGCGGCACTGTTGCGCCGCTTGAACAACTTCAGCAAACGCTCGCGCTCGGTCTCGGCAATGCCGGCGAGGTAGGCGCGCCCCAGCGACGTCAACTCCATGGGGACCTGCTGGCCGGCGACCACGTTGCGCAACGCCGCGCGCGGGCTGTAGCGGATCGATTCGAGATAAACCATCATGGTCCGATCCGCCGTCGCGAGCCCGACGTTGAGCCGGCGCTTGGCCGATTCGGCCCGCATCATCGGGCCGATCGCGTTGAGCACCGGTGATCCCGTCCGCATGGCGTGGCCGATGCTGACGACGGACGCGGCAAGGCGGTAGGTCCGCTGGTGACGGACCTCGTCGAGCATCCCGGAATTGACCAGCGTTCGCGTCAGCCGGCTGACGGTCGATCGCGGCAAGCCTGTTCGCTCCGCGATCTCGCCGTTGCCCAGCGTGTCGACGCCGGGCCGGAACGCCCGCAAGATCTCGATGCCCCGTTCGAGCGACCGGTTGCCGTCAATCCCGCCTGCGTATCTGCGCGCCTCCGCCATGTCCCCAGCTCCGTCGCCATTTCCACTTAGTGGAATTAGGGGGATGTTGCGGAGGGTGCAAGCCGCTATAGCGACCGGAAAGAAGAATGCTTGGCCGCGCACGGCTCGACGAGGAAGCGACACGGCCTGACATCGGCATTCGAAAAGCCCGCACGGAGCCCGCCATGTCCTATCAGCTCATCGAATTTTCGCTCGAGGCCGGCGTCGCGACGATCGCCTTCAACCGCCCGGAACGACGCAACGCCATGAGCGACGAGATGCGCGCCGAATTCGCTGCCGCACTCGAAACCGTCGCCCGCGACAAGGCGATCAAGGCCCTGGTGCTGACCGGGCGTGGCCACGCCTTCTGTGCCGGCGGTGACATCAGCGGCATGAAGCGGCGGCTCGAGGCGCCGCAGGGCGAGGTCGCCTTCAACGGATGGAGCCGTCAACAGGGCGTGCATCACGTGCAATCGCTACTGCTGGGGCTGCCGAAGCCGACCATTGCCGCCGTCAATGGCGCGGCTGCGGGGCTCGGGGCGGATACCGCGCTGGCCTGCGACTTCGTCATGGCAACGGAACGCTCGAAATTCACCTGGTCCTACATCAAGCGCGGCTTGATCCCCGATGGCGGCGGGCTGTATTTCCTGCCGCGGCGCGTGGGCCTTGCGAGGGCCAAGGAGCTGATCTTCTCCGGCCGCATCGTCGAGGCCGACGAAGCGCTCGCGCTCGGCATCGTCGACCGCAAGGTGGCTGCGGCCGAGCTGCTGCCGGCCGCGCAGGCCTGGGCGGCCGAGCTGGCTCAGGGGTCCCCCACTGCGCTGGCGCTGAGCAAGAAGATCCTGAACGAGACCTTCGAGCATTCCGCGCACGACATCTTCAATCTCGGCAGCCAGGCGCAGGCCATCTGCTACACCAGCGCAGAACATCGCGACGCCGTGACGGCGTTCCTCGCGCAATCCTCCGCGAAGGAGTGAGTGATGAGCGCGATCGAACGCCTGATCCGGCCGCGCAGCATCGCCGTCATTGGTGCATCCGCGGACCCGAGCAAGACGTCGGGCCGGCCGGTGTCTTACCTGCAGAAGCATGGCTTTGCGGGTGCGATCTACCCCGTCAATCCGAAGGTCGCGGACATCGGCGGTCTCAAATGCTATGCCGACGTCGCTTCGCTGCCTGACGTGCCCGACGTCGGTCTTGTCCTGCTCGGCGCCGAGCGCGCGCATATCGCGGTGCGCGAATTGTCCGAGCGGGGGGCTGCAGCGGCAATTGTTCTTGCCAGCGGCTTCACCGAAACCGGGCCGGAAGGTGCCGCGCGCCAGCAGCAGCTGATGCAAGCCGCCGGCTCGATGCGGGTCCTCGGGCCGAACACGATCGGCCTCGTCAATCTCACCGACAATATCGTGCTGTCGGCGTCGGGTGCGCTGGCGATGGATCACTTCCCGGCGGGGGCCATCGGGCTGATCTCGCAAAGCGGGGGCATTCTCGGCGCCGTGCTGTCGCGCGCTGCGGCGCGTGGGGTCGGGCTGTCAAAGCTGGTCTCGACCAGCAACGAGGCCGATCTCGAGCTCTCCGATTTCATCGAATTCCTTGCCGAAGACGATGCGACGAAAGTCATTGCGCTCTACATCGAGGCGATCCGCAATCCGCCTCGCTTTCGGGAAGCAGTCCTGAGGGCGCGCCGCGCCGGCAAACCCATCGTCGCCTTCAAGATCGGGCGGTCGGAGGCGGGCGCCCAGGCGGCCGTCTCGCACACCGGTGCGCTGGCCGGCTCCGATCGCATGTACGACTCCCTGTTCACGCAACTCGGTGTGATCCGCGCCAGGACGTTCGAAGACCTGCTGGATATTCCCGCAGCCCTTTCAGCGGGACGGAAACTCTCCGGCCGGCGTGTCGCGATCCTCACTTCGACCGGCGGTGCCGGCACGATCGTGTCCGACAGTCTCGGCGTCGCCGGCTTTACGACACCCGCGCCCGATGCAGAGACGGCCGCGCAATTGCGAGCCTTGCAGTCGGGATCGCATGCCAATCTCGATCGCAACCCGATCGATGTGACCCTGGCCGGCCTGCAGCCGGATCTGCTGCGCGGCGCCATCCGCATCCTGCTCGCAAGTCCCTCCTATGACGCGCTGGTCGTCATTGCCGGCTCGTCAGCCGTGGGTTCGCCGGGCCTGCTGGCCGACGCCATCCGTGACTGCCTGCCGCTCAGCGACAAGCCGGTCATTGCCTATGTCAGTCCTTATGCGCCCGAGGTCGTCTCCGTCCTCACGCGGCGCGGAGTCCCTGCCTATACTTCCGCCGAGAGTTGCACGGCTGCGCTCGATGGGCTGTTGCGGGCCGCGATGCCGGAGCAGGTTCAGACATCCACCTCGCCCCTGATGACGGTCGATGTCGGCGATGTCCCGGCTGGATCGCTCGATGAAGCGCAGGCCAAGGCGCTGTTCGCCCGCTTTGGGATTCCTGTCGTGGCGGAGAAAGTGGTCGCAACCGTGCGCGAAGCGGAACAGGCAGCGCGCGACCTCGGTGGCCGGGTCGTGCTCAAGGTCCTCTCGCGCGAGATCGCGCACAAGAGCGATGTCGGCGGCGTCGCGGTCAATTTGACGGTCGAGACGATCGGCGGCCGCCTGACGGCGATGGCCGATGAGGTCGAGGCCAGGACCGGGAAACGGCCCGACCAGTTCCTGGTCCAGGAGATGATCTCGGGCGGCGTCGAAATCATTCTCGGAGTGCATCGTGATTCGCTTGGAACCGCGATCCTTGTCGGCATGGGCGGCGTCGCGGCCGAACTGTTCAAGGACACCACGATGCGTCTGCTTCCGCCGCAGGGCGGCCTCGATCTGTCCGCGGCGCGCGCGATGGCGCGCGACCTCGTCACCTGGCCCTTGCTGGACGGCTTTCGGGGCCGGCCGGCATGCGATGTCGATGCGCTCGCAGCAGCGGTGGTCGCGTTCTCGCGCATGGTTGCGCAGCTCGGCGACCGGCTTTCCGAGGCGGAAATCAATCCGGTGTTCGTGCTGCCGGCGGGCCAGGGCGTGAAGGCAGCGGACGGATTGGTTGTTCTCAATGTCTGAACAAAATCGCATGGAGCTCCAGATGGCCATTGGCGGAAGCATCAATCACCACAGCGCGCGCGGAAAGAATTTCGCCGTGCGGCGATGGCTCGATCTCACCGTCTTAGCCTGTGCGGTCGTCGCAGGCCTGGGACTGACGCCGGCGCGCGCCGAATATCCCGACAAGATCGTGAAGATCGTGGTGCCGTTCGCAGCCGGTGGCGGCACCGACATCATGGCGCGAACGACAGCGCAGGAAATCCAGGCGGATCTCGGCAAGTCCGTCATCATCGAGAACAAGCCCGGCGCCGGGACCATCATCGGCACCCAGACGGTGGCGACCAGCGAGCCCGACGGCTATTCGCTGCTGATGGCGACCTTCGCGCACGCCGTGAACCCGAGCCTGTACAGCAAGCTGCCGTTCGATCCGCACAAGGATTTCGCCGCGGTCTCGCTGATCGCGCGCTCCTTCAACATCGTCGTCGTCAACCCCGCATCCAAGATCAACTCGATTTCCGATTTGATCACGGAGGCCAAGGCCAATCCGGGCAAGCTCAATTTCGGGACGTTCGGCACTGGCACCTCGGCGCACCTGGCGGGCGAGCTGTTCAATGCTATGGCGAAAGTCAAGATGACAGCGGTGCCGTACAAGGGCGCGGCGCCTGCGATCAGCGACCTCTTGGGCGGACAGATCGACGTGATGTTCACTACGGTAGCGAGCGCGGCCTCGCTGGTGGCGGCGGGTCAGCTCCGGGCGCTGGCCGTCACGTCTGCCGAGCGGTCAGCAGCGTTTCCGCAATTGCCCACCGTCGCGGAGGCCGGCGTGCCCGGCTACGCCGCCGAATCCTGGTACGGCCTCTACGCGCCGGCCAAGACGCCTGCTCCGGTGATCGCGCGCCTGAACCAGGCGATCGCAAAGGCGGTGCAGTCAGGTGCTTTCAAGAAGCTGGAGGCCAACGAAGGCCTCATCATGGTCGGCAGCGCTCCGGAAGAGCTCGATCGCTATGTCGCTCAGGAGGAAGATCGCTGGCGCAAGCTGATCAAGGACGCGAACATCGAGGTGCAATAGACGCGCGAATCCGGCCAGTGTCCGGGGCCGCGAACGGCCCCGGATGCCGTCCAATTAGAATCTCAGTCCGCAAGCCCGCCGGATCGCGATCTGAACCGGCGAAGGTGGCAACGCCGGATCAAGTTCGCCCCTCGGCAGCAGCGGAGGTTGTGCCATGAAGCGCGGCCGCCTTCCGCGGTGGGGTTGCGCGGCATGAACGAGGAACGGGTGGCACAGATAGACGCTGCCTGCCGCACCGGTCGCCAGTTCGATCTCGCAATCTTTCGTCGAGGCCCAGTCCTCGGCAGCGAGCTGCCGGAGCGTCGCGCCCATTTCGCCATAGGGCAGCAGCTCCCGCGCGATCGTGGCATGCGAGCCTTTCCGGATTCGCGTGGGCGCATCGTCGGCGCCGACATCCGAGAACAGGAAGAGCATCAGCAATGCGCGTCCGCTGCTCTTCACATTGGCGCGCCATTCCATGAAATCCGGATTCGCGGTGCCAAAGCTCACGTCGACATGCCAGCCGTCATCGCCAGGTGCTTCCGTCGAGGGAAAGCGGATCGGAAAGGTTCCGAGCCCGCCGGGCGCAAGCCAGCGCCCGTCGCCGGCGAGTCGATCATAGGCCTTGTGCAGAAGCGGCGTGTTCGCAGCCTCGATGAAGGGGGGTGTAGCCTTGAATCCTACGCGGACAACGGCTCGGGTCCAATGTTCGGGTTGGTCCGGTGACAGGCCGATATCCGCCCACAGCTGGTCCCTGCATTGCCTTGCAAGGTCGGCGCTGAAGGCATTCTCGACTTTCACGAAACCGTCGTCGATGAAGCTCTGGACCTGACGCGGGGTCAGGCCATGCTGTTCAAGCTTGGGCATAGACACATTTCTCCGTTCGGCCAGCGCATCACGCAGCCGTTTGATCTGATTGGCGCGGATGCGCCGGAACGACGTTCTGCCGTTCAGATCAGCGGAAAGAATGTGGAGAAGAACATCATGCAGGAACGTATAGCGCGACGGGCCGCGAGATCAAGACCACTGGCCAACAGGCTCGCGAGTGTCGGCAGCCTCTCGCCGAACGAGAAGGCTGCCGCATGCTCATGCGCGCGTCATATGGTCATTATCATGGGCAAGAGTGACGCTGGCCGTCATTGCCCAGATACGTTCCTGAGCCCGGATCGTAGGATCGGTAGCGCTGCGCACAATAGGAGGCAGCGTTGGATTGAGCCTGGCTGTTGGCGATTGCGCCGCCGATGATCGCGCCGGCGGCGAGGCCGCCCAGAACGGCTGCGCCGCCACCGTCGTGACCGTGATGATGCCCGTAATGGCCGTGCCGATGTCCTCCGTGCCAATGCCTGTACTGCACCTGCTGCGCGCCTTGGTCGGGGCCGGGATTTGCGATCGGCAGCGGCGCCGCGAGCGCGGGTGAAACAGCCGTCGAAAGCATCGCTCCGGCGGCCGCAAGGGCGACGAAAGTTCTGCGCATTGTCATGTGGGGCTCCATGCTGTTGGGGATGCAGGAGCAACGGCCGGTCGCCCGCACCGTTCCCTCCGATGCCCCGCGAACGTCACAGCGTCGCAGAAAATGAAATGTTCGTAAGGATGTGGGTCGGCAGGCCGACCCAATGCCGGGGATGGTCGCCGGAGTTCCCCATCATTGATCTGAAGCAATGATGATCTCGACCACCAATGCTAGAAGGATTCGCAAGTCGCGACTCAAGGCTCCCGGCCGGCCGCGACCATCGCAACGCGCATTGGAATCCGAGGGCTGAATGGGACGACTACTGAATATCGTGACGCCGCTGCATACGGCGACCAAGCGCGACTACATGGGCCGCATGAATGACGACAAGATCGGCTGCTCGCTGAAGGCGCGGGAATACGAGGCCGATTATTGGGATGGCGACCGCCGCTTCGGCTATGGCGGTTACCGCTTCATCGAAGGCCGCTGGGCGCCGGTCGCCAAGGCGCTGATCGAGACCTATGGCCTGAAGGACGGCTCCAGCGTGCTCGACGTCGGCTGTGGCAAGGGCTTTCTGCTGTACGAGATGCAGAAGATCCTGCCGGGCCTGAAGGTCGTCGGCTTCGACATCTCCAAGCATGGTCTCGCAAATGCGCACGAGCAGGTGAAACCGTACCTCTTCAACTATCGCGCCCAGGACATCTATCCCTATGGTGACGACAGTTTCGATCTCGTGATCTCGCTGGGCACCCTGCACAATCTCCGGCTCTACGAGCTCGAGGCGGCGCTGAGGGAAGTCGAGCGGGTCGGCAAGAACAAATACGTCATGGTCGAGGGCTACCGGACCGTCGCCGAATTGCACAACCTCGAATGCTGGGCGCTGACGGCGGAGTCCATC
>JGI25153J46596_10000206_pt1 | contig 54056 bp, 46 predicted proteins | sample AraplaMF_Col_mMF_FD_46596 | JGI IMG/M metagenome (IMG submission 46596)
CAGGGCAACGACAGCATCAAGTACGCGACCTCGATCCTCGACTACGTCTTCCGCGAGCTCGCGGTGAGCTACATGTCGCGCTTCGATCTCGCCCATGTCGACCCCAACGAGACCGGCTTCGACGCGCTCGGCAAGGGCGTCGAGGAAGGCAAGGAGCCGGACGAGGAGCACGGCGGCCACCACGCCACCAAGCTGGTCTCGCGCGGCCTCACCCGCTCGCGGACCGACAACCTGGTCGTGATGCGCAGCGGCTCGACCGCGGTCTCGCAAGGCAACGACAGCGCCCCCGCCGGCGGCAGCAAGGTCACGGCCCTCGCCTCCCATGGCGCGTCAGCCCGTGTCGGCGATGCCATCGAAGGCGCCGTCGCCCTGAAGCAGGAAGCGAGCCACGACCTCTCCCCCACGGAGAAGCTCGAGGCCCTGCAGTGGAGCAAGGCCGGCACCGCCGCCGTCGCGGCCCCCAGCAAGGCCGAGCGCCGCGCCGAAGCCAAGGCCAAGGGCTACGAAGGCGAGATGTGCTCGGAGTGCGGCAACTTCACGCTGGTGCGGAATGGCACCTGCATGAAGTGCGATACTTGCGGCAGCACGACGGGGTGTTCGTGAGGCTCGAGCCCCAGGCCTAGGCTCTCTCTTGTTCGCGCGATAGTTTGTCCGCGATTTAGGCCAAGTTGGCCCGCGCCATGAGACAATCCCGTGAAAATTCGGGGTTTTCTGAGAAAGAATGGTAGTGCCGCGGTCGGCAACTTCGGCGGTGGCGAGAAAATCGAATGAGATTCGCGGCGAGCTTTGCTTGCCGCGAAATAGTGTAACGAACGAATCATGAATCAACTCTGAGACGCACAATGACGGACGTGGTTGTAGAAGAGGATAGCCATTCGCCGGCGCCGCTCCTCAGTGCGCCGCCTCTCCCGAAGGTGAAGAAAGCCCCGCGGAAGCCTATCCCGGCCAAGGTCCAGAACGTGCTGTGGGCTCGAGCGGCGGGTCGTTGCCAATACGCGGGCTGCAACAAGCTTCTGATCGGCGATCAGGTCTCCGGCGCCCGAAACGCCAACACCTCGTACATCGCCCACATCGTCGGCGACTCGCCGGACGGCCCGCGCGGGGACCCCGTCCTGTCGCCGAAACTCGCTCATGATCCAGACAACCTGATGCTGGCCTGCGATCCCCATCACCGCGTGATCGACCGCGAGATGGTCGATGCGCACTCGGTGGAAGTTCTGCGGGAAATGAAACGGCGCCATGAAGAACGCATCCGGACAGTGACCGGCATAGACGAGGACAAGGCAAGCCACGTCATCCGCTACGCCGCTAAGATCGGCTCTAACGAGTCGCCCGTCGAGAAGGGCGCGGTCAAGTGGTCAATGATCCCGGAGCGCTTTCCTCTCGACGACGGATGGATCGACCTCGACCTCGTCGCCCTCGAACTTCGCGACGACGATCCCGCCTACTGGCCGACCCACGTCAAGAACCTACAGACCGTCTTCGGCGAGAAGGTCCGCGGACGCATGGAGCGGCAGGAAATCAAGCGGCTGGTCGTGTTCGGCCTCGCGCCGATCCCGTTGCTGTTCGAACTCGGGCGCCTGATCTCCGACATCACGACCGCCGAAGTCCGACAGTTCCTGCGCGATCCCAAGGGCTGGAAGTGGGACGCGACGTCGCCGCCCGTCCGGTACGAACTGCATCGACCGGACCGGATCGGCAGGCTCGTCGCCCTAAAGCTCGAGATCAGCGCGCACATCGTGGACGAGCGCGTCGTAAAGGCGCTCGGACCGGACGCCTCGATCTGGTCGATTTCCGCGGCCGGTGCGCACAACGACATCGTGCGCCGTCCGGAGGACGTTGCCGCCTTCGCCAAGCTCTTCCGCAAGACTCTCGACGACATCAAGCTCGCTCATGGCGAGGACACGATCGTGAATGTGCTCCCTGCCATCCCCGTTTCGATCGCCGTCGAGGCGGGCCGATCCTGGCAGCCCAAGGCACACCCGTCCCTCAACATCTACGACCAGAACTGGAAGCTAAACGGCTTCGCGCTCGCGCACCGCCTCGAGCACGCCCGCTAACCGACGGAGTCCGACATGAACGTGCACATGCGTCCCACCATCACGTCGCAGGCCGAAGAGACCCTGGAGGATCTCGCCGAGTCCCTCGAGATCTCGGATCACCGCTACGAGCAGGCAGAGCGGCGGTACAAATCGCTCGGCGAGTGGCTCAACCGCCCCGAATCGACCATCCGGCAATACGACCCCCAGGTGCATGTGCAGGGCTCGTTCGGACTCGGCACGGTGACGCCTCCGCTGACCGACGCCGACGAGTACGACGTCGATGCTGTCTGCGAGTTCCGCCGACTGACGAAGACCGAAAAGACACAGGCCGAGCTCAAGCAGTTGCTCAGGATCGAGATGGCGGCTTACGCCAAACGGCATGCCATGAACAAGCCACTCGAGGAGCATCGCCGCTGCTGGCGGCAACCGTACGCCGAGGAGGCCCAATTTCACATCGACGTCACGCCGGCAGTGCTGAGCGGCGGCGAGCTTGCGCACATCCTCAGATCGCAGGGCCGCGACGCGAGGTTCGCAGAGACCGCGATCTCGATTACCGACAACCGTCATCCCCATTACCTGATGATCTCCACGCTCTGGCAGCGATCGAACCCGCGGGGTTACTTGAGGTGGTTCCTGACCCGCATGGGCCCGGCTTACGAAAAGCGGCGCAACGCTCTGCTTAAGAAAGGCGTGCGTGCGGGCACCGAACCCATTCCCGACTACCGGATCCGGACCCCGCTGCAGCAGGCCATCATGATCCTGAAGCGCCACCGCGACATCATGTTCGTCGACCGCGGCGAGGACAAGCCGATATCGATTATCCTGACCACGCTGAGCGGCCACGCCTACCAGGGTGAGGAGACGATCGCGCAGGCTCTGTTCGCCATTCTCTCGAAGATGGACGATTTCATCGAACGGATGCCCGACGGCCGCTACCTCATCGCCAATCCGAGTGATCCTCTCGAGAATTTTGCAGACAAGTGGAGCGAGCATCCGGAGCGCGCTGCGGCATTCTTTTCCTGGCTCGACCAGGCGCGCACCGATTTCGTGACGATCGCCGCCTTGTCCAACAAGCAGTTGATCACGGACTATCTCGCCAAGTCGGTCGGCCGTGGTGTTGCCGATCAGGTTCGCAAGCGGTCCGCGGCCCGTCTAGGCGCACCCGCCGTACTGACCGCGGGCCTCGTCCGCAACGAAGCCGAGACCCGCCGCGCCCCGCCCCGTCTCGAAGGGGACCGCCGGAATGCCTGAGAAGGGCCATCCTCTCGTTGAGCGCTTCGACGCGGCCGTGGCTGCGGTCGAGGCGCGATGGGAGGAGCTCGGCCTCCAACCGCGCAGGCTCGACCGGAAAGAGCTCGCGGTCTACCGCGGACGCGCCGCCGAGAAGGGGTGGCGCTTTGCCGCCGATTTTCCCGGCGGACTTCGCCGTCTCGACGTGATCGTCTCTGCTGGCTTTCCGTCGACGCCAGCTCGCGTCGCGCTCGTCGACCGGCCGCCCTTTCTGACTTGGCCTCACGTCGAGAAGGACGGTGTTCTCTGCCTCTTCCCCGATACGACCACGATGTCGGTGGACGATCCGTACGATGGCGTGGCGTCGTTGCTCGGCGAGGCATTCACGATGGTCGGAGCCGCGATCCGCGGCGAACTGGACGGCGACTTCCGTACCGAATTCCTAACCTACTGGCACCACATGGAGCGTGGCGGCAATCGCACCGTGCTGACGTTACTCGATCCCGGTCCGCCTTCGCGTCCGGTCCGGGTCTGGGAGGGCGTTAGCCAGACCGTAGTAGCAGAGAACGACGAGCAGCTCCGCGCCTGGCTGCGCAATGCAGCCCCAAAGGTAGCCGCCTTGAAAATCAAGTCCATCGCCGGCGCGTTCGTTTGGCTCGATCGGGTGCTGATACCCCCGGAATACCCGTCGTCCGCAAAGGATGTCTACGCGCTGGCTGAACGCGCCGGCGGCACCGATCTGCTCGACGAACTCGCGCGCGAGACGCTTCCCCGCACGTTCGTATTGTTCGGTGCGCTCGCCGAGGCCGGACCGGCCCTCGCGGCCGCCGTCGTGAACCGACCCGCCGTGATCCGCGGGCGCGACCCGCTTTCCGCAGGCTTCCGTCCTTCGGCCGTTCCGGAGCACGTGGTCCGCGCCCGCCTGTTCGGCGGAGCCCCATGCGACCGCAATTCGGTCGAACGCGTCGATGCGGCTTGGATTCACGGCCGCGACCGCGACGCCCGCGTTCCCAGGCTACGCAATGCGACCGTCGCTATGCTCGGCTGCGGATCCGTTGGAGCGCCCGTCGCGCATGCGCTCGCGCGGGCCGGCGTCGGGAAGTTTATCCTGGTCGACAAGCAGCTTATGAAAAGCGCGAATGTCGGCAGGCATACGCTGGGAGTGCAATCCATCGACGATCCGAAGGCGCTGGCACTCGCGCATCAGCTCCGCGTGGCCCTGCCCCACGTCGAGGTGGTCCACCATGTCTCGGAGGTGAAGGAACTCCTACTGCGCGCTGACGATCCCCTCGCGGGGGTCGACCTGATCGTATCCGCCATGGGCGATTGGCCCGCGGAGTCCCTCCTCGATGAGTGGCACGCGGCACAGGGACGCCTCGTCCCAATCGTCTACGGCTGGACGGAGCCGTACGCTGCGGCCGGCCACGCAATCGCGATCTCCGCGCCGGGCGACAGCCTTCGCGCAGGTCTCGACGCATACGGCAGTCCCCATCTGGTCGCCGTGACCTGGGCTCAGGATCCGCGCCGGTACGAACCGGCGTGCGGAGCGGCATTCGACCCCTACGGACCGGTCGAACTCGGTTTCGTCACTTCCATGGTCGCCCAGGCCGCTCTCGACGGCCTTCTCGGCCGGGTTCGGTCCGGAACGCATCGGATGTGGCTCGCTAGGCGCGCGGCGGTGGAAGCCGCCGGTGGTACTTGGAGCGACGAACTGCGTGCGGTCGCCCCGAACGCGCTCGATGGCGCCACGATCGTCGAGCGGCGTTGGGGCCGCAGCGCGAGGATCCTCGCGGCATGATCTCGTTCGACATCGGCAATTCAGGACAAACGCTCACGTTCGAGGACGAGGTACTCGCTCATCTCCATCGTCACAAGCAAACGCGCTTTTGGCAGCGGGAAGCCGGTGGTCTTCTATTCGCCAAGATAGATCTTCCTGTGATCTCCGTCTGCCGCATCACTGGTCCACGCCGCGGCGACCGCCGGTCCCGTTACTCGTATCGGCCGGACAAGCAGGCCGAGCAGCGCGAGATCGACGAAATGTTCGGGCTGGACCTGCATTTCGTCGGTTGCTGGCATACGCATCCTGAGGATTTCGCCACGCCCTCCGGTATCGATACCCGCAACATCTCCGATTGCGTCCGGCGCTCGCAACACGCTCTCCACGGGTTCGTCATGGTCATCGTGGGGCGCTCGCAGTTTCCAGCAAGCCTGTTCGTCTCGGTTTGCGATCGGTCGCAGGTCCACCGGCTCCGGATAGCGTCGATCAGCATCTCGCCGCCGGTCGCTGCGCGCTCCGCCACCGAACGACACTAGGGAGACGCCGCAACGTAGGCCAACGCCAATCGCAGCGAGCGATCATGACGAAGAACATAGTCCTATTTTTCCGACGGCACCGGTGGCGCGCGCCCCGCACAACGGATTAGTAACATCTACAAGATGTACCGCATCTCGCGACCATGCCAACACCGCCATAGATCCTTCCCAGAGTCGTGTCGGCGCGACGGCCCTCACGGCCCAGTCCGCTTCGTCCAGAAGCTACTCGCGAAACACCTGCGGCGAGATAGCCGGCGGCAACGTCCCGGGGAGGAGCTCAGACCCGCCGAGCCCTTAAACCGGTAGTTGGCCCTCGTCCATAAGCCAGCGCTCCACCGGGTGACCTCGGGAGCCATCCCCTCGGGTTTGGGCGGCCGGCGAGGCTCCAGCCACCGTCGCCCTCTTGCTCGCAACTCCGAGGGAGTAATCGCCCGCGGTTGTGCACAGAATCGTGGAAGACGTGGAGAAGGCCCAGCCCCGCCGAATGCGAATCCCTGCCCCGTGCTAACCGCCCGGAACGACGAGCGGGCGGAAGGATTCGTCCGACAGGAGTATCTTGATGCTGATGACGAAGGAAAGACGGCCGGCGATCCGGACGCTGCGGGGCTGGGCGATCTCCGTGCTACAGGAGGCCGGTGCGATCCACGAATGCGAAGAACATGGCTGGGCGCAGGACCGCGCCGACCCGCACGCCCGCGAGCGGGCCTTCGACCTGGCCCGCCGGGATCCGCCGTCGGGCATCTCGCCGGAAGCAGCCGCCGCCGAGGTCCGCGGGGTCTTGGACTCGATCGGCGACACCTGCCCGAGTGTCCGTAGCCCGAACGGCGGGGACGCCGCCGCGGAAGCCTACCGCCTGCAGATCCAATCCACCACAGATTGAACATGGTTCTCGCAGACACTAGATGACAATCACCCGTCGTCCTCGAGGCCTCCCCCATCATGAGCGATCACTTCTGGCGGCAGTTGCCCGCTGGTCTGCTGAAGAAGAAGGCACGAGGCTGGATGCGTCTCGACATCGGCGTGAGGGAGCTCGTCGTGGAGCTTGCCCGTGCGCAGAACTTCAAGTGCGCATTCTGCGACGAGACGCAGGATCTGATCATCGAGCACGATCACGACCCGGAACGCGGCACCGGCGACAAGCCCACCATCTACAACATCCGCGGTCTCGCCTGCTCGGGGTGCAATTGGCATCTCGGAATGTACGAAGCGGACGAACGGGGCGACTATCGCGGCTTCGGCGACGCCCATATCCGCATCAGCGAGCACAACTTCTATCCGTACGCTCAAGCCTACGACCACCGTGTGCTCACCCTGATCGAAGAAGAGCTCGAGCAGCGGATGGAGCCGGTCAACTATTGGCACAGACGGCGTTTTCTGCAGAAATTCGACGAGCGCGAGTGGAGCCGCGACTATCCCTGGCCGAGCTACTTCGGCGAGATCAAAGAGCGACGGCGCATGATTATCCGAACACCCGAGCAGTTCTGGAACGCCTTCGCGGCCAGCGTACGCTTTGTCGTCGAAGAACAGCGACGAAATCCGGACTTCGAAATCCCCGAGGCGTTCATCCGCGTTGTGGTTCTCGTGAAGCCCATCTTCGACGAAGTGTGGCCGCAGATCGAAGACCGTTATCGGGCCATCCAAGCGGAAAAGCTGGCTCAGCGCCCGATACTTTCGCCTCCATCGTCGGGCGCCACCGAGGCATCCGTCTAAGCAGACTTGCGCCGCGCCCCTGCTGCCGGCTTCTTCGCCGCCGCTTCCTTCGCCGGCTTCTTGCCGGCGATAGGCATCAGCATCTCCTTCTGACCAACTGAGGCCGTCTTCGGCTTCTTGGCGGGCTTCTTCTGCGCCGCTGCCTCGGTCGCAGCGCCTCCCACGCTCTTGCGTAGGGCGTCCATCAGATCGACCACGTTCTCGCCCTTGGGCCGCTCCTTGGGCCGGATGACCTTGCCGGCCCGCTTCTGATTGATGAGCTCGACCAGGGCGCTCTCGTAGTGATCCTCGAACTTCTCCGGATCGAAGCGCCCCGCCTTCTGGTTCACGATGTGCTTGGCGAGGTCGAGCATGTCCTTCGTGACCTTCACGTCCTGGATCTCGTCGAAATATTCCTGCTCGCAGGAAGCCTTTCCAGTTCGCTCGCGGGGCCATGGCTGACGCAACACTCCTCGGTACACAGGGCTCGGACTCAAGACGAACGGACCCGGCCAGTTCCGACATGCCTGCCGGAAATCCCCGAGATTCCTTCCTAGCCCGGACTCGACTCTGGCTTTGTTCTTGTTATGTTCTATGTTATGTCCAGCCATCCCGCCAGTTGGCGCTTCCCCACGCAGCGACAGATGCAGAAACTCGCCTCCTCACCCGCGGCGGGCGGGAAAAGCCCGCCCACGCCGGCCGTAGGACCGGCGGACGACCTGCCGGCGGACTACTGGCAAGCCTTGATGGAGGATCCGCGCGCCGAAGGTCGGCCCGGCCCCTCCGGAGCGGAGCTGCGGCTGAGCCACATTCCCCGGCATCTCCTGAGGGTGGAATGCCGCCGCTGCGGCAGAACCGTCGAGATCCAAAAGGTCGACGCCGTCCGCCTGTACGGGCGGGACGCCCTTTGGAAGACGGTCGGCCAGCGACTGCTGGACAACACCTGCACGCAGCGGACGGGACGCCATGAGGAGGACGGCTGCTGGCCAGCTTTCGAATAGCTGCCGGCGAGCCAGACCGAATGTTGCCATGGCGCCAAAACACCACCCGACGCCCCTTTCAGGCGGAGATCGCAAAGCGCTCGCCAAGGAGATCGGCCGGGCGCGAGCGATGACCACCATTCTGGCTACGCAGTCGGTCGAAGCCCGGACCAAGGGCGAGGCCCTGATCAAGCAGGCCGACAAGTTGCTCTGCGAGTCATGGAACGAGCGCATGTGGTCCGACGGCGGCCCGATCGACCCGTCGCCCACCATCGACCAAGCCATCAACGGCGGCTACGCCTGGCTCGAGATCAAGTGCTCGCGGTGCAAGGCCCGCCGAGACGTCGATCTGACGGCGCTGCGCCACCCGCCGACCACGTTCGTCCACGATTTGGCGAGCCGCCTCCGCTGCAGCAACTGCGCCAAGGCCGGTCGCCGACCTTCGGCGACGCTGCTACAGCTGTCGCAGCGAGCCCGCCATCCGAATCCGGAAACCTGAATGTGTAACCTCTACTCGATCACGACCAACCAGGCCGCCATCAGCGAGCTTTTTCGCGTCGTCAATCGGTACGTTGGCAACCTGCAGCCGATGCCCGGCGTCTTTCCGGACTATACGGCGCCGATCGTCCGGAACTGCGCAGACGGCCGGGAGCTCGCGCTTGCCCGCTGGGGCATGCCGTCGTCGTCGAAGGCGCTGATGGACGCGACGAAGAAGCGCGCCGAGAAGCTGCAGGCGAAAGGCAAAACGGTCGACTTCAAGGAATTGCTTCGGATGGAGCCCGACGGCGGCACCACCAACATCCGCAACGTGAAGAGCAAACACTGGACCCGTTGGTTGGGTCCGGAGAACCGTTGCGTGGTGCCGTTCAACTCGTTCAGCGAGTTCAACAAGGCCGAAGGCGGCGACATCTGGTTCGCGCTCGACGAGACCCGCCCGCTCGCCTGCTTCGCCGGCATCTGGACCAACTGGACGTCCGTCCGGAAGGTCAAGGAAGGCGAGACCACCAACGACCTCTACGCGTTCCTGACGACGGAGGCCAACGCGGAAGTCTTCGCCATCCATCCGAAGGCGATGCCGGTGATCTTGACGACGCCGGACGAGGTCGAGACCTGGTTGACGGCACCCGCGGAGGATGCGCTGAAGCTGCAGCGGCCACTTCCGGACGGGACGCTGAAGATCGTTGCACGAGGTGCAAAGGAAGATCAGGTCGGCTAGACGGGGGACCATGACCGACATCCGCGAGACCCTCAGAGCGCAGCCGCTTCGCATCGGCATTTCCACCCGCGCCCTCTTCGATCTCGAGGAGGAGCACGCGGTCTTCCAGAGCCAGGGCGTCGAGGCCTAGACGCGTGGATGCTCAAGAGACATCAATCACCTGCCCGGTAGTCATGAAGACCAGCAACCCCCGCTTGGCCTTAGTCTGCTCACGATAGTCGGCGATCTGCTGCCTGTAATGGCTGACGCTCGACGGGTCCAGAGCCACGTCGCTCTTCCAATCGACTACGGCGTCGATGGCACCGGCGGCATCGAACGCGACCGCGTCAACCTGTCCGGAGAGCAAGATCTCTCCGCCTTCGTGGGTCTGGCTTCCGAACAGCGGGAGCTCTGGGACGAGGCGCGGTCGTAGCGTCGCGACGTCCGGAAGGGCGAGGGTCCGCAGCACCGTAGAAGCCAGCTCGAGGGCGCTTATGCCGTCCTTCGGATCCGCCGCCGGCTCTTGCCCCAATTGGCGGATCAGTTCGGCGGCCCGCGCTTGGAGATCCTCCTCGGCGTCGGAGGTTTCTCCGGTCAAGACCTCCTCGACCAGCTTGTGAAGGATGGTGCCACGCCTCGAACTGCCAAGAACGGCAGCCGGTTCAACGACGGAGCTTTCCGGAAGGTCGCTACTTTGGATCTTCACTTCGCCCTCGCCCGCCTCACCGACTTCGCTCCGACTCGGGCGGTGCCAGACCACGGTCCGCCGCGCGTCGAATATTGCGGTCGCCTCCGCGGCGAAGGTCTCGCGAGACTGGCCGTTCTCCCGGAGCGCGATGCTCCGTTCCTTCACGGTCCCGACGTCATCCGGCTTGATCGCCGGTAGACTGGCGACGTCCAGATCGACGAGCTTCGCCCAGCACTTATCCGACAGGCCGGCGGAGTGCCGGGGCAGGACCAGCAGGTCGCGCGCCCGGGTCGCGGCCACGTACCAGAGACGCACGCGCTCGCGCCGCTGCTCTTCGTCAGCGCGCGCCTTGATGTCCGCATGGTCCGCCGGGCAGACGCCGAGGATCGGGATCGAGAACAGGTTCTTGGAGCGGTCCTGGACCAGGCCCGATTCGGCCTTTGGCGTGCCGGTCATGTTGATCGGGATGACGATGGGCCATTCGAGGCCCTTGGCCGCGTGAACGGTGATCAGCGAGACCGCTTCCTGCTCGGCATCGGGCCGGCCCTCGACCTGGCGGACTGCCTCCTCCCAATTCGCACGCATGTCGCTCGCGAACGCCCGCAGGCCGCGAACGTCGTAGGCCCGCGCCATGTCGAGGAAGAGATCGACGTTAGCGACCGCCCGTTCGGCGCCTGCCTTGAACCGCTGCCGGATCTGCGCGCGGACATGGAGCGCCGCGATGGCATCGGCCAGGAGCGCGTACGGCGTCGTGGTACGCACCCGCTTCCGCAGCGAGGACAGCTTGGCCAGGACGTCCTTGGCAAGCGCATGAGTCACGCTCCCCGGATCGGTCCGGATCGTGAGCATCGGCAGGCCTTGACGCTCCGGATCGGACGGAAGCGCCTCCGAGATGTCGAGTAGTTCGGTTTCCGAGAGACCAACCAGAGGTCCGCGCAGCAGCGAGCCGAATGCGAGGGTGTCGCGCGGATCGGCAAGCGCGCGGGTCAGCGCGATCAGATCCTGGATCTCCTGCCGCCGAAAGAATCCTTTGCCTGCCTGGGTCGAGACCGGGATCGCCAGATCCTCGAGCGCCTCCTCGAAACGCCAGAGTTCGGTGCCGACGGGTGCCAGCAAAGCGATGTCGCCGAACCGGCAGGGCCTCATCTCGCCTGTGCGATGATCGCGGACTTCCAGATTCCCTACCATCCTGTCGCACAGGCCCGCGACCGCGACCGCCTCGGCGTCGCGGATCGCCGCGGCCTTGGGCTTTTCGCCATCGACTACCACGTCCAGTGCGCACACGCCGGGCCGGCCTCCGATCGCAGGATGGATCGGGGAAAGCTCGGAGAATCCCGGCTGCCCAGCTGCGGAAAGAGCCGGCTCGAACCGTGCGTTGACGAAATCGAGGATCGGCTCCACCGACCGGAAGTTGGCGGTGATCTTGATCTGCGAACCGGCTTCGACCGCCGAACGAGCGGCGATGTAGGCGTTCACGTCGGCGCCGCGGAATCTGTAAATGGCCTGCTTGGGGTCGCCTACCATGAACAGGCTGCCGTGTCGAAGCGGACGTGCAAGCGCATCGCTTTCGGCGCAATCATCCCCGCAGATCAGCCATAGGATCTCAGTCTGCAGCGGATCGGTGTCCTGGAATTCATCGACCATGACGTACCGGAAACGCTGCGACAGGGCCTGTCTCACGGGTTCGTGGTCGCGCAGCAGGTCGCGCGCAGTGTAGAGCAGGTCGTCGAAATCGAGGAGCGCGGCACTCCGCTTGTAGTCGCGCCAATCTTCCAGGAGGCCACGCGCTTCCTCACACAGCCGTCCGAGCAGTTCGCCGGCGACGGCTCCGAGCAATACCTCGAGGGCGTCGTGACAGGCACTGTATCGAGGGAGGATCGCATCGAACGCGGCGGTTCCGATGGCCTTTGAGAGGCCCGCCTTTGCGGCGGCATCCTGCCACTTGGTCTTCGTCTGCAAGACCCTTCGCCCGCCCGCCTGGGTGAAGCAGCTTTCGTCGCGCTCAAAATCGAGCGCAGCGATCAGGGCGGCGTTGCTCGGCGCGGGCTCGGCCAGTCCCGAGCCGCTCAGTAGATCGGCGAGCACACGCAACGCTCGACAGGCTGCCGCCGTCTTCTCCTCGGCGTACGCGTAGCCGCGAAGGTCCGTTTCGAACTGCTCTGCCGCTTTTGCGAAATCCCCCATGATCCCGGACGACCACACCGTCCGTGCGCAGCTGGCGTCCCGATTTTTGCGCAGGAACTGCACCACCTCCTCGATGAGCTTCAGTCCGGCGGTTTCGTTTGCAAGGATGATCTGGGCGACCAGTCCATCGCCGGCGTCGCCGGAGAGTCTTCCTTTCAACCAGGCATCGTAGCGCTCCCTGAAGGCAAGATCTGCTTCTGTGGGATCGACAATGTCGGCACCGGGGTCGATGCCAGCCTCGGCCGGATAAGGCTTAATCAGCGCCTGCGCGAAGCCGTGGATGGTACTGCAGGTGAGTTGATCGAAAGACTGGTAGGCGCGATAGATGTTCGCCTTCTCTGCTTCGGGAACGCCTCCCGGAAACGCTTGGGCCAAGTCGCGAGGCACCTCACCATTGGCGAGCGCCATCGTGAACTTCTCGATCCGGAGACGGAGTTCACTGGCGGCAAACTCGGTGAACGTGATGGCGGCAATCCTCTTCGGAGCGACGCCGCGCGCGAACAACACCGCAACCCGGCCGGCCATGATTGACGTCTTGCCGGAACCGGCGCCTGCTTCCACCAGCAGGGTCCGGTCGACGGCCGTCAGCGCGGTGAGGCGCGCCGCGAGATCCGGGATGATCTTCATGGCTCCCCCCATACCGTTGCGGCGGGTCCTAAGGCGGCTATCGCGAGTGGCAACTTGCGTGGCAGGTACCCCGCGTTGGCCGGCAGCGCGAAGGCATGATCGTTGTAGTCGCTTGCGGCGTCCTCCCCTGGGGGAGCCACGCCGCCCAGCATTGCAGTGCGGGAGGCAACGGCTGCGGCCGACACCTTCGCCAAGGCTCCATCGAGGTCCGCCAACGGGAACAGCGCCTGATCGCTTTCGGGGGCGTTCGGATAGAGCAGCGAGGCCTCTATCGTCACGCCGCCGCCGAGCAGCGTCTTGACCGCGAAGGCATAGAGACACCGTTGGAGTTCGGCACCTCCCTTGATGACCACCTCGTCCATCTTCTTCCCAAGCTTGCCCGTCTTGTAGTCCGTGACGCGTGCGCGCTTCCCGTCGCCCGACAGGTCGAGGCGGTCGATCTGTCCTTCGACCAACAAGCCGGTCCCGGGTATCTCGACAGGGGCGCCCAGCGACCAGGGCAGCTCGCGGCCCTCGCTCTTCGGGTCGACCTTTCCGAACGGGATTTCGCACCAAGTCTTTTGGTTCGGTAGAGGCTCCAATCCGTACGCCAGCGCGGCAGCCGCGAGCGCATGCCCGCGTGCTGCGGCATTGCGCCAGATCACGTCCGGCGGGACCGGTTGGGCGCTCTCCCATAGGGCGACGGCGCGCTCGCGGGCGCCGACAAGCGCAGCTTCAATCTGTTCCTGTTCAGCCGCGGCAATTCCGCCATTTCCTTCCAGTTGTTCAACTGCGTCGCGAAGCACGGCATGGACGAAATTTCCGAAGGCGTTTGCTTCCAGCGTCAGTGGCTCGTCTGCATCCTCCGGAGCCTTCCAACCAAGAGCGTAGCGCCAGACGAAGCGGATCGGATCCCGCAACAGCAATTTGAGCGAGGTCGCCGACAACGGCCGCTCCAGCACTTTCTTCAATCGCGCGTGCTCCGCCGCGATTAAGCCGTCGTGCGCCGTGATCTCGCTGCGATGCCAGTCTCGCCAGCACGACAATCCCGAAACGGCGATCGGCAAGGTCGAGAACTCGGAAGGACGAGCCAGAAGGCGATCAGCTTCGCTGAAGGCATGTTCGGGGGCGCCGGCGCGATCGAGATATATCTCCGGATCAGGAAGGTCGGAGATGATCGGCGAGCGGCCGAGCATGCGACCGTCGGCGTCGCGTCGGCTGAAGGAGATGGCAACGCTTTGGGCGGTGCCTACAATTGTCTTGATATCGCGCTTGTCGCCATCAGCAACCGGCAAAGGATCAAGCTGATCGATCGGCAACACGTGATCCGGGATGAGCCTATCCTCCGAAATCCGCCGCGGCCAGCGGCCAGCGTTCAACCCCAGCAACCACACGTGCGGTCGGGGTGCAGAGGCAAATGCGATTGCCGACGTCCAGATGGCGTTTGCGGCGGGCTCGATACCGTCCTCGATGCGCAATCCGGCCAATGTGACCGACAGAGCCTGCGCCGGTCCCTCCCGCAGCGCCCGACGCCAAAGCGATCTCTGAACGCCAGTCAGTAAGGTTTCGCCAGCCAGATCGGCCGCATCGGTGCCCTGACCCAGCAAGCTGATCACCTCCAAGACCTCGGCAGTCCGGTTCTTGCCGTCCGGCCAATCCGAGTCCTCCGCTTGCTTCAGTACCCTTTCCCAGCGCTCCGCGGAGGTCAGCGGGGCATCGACCGGAAGAAGTCGCATCCAGCCGGCAGGCAAGTCGCTGAGCGGACCCCCTCGCATAAGCGTGAACAGGCGCCGTACCCGTTCCTGAGACAGCCCCTTGGTCAGCACCTCCGCCAAAGCTGCGGTCGCCTGACCGTCGGCGCCGGTCAGCGCCTTTATCCCGTGCACGAAATGGATCGGGATGTTGGCGTCCCGGGACGTCGAGAATACGTGGTCGTCGTAGTCCCCCGGACTAGCCGCCACGATGGCGATGTCCGAGGCCGATATCCCTTTAGCCAGCAGCGCCCTCATCCAGCGAAAAGCCTCGCCGACCTCATGAATCGGATTCGCACAGGAGAAGACCCGCGGTTGTGGATCGGTCGCCGGCGTGGCCAACACCTCGACTTTCGTGCTCTTCAGCCAATCCGGCACATGTCTCGGACCGGCGTTCCATGACACCGGAATGGTCTCCGCAAGCGCAGTCAGGAGGGGCCGCCAGCACGGCGACATTTCGCTATGCCCCTGGACTTCCAGAGCGCCGACAATGACCGGAGCATGCCCCATGCGTCGCAGCGCCATCTCGACCAGGTCGCACGGACGCTTCATCGATGCGGGCAAGCGCTGGATGACCGCCTGCTCCAGCTCGGCCAACGCGTCGGTTCGAGGATGGCCGACCTTCGACAGATCAATTCCGGCACGCCAGGCCTTGTCGAAGGTGGCGGAGACGGCAGCCGGCATTCCCGGCAGACCCTTGATCGGCTCGAGCTCGCCCATCGCGATGTCCGGGAGCGCGGCGCCAATGACTTCGGTAAGGACGTTCAGGTCGATTGGTTGAAGGAGGCCCCCGGCGAGCCTTGCGGCGAGCTGGCCCATAGTCATGACCTGCACGCCGGCTTCGTTGCGACGCGCCGCGTCCACCCGCACCATGTGGCCGGCGAGAGTCGTATGGACGACCACCGTTCTGCGCACTTGCATCTCCCGACGAAAAGCCTCGCGCCAGGCGCGCCCGAGAGAAATATTCTGGCCCAGCCTGAATCCTTGAAAAAACGCGCGATGCTCTCACGGGTTGAGTCTTTCAGCAACTTCGCTCATGCGCGAAGCCGCTGGTTTCCACCACTTTCAAGGGATAGATGCCACGGTAAGAAAATGCCGCCCGAACTTCGACGCCGGTCTTCCTCTCGCCCGACTGTCCGACCTACCTTCAGCGCAGAGTCTTGGCGATCGCCGTGGCCGTGCCGACAAACTGTCCGTTCTGAAGAGCCCACTGCTTCTGAGCGAGCGCCTCCGGTACGAAGTCCTGAAACTTGCCGGCTCGTACGTTCTTCACAAAGGCTGCGACGTCCATCGGGTCGAGAGCGGACATGCTGCCGAGCTTCTCGAGAATGGGCAGCATCTCCGCCGACGTGGTCTTTGGCACGGTCACCCCCAAATCGTGGACGCCGCACTCCAAGCCGGCCATTCCGAGCGCGGCGCCGAAAACGGCGGTCGTCTGCGAGCCCCTCCAGACGAAGAGGTGGAGGTCGCGCTCTTCCTGGATGAGGGAGCGCCGTTCGAGATCGAGCGCCCGGAAGGTATCGCGCCCTTCCGCCAAGAGTTCTCGGGCTGCCTTATCCAGGTATTCGGGGACGTCGTTATCAAGGTAGACCGTTCTCATCTCGGCCAACAGTCGGTCATGCGCGGGCTCACCACTGGACGGCTCGAACCGTGGCACCATGCCTCCCGGGTGCGGGGCCACGGACAGGACCTTTCCGCCTTCGTCGACGTCGAGAACGATCCACCGCTGCCCGGCGAATACCACCAGGCTGTCCTTGTGAACCGGAAAGGAAATCGGCAGAGTGCCGAGCGTGCGTCCCGCCGCCGTTAGGCGCCATTCCTCCGAGCTCTCGAAAACGGCGAAAAAGTCCCGTGACTGCACGATCTTCTCGCCCTCAGAACCCAGCATCAGGACGCCATCCGGAGCCTGCTCGAGCATCCGCACCTCAGGTGATCCAAGATGACGCAGCAGCTGTGCGAAATCTGCCGGCTCGATCGAATTGAATGGCCCCGGTCCGCACAGCAGATCGAACAACGGCTTCGCACGGATGCCGCCCCGCTCGGCAATAACGGACAGAACCTGATGGATCAGGGTGGAGACCGTCTCCGGACTGGGCGCCGCTGGCTCGACAAACCCAGCCAGCAGCAAGCGGACCACGGCCACCGATCGGATGGTGTTTGGGCGCAATTGGTCGAGGATACCCGACTTGACATCGACGTAGGGCTCGCGAACGTACACCCGAAGGATGGAGGGGGTGCCGCGCCGCCGGCCGGTCCGACCGAGACGCTGCCGCAGCGACGAAAGAGAGCGAGGCGCCCCGATCTGGGCGACCGATTTCACAGAACCGATGTCGACGCCAAGTTCCAGCGTGGAGGTGCAAACAGCTGTCGTCGGCAGATTTCCGTCTTTCAGCCGGATTTCGAGATCCTCTCGGAACGTCTTCGAAAGGCTGCCATGATGGGGGTAAAACTCGTTCGGCACGCCAGCTTTCTCGCATCGTCGCCTGAGGCGATCGGCCGCCGATTCCACGGTGCGACGAGACCCGCCAAACACCAGATTGTTCGTGCCCCGCAAGGTCGGAAAGAGATGGTCGCAGATTGCGTCCAATGCGATGCGCCTGGGCGCTTGGATATCTTGGCCGGCTCCTTCAGCATGATCCGGATCGTCGAGGTCCGGCGGCTCGACATAACCACGTATCTGAAGCCTCAACTCGGGCGCGTCAGCTTTTGCCAGGAGGAGATCAACGGTCTGCGGAGCCGTCGGACGAAGCCAGGCCATAGCTTGATTGAGATCGCCGATGGTGGCCGACAATCCGACTCTGCGAGCCGGCTTCTGAGCCATTGCGTCGATGCGTTTCAGCAGGCTGGCGACGTGCAGCCCGCGAGGCCCCTGCAGGAAGGCATGGAGCTCGTCGACGACGATGAAGTCGGTCGCTCCGAAAAGGCGAGCCGCGTCGCCCGGACGCCGGGTCAACATCGCCTCGATGGACTCAGGTGTTATCAGCACTATGCCGGAAGGCTTCGCGATGGCCTTCTTCTTCTCCGCCTGAGATGCGTCTCCGTGCCATTTGACGACAGGGATCTCCATCGCTTCGCATAGCTCGTCCAGCCGCCGAAACTGGTCGTTGATCAACGCCTTCAGAGGGCTGACATAGACGGCGGAGAACCCGCCGCCTTTCCTTTCCGCGATCAAGGTCAGGATCGGAAGGAATGCCGCCTCGGTTTTTCCAGCGGCGGTCGCAGCAGCTATTATGACATCCCCGGTCCCGTCCAGAATGGTCCCGATGGCTCGCGCTTGAATCTCGCGAAGCTCGTCCCAACCTTGGTCGCGAATCCAGCGGCGGATCTTCGGGTGGAGCCGATCGTAGGCCCCGTCAGCTGCCGATCCGGAGATTGGTGAGTTCATCGCCCTCCCCTCCGACTGGCTGCGCCTCCTCCTCGGTTGCGGCGATATCCGGCGCGTCGGGCGCGATCTGGATCCCGCCGATCAAGTCCTGCCAACGTGCGCCAGGATTCTGCTCGAGAACTGCGAGCATCTGCACGAATGCTCGGACGGTCGTGCGCGGCGTCTTGAAATACGCCTCCCCGATGCGGCGATTGCAGTGGTCCATGAAAGCGGTCAATGCCTCGTCCGGCACCAGGAACTTCGCCGGATCCCCGCCAGCGAAGACGTTCCGGATGTTGGATAGCAGCACAAGAAGATCCTCCGGCGTGAGGCTCTGCAGCCGGATGACCGGTCCGCTGTAGTCGACCCACCCGTTCGCGGCGAAGCGGTTTTCGGACAAGCGCGACTGAAGCGCTTCGTAGCTGTAGAGGCCGCGCCGAGTATCGAGGAGAAATTCCGGCGTTCCGCACATCATGAAGCCGATGCCGGCCGTATTGCCCTGTAGGGCGTCGTTCACGATGCGGAGGATCTCCTCGAAATTCTGATTGCGGGCCTGAGAGTTCTGCAGCTTGTAGATGTTGACCATCTCGTCGAACATCACGAGCAGGCCGGCATATCCAGCCAACCGCGTCAGACAAGCGAGAGCTTTCAGCGAGTCGTAGACGTTGTCGTCGTCGATGATGGTCCGCACCCCGAGGGCCTGACGCGCTTCCGTCTTGGTCGAGAACTCTCCGCGGAGCCACCTTAAGGCCGCGGTTTTCAGGGACTCGTCGGAATGTTCGCTGCCGCGCCAATACGCCTTCAGCACTACGGCGAAATCGTATCCCCCCACGAAATCCTGAATTGGAGCGAGTTTCTGATCGATCACGGTTTCGACAGGAAGCTTCCGATCGGCAGCCTCCTTGACGGAGTCCGTCACCAGCCTCTCGACTACCGGCCCCAGCGCGCCGCCGTCGGGCTTCGTGCGAGTTGCCATGTTGCGAATGGCCTCGGAGTAGAGGGCCCGCGCCTGGCCACCGCTCGCATGAATACGCCTGTCCGGTGCGAGATCGGCGTGGACAGTCACGCACTTCCGTTCCAACGCGATGAGACGGATAAGATTGGCAAAGAAGGTCTTGCCGGCGCCGTACTCACCGATGACAAAACGAACGCCGGCCCCACCGTCGGCGATGCGTTGGATATCGCGCACCAGGGCAGTGATCTCCGCAGCGCGACCGACCTGGATGTGCGGGAGCCCTACGCGGGGCACCACACCAGCGGCAAGCGCCTGGATGATGGTGTCTCGATCCTTCGCCTTGATGGGCCGTGCAGATGGTGAATTCATGCCGCTTCTCTCAGTTGAGCCAGCCTGTCGCGGATGTGCTCTACCATGACGACGTCATGGCCGTCCTCGATGATTGCCTCTTCGAACCGGTCGAAGGCCCAATCGTTGATCCGTTCGATCGCGCCGTCCGGCAGGAGCTTGAGATCTTTCGCACGTTGCTCGAACTCGCTCCGCGGAAGCGATCCCTTGATCTCCAGCAGTTCGACCAGTTCGGTATGGGCTGCATCGAGGCCGTCGAGCGAGCCCTTTGCGCCGGGCGCGGCCTCGGCTGGCTCGGGCGGGGACGCCACATCTTCCTCGAAAATGTTCGCCAAGAGCGCGGACACCGTTTGGGTCTCGCGTTGCGTGCGCGCGAGTCGAGCCGCGTCTATGCGGATGGTCGATTTCGGCTTCGTCTCCGCATCCGGCCCTGCCGCCCCGGGCGCCTTCTCCGAGACGGGTATCGGCACCCCCTCGGCGCGAATTTCCTGTGAAATGGCGACGGGCTCGTCGACCCCCTCCGGTGGAATTGCGCGGTGCAAGGCGGAATAGACCCGCTCCTTCGGAAGCCCGAGCGCCTTGTGGAGTCGCTCTAGGAAGCGCACTTCGCCGGCATCGACGCTGTCGTTACCGGCGATGATTGTCAGTGCCGCATCGGCGATGGCGGTGCGCTCCTCTGGGCTGCGCTCCCCGAGCTTGCGCATCACACGGTCCTGTTTGGGCGGACTATTGAACACGGTCGCGGCGTAGGCGATCAGCCTCGCCTGCTCGATCGGCGACAGCCCCGGCGCGTCTCGAACACCCGCAACCACGCGCTTCAGCTCGTCCGCAGAGGCATCGCCGTCCGCCGCCGCGGCCAACACGGCCACCTCCACCTGGGCCTTTACGGCTCTGTAGCCAGGCCGTTCGGCATCTACCTTCCCCCCGCCATCCGCCTTGAAGATGATCACTTGGTCGTCCAGCTGGGGAACACCACTTCCGTAGCGACGATCAGGCTCAATCGCGATGTCGATGCGATCCAGAGCCGAACCGAGCTGATCGGCAAGCCCAGGCGTGACCTTGCCGTTGGCAGGCATATCGAAACCCGCCGCCTCGAGCATACTGCGCATCTTGGTGCTGGCGCGCTTATGCTCGCCCATCGACCGATGCATCTTCTGGCCGAAGAGATGAATGCGTCCGTCTGCTGGGTCTTGCTGCAGCGGTTCCGGAAGCAAAAGTGCGGCCTGCATGGATTCGCGCGAATCCGGGCGCCGTCCCACAAAGCGACTGAAGCTGTCGAGTTCGTCAGTGCACTCCTGAACCATCCTCTTCAGGTCGTCGAGGACCTTTCCGGAGACCTGACAAATGTCTGGATACCGCTGGTGGCTGCCCGGTATGGAAACCTCGAACGCGCCGCTAGCGGCCTTGTAGCTGAGGCGGATGTTGCCGGCAGCTTGGAGCGCCAGACCGTCGGGATAGCGCTCCTTGAAACGATAACGAAAAAGTCGCCCGAACTCGTCGAAGCATCGGACTGCCGGGGTTCGGAGATAAACGTCCGGAGTTGCGAGGACCCACAGCAGTGCATCGTGGGATCCGAGCGCTCCGTTCTGCTCAAGCGCCCGCCCCAAGTGCATGCGGGTGGCGACATCCATTTCGGACGAAACGGACCGCTCGGAGGAGGGTGTCGGCGGCGGAAGCGGGATGCCTGCGGCTATTCTCGCATAGCTCAGGAAGCGCGTGGCGTAGCCGCGGAAAGAGTTGTTGTCAGCGTAAATAGTCAATAGCCGCTCCACTTCCTCGACCAGAGCGGGCAACGACACTGAGCTCGCTTCGACGAAAGCGCGATGCTCCAATCCGTAGAAGAACAGGAAGGCGTACCCCACTCCATAAGCTCGGTTGCTTCGCCCTTCGGCCATCCAATTCAGGAACGCCCGGCGAGCGGCAGGAGTGATGCCAGCATAGGAGGGCCAATAGGGCATTGAGCTGCCGTCGACATCCGGCCGAGCCACACTTGCGGAGAGCTTAGGATTGATCGCGTATTGATCCGTCGAGCGCCGGTCGTCCAGCGGCACGACATCACCCAAGTAGAACAACCCACCCGAAATCTGCGTACCCTGCACGACAACAGTCTCAGAAGGCCCTACCCACCGGGCAAGGGTCCGGTTCTGCGCTTGTCGCCTCGCCGGCAAGGCGACCGAATCTCGTTGGGTCTGGGCGGGTAACGGCGGGGGCGCCTTGCCCGAAGACAGAGCCCGTGAGCCGATCGACCAGATCAGAAGGATCAACCCGGCAACAATCGCAAACGCCGCGATGGCCGCACCATTTTGCACGACGAACTGATAGGCCGCGCTCAAGGCCCAGAAGACGAGGCCCAGGACGACAAGTATACCCATTCCTAGGGAGTTGCTGTTGCGTCGCCCCATTGCTCAATTCGTGATGCTGTTCGAACCCGCTGACCGCAGCCTCGGGTGGAAGAAGGTCCCACGGAGTTGCTGGCAGTCGCAAGTGCAATCGGGGGAGAGTCCGCCCATTTCCCCGTCTTTCGATGAGCGCGACCGTGGTATCGCGTTGAGTTAGCTGCGTGATTTAAGCTCGCGGACGCCCGCAGAGCGCCCTTGCCGTCGCTTTAGAAACTCCCTTGCCGCCTGCTCCATCACGTCCCAAGCGGCTCGACGCTCCTCGATCGCCACCTGCTTGATGTCGGCGATGACATCGGGATGCATCATCGTCAAAAACTGAACCCGATCGCCGATCGGCGTCCGCTTGCCCCGCTTCGGCGCCCTCTTCTTCCCAACCATCCATCCGCCCGCTGCGCATTAAGCCTCCGTTAACCATAAGGCCGGGGCGGTCCGGGCGCCAGATACGACGGCTCATCTTATATAAGAATCTCGACCCTTCTTATATAAGACGGCGCGCTAACCGCTTGACTCGAGCTGGCCTTCCTGATCAATATGTTCTTGTTTCGTTCTCATATTGAGTGGTGGCGTCGTGATGTCGATCAGCGTGCAGGACTGGAGGCTGGAGCTCATCGCGGCCCATCCCGACCTCTTCCGCCCGCCGGCGGGCGCCCCCGAGGGGGCGGAGGGTCTGCCTGACTGCGGCCCCGGCTGGCGTGATCTCATCGACCGGTGCTGCGTCCGGATCCGCGCGGCGGTCGACGCCGACGGCGGCACCTTCCGTTTCACGCAGATCAAAGAAAAATACGGGACTGCGAGGCTGTATTGGACCGGCCGTCTTTCTCCGGAAGCGACCGCCCACGTCGAGGAAGCCATCGACCTGGCAGAGGCCCGCAGCGCCTGCACTTGCGACGTTTGCGGGGAGCCGGGCGTGCTCCGGACGGGCGGGTGGCTGACCACCCGCTGCGACCTGCATGCGGAGGGCCGCGCCCCCGCCGAGATCAGGCCCGGCTTCGCTAACATCCACGTCGTCAGGTACGGCCTGGGCGCGCAGCGGCGGATCGTGTGCAGGCGCTACGTCCGGGACAACGACGCCTTCGTGGACGTCGACCCCGCCTCGCTCGGCATCGAGGAGGACTGAGATGACGATGGATTGGGGACGCGACCTGATGCTGTGGCACCCGCGCCTGTTCGTCACGATGACCGAGGAGCCCAGCCGCTTGGCTGGCTACCCGCATTGCGGACGCGGCTGGCAAGACATCTTGGTGAAGCTCTGTCGCCGAATCGAAATCGCGTTGCTCGATGGCGAGGAGTTCGAATTCGTCCGCATCAAGCAGAAGATGGGCTTCCTGCGCATCGACTGGAAGTCCGAGGCCTCCGAGGATACCGAGACCAAGATCGGCCATGCCGCCGACCTCGCAGTCGCCCGCTCGGGCTGCACCTGCGAGATCTGCGGCCGCGAAGGCCGCCTGCACGACAACAACGGCTGGCTGGAGACCCGTTGCGCAGAACATGCGGACGGCGCCCCGGTTCAGCCGCGCTACGGGCAGGGCTTCGAGAACGTGCGCCGGCTGCGGCGGTCGGGCGGTCAGGGCGACATGTACTTCGCGTACTACGACCGCGAATCCGACACGCTGACCGAGGTGCCCCCTCCCACGCGACAGCAGGAGGGCTGAGATGGCCAGATTCCGCTGCCCTGCCTGCCACCAGGAAGGCGAGTTCGTCTACGACGCGGAGCACCACGCCTGCCCGCGCTGCGGCTCGCGCGAGGTGCAGGTTGCGATCCGCGCGGACGAGATGCTTGACCCTCTCGTGGACGCCCTCCTCGAACTTGCCGACGGGGCCGAGCCCCTCGATCGCGAACATTGGAAGGAGTGACCATGCGCCTGTGGGTCATGTCCGACATCCACCTCGAGCTGACGCGCGGCTGGGACCTCCTGCCCGCCGAGGCGCGCCCGGACTTCGACGTGCTGGTCGTCGCCGGCGACCTGGTCCCTCGGGCCGAGCGCGGCGTCCGCTGGCTGCTCGATCGCGTGTCGGACCGGCCCGTCATCTACGTCATGGGCAATCACGAGGCCTACGGCACGGACATCGGCCGGACCGTCGAGAAGGCCAAGACCGCCGCCGACGGCACGAACGTTCATGTGCTGGAGAACGAGACGGTGCGCATCGGCAACGTCGTTTTCGCTGGCGCCACGCTCTGGACGGACTACGCGCTGAATGGCGACCCGCAGGGCGCCATGGCCATCGCCGGCGACCGCATGAACGATTTCCGGAAGATCCGGATCGCCAACTACAAGCGCCGCTTCCTGCCGCATCACGCGCTTACGAGACACTTCCAGTCTGTCGTGTTTCTGAAAGAACAGATGCGCCAGCCGCGTGGCGAGGACCGTCTGGTCGTCGTCACGCACCATGCTCCGATCCCCCACATCACTGACGAGCCCGGCGGCTCGGGCGAGGATCCGACGCTCGACCCGGCATTCCGGAGCGACCTGAGGCGGCTGATGGCGCACGCGCCCGGCGATGGCGCCGGCGCGCTGCGGCCGGCCGACCTCTGGATCTACGGACACACGCACGAGACCTTCGACGCCATGGTCGGCGAGACCCGCGTCGTGTCCAACGCGAAGGGCTACGGCCCGTGGCCGCCGTCCATGCACACCTGGGACAACCCGCATTTCGACGCACGCCTCATCATCGAGATCTGAAAGGGACCACATGACCGACATCGACAATCAGAAGCGCCCCGAAGCCAACCCGCCGCTCCTCCTCCAGGTTTCGAGTGTCTCGTCATGTTCAAGCCCAAACCCCGCCGCCGTCCCGACCTCTTCGTTTCCGCGAAAGCAGGCGTGCCGATCCCCGCGCGACACCCTGCTCTTAGAGAAGCGCTCGTGCAGGCGAGCCTCGATCCGCGGGTGCGCTCCATCGCTCACGTACCGACGGCGCATGTTTCGTCCGCACCGCTAGAGCCCGTCCCGATCGACGCCGTCGTCCTCACGCGGGACGATGGACGCTTCTACCTCGACGTGGTGCCCGCTCGCCAAGTGCGCGAGCTCGACGACGAAGGGCTCGTTCTGATCGCGCTGCGGGAGCTGGAGCTCACGCCCCTGGTCGTCACGGCCGAGGATCTCCACCGCGAACCCCGTTGCGGCAATTGCCGCCTGGTCTGGGCGCACCACGGCCGCCTCGTACCGGTCGGCCTGCGCATCAGCATCCTGCAGATCCTGCGCGACGACGGACCGATGGAGCTCGTCCGCCTCGTCGAACTCGTCCGCAGCGATCACAACCCCACCCTCGCGGTGATGGCGCTGGCCTGCGCAGACCTCCTCGAAATCGATCTGTTGTCCGAACCGCTCGGTCCCTCAACCCTGGTGAGATCCCGCACATGAAGAAGCCCACCGGCCGCCGCCCTAGCGGCAACGTCATCCGCATGACCCCGAAACGGTCCGACGACCGCGCGAGTCCGTCGGGTACCGTCGTGATCGACCGCGTGTATCACTCTCAGCTCGGCCAATTCGAGGACGGCGAGGACGAGCGCCCGATCGACGACAGCATCGTGCTCGACGGCGATGAAGACGAGGGTCCGCCCGGGGGCGACCGCCCCGAAGCGACAACCGCCCTGGTCAGGGCCGCCTTCGAAGCAGCGACCACGGCGGATCAGCGGCGCCGGCTCCGCCATAACCTGGCGATGTGCGCAATCGTCCACGTCCCCAGCACCGCTTGGGTCACGCCGGTCTCGCTGTACTTCCGGTGCACGTTTGGCGAACGCTGGCTGCAGCACACCCGGCACGGCCCCACTGCGGGCGAAAGAGGTTTCGCCACCAGCTCCGCCTCGGCCTCGCTCGCCCTGTCGGCCGGACAGTCCGTCGTGGGCATCGCCGCCGACCTCAGCCTGCTTCCCCGGTCTCTGATAGGCGCCGCCGACATGACGATCCGGATCCCGCCTCCCAACGGGGCCGTGCTGAAGGCCGCCATCACCCGCTTCGCCAGGCGCTCGCCCGGGGAGTTCGACGATTCCATCACGACCGACCTCGACCTCGACGATGTCGTCGCGGCGTTCCGTCCCGGCGCCGGTCCGCAGCGGATCGTGCAGCGGCTCGCCGCGGCCGCCGCCGCGCTGAGGCTCCATGCCAACGTCAACAAGGAGACGTCGCCATGCTCGTCGTGAAAATCGAATTGTGGCCAGGTGGGCAAGGCGCATTTCGGCGCTCGATCGGGACGCTGCACATCGCGAACGACAGCGGCCTCGCCGATGTGTCTGATTATCGGGCTCTCGCCATGGAGTTGGCCAACCCGCTGACGGGCCGACCGCCCGGGATCGCCCGTTTCCAGGTGCTCGGCCATGCGCGCCGCCAGCGGGTCTGGGCGCTCATGGAGCGCGCCTGCAACGAAGCCATGAAGGCGGATTGGGTCGACCTATAAGGCCGCGAGTTGGCAATTTCGGCCCTCGTTCGGGCCTCACCCCCAGGAGGTACGCCATGTTGCGCGTCATCATCGAATTGAGCCCGGGCGGTTTCGATCCGCTGCGACGGACAATCGCGTCAATGCGGATCAGCAATCTGAGCGAACTGGCAGACGTCAGCGACTATTTGGTCGAGGTCATGGAGAGGCAGAATCCGCTTACAGGTTCACCGCCCTATAGCGCCGACTGTGTGGTCGCGGCGCACGACCGGCGCCAACCGGTCTGGCGACTGCTGGAGCGCGCCTGTCGCGAGATCGCGCAAGCCGACCGGGTCGAATTGTAACTGCGGAGGGACTCGAAATTAGGCAAGAGTCCATGGGCTAAACGACTCTTTCCGCTGCATTTTTTTGCGCCGGCGCCCCGATCTTTTCTTGGGACTCTTGCGCAACGGGATTCCACATTTGAGGGCAAGGCAATTGAGAAAGGTGTTGAAAACCCCTGGACGACCTTCAGGAGATCGTACCTGCCGAAAACTGGAATTCCCCGTTCTTGGAATCCGGGCGATCTGTCCTCAAGGCCCGTCATCAGCTGCTTCCCGCCGTTTCCGGATCTCGAGAGTTAGGAAACCTCACAGCGATTCTACAACCTAAGGATACGTCAACATCTATTGAATCGCGGAGCTTGCTATCGCGATCGCCTCCATGAAACCTAGGGACGACCAACATCCGAGAAAGGACCGCCGACGAACAACCCATACCGACGAGACGCTTCCTGAACGAAAAGGCGGCCCCGCTTGCAACGAGACCGCCCGATCGTAAGGAAAGCGAGACAAGACGAAGAGATCTGAACGACCGCAACGCGAGAGCCAAGCCAACCCGACGAGACAGTCCGAGATGACCACTTGGACTCGGGAAAAGCAAGGCTCCTCGCGAGCCGCGGTTCGACAGATCCCCGCAATTCACCAGCCGACCAACGCCGAATCCAATTCGGCGAACGGCGAAGCTTTGACCCGAAGGAGCCACCATGTGGACGCTCGAAGAATACCTGAAGCCGAACGAAGCCATCCGGCCGCCGATTCCCTCGCCCGATTTGTGGACGCCCCCGCTTCCGAGCGAGGGCGAACGCCACTTCAAGTTCTCGACCAAGGGCTCGGCGCACGGCGTGCTGATCCTCGATGACCGCTGCATCGAGTTCGAGAGCGATCTGGAGCGCAAGTGCATCCTGGTGAACTGGGCGCGCCAAGACACGCTGCGCATCGTCGAGCAGTCGCCGCGCGTGGAATACGTCGACAAGTACGGCGTCGTGCACGAGCACGTGTTCGACATGCTGGTGACTACCCGCGCCTTCAAGAAGATCGCCATCGACGTCAAACCGATGAAGAAGGTCAAATCCTCGGGCATCCGCGAGCTGCACCAACTGATCGCGCCGCAGATGGTCGGCATCGCCGATATGCTGGTCGTGATGACGGAGAAGAAGTTCACGGCCGCCGAATTCCACAATGCCGAGCTCTTCCACGCCGTCGCCCGCCAGCACTACCCCAAGGACGACGAGCACCTGCTGCGCCTGGTCCGGCGTATGAAGGGGCCGGCCCGCATCGAACAGCTGGTGTCCGCAAGCGGCCTCGATGGCTACGGCTTCAACGCCGTCGTCCGCCTGATCGCGTCCGGCAAGCTGCGCCTGATGACGGAGAACGCCCTGATCGACGACGACACCCTCGTGGTGGCGGCCCGCGCGAGGCACTGAGGACGGCGATGGTGCTGATCCGCAAAGTTCCGAAACCGGTCCCCGGCATCTACCGCCAGCCGGATCGCATGTATTTCGGAACGCACGACCGGATCATCATCGACCATGTGGACTGGCGCTGCGAGGACACCGACGACTTCGGCCATGTCCTCGTGGCCGCCCACGACAAGAAAATTCGCCGGGCATTCACCCATCGACAGATGCGCGAGGAGGCCGAGCGGCCGGACTTCCAGCATGACCGCAACTGGTACGACAAGACGGCGGTCCGAACGCGCATGCACGTCGAGGCGGAATCGCTGAACCAGCTGGATTACAAGGATCGGCAACGCTGCTTCTGGAAAGAGGATTTCGTCCTCGAACTGGAAAAGCTGCAACAGACCGACCCTTCGATCACCCGCGGCGACGGCCCGCTGGCCCAGGCGATCGACGACATCGACGTCACGCTCCGCCGGCGTACCAGCAAGATCCTCGACAACGGGCGCGGGCCGCGCGCCGGCCGGCGCAAGGAGTTCTTCGACCCGCCCGGCCTGAAGAGCCTGCGCAGATGGCGAAACATGTACCTCCAAAGCGGTGGCGACGTGCTCTGCTTCATGCCCCGAACGCACAGATCCGGCAACCGCACCGACCGAATGTCGGAAGAGCAAAACAAATTCCTGCGCAAGTATGCTCGCCTGTATCAGACGATGGCGGAACCCAGCGTCAACGGACTTCTCAAGCGGATGCGAGACGAGATCACGGTACTCAACTCCTCGCGCGAGCCCGACGACCAAATCTCGGTCCCCTGCTGGGAACGGCTTGATAAGGAGATCGACGCTCTCGGCGGCCCTGCCAACACGGCCGGGCGCGCTGGTCTCGACGAGGCCGTGAAGGAATACGGCCATGTCGGTGAGGGCATGAAAGGCGTCTCCCGTCCGCTTCAGCACGTCGAAATCGACCACTGGGAAGTGCAGCTTCAGACGATCCTAGTCTGGAGCGGCGCCTGGGAAAAACTCAACCGTCATGAGCGCCGGAAGCTTCTGAAGGTCCGCATGACGCTCGGTGTTGCGATCTGCCGCCTCACCCGCGTGGTGATCGGCATGATTCTGACCAGGACGGCGAGCGTCGAGGCCACGATTCGGCTGGTCGAAATGGCGGTGGCAGACAAGGCCAAGTTCGGTCAAGCCGCCGGAACGATGACGCCCTACGACATCAGCGGCACCGGGGAGACGTTCTTCCACGACGGCGGCAGCGCACTGAACAACGTGGCTGTCCGTACGATCTTCGCCGATCTGCGCATCGGCTTCGAAATCGCGCCCGCCGGCCTCGCTCACCTGCGCGCCATCGTGGAGCGCATGTTCCGTACCATCGACCAGGAACTGTTGGTTTGGTTCGAAGGCCGCACCTTCAGCGGCATCTCCGAGAAGGGCAGTTACGACGCCCAGAAAGCCACCGGTACGACCGTCGACGAGCTCGGCCGCGCGCTCGTCCGTTTCGCCGTTGATTGCTACCACAATCGGCCGGTGAAGGCTCTCGGATACAAAACCAGGCGAGAGTTCTTCATGGAAATGACCAAAAAGCGCGGCGTTGCCCCGAGCCCCGACGCGACCAAGCTGCGAAACGTCTTCGGCACGGATTACGTACGCGTCCTCACGGCTGGCGGCATCCGCTTCCTCGGCATCCAGTACCGTTCGAAGGAATTGCACAAACTCTTCATGAACGCCAAGAAGAAGGAACCCAAAAACCGGAAGCGGAAAAAGCCCCTCCAGTTCGAGGTTCGTGTCCTTCACGCCAATCTCGGCGCCATCTCCGTCAAGGTCGGACGCGAACTTCTCACGGTCAAAGGCCCGCCCGAATTCGACAAAGTGGACGCCGAGACCTGGATCGGTGCTGAAGAGCTGTTGCGAAAGCGCGGCCAGCACATGGAAAAGATCACCGCCAAGCTGCGAGTGGCGGCCATGCAGGAGTTCGAGGAGCTCGCCCAGACCGCCCGCAAGCGCGCCGACATCAGCCACGTGCCTACCTCCAAGAACCAGATTCTGGCGGCCGAGCGCCGCATCATGGCGTTCGCCAACTTTCCGGAGGAAGAGGACAGCGAGCCCAAGGGCGACCTCTACGATGACGCCATCGAGGTCCCTGCCAGCGCCCCCACCGCGCCCAACCCGCCCGCCGCATCCAAAAGCACCAAGACCGTCAAACGACGGCCGACCAAGCACCCGCGCCGCCGCACCGCCGCCCGTCCCAAACGCCGGAAGTGGCTGGTGAAAGGATGACGATGGCTCCCGACGAACACGACGAAAAAGCCGCGCTGCGCGCCGATCCGGCCAAAAGGCTGCGGGACCTGCTGACGCCGCGCGACCAGGCCCACGTCAAACTCATGGAACGGCTGAAGGCCCTCTACGTCGAGACCGAGCGCGACGAGCGGCTCGCCGCCGAAATGCAGCGGATGATCGAGAATGCGACGCAGCGGCGCGACCCGTCCCGGCCATACGGCATAGGCAACCGCCGCGAAGGCATGGCGCTGGGCATCATCGCAGAAAGCGGCGCGGGCAAGTCCCGCGCCATGCTTCACTACCTCAAGGATAATCCGTATTTTCCGAATTACGGCGTGCCGAGATCCGGCTGCCAGTTGATCACGGTCGGCGCCAAGGCGCCCTGTCTGCTCCGCACCCTCGGCATGGAGACGCTTCGCGGCGCCGCCTATCACGCGCAACGCGAGCTCCCCGAAACCGAAGCCTGGTCGCTGGCTCGCTTCCAAATTCAGCACCAGATCATATTGTTCGTCCACTTCGAAGAACTGCAGCGCGTGATCCAGCAGAAGAACCGCAACGAGCGGAAGAAGATCGTCGAGACGCTCGCCGGTCTTCTGACCGACGAGACCTGGCCGTGGCACCTCATTCTGTCGGGCCTTCCGGCCATGCGGGCGCTGTTCGAGGAAGCCGACGTGAACCTCGACGACCACGATACGTTGCGCCGCCGCACCCGCTTCGTCGAATTCTCGCCAATCGATCCGAAAGGCGATTCCAAGGTCCTCGACAGCGCGTTGAAGCAGTACGAAAAGATCGCCGGCGTCTCGCTCGAAGTCGCTCGGCAACCCGAGATGCGCGCCAGGCACTGCCACGCCGCCGCGCGGCAGCTGGGCTTGTTCTTCGAACTCACTGTGCTGGCTCTAGACGCCTGCCTCCGCGCCCGACGAAAGAAGGTCACCCGACAGGATTTCGAGGCGGCCTATGCCGCGCGTACGCTCGCACCGTACGATCTCAACCCGTTCTTTTCTCCGCAATGGGAAACCATCGACACCAGCGTCATCCAGAACACCCAGCCCGAGACCGAGTCGAAGCCCAGCCGCCGCAAGGGCGAGCGCCGCCGCTTCAAGGACGACGAATGACGCTACGTCTCACCGTGCCGTTCCACGACGACGAGACCGTCGCCAGCCTGACCTCGCGGCTCGCCCGCCGCAACGGCAGCGACGCGCGCAGCTTCTGCCGGCACTTCAACGTTTCGTTCCAGGCCGTCGCCGACGGGAAGAAGTCGGCCATCCACAAGATCGCTGGCCTGGCCGGTCTCGATGCGCCCCGGCTGCTGGCGAACGCGATCGTCCGGTCCACATCCGGGAACGGCGCCACCTACCGGGGCGAAACCTTGAGCGGGCCGACCGTGCGCCGGTCCCCGGCGGCGTTCTGCCCCATCTGCGCGCTCGACGACGTCAAGCGAAATCCCTCAATGGACATGCATTGCGCGATCTACGGGCGCGCCCTCTGGCTTATCAGCGCCATCAGGACCTGCCCGATCCATGCGATCGAGCTTGCGTTCGCCCGCCACGACGAGCGCGCCCGCAGCGATTTTACGCAGCAGATCCGGTCTTCCGTCAACGATCTGGCAGGCCTGGAAAAAGCCGCCGTTCGACGTCCTCCGGGGGCGCTCGAGGGGTACATCGCGGCCAGGTTGAACAAAGCGAGCCAGTCTCAGTTCGTCGATGCCATCCCGCTCCACGCCGTCATTCGGCTCTGCGAAACGGCCGGCGCGAACGTGCTATTCGGCCCCGACGTCGACCTCAAGAACCTTTCGGATTCCGACCGTCTCGCCGCCGGCGGGCGGGGCTACACCGAGATCGCCGACGGGCCCACCGCCATCGCCGATATGCTCTTTCGCCTGAAGGAGCGAGGTGGAAATCGCGACCGCCAGGACAGCGCTTCGGCCGTGCTGGCGCCGATCTACAAGCTGCTCCAGACCACGATGAACGATCCTGGATTCGAGAGCGCCCGCGAGGTCTTCGCGGCCTTCACCCGCAAACACTTCGCAATGGCAGCTGGACAGACGCTCTTCGGTCGGGCCCTGCCGCGCCGGCTACTTCACTCGATCCATTCGCTTGCGTGTGAGACTGGCATCCATCCCAAGCGCCTGCGGAAGCACCTGCAGGCCGCCGGGGTCATTGGTCCGTCGCACGCCGACAAGTCGGACAATAACGTGGTGTTTGACGCCGTGCTCGGCGAGAAGGCTGCAAAACAGATCTCGCAGTCGTTGACCTTGGCCGAGGCCGGCGAACACATCGGGGCGGCCCGCAGCCAGATGGATGTGCTTGTTCGCAACGGCCTCATCAAGCCCGTCCATCCCAGGGACGGAGATGGCGCCCGTGCCCGGTACGCGGTCTCCGGCCTCGACGCCTTTCTCGATGCGCTGCGCGCGCGGGCCGTTGTAGACGATCATCGCGCCCGCAATCTTGCGAACATTCCCGAGGCGGCCCGCCTGGCGTGCTGCTCGGCGGCCGAGGTCGTCAAGTCGATCCTCGACAACCGCCTGCCTGCGGTTCTTCGCCCGGCGGCAGGCCACGGCTACATGACTATCCACGTGGACCCTATCAAACTCTCAGCAGCGGTCCGCGGTCCGGAGCACAATGGCGTCTCGTTACGGGAGGCAGCCAGCATCCTCGAGACCACCGACCGGGTCGTCAACGCCCTTATCAAGAACGAACACCTGACTGCCATTCAGGTCAAAAATCCGGTCAACCGGTGCCCCCAAACGGTCGTGGCGCCAGCCGAGTTGAAGCGGTTCCAGACCAGCTACGTCTCGCTCCACACGCTGGCAAAGGAGCACAAACTCCACATCGCTACGATGAAGACTAGGCTCGACGAGGCCGGCGTGAAACCGGCGTTCGACACCGAGAAGATCGGAGCCAGATTTTACCTGCGCCGGAAGCGCTTCAAGGTATGATCCCCATCTCGACGCCGGCCAGTCCGCCCGCCTCTCCGCCGGTGCTTCCAGCCTCGCCCAGCGTTCTCGGACGTCCGAACGTACCCCGGACACATTCATTGCCCGTTGGCAACCCTAGAGGCCGCATTCACCGTCGTCCAATCAGGCGCCGCGCCGGACCGAACTCAGGCAGCGGCTTGCCGAGATCCTGATATATTGCCGCCACCGCCCGCCGGAAAGCTGCAGGTAGATCTTCGTGACTAGGGACGAAAGGATGGCAAGTAAGCTCAGTCAATCCGATTTCACGGCATGGTACAGGCCGAACGGCTTCCTGATCACCCTGTCGGAAGGAATTGCGACTCTTGACCCTGCAGGACTTAAATTCGACAACGAGGACGGTCTCTCCGTCGCTTTCCATGAATACGTCCACTACTTGCAAAACATTGCGACGCCCTCTGGATTTCACAGCTTCAAGTTAGCCTTTGAACTCTGGCGCCTGTTTAGAGAGACCGTCGACGAAGACGGCACGAGTGCCGGCGCAGGTGCCCTATCAGCTACAAAGCAGCAGTCGCTCGATCAGTATCTGGACATCTTCTTCGCCATCGAAGGCGACGTAGAACCTGACTGGAGCGACGACGATTTCGTCGCCAGCGACTTTGAAATCGATCGACTCAACGTAGTGGCAGAGCAAAGGCGCCTGGGAAACATCCAGACCGAGGTAACAAACGTCACCCTCCACGGGTCGGCGCTGGATGCCGAGAACGGGCAAAGCGAATCCTACTCGTTTCAGCTTGGCGCAACTGCAATTTCCGAGGGCATAGCGTTCGAACTGGATCAGATTGTCGCCTCTGGACAGTCAGGGCAACGAGCACCTGGCGATACCGCCCCGCCATTCCCATACCATGTGCTTCGCAAAGTGGCGGAGCGAGAGTGCCCGGAAATCCCCGTCGGCGGCGTCCTGACACTCGGCTGCCTGTCGCTTCTATGGAACGATCCCGCCGGCGAACTCGTACACCTTTTCGACCTATACAACGAGCGGGTTCAAGCCGGAGCAACGCCGGACGAAGCGGTTCAGCAGATTGTTCAGCTTCGACTGCCCGACATCAGAGCGCTCATACGCGATATCCTGGCAGTTGATATTCCGGCCATGGAGAATGCACTTCAAGCCACGGGAAATTTCGAGAGAGGACTAATCCGTATCCTGGGTCGCTTCCGACAGCTTCTGGCACGCCGCGGTGCCGAGCCTTTGCTGGAACTTTCCGTACTCGATGATGACGGCAGGATCAGCTTCGCGCGCACCCGCGATCTCCTGGAGAGCATTCCCATCTGCATGGTCATGTTGGAGCGAGTAGGCAGCGAAAACGTCCTGGCGAGGGATGCGCTACTTTCTTCGGAGATTTCCCTGCAGCCCGCCCGCGCGGATGACGAATTGGCGCTGCTCTATGCAGCATTCGATTTCTGCGCAGTTCATCAATGGTTCGATGGGCTTCGACCGACCGACCATGTCGGGGAGCATTGCTGCCCGTTCTATACGTGCTGCACACTTCGAATGCGCATCGAGGCGCCCGAAAGCTGTCGAACCAAGCCGTGGGTGGCAGCGACCTGGACAGGATGGCCGGAAGACCAGACATGTTGGTACGGGGCGGCGGCCAAACGTCTTCCCGCGGGCACCGGAGCCATCTGACTCAATGATGGTGTACGCCGACGCATCCATCACCTGAGAGGCGCGCAAACCCTTGGTCTTTGGACGGTCCGATCTCGACCGGAGATATCCTCGGCGGATGTCGCCTGTGACGTTCATTGACCTCAAACACCTGGACGTGCGGCGCGCCAGCCTGGATATGCTCGCCCGCCGCCTGGGCTTCGGCGCCAAGAACAAGCTTCATCGCGACGGCTTTGTTCACGACCGTGCGTTGGCCGAAAAGCTGCTCGAGAACTGGAGCCAATTCTGAACTGAATCGTCTTTGTGGGCGCATCGGCCGCTTCCTCGAAGGACAGTTGGCCTCTCGCTGCGCACTGTCGCGCGGGCGCACTATCACCGGAACGGCGGCTCTGCTCCGCCCGAACGCCCCTCAAGAATCCATATTTGACGGGCTTTCCGCCACCAGGTCGCGGACAAACTATGACGCGAACTAGACTCTCGTGAACACGAAAAGAAGCCCGCGATTTTGGCGACAAAATGCCCGCGGAATCGAAACCCCCGCAGAAATGCGGGGTTTTCTGGCCGGTGGCGCTTCTTGGCAACAGTTTTCTCGCGACCATTGCGGCGAACGACCGTAACGCCTACCGGATTGGGGGTTTTCCCGGCCTTCTAGGCGCCGGCACTGACAACAAAGGATCGCGGCGAGCCATCGGCTTCGCCGCGAAATCGCGAACCGAACGAAACATGAATCGATAATTCCATGCCCGAACCACTTACGCTCACCGCTCTGATTATCGCCGGCGCAGAACTAGTCGGTACCGAGACCGTCAAGGAAGTCACCAAAGACGCCTACCGCAAGCTGAAGGAGAAGGTCGGCGAGGTGTTCGGATCGCGGGCCTCGACGGCAGTGGCAAAACTTGAGAGTCCCGCCACTCATGAGGAAGGCCGCAAGGATCTCGCACGTTGCGTGGACGACGACTTGCGGCCCGACGAGGCGACCGAGCTGGCGCCGTTCGTCGAGGCGCTCGTCCGAGCTATGCAGGCCGACGCCGTCGCCAAAACCGCAGTGCACTCCCGAGTCGGCTTGGACATCGAGGCCGGCGGAAACGCTTTCATTCGCGACATCCAGGGCGCCCGCGAGGTCGTGGCGAAGGTCAAGGCCGGCCAAGACGTCACCATCGAGAGCCTGCATCTGGACACCGGAAGAGATCCGGGAAAATAGCCGGCGCGCTCGTCGGTCCTAACAGCGCGCCGGTTTCCAACACGGATCAGACTGCTGCCGGTATTCGCATCGACGCGAACGCCGGTGGAAACGCAACGGTCACCGTCAATCAATATCAAGGTCCTGACCTAGCGCAGATCCAAAGCGCGGTGCTGAGCGTGCTCCAGACCGCAGGTCTGACCACTGGGTTGGCGCAGGTCCAAGAGGTCGTCGTTCCGGCGCATGAGCAATACCTCTCGGACCAACTGGACCGCCTCCGGGATCGTGCGAAGAGCACGGATCCAGACACCAATCTGAAGCTGTTTCACAGCTTCATGGAAACTCTCCCGGCCGAAGCGAGCGGCACCATCCGCTACCGCGCGAAAGCAAACATCGGATTGCAGCATCTCGCGCGAGGGGAAGGTGCCGAAGCGATCCGCTGGCTTCTCGATGCGTACAATGAAGCCCCGAACGATCCGCGCGCCATCGCGAACCGCACCCTCGCCCTGTTCGTGCGCGGAGATGCCGATGAAGCATACCGCTTCGGCCGGGAGCGGCTGGATGCAGATCCTTCCAACGAAGTGCTCGCGTCCTACTTGCCGCAAATTGCCGCCAAGGTCCCCGGCGTCACCGATGGCCTCGACGGCATTCCGAACGAGTTCCGCGACAAAGAGAGCCTTCTCGTCGCGCAAACCGTATTCCTTCGGGGCCGTAACCTCGTTCCACAATGGTGGGAATTCGCGCGGCAGGCGCTAACCAAGCATCCCAACTCCGAACACTTGAAGATGCTGACCGCGTTCGCCGACGTCGATGAGATATCGCGCGACCCTAACGTGTCGCGGACGTTGATCGTCAGCGCCGACCAGCGATCGAGGCTCGCCGCGGCTGCCTCGGTGCTGGAGGCAGCCTGGCAATCCAAGCCATGGTTGCTGACCAGCCATTTCGACGACGCTATCCACACCTTGTCCGTGGCCATGATCGCCTACCGCTTCCTACACGATCGGGAGAAGGCGCTGGCGCACGTCGAGCGCATGGCCGATGCCAAAATCGACGAGCCGGGCGTCCTGCTCAACGGCGTGACCGTCGCGTTGAGTTTCGGCAGAGCCGATCTTGCTCGCCGCCTCATCGCCCTAGCGCCGGACGACCCTGACCTTGCCTTCCATGCCGGCGTGATTGCCATTGGCGAGCATCGGTGGTCTGACGCCGTTGAACTCTTCGGCAAAGCCAATATTCCGGACCAGGAAGAACGCGTAACCGAAGCCGCGATCGCGCTCGCTCCGATCGCGGAAGCCGGCCGACCATCCGACGGAAGTCCGGCGGATCCCGCGCCGTTGACCGATCTGATCTCCCAATTTAAGGACAGCGCGCGCGGACTCGTTCTGATCGCCCAGGTCGCCACTGCGCTCGGATTGAGCGACGTTGCGGAATCTGCGTTCGAAGCCGCCGTGGACGCGGTTCCGGAAGACAGCCATATCGCGACGCGCCTGATGGTCGCGCACGAAGCCGATCGGGCCGGTTCACCAGCCACCGTAATCCAGCTCCTGGATGGGCACCTCCCGTTCGAAGGCTTCGAGAAGGACTTCGAGTTGCTTTCCGTCGCGCATGCCAACGAGCATCCACACCGCGAGCGGAATCTCACCTTCTTCTCCCAGCTCCCTGCCCTTCTTCGGGACTCTCACCCGATCGCCCGCGCACACGCGAGCGTCCTGGCGGACGTGGGCAAGCTTCCCGAAGCTATCAAGCTGCTCCGCCATCTCCACGCCGAAGATCCTACGGACGCTTTCGTCGCGCTGCGCCTTTGCGATGCCTTACACCGATCGGGAGACGTTGCTGGCGTCCAAGCCGTGGTCCGGGGAATCGACCTGGCGCGCCTGGTCGGCGTCCCCGAGCACATCATGAGACTGGCGCACGAAGCGCTGCGCCAGGGGGACTTCAGCCGGGCTTACGTGGCCGCCTACGACCTCGTCCGTCGCCATCCGAACAACCCCAATGTTGCGTTGGGTTATGCCGGACTCGGCCTGATGTACGAGGTCAACCCGATGTTCGCGGCAACGACGGCGGGTCTCGGCACCTACGTCGCTGTCGAAGCCCCGGACGGCCTGCGGCAGGACTTCGTGATCGACGAGGGCGCCGACTTCTTCGGCATGAACGTTCAAGCGGCCACGTCCGGCATCGCGACCCGTGTGACGGGCTTGCGTCGCGGTGAGACGTTCGAGATGCCGAAGTTCGGCCTAGATCAGCCCGAAATCTGGAAGATCGTCGAGATCAAATCGAAGTATCTCCACCTTCAGCATCGCGTTTTCGAGGAGTTCGAAACCCGTTTTCCGGGAAAGCCTGGACTCGCCAGGTTCACGGTGGGCGAAGACAACATCGATAGTGTTCTCGATGTCGTCCGCCGAAGCGCCGAAGAGAACATCAAGAATGCGCAAGTCTACATGGAGAAGCCCTTCCCACTCGCAATCATCGCGCGAGGGCTCGGCGGCGATGTCGTCAGCTTCGCCCAGTTCGTACGTCAATTGGGCGGCAGGATTGTCACATGCGCCGGGAATTTACCGGAGCGCACGGGGGCGGTCAGGCTGGCGCGGCAACATCGTGGGCGAGGTGCAGTCCTCGACGCCTATAGCGCCTGGGTAGCGGCCGAAATCGGGGTACTGCCAGCACTGAGAACATGGTTCGGCGCCCTTCGAACGCCGAGCTCGACAATGGCAATGATCGACCGGATGACCCAGCGCGAAAACGACGGTCGTGGCCGTCGGCAGATGACAATCAGCTACCAGAATGGGCAGTTTTACCGGCATGATGTGACCGACGAATACCGCGATCACCAGATCGGGGCGATCAATCGTGTTCGCGACTGCATCGAGCAGAACTGCGAAGTCGTTCAGGTCCTGGTGCCTGACGATATCTCCGAGGCGGCGGAGAACCTGCTTGCCGTAGGTGGCAGCCGATTCCTCGACGCCGCCTTCCTCGCCGCGCGGACCAACGCGCTTCTGTTGTCCGACGACATGCGGTTCCGCCAGTTGGCCGCGGAAGCCACAGGAACGGCTGGGATCTGGTTGCAAGCCGCACTTCTCGCCGCCACTGAAGCCCGGCAGTTCCCTGCCTCCGAATACGCAAAGGCTGTGGTCGGCCTAGCCCGGAATGCGCACGACCATGTCGTGCTGAACGCTCCCTTGCTCTACCTCATCGCACGCGAGGACGAGGACGGCTTTCCCGGACTCAGAGCGGCGTTGAGTTGCCTCGGCGGCCCTAACGCCGAGATGGTGTCCCATCTGAACGTCCTGGTCAGCTTCATCGCCCTGCTCTGGCCTCCGGACGACGTGCTGGACTGGCTGAAGACGAGAGCCGCCACCGGTTTGAGTCTCGAGATTTTCCTGAGCGCTCGAAGCCGCGATTGGGCCCCATTACTTGGCGAGATCATGCTGCGGACCCACCGCAATCTTGCTCTGACGAGATACATGTCGGGCTGGCTCCGAGGCCATTTCATCACTCAAGCACGTTTTGAGAATGCACTTTCGCCTCCGGCTCCGCCCCGACGCCGGCGCAAGAAGGCAGCTTGATTGCCGGTTGCTGGTAGTCAGTCTGGTTCTTGAAGCTTGTAGGTGCCGTCGAGCCAGCCCTGGAGCAACTCCTCGACGACCGCGGATACGCTGGTCTTCTCCTTGATAGCTCTCAGCTTGGCGCCTTCGATCGTCTTCTCGGCGACCAAGACCTGCAACGGAGCTTTGCCGGCGGGTGCGCGAGGCCCGCTCCTGGTTGCTCGCTCGGCCGGCTTGCCCTTCTTCGCCACCTAAATCTCTCCGATTCGCCCGATACGACCATGATGCACGCTCCGCCCATGGCGACAACGGGATGAGCACATGTGCGCATGAGCCCCCTTGACAAGGAGCCCCTGATACCTTATCTGGAAATTTATGGAAGCATCAGAGGACGACGCCGAGCTCGTTCAGCTCACCGGCAGCCAGGCGGAGCAGTTCGCCCGGATCGAACAGCTTTGGCCGGAATTCGGCCACTCGCTGCAGGTCCTGGCCGCTTCCGAGGGCGGCGGGATGGGCTGGAGGACCGTCGACGGCGTCGAGTATCTGACGCGCTACACCCAGGAGAACGGCAAGAAGAAGGGCCGGTCCCTCGGACGGCGCAGCCCCGAGACCGAAGCCATCATGGAGCAATTCGACAGCACCGTGCTGAAGGCGCGGCGCATCCGGCGAGAGTATCGAGAGGACGTCCTGCTGACCTGCAAACTGGCCAAAGCGTACGGGATCGCACGGCTTCACGGCCGCTTCGCGCATACCCTCGACTGGCTCTGGTACACGGACGCCAGCCGGCGCCTGTCGCTGTTCGGCGGCAGCGCCCTGCTCGCCTACGAAAGCGCCTCCGGGATCCTGGCGCCGACGGCGCTCGTCAAGGACCAGCACCTGCAGTTCGTGGCCCGGACCGAGGACATCGAGACCCTCAATCTCGACGAGATCACTGAAGCCTGCGACGTCGACAACGAGGGCGCCACCTACCGCTACAACGACGACCGGTTCCTGATCCGGAGCAAGGCCGACAAGCGGCTGCTGGCCGAGATCTTCCTGCCGACCTACTTCGTCCGGCGCCTCGACGGCGACGCCCACGACGCCCTCCACGACATGCTCCGGCAGCCCGGCCTCAAAGCCATGACGTTCAGTCGGGACACGCGCCCAATCGAGCTCACCGCGCTCGACCCCAGGACCTACGCGGTCGCCGCCCATTGCATGCGGGACAGCGAGATCTGGGCCCAGAGGGCCGAGTTCGCCTGCGCCGTGGTGAAGCACCGCTGGCCGGACGACTTCGACCGGGTCCAGGAAATGATTTTCGAGGCCGATCCGGAGTCCGGATCGATGACGCTGAGAGGTCCATGATGATCGAGACGACGCCGTAGCCGCTAAACCCTGTGGAACGCTGGGGAAAACCCGATCCGGAGTGGAAGCAGGTTTTCAAGGATTCGTCTGAATCCGGCCCTTGATTTCAGCTGACAATTTCGCCTCGCGGCCGCGCAGACGGCCCGGGAAACGGCCTACTTCGGCCGACGGCGCCCTATTGCGCGGGGCGATCGCCATCCTGCAACGTCATTTCACGCGAAAGGAGAGACCGCCCCGAGACGAAAAAGGCGGACCGCTGTAACGGCCCGCCCCTTCGTTCGGATGGAGAACTCAAGAAATCCCGGAAGAGGGAAACCCGGAGCGACCAACCCAACAGACGCCCGCACCAGATCATCTGGTTCGCGGGTTGGCAAGGTCGCACCGGGCCCCTCCTCCGCAGATCCTCGTAATCCACACCCCGCGTCCGGAAACCCGTTTTCCGGCGTCGGCGGAGCCTTGCCCGGAAAACCCGATGACCATGACGCTGAAAGAGTACCTCACGCCCCAGACCTCGGTCCGGCCGCCCATGCCCACGGGCGAATGCTGGGCGCCGCCGGCGAAGAGCCGCGGCCTGCGCCACTTCAAGTTCGCCAACAAGGGCAGCGCCCGCGGCGTCGCGATCATCGACGACGCCTGCGTCGAGAGCGAGTCCCTCGGGGAGCGCAACGGCACGCTGGTCCTCTGGGCGCGCCCCGATACGGTGCGCGTGGTCGAGCAGTCGCCCCAGGTCGAGTACGTCGATGCCGACGGGGTCGTGCGCGTCCATACGTTCGACCTCACCGTGTTCCGCACCGACGGCACCAAGGTCGCCGTGGACTTCAAGCCGGCGGCGTTGGTCAAGCGCTCAGGGGTCCGTGAGCTGCACGCCCTCATCAGCCCGCAGATGTCGCCGCGCACGGCCGACGAGCTCCTGGTCATGACCGAGCGCATGTACACGCGCGACGACGTCTTCAACGCCACCCTGATGCACACTTGCGCCCGCCAGGCAGACCCGCGCGACGACGCGACCATCATCAAGCTCGTCGCACGCATGAAGGGCCCCGCCCCGATCGCCGACCTGGTCAAGAAGTCCAAGCTCAAGAGCTACGGCTTCGGCGCCGTCGTCCGGGCGATCTCGGCGGGCCACCTGCGCACGGTCGAGCACTGCCGCATCGACTACCCGGTCCTGGTCGAGCCGGTTCGCGAGAAGGACTGACGGTCGCATGGCGAAGGTCCGCAACTATCCCAGTCGCGTCGCCGGCGCCTTCGGGCAGCCGGAATACATGCGATTCGGGAAAAAGGACCGGATCGTCATCGACGACATCGACTGGCGCTGCAAGGAGACCAGCGTCTTCGGCCATATCCTGGTGGCCGAGCACGACAAGGACTTCAAGCGCACCTACACCCACGCGCAGATGCGGGCCGAGGCCAGCAAGACCTCGTTCCGGCACGACCGCGATTGGTACACGACCAAGGCCGTCAAGCTGCGGCTGCGCACCGACGTCTCCGAAATGAACGAGCTGTCGTTCAAGGACCGGCAGAAGATCCTCTGGAAGGAGAGCTTCATCCTCGAACTCGAGCGGCTCAAAGCCAAGGAGCCTGACGTCGTCACCGGCGGCGATGATCCGCTCAAGGCCGCCATCGCCCGTGTCGATGCGATCATCCGCAAACAGTCTTCAGACGTCGAGGACAACGGGCGGCGCAAGTACGCCGGCCGCATCAAGATCTTTTTCGACGCGCCAGGCCCGAAGGCCTTCCGGACGTGGAGGAAGGTCTACATGGAGTCCGACCGCGATCCGCTGGCGCTGCGCGACGGACACCACCGCAGCGGCCGCTACGACGAACGAATGAGCTCGGAGCAGCTCGAATACATCAAAACGTTCGTTCGTCAATTGCTGAGCCGCAACAAGCCGAAGATCCGCGCCAAGTGGCGCTCCATGAAGGCCAGGATCCAGACGGACAACGAAACCAGGGCGGCAAACGAGCAGGTCAAGGTGCCCTCCTACGGGCGTTTCAAGAAGGCCTACGACGAGCTCGACGAGTTCGAGAAGCTCGCCGGCCATAACGGCATCGATGCGGCCATCCGCGAGTGCCAGGCGGTCGGCCCGGGCGTGCAGGACGTCGAGCGCGCGTTGCAGGAGGTCGAGATCGACCACTGGACCGTCGGGCTTCGCACGATCCTGACCAAGGCTCGCATCTGGCACCGCCTGAACCGGGCATCCCGTCGCAATCTGCAGAAGGTCCGCATGGTGCTCGGCGCCGCCAAATGCCGGCGTACGCACTGCGTGCTCGGCATGGTCCTGTCGCGGACGCCCAGCGTCGAGTCCGCCATCCGCCTCATCGAGATGGTGGTGTCCAACAAGAAGCGCTTCGCCGACGCCGCCGGCTGCAAGACCCCTTACGACATCTACGGGGTCCCCGAGTTCATCTGGTTCGACGGCGGGCCCGCCTTCAACAACAGCCGGATGCGCGCGGTGCTGCGCGACCTCAAGATCGACTGGGACATCGCGCCCGGCGGCCTGCCGCACCTGCGCGGCATGATCGAGCGCCTGTTCGGTACCCTCGACGCCCAGGTGCTGACCTGGTTCGAAGGCCGCACTTTCAGCGACGTCGTCGCCAAGGGCGAGGACTACGACCCCGACGAACGCACCGGCACCAGCGTCGAGGAGCTCGGACGCGTCCTCATCCGATACGTCGTCGACCAGCACCACAACACGCCGCGCAAGGAGCTCGGCGGCGAAACCGCACGGGAGGCCTACCTGAACCTGATCAAGAAATACCCGGTGTGGGGTTCGCCCGATGCCGACAAGCTGCGGCACGCGTTTGGCTTCGAGATCAAGCGCAAGCTTACCCCGGGCGGCATCCGCTTCCTCAACATCCAATACCGCTCCAAGGCCCTGCACGAACACTTCCTCAAGGTGGGCCGCGTCGAAGTCATCTGCCGGGTGCACCCCGCCAATATCGGCGCGATCTCGGTGCGCATCGGCAAGAATTGGTGGACGGTGCCCGGCCCCAAGGAGTTCGACGGCCTCGACGCCGAGACATGGATCGCGGCGGAGGCCGCCATCCGCGCCAAGATGAAGGCCACCGAGCAGCACATCACCGGTCCCATCATCAACGCCGCCATTCTGGACATCGAGGCCCAGGCCGAGATCGCCCGCAAGCGCGCCCGGATCGACGACAGCCCGATCCCCCGCACGGCGGTGCTGGCCGCCGAAGCCCGCATGCGCGTCTTCGCCAACTTCCCCGAGGACCGCGATGACGACCAGGAGGCCGCGCCCACGGGCGACCTCTACGCGTCCACGACCAAGGTCGGCGGCGGCACTCCGGTCGGCAAAAAGGCCCGTTCAGGCGCCGCGCGGGCTTCGACGCCGCCCCGCGCCCGTCCGCTCGCCAAAACCCCGTCCAAGTCGACGAGGAAGGCCCGTGCGAGCAGCCCGAAGGCGCCCGCCGCCGCCAAGCCGAAGGCGGCAGCTCCGGCTGCCCGGAAGCCGCCCCAGGCCCGCCGTCCCGGTCTCAAGCGCACGTTCTCTGCGGAGGATTGATCCATGGTTCGCAAGGTCGCCGGTGCCTCCGACAACCCGCCGCGGCTCGATGCCGTGAAGCGGCTGCGCGGCCTGCTCGGTCCCGCCACCCAGAAGCATGTCGACTTCAAGGAGAAACTCAAGGCGCACTACGTCACGACCGAGCGCGATCAGCGCCTCAAGGCCGAGATGGACATGCTGGTCGAGAACGTCGTCGAGCGGCAGGACCTGTCGCGCGAGATCGGCAGCGACAACCGCGGCGAAGGCACCGCCGTCGCCGTCATCGCCGAAAGCGGGGCCGGCAAGACCCGCGCGATGCGCCACTACCTCAAGAGCAGCCGCTTTTTCGCCGGCTACGGCGATCCCGACGCGGGCTGCCCGCTCATCACCGTCGGCGTGAAGGCGCCCTGCACTTTGCGTAACCTCGGCATGGCCACGCTACGCGCCGCCGGCTACCTGTCGCGCACCGAGAAGCGCCAGAACGAGGCCTGGCCGCAGGCGCAGTTCCAGATCCAGGACCAGCAGATCCTGTTCGTGAACTACGAAGAGGCCCAGCGCATCATCCAGCAGGCCAACTCCAAGGAGCGCAAGCAGGTCGTCGAGACCCTCGCGGGCCTCATGACCGATCCGGTGTGGTCGCTCTACCTCGTCCTGTCCGGCCTGCCCGAGCTCGAAGATCTCTTCGACCAGCAATTCCTCGAGAACCCGACGCCTGCACAGCGTAAGGCCCACATGACGCTGCGCCGGCGCACCCGCTTCGTCCCCTTCTCCGCCCTTGATCTCAAGGCCGACCGCAAGGACATCGACCGCGGCATCAAGGAATACGAAAAGCTCGGCGGTGTCTCGCTCGCCCTCCTCAAGGAGCCCGAGATGCGCGCCCGTCTCCACCACGCCGGCGCCCAGCAGCTCGGCCTGTTCTGGGAGCTGACCGTCGCCGCCATCGACGGCTGCGTCAGGGCGGGCCGCAAGGTCGTCACCAAGGACGACTACTCCGACAGCTACGCCGCCAAGACCCTCGAGCCGATCGAGCTCAACCCGTTCGAAGTCGACCACTGGGAGACCATCGACACCAGCGTCATCCAGCGCCGTCTCGACGACGAGGACGACCAGGTCGAGACGCCGGCCAGGGGCAAGAAGGGCAAGCCCAGGACCAAGCTGGAACGCCACCTGGACGACACCTGATGCGGCGTCTGCGCCTCACCATCCCCCTTCAGTCCGGCGAAACCGCGATGAGCTTCGCGTCCCGGCTCGCCGCGCGCAACGGCACCAAGGCGCGCGCACTCTGCCGCGACTTCGACCTGTCCTTCCAGGGCGTCGTGGACGGTAATGCCGAGACCCTGCAGGGTCTCGGCGACCTGGCTGGCGTCGACGGAAACGCGCTCCAGAGCGGCGCGCTGGTCAAATCTGGGCCCTTGCAGTGGACCTATCGCGGGGAGACCCTCCACCGCACGGTCCTGCGGCGCGAGCGGATCGCCCTTTGCCCGGCCTGTGCTCTCGCCGACATCGAGGCTTCGCCCCACCTCCGGCCGACCGTCGCGGTCTACGGGCGCATGGGCTGGCTGCTCGATCCGGTGCGCACCTGCCCGGTCCACCGCATGCCGCTCACCGTCGCCAAGCCTTCCATGTCGTCCTTCCTGCACGACTTCTCGCATCATGCCGCGGCGGTCGTGCCCGACTTGGCGCAGATCGCCGCCGCCGCACCACGCCGGGATCCGGGCGCGATCGAGACCTACGTGCTGACCCGCCTCGCGGGCGTCGGCGCCTCGCCCCTTCTGGACCCGATGTCGCTCGCCGGCGCGGTGCGCCTGTGCGAGACTGCCGGCGCCGTCGCGCTGTTCGGCCCCAAGGTCGATCTGAAGAAGCTCTCCGGAGACGACCGGCGCACCGCCGGCGGCCACGGCTTTGCGGCCATCGCCGGCGGTGTGAAGGCTTTCAGCGCTCATCTCGATGCCCTCCGCGAGGCGGTTGGGCCCCGCGCCCGCGTCGACGGCCCCGGCGTCGCCTTCGGGCGCCTGTTCGACCTGCTGCGCATCACGCGCAACGAGCGCGAATTCGACGCGGTGCGCGGCGCCGCACGCGACTACATCCTCAACAACTTCGCACTCGACCACACCCACAACATCCTCGGCCACGCCATCGAACGCCGTCGCGTCCACACGCTGCACACGCTCGCCAAGGAGACCTCGGTCCATCCCAAGACGCTACGCAAGCACCTGCGCGCCGCCGGCCTCATCACCGAGGCGCAGATGGCGATGTCCGACAACAACATTCGGATCGAGGCCGACCGGGCGATCGAGATCGCGCGGCAGCTCGAAGGCACCCTGTCGCTCGCGGAGGCCATGGTCCACATCAACGCGCCGCGCACCCAGATGGACGTTCTGATCAAGGCGGGCCTCGTCCAGCCGCAGCAACGCATGACCGGCTTCGGCGCCCAGAACCGCTACGCGGTCGCTGATCTGGACGCCTTCATCGCCCGCCTGGCCCGGAAGGCGCGGAAGCCCGAACGTCCCAACAAGGTCTGCGCGATCCCGACCGCCGCGAAGCGCTGCTGCTGCTCGGCGGCGGAGATCGTCCGGCTCATCCTCGACGGCAAGCAGCGCACCTACGCCGGCGGCATGCGCGGCTACATGGGCGTCATGGTCGATCCCCTCGCCGTCGCCAAGGCCCTGCACCGGCCCGAGGCGTCCGGCATGTCGCTGCGCAAGGCCGCCCGCGAGCTCGGCACCTCCGACGACGCCATGGAAGCCCTCATCGCCGGGAAGCACATCGCCAGCTTCATCGGCACCAACCCGGTCAACCGCTGCCCGCAGCGCCTCGTCGCCGCCAAGGAGATCAAGCGGTTCAAGCGTGCGTACGTTTCGCTGTGGGCGCTGTCGAAGGAGACCGGCGTCTACATCGCGACGTTGAAAACCCGGCTGGACCGCGCCGGGGCGAAGCCGGCGTTCGATCCGGTCGAGATCGGGGCGCGGTTCTATCCGCGGCGAAATATCGAGATGATATTCCCCTTTCGCTCGTCCTGAAGTGCCAGGTCAAGGAAGAACCAAGGGCTGGTCGGGGTCGTAGATGTTGTATGTAAACGACACGTTGTCCTCGGGGGCGCTGCGATCGTCCGCGATGCTCACGATTCTGCCTACTAGGGTGTAGCCTTTCGAATTTCTGGCGAGGAACGCTTCTCCGGTTGAGATGCGGTACATGTCAGAGCTGTGGTCGAATTCGTCAGCGCGGATTGTCTGCCCCGGAGCGGAGTGCTTAATCCTAGCTATGAAAGCAGTGCCCGGCATCTTGATTAGTTGGATGATCGTGTCACTTGCTTTCGAAAATCGTAGAGACACGGTGGCATCACCTTGTCCTAAAGTAATTGTCCCGTTGTTGCTCGAGTAGTCGAAGGAAGCGTCGCCAGCCCGTGCGGCCAGGAACGGCACCAAATTGCCTCCAGCTACGCTAAATGACGGAGCCGAAAACTGGATTGCGTTGTTTGCGACGCTCTCCGCGGTTCTCACCTCGGTGACAACTTTTGCTGGCGCTTTCATCTGCTCCAGGACATCCGCCAGTTTTGCAAGCTGAATGTCTTTCCCCTTCGAATGCTGGCGGTATTCCGCGACAAGTTCCGGTCGCGGATAAATACCAGTGTTCGCCGAACGCACGAACCAGTCCGATTTCTCCTCTCCCGTCACGAAGATCAGATCTTTGTTGTGGGCCGCCCCAAGCTGAAGCAATGAGAGCCAGATCAAAAAATCGCCTATGCCAGTGTCGGGTTTTGCGCCGTCCTTGTAGCCTGGCGGAGTTTTCTGCTTCCGTCGGAGCTGCCATTGCTTCTCATGTTCAGGCCGATCCGAGGGCAGCTCGATCACGCGGCTACTGTCGAAAATTCGACGGTAGATTGTCGTAACGGGATCATCGCCTCGCCATCCGGTGATGACGTCGGCCAAGGATCGCACGGCTTTGACGTATTGCTTCTGAGCTTGTTCCAAAGCGGAGAAGGCTTTTCTTGCAGCCTCTGTCAGTGGGAGGCCTTCCAGGATAGGCGGGGTTTCTATGCCCCTCGCTGCAATCGAAGACTTGTCGAGCATCCCCTGAACGATCTCAGCGAGGCGTTTGTCACGTCTGTTGATGAATTCGCGCAGTACCCGCGCAGGAACGAACAGTCGCCCCTCTTCTGCCAACGCTCCCAGCACCTTTTCGATCTCGGCGAGATCCTGCTTAGTGACCGCGAAAGGGAGCAGAAGAACATTGGTATCCAGGACAACCAGAACATCTTTATCGGAAGCAGCAAAAGCACGGGACGCAGAGAGCAGGCCTGTGACATCTGGGAAGGCGTTTTCCAGCGCCCACACGTCATCCGGCCCCGTGTTCTTGGGCGTGGTGGCGACGGGTCCTGTATCCGGCTTGGCCTTGATCGGCCGGTTGTCAGACGTTTCGTCGGTCATGGAGATGCCATAGATCGGAAGATGCGTGCTGGGTCTATAGACAAGATAGACGAATTGGCGCTTGCAAGCGAAAGGTTTGACGGAGCGCTTTCCTTAAGCGCCGTCGATCCACCAAGCCATGGGGAATTCGACTCCCAGATTTTCGCCGAAATAGCCGCCGCGCTGTTCGCACTCGGCATCCATCCCGTCTGCCACGTTCTGCGCTACCCGCACGATCCAGTCCAGCGGCAAGAAGATTTCCCTCTTGAAAGCCCTCCAGTCGGGCGGCGTGGGAACATTGTTGTATGAGACGTTGAGCGGATCGACCTTGAAGATCTCGCGCGAGCCGTCGTGGGAACTCGCCAGCTCCGCAGTCCGATACGTATGCACGAACCCGCAGCGGATCTCGCTGTAGAGCAGCGCTCCGTACGAAAACTTCCTGACCTCCTTCGCCTTCATTTCAAGCGGCTGCGAAGGGTCCGGATGCGCCAGGATCGCCGTCGCCTCGGCATAATCCGTGTCGCCCGTGAGTGCCCAGCCGATCTCGCCCATCCCGATCGCCTGATCCCAGGCGTCGCTGCTCTGTGCCAGCAACGGCCGGCTAACGGTGGTCGTGTCCACCCCCTCGCCGCAGCCAAGCTTGGCGACGATTTCGGTGAAGCGGTTCTTGTCGTTCTTCGTGTCGGCCACCCACAAAAGTGAGGCCATAGCGTTGATAGAGACGCACAGCGGAATGACGGCGTCCGCGTAGGCGTAGGGAGATCCGCTGCCGGCGAGCATGCGTGCGAGCTCTTCTCGTCCTGCGATCCAGCCTTTGTACGTGAGCATAGAGCCTCCTATTAGGTCTGCGCGGTCGCGGCCGCTGCAGCCTGTCGTGTGCGGGCGCCTTTTCGTGTAAATCGGCACCTTGTTCTGAGAGTCAGCAGGTCGATTTCCGCGGGATTTAGCACGTCATCGCGGGCTTGTTTTCATGTCCACCAGATAGGCCGGCTTCAACTGGGGGAGCCACGACAAAAGACTAAGGGGGCAACTTCCAGTTGCCCCCTTTCCTTTTTTTGTTTTATCGAATTTGATGGAAGGCACGAACCGGAGGAAAATTGTAATGCCAAAGGATTCGACGCTTTCGCTGTTCTATCCAGGACGCGCCAATCCAGGATCATTGGAAGCAAAAGAGCTTCTCCAGGTGCTGTCGGCTTTTACCCGCATCGCTAGCAAGGCAAGCCGAACCTGTTACGGCAACACCTCGAATGTGACGTTGCGAATTGAGCGGGTTCAGCCCGGCTCAGTGGATCTGCAATGGCTCCATGAAATCGCAGCAGCAGCCCAATCAACATTCCCCGCGCTGCCTGCACTAGCGCTAGGCATCAAGGATATTCAGTCGCTGATAAAAGCCTGGTTTGATTTGATGAAATTCCTCCGAGGCCAACCTCCTCAAAGAGTGCAGAACGTATCGAATGGGAATGCCCTATCAATTGAGAATGCCAGCGGCCAAACACAGATATTCAATGGAAACGTGTATAACACGTTCATAATAGCCGACATTGGTAGCGATGCGGAAAAGCTTGAATTGCCTATCCGACGAGGCGCCACGAGGCTGGAGCTACGGCACGGCAAGAGAAAGATCGCGACCTATAGCCCTGATGACTTGGCGTCCTTCAAAAAAATAAAACCAAGTGACCAGCCCATCGAGAGCGAGATTGACGCGATACTGGAGGTCGTTTCGCCTGTTCTCGAAGGAGAAGGCATGTGGCGCTTCAAGTACGGCCGCATGTCACTGACCGCAAAGTTGGCGGACGAAGACTTTCGACAGAAGGTCATTGATAGAGATGAAAGCTTTCGCCACGGCGACCGATTACGCGCGAGACTGAAGACTATCCAAGAGTCGACCGGCAATAAAGTTACAACGCGACATTTCATTACAAAAGTCCTTCAGCGAATTCATTGAACCAACGCACAACATTGCCCCCGAGAAAGAGTGAGAGCTGCTAAACGAGCATGAGCGACCGAGCGTGGATTGAGCAAACCTTGTCCCGACATCGACGGCTGACACCTGCCGTAGTTGGATTGCTTGAGAGCATCCTCGACCGGAGTTCCATCGCATATCTAAGTGTTAGCGGACGGACAAAGGAAGTCGCCTCAACCGAAGAGAAGATCCGGCGCAAGAAGTACACCCAACCCGAACTACAGCTAACCGACCTCTCTGGCATACGTGTGATTACGTTCCTTGAAACTCAGGTCAAGGAGATCAGCAACATCATTGGCGCGACGTTCGATATTGACCACAAGAACAGCTTTGATCGAGCCTCCATACTAGGCGACGATCGAATGGGCTATCGCTCGACGCATTTTGTCTGCACCCTGGGACATAGCCGAAAAGGTCTTCTGGAATACGATGCACTTAGCGAACTGAAGTTCGAGGTTCAAATTAGGACTGTGCTGCAGCATGCCTGGGCTGAACTGGCGCACGACCGTTCATTCAAACTCGGGACTGGGTTGCCGGCCAAGATACAGCGGAAGTTGAATCTCTATTCAGGCATGCTTGAAATCGTCGATGGTGCGTTCGATGAAATTGCTCGAGATGTCGAGGCGTATAAATCAGAAATAGCGACTAAGACTGCAAGCCAGCTTTCCGACACAGAGCTTAACTCGCTTACTCTCCAACCGTATTTGGAACAACTCGCAGATCAATACGATCTCGAGATAGCTTTCGTTGAAATTCCTGACGAAGTCCTCAGTGAATTCAAAGCGTTTGGGCTGAACAAAATCGGCGATCTGAAAGCAATCGCCGACAAATACGTACTTGAACAAATTGGCGAGCATTCGGCGGGAGATGAGAACGCGATCGGCTTTATCCGGACATTGATGATGTACAACGACATCGATCGATACTTCATGATTTGGAAAAGGTGGGAGGGCTTAGATAGACCAACAGCTACGTTGCTCGCCAAGCGATATGGCTCACAAAAATTTAGACAGTTGATGAAAGAGAAGCATATTTGGATCGAAGGTGAAGAAGACCTCGGCCCACGTCGCGATCCGTACGATGATGAGATCCCTTTATAGGCCTGGGATGGTCAATCCGTTGCAAAACTCATCAATTCAGTTGCCGTGCCGGCCATGAGTCGCGAGGAGTTACGCTCGTCCTAAGAACGATACCCGTATTGAACGAGGCGTCGCCGAGCCTTGGCAATTTCCTCAGAAGTAAACAGCGAATGCCACTTCTCGTTTTCAACCACTTCAGCCTCGACAGTTAGATCAAGGCGGCCACGTTCGTAGAGATGGGTGTATCCATCAGACGGCTGTGGTTGATTAATTAGAAACTTCGCCGTATCGAGCCCACCACGGTCAGTGAGCATCTGCAAGAAAATATTCGCTGGATATTTGGCTTCAGCCTTAGCACGGCGATAGATTTCAAACATTGCTCGTGAAAACTCATCTGCAAGTTTTTCCACCATGATGCTCCGCACGCTAAGCAATTTGGTTACAAGGTGGAAGTCTAACATAGATGGATGGATCGAGGCGACACCCGTCAACTCAGTCAGGTGATGGATTTCGCGAGGGCACCCTGCATTTCCTACTCTGCCAAAACTGATGCCAAAGAACCGCAAGCCCTTTTTCTCCCTTCCTCGCAGCTTCCAGCGGAGAGCTATGTGGGCTGGAAAGACATTCTCGCGAGCGCCGTCCATCGTTCGGGTCGCGGGCGGTGTAGCGGTTCTCCTTGCGGCCGTCGCTCTTCTGAACATCGTCTATCAATTGATCCGCAAACCAACCGAACTCTTCGCCGTCCTCGGCAACACCCTCGACAAGGACCCAGCCGAGACCTGGGCGAGATACGGCCCCCTCTTCCGCACCTATTCCACCGCGACCATCACCCCCGAATTGCTGGCCGCGCTGGCGCAGGTCGAAAGCTCCGGCAATCCGGTGGCGCGCACCTATTGGCGCTGGCGGTGGAGCTTCAATCCGCTGGCGATCTGGCGCCCCGCCTCCAGCGCCGTCGGGCTCTTCCAGATGACCGATCCGGCCTTCGCGGAGGCCGCGCGGTTCTGCGTCCGCGGCAACGCGGTCACGGAGAGCGGCTGCGGCTTCGCAAACTTCTACATCCGCGCGATCCCGAGCCACGCCATCGAGCTGACATCGGTGTATCTGGACCGTCAGGTGGCCATGGTTCTCGGCCTCGCGGGCGACGTGAAGGCCACTGCAGCGCAGAAGCAGGATCTGGCCGCTTTCATCCATCTCTGTGGCGCGGGTCCTGCCACTGCCTATGCGCGGCGCAAGTTTCAGATGATCGCTGGCGAGCGCTGCGGCGACCATCTCGTCGCGGGCTATGTCGGGAAGGTCAACGCGATGAAGCGGCAGTTTCTGCGGCTGGCGGCGGAGGATTCGTAGGGTGGGTTAGTCCGGCAGATGCGCGAAGCGCGTCTGCCGGCGTAACCCACCTCTTTTCTCCCTGCGGCCACAGACATGGTGGGTTACGCTCCGCGCCTGCGCTTTGCGCAGTCGCAGAGCTAACCCACCCTACCTGCTACGTCGCGCAGCAAACACCTCCTTGGCGGCGAACAGGCCGTTGAGCGCGGCCGGAAAGCCGGCATAGACGGCCATCTGCATCATGATCTCGGTGATCTCGTCCCTGGTCAGGCCGACATTCAGCCCCGCCTCGATATGCACCTTCAGTTGAGGCGTTGCGGTGCCCATCGCCGTCAGCGCTGCGATGGTTGCGATTTCGCGGGCGCGCAGGTCGAGGCCGGGGCGGCTGTAGATGTCGCCGAACGAAAACTCGAAAATGTAGTTTGCGAAATCGGGGGCGATGTCCGCCAGCGCGGCGATGACGTTGTGGCCGGCCTCACCGTCGATGTCAGCGAGCGCCCGCTTGCCGCGTTCCAGCCGGCTTTCGCCGGCGCTCGGGGATTGCTGCGTCATAGTCCTTCATCCTCTTTTCCACGCCGGCATATCCGGCGATCTTGGTGTCGAGGACGACAAGGCAGGCTTGCAGATCGGCCAGTTGCGCGCGAACGCGNTCGCGGTGCTGTTCGAGCAGAGCGCGGCGTTTCGCTTCCGTGCCGGCGCCGCGCTCCCGCAAGGCTGCATATTGCAGCATGTCCCGAATGGGCATTCCGGTCGTCTTGAGACGGCCGAGAAATTCCATCCAGGTCAGGATCGATGCGTCGTAGTCGCGTTGGCCCGATGGATCCCTGTCGGCGTGGGGCAGCAACCCGATCCGCTCATAGTAGCGGATGGTGTAGGTCGTCAGTCCCGAACGCTTTGCCAGTTCACCGATCTTCATGAACGCCCTTCTTTCGTCACGACGCACGGGAAGCTACCGGTTAGAGCGCACTCTAAGTCAATAGGGAAAAATGGGGTTGGCGAGCGTTGCGGCAACCACCGCGTTGCCGGCG
>JGI25153J46596_10000221_pt1 | contig 49033 bp, 49 predicted proteins | sample AraplaMF_Col_mMF_FD_46596 | JGI IMG/M metagenome (IMG submission 46596)
ACCGGGAGGGTCAAGATGAGCGTCGCCATCATCGATTACGGTTCCGGTAACCTGCATTCCGCCGCGAAGGCCTTCGAGCGCGCCGCGCGCAGCCTGGAGAACCCGCAAAAGGTCTTCGTCACCAGCGATCCGGACCAGGCCTACGAGGCCGACCGTCTGGTGCTGCCGGGCGTCGGTGCCTTCGCCGATTGCCGGCGCGGGCTCGATTCCGTCAACGGCATGGTCGAGGCGATCACCGAAGCGGTGCGGGTCAAGGCGCGGCCGTTCTTCGGCATCTGCGTCGGCATGCAATTGATGGCAAGCCGCGGCAAGGAGCACGTCATCACCGAAGGCCTGAACTGGATCGGTGGCGACGTCGAGAAGATCACGCCGCGCGACGAAAGCCTGAAGATCCCGCACATGGGCTGGAATACGCTCGAAGTGCTGCGCGAGCATCCGGTGCTGAACAGGCTGCCGCTTGGTCCCAAGGGCCAGCACGCCTATTTCGTGCACTCCTACCACCTCAATCCCGCCAGCGAGGCGGATGTGCTGGCGCGAGCCGATTACGGCGGGCCCGTCACCGCGATCGTCGCGAAGGACACTGCAATCGGCACTCAATTCCACCCCGAGAAGAGCCAGCGTTTCGGCTTGGCCCTGATCTCGAACTTCCTGCGATGGAAACCGTGATTCTCTTTCCTGCGATCGATCTCAAGAACGGCCAATGCGTGCGCCTCGAGCAAGGCGACATGGCGCGCGCGACCGTGTTCAACCTCAATCCCGCTGCCCAGGCGCAGAGCTTCGTCGAGCAGGGCTTTGAGTATCTCCACGTCGTCGATCTCGACGGTGCTTTCGCCGGCAAGCCGGTGAACGCCGAGGCCGTCGAGGCGATGCTGAAGACGATTCCGATCCCGGTGCAGCTCGGCGGCGGCATCCGCGATCTCAAGACCGTCGAAGCCTGGCTCGCCAAGGGCATCACCCGCGTCATCATCGGCACCGCCGCGGTGCGCGATCCTGAATTGGTGAAGTCCGCGGCTAAAAAGTTTCCCGGCCGCGTCGCGGTCGGGCTCGACGCGCGCGACGGCAAGGTCGCGGTCGAAGGCTGGGCCGAGACCTCGCAGGTCACGGTGCTGGAGATCGCCAAGCGCTTCGAGGATGCCGGCGTTGCCGCCATCATCTTCACCGACATCGCGCGCGACGGTCTGCTCAAGGGCCTGAATCTCGATGCGACCATCGCGCTCGCAGATAGCATCTCGATCCCCGTGATCGCCTCCGGCGGCCTCGCCTCGATCGAGGACGTCAAGGCGATGCTGATGCCGCGCGCGAAAAAGCTCGCCGGCGCCATCGCCGGCCGTGCCCTCTATGACGGCCGGCTCGATCCCGCCGCCGCCCTCACCCTGATCCGCAACGCGCGCGCGCCCGGGAGCTGACACATGTTCAAGGTGCGCGTAATCCCCTGCCTCGACGTCAAGGACGGCCGGGTCGTCAAGGGCGTCAACTTCGTCGACCTGCGCGATGCCGGCGATCCCGTCGAAGCCGCGATCGCCTATGACGCCGCCGGCGCCGACGAGCTCACCTTCCTCGACATCACCGCGACCCACGAGAACCGCGGCATCATGCTGGACGTGGTCCGGCGCACGGCGGAAGCCTGCTTCATGCCCGTCACCGTCGGCGGCGGCGTGCGCAAGGTGGACGACATCAAGACGCTGCTGCGCGCCGGTGCGGACAAGGTCTCGATCAACAGCGCCGCGGTGTCGCGGCGCGAGTTCGTCAAGGAAGCTGCCGAGAAATTCGGCGAGCAGTGCGTGGTGGTCGCGATCGACGCCAAGCGGGTGAAGCGCCCCGGTGGCGACCGCTGGGAGATCTTCACCCATGGCGGCCGCAACTCCACCGGCATCGATGCGATCGAATACGCCCAGGAGGTTGTCTCGCTCGGCGCCGGTGAAATCCTGCTCACCTCGATGGACCGCGACGGCACCCGGCAGGGCTTCGACATCCCGCTGACCCGGGCGATCGCCGACAGCGTTCCCGTTCCCGTGATCGCCTCGGGCGGGGTCGGCAATCTCGACCACCTCGTCGACGGTATCCGCGACGGCCACGCCACGGCCGTGCTGGCGGCCTCGATCTTCCACTTCGGGGAATTCACCATTCGCGAAGCCAAGGAGCACATGGCCCGGCGCGGGCTGCCCATGCGCCTGGATGCCTGACGACTCCGCTTCATAAAAATGCTACACAGGCTGGCGGGACCGGCTCGTTCAGCCGGACGTGTTTTGAGTGCTCCGTATGTCGCGTTTCACGATCCACGACNTGGCCGAGACCATTGACGCCCGCGCGGCGTCCGGTGGCGAGGCCTCCTATACCCGCAAGCTCCTCGACAAGGGCGCCGAGCATTGCGCCAAGAAGTTCGGCGAGGAAGCAGTCGAAACCGTAATCGCAGCAGTCGAAAACGATCGCGCGCATCTGATCGCCGAAAGTGCCGACCTGCTCTATCATTTCCTTGTCCTGCTCAAGGCCCGCGGCGTAAAGCTGGAAGAGGTCGAAGCCGCGCTGGACAAGCGGACGAACATGTCTGGGTTGGAAGAGAAAGCGTCGCGCAAGAGCGGCAGCTAGCCGAGGTGGAGAGTCGCGTCATGGATATCCGCGCACCCGAGCAGCAATATAATCCATACCGCGTCTATACGCGCGAGGAGTGGTCGCGCCTGCGCGACGACACGCCGATGACGCTGGAGCCTGGCGAGTTCGACCGGTTGCGCTCGCTGCACGACCGCCTCGATTTGCAGGAGGTCGAGGACATCTATCTTCCGCTGTCGCGCCTGCTCTCGATCTATGTCGATGCGATGCAGCGGCTGTATTATTCCGAGCGACAGTTCCTCAACATCCGCGACCGCAAGGTGCCCTACATCATCGGCGTTGCCGGTTCCGTCGCGGTCGGAAAGTCCACCACGGCCCGCGTGCTCCAGGCGCTCTTGGCGCGCTGGTCGCCGCGCCCGAAGGTCGAGCTGATCACCACCGACGGATTCCTCTATCCCAACGCGGTGCTCGACCGGCAGGGCATCATGCAGAAGAAGGGCTTTCCCGAAAGCTACGACCTGCCGCTGCTGCTGAGCTTCCTGTCCGACATCAAGTCGGGACGCCGCCACGTCCGCGCGCCCGTTTATTCGCATCTGACCTACGACATCGTGCCGGGTCAGTGGGCCGAGGTCGACCAGCCCGACATCCTGATCGTCGAAGGCGTCAACGTGCTGCAGACCGGCAAGCTGCCGCGTGACGGCAAGGCGGTGCCCGTCGTCTCCGACTTCTTCGACTTCTCGGTCTATATCGATGCCGACGAGGCGGCGCTGCGGCGCTGGTACATCAAGCGCTTCCTGGCGCTGCGCGACACCGCGTTCACCAATCCGAAGTCCTACTTCAACCGCTACGCGCTGCTCTCGGACGAGGAAGCGACTGCGACCGCGACTGCAATCTGGGAGCGCACCAACCTCGCCAATCTTGAGGACAACATCCTGCCCACCCGCCCCCGCGCGACGCTGATCCTGAAGAAGGGCGCGGATCACGTGGTGGAGAGCGTGGCGCTCAGGCGGCTGTAGGCGCTCCGGAACGGGTCAATTCCGGACCTCCTGTTGCTCCTTTGAGCCGACGAAGATGTGCCACGCCGTTAGAAACATCGCGGCGACGAGCGGGCCGATGACGAAGCCATTCGCGCCGAAAGTCGCGAGACCGCCCAGGGTGGCAAGCAGCACGATATAGCTCGGCATTCGGATCGACTGGCCGACCAGGACAGGGCGAAGAAAATTGTCCGCAAGACCGATTACGAAAGTACCGAATGCGAGCAGGATGAGTCCCTTCGTGGCCGAGCCTGCCACGAGCAGGTAAAGGCCGACCGGAAACCAGACCAGCGCGGAGCCGAGCACAGGCAGAAGCGAGAGCAGCGCCATGAGGGCGCCTGCCAGCAGCGGCGCAGTCAGGCCGAGCANCCAGAAGATCAGCCCGCCAAGCGCTCCCTGGATCAGTGCAACCAGAATGATCCCTTTGATCGTCCCGCGAACCGNGAGGGTGAACGCATCCAGAATCTCGGCGGTGTGGCTCGCNCGCAGCGGCAGCGCGTCGCGGATGCGTACGTTCAGCTCGTCACCGTCGCGCAGGAAAAAGAACAGCAGGTACAGCATCACGAGCAAGCTTGCGACGAACTCCACCGTCAACTGGCCGATGTTGATCGCGTGCCCGGCCAGCTGCTGGCCGGCCGGGACGACCAGGCTCGAGAAGCGCTCTTTCAGGGCCGAAAGATCAATGCTGGCCAGACGATCCGAGAGGGAAGCCGCCCAGTCGGGCAGCGCAGATTTAAGTTGCTGCAGGGGATGAGCGAGACCGATCTCCCCGGTCTGGACGCGCTGATACAGCTCCCCGCCCTGCTCGACGAGCGAGGCGATGACGACCCCCACGGGGATCAAAACCATGACGACCACGACGACGACGGTGGAAAGTGCGGCAAGGTTGCGCCATTCCGGGAGCGCTTTCAGGCAACGTCGATAGAGTGGCGCGAAGATGATCGCCAGCAGCGTGGCCCACAACACTGCGCCGGAGAACGGCCACAGCACCCAGCCGAACGCAACGGAGATTGCCGCAAGCAAGACGAGGAATGAGCGGTCTTCCGATGTTCTCACGTGTCGCCGGCCTTTCAGTCGCTCCTTGAGGNNACGTTGGTATCACAGGACTGTGCCGGGGCGGCAAGATGCNCATCGGCAGCCGGGTTGGATGGGGCCTGTCACTTNCCGGTCTTCGCGCTCCAGTCCGCAGCCTTGATGCGTCCGGCAAANGTGGCGGCGCCGGAGCCACTGGCCTTGTAGACGAAAGCCTCGCCCTCCTGCGCGTCGCCGGCGTCCTTGCCGAAGGCATCGGCGATGTTGGTCTTGTGGGTGACCAGGAAGGTGTTGGTGCCGGTCCTCGGCGGCGCATCGACGAGCTGTCGCACGGCTTGGCCGGCCTTGGCATTTGCGCCGGCCGGGTTTGCCATTCCCGATGCGCTGGCATTGCTGCTGTCCGTCAGCGCATCGACTGGCTTGACCTCGCGGCCGGATATCAGCTTGCCGGCCTCGATCGCGCGGTTCAGCCGGCTGGTGTAGACCTCGCCGATCGGGATCGCGAGCGCCTTGACCGTCGCCCCGATCTGGCGGGCCGTGTCCCTGCCCTTTTCACTGAGCTGACGCTGGGCGCTCATGTCGTCGAACCTGAAGGGGTAGACATCCTTTTGGCTGTCATCGGTGGCGGTGTGCCGGAAGACGAGAACGTACCCGCCTTGCTTCAGCGCGGCGATGAGCTCCGACGTATCCGCTGCGGCGGCCTGGGAGCAAACAGCGAGAAAGACAATGATGGAGAGCCGGTAGGGCACATGCATGCGCGATATCCTCGTCGGAAACCGAGCCCCCGAGGGATGATGACGCGCAGTGGGATCGATTTCAATCGAAGATTGTTGGTCGGGTAAGGCGCGCCTGTCACCACATCGTCATTGCGAGCGTAGCGAAGCAATCCAGAATCCCTCTGCCGAGGCAGCCTGGATTGCTTCGTCGCTTTCGCTCCTCGCAATGACGGCTGAGAGAGCGCGGGCTACACCGCCAGATGTCGCGACGCCGCCAGCGTGGCCAGCGCCTCGTCGAGCTTTTCTCGGTCGAGCGGCTTGATCAGGAAGCCGTTCATGCCGGCCTCGAAGCACGCATAGCGATCCTCCACCAGCGTGTTGGCGGTGAGGGCGAGGATTGGCGTGTGCCGGCCGCCGGTGGCGGCTTCATGCGCGCGGATGCGCTTGGTCGCCTCGATGCCGTCGAGCTGCGGCATCTGGATGTCCATCAGCACGAGATCATAGGGCGTGCCGGCCGAGCTTGCTGCGAGCCAGGATTCCAGCGCCGCCTCGCCGTGGACGGCGATGACGACGCGGTGGCCGAGCTTGGTCAGCAGCGAGCGCATCAACAGCGCGTTGATCTCGTTGTCCTCGGCGACGAGGATNGAGAGCCCTTTCGCTGGCGCCGCAGCGGTGGATTCAACGGGCGGCTCCGGCGCGAGGTCGGGCGAAGCNACCTCCGGCGTCAGCGCGAGGCGTGCGGCGAGCGAGGCCGCGCGCANCGGCTTGACGAGGAAGCCGGTGAAAGCAGGCGAAACCTTCTCGTGGCGNGAGCCCGACGTCAGCAGCACCAGCCGTTGCGACGCATGCGCCCGGGCGGCTTCACCCAGCCGGTCGGCCATGGCCGAACCAATGGTGCGATCGACCAGCACCGCGTGCCATGAGCGTTCCGGCAGCAGCGCTTCCGCGGCCGTGGCGTCGCTCACGAGGCAGGTCTGACCGCCCCAGCGCTCCAGGCGCCGCGCGATCAGCGAGGCCTCGATGCCTTCGGCGACAAGGAGCACCGATTTGCCGGTGAGGTCGGGGCTCGGGAAGGAGGTCTGTCCCGCGTTTCCTTGCGAGGGTGCGAGCGGCACTGCGACCTCGAAGGTCGCACCCTTGCCCGGCTCGCTCGTCAGCGTGATGCGGCCGCCCATGCGCTTGACGATGCGCTCGCTGATGGCAAGGCCGAGCCCGGTGCCGCCATAGGTACGGGCGACGCGTTCGTCGGCCTGCTCGAACTCGCGGAAGATGCGCTGCTGCGCCTCCGGCGGGATGCCGATGCCGGTGTCGCGGACCAGGAAGCTGATCTCGTTCGGCCAGATGCCGGGCTCGACGATCAGCGCCACGCCGCCGTGAGCGGTGAACTTGATCGCATTGCCGGCGAGATTGAGCAGCACCTGGCGCAGCCGTGCGGCATCGCCGACAATCTCGAGCGGAAGGCGCTCGTCGACATAGGCGGCGATCTCGAGCTGCTTGGCCTGCGCGCGCGGTGCCAGCAGCTCGGTGATCTCCTCGATCAGGGTCGAGAGCGCGAACGGCCGCTGCTCGAGGTCGAGCTTGCCGGCCTCGATCTTGGAATAGTCGAGCAGCTCCTCGATCAGCGCCATCAGCGCTTCGCCCGAGGTCTTCACCGCGCGGGCGTAGGTCGCCTGNTCCGGCGTCAGNTGAGTGTCGAGCAGCAGGCCGCCCATGCCGATGATGCCGTTNAGGGGCGTGCGGATCTCNTGCGAGGCCATCGCGAGGAAGCGGGATTTGGCGCGGTTGGCGGCGTCGGCCTGGTCGCGCGCCTCCGACAGCGCGCGCTCGGTCTCGGTGCGGTCGGTGACGTCGCGTCCGACGCTCTGCAACTCGGCCGGCTGCCCGGCATCGAGCCGCACATAACCTTCGCGCCAGGCGATCCAGCGCGCGCCGAGCGGCGTGGTGATCTTCTGGTCGTGGATGCGGGTGCCGTTGCTCTCGCGGGCGCTGTCGCCCTGCTCCACCACGTCGAAATCGAAGCGCGTGCCGACCAGCGCGCCGCGCGCCTGCCCGGCCAGCGCGCAATAGGCGTCGTTGGCGAAGGTGATGCGGCCCTGATGGTCGCGCAGCACGATCAGATCGCCCTGCTGCTCGAACAGGCTGCGGGCACGTTCTTCCGCTTCCTTGAGCTCCCAATTGCGGTCGATCAGCGCCTCGTTGTGGGCGGCGAGCGTGCGCATCCGCTTGTTGACGAAGCGCAGCCGCATGCTGAGCGTGGCAAGGCCGAGGCAGGCGAACGCGAACAGGAAGCTNGCGCCGATTGCGAATGCATTGGGGTCGTAGCCGGAATTCTCGGAGCGGCTGCCGGAGACGAAGCCATAGGCGCCGCCGAACGTCGCCGAGAAGATCATGAAGGAGCGGATCGCGAAGGCGATCCTGGGATGCCGCCGCCTGAAGCGGCGCATGCGCACCTTGATCCGGAACGTCCGACCCATCGCCACCGATCCCGACCCTTTTCCCCAGACCCCTGTGATCGCCGACGATCTCCCGCCGACCTTGCGAACAGCTTGAGGCTTTGGTTCAGCCTCCAAACAAGGCTAACGAGGTGTTAACGCCCCGGAGCGGGGCACTCAGAGCGAGGCGGCCTGGAAGGGGCGGCGGCCGTCGTGCGCGCCGACGATCAGCGCCGCCGCCTCGCGCTGCGAGAACGTCTTCGAGCGCACATAGATGCGGTAATCGGCGGGGCCGTCGGTCGAGAGATAGATCACCGGGCCGCCNTCGACCGGCTGCGCTGCGATGGTGATGAGGCGGTTCGCCGGATTGGCCTGGCAGGAATCGGTTTCGGAGCCGGGGCCGTCGTCCACCACCGCGAAATCCGCGGTATCAGCATCCTCGGTGATCTGGACCTTGACGGTGGCCCGTGAGGGATCGTCGGTGAAGGCGACGTGGACGCCGGCGGTCCAGAACAGGGAGGTCAACTCGGCCGAGGTATCGCCCAGGGCGATGCAGGGATGCGAGACCGATCCGATCTCGCCGCGGGCAAACGCGGCTGCCGCCAGCAGGGGAACAACGGAGGCCAGGATCTTGAAACGCAACATGACACTCTACTCGCCNGGCCCGAGTGAACGACTCCNGGAACTCGGTGGGCCTTATGGTTTGCAGAGGGTAAAGGAAACTCGTTACCGCCGGGTTGATGCGCGGAATGATCAGGCCAGCTGNCGTGCATCCTCCGCGAGTGCGCGGTAGGACAGCGCTTCGGCGAGATGCAGCCGGCCGATCTTGTCGGCGTGATCGAGGTCGGCCAGCGTGCGTGCCACCCGCAGCACACGGTGATAGCCGCGCGCCGACAGCCGCATGGTCTCTGCGGCGTCGCGCAATAGTTTCGCACCCTGCGCGTCGGGCTTTGCGATCTCTTCCAGCACGGAGGCGGGCGCCTCGGCATTGGTCCGGACATGCGGCAGGCCGGCATCCGCATAGCGCGCGAGCTGGATGTCGCGCGCCGCCGCCACGCGCGCGGCGACTTCGGCCGAACCTTCGGCCGGCGGCGGCAGGATCAGATCGGCCGCGGTCACGGCGGGCACCTCGATGCGCAGATCGATGCGGTCCATCAGCGGGCCGGAAATGCGCGCCTGGTAGTCGGAGGTGCAGCGATCGATGCGGCCGCGCTTGCAGGCATAGCCGGGCTCGAAGGCGTTGCCGCAGCGGCATGGATTCATCGCTGCGACCAGCATGAAGCGGGCAGGGTAGGTGACGCGGTGATTGGCGCGGGAGACCGAGACCTCGCCGTTCTCCAGCGGCTGGCGCAGCGAATCCAGCACGCGCGGATCGAACTCCGGCAATTCGTCGAGGAACAGCACGCCCTGATGCGCGAGCGAGATCTCGCCGGGTTTTGCGCGGATGCCGCCGCCGGTGAGCGCCGCCATGCTGGCGGAATGATGCGGCGAGCGGAACGGCCGCTGCGAGGTCAGCGCGCCGCCCTCGATCTCGCCGGCGACGGAGGCGATCATCGAGACTTCGAGCAGCTCGCCCGGCGACAGCGGCGGCAGTATCGACGGCAGGCGCGCAGCCAGCATCGATTTGCCGGCGCCGGGCGCGCCGATCATCAGCAGATGATGTCCGCCGGCGGCCGCAATCTCCAGCGCGCGCTTGGCGCTCTCCTGGCCCTTGATGTCGCGCAGGTCGAGCTTCGAGGCGGCGGCCTCGTGCACCCGAGGCGAGGGCCGCGACAGCACCTGCGTGCCCTTGAAGTGGTTGGCGATCTGGATCAGCGATTGTGCGGCGATGATCTGGATGTCGGGGCTCGCCCACGCGGCTTCCGAGCCGCAGGACGCCGGGCAGATCAGCCCTTCCTCGCGCACATTGGCACCGATCGCGGCGGGAAGGACACCGGCCACCGGCGCGATCGAGCCGTCGAGCCCGAGCTCGCCGAGCACGGTAAACCCGGTCAGCGCATCCGGCGGGATCGCGCCGATCGCCGCCATCAGGCCGAGCGCGATCGGCAGGTCGTAATGGCTGCCTTCCTTGGGCAGGTCGGCGGGCGCCAGATTGACGATGATCCGCCGCGCCGGCAGCGCCAGCCCGGAGGCGATCAGCGCCGAGCGCACCCGCTCGCGCGCCTCCGACACCGCCTTGTCGGGCAGCCCGACGATGGCAAAGGTGTTGACATTTAACCCGGTTCTTCTATCAGCGGCCGTCGCAGATCATTATCGCGACGAGCAAGCCATTGAAACCTTTAGCTTATTCATACCTAAGAATATCGACCGACCTGCAGCTCAAGGGGCACGGGCGGAAGAGGCAGCTGGAGGCATCCAGGGCATACGCCGAGGCGAACGGGCTTGAGCTTGCCGAAGGAGGCGAGCTTGAGGATATAGGCGTCTCCGCATTCAAAGGAGCGAACGTTCGAGAAGGTGCTCTTGGCGGGTTTCTTGACGCAGTGCGCTCCGGACGCGTGAAGCCGGGCTCGTACCTGATCGTCGAATCGCTGGACCGCCTGAGCAGGGAGCAGGTCCTCGCAGCCCAATCGCTCTTTCTCAGTATCATCCGGGCGGGAATTAACCTCGTAACCCTCACCGACAATCGCATTTATCGCGCGGGTACAACTGATCTGGGCGACCTAATCATGTCGCTCGTCATCATGAGTCGCGCTCACGAGGAGTCGCAGACGAAGAGCCTGCGTCTTTCTGCCGCATGGAAGAATAAAAGAACCGCCGCCTCGTCCCTAAGGCCGATGACGAAGTGGTGCCCAGCATGGCTTCAACTCGCTCCCGACAGAAGCGGCTATGTACCTATTCCGGATCGTGTCGAGGTCATCCAACAGATATTCAAGGACAGCGCAGCCGGAATCGGCATCTACAAGATCGCACATCGTCTGAATCAATCGAAGACGCCGACCTTCAACGATTCGGACGGTTGGCATCAGTCGTACGTTGCCAAGATTCTCGCGAACCGAGCTGTCATTGGGGAATTTCAACCGGCCGTTCGGCGAGACGGTAAACGAAAGATCGAAGGTGAGCCGATCAGGAACTACTTTCCGGCCGTCATCGACACGGAACTCTTCTATCGGGCGCATCACGCGAAAGCGCAGCGACAGCGAAATGGCGCCGGCCGGAAAGGTAAGGGTTTCAGTAATCTGTTTTCGGGTCTCGCGACCTGCGCGTATTGCGGCGCTTCGATGACCTACGACAACAAAGGGAGCGGCCCCAAAGGCAATCAATATCTCGTCTGCACCAACTCAAAGCGAAAGCTGGGATGCCAAGGCAAGAGGTGGAAATACTCCGACTTTGAGACGTCGTTCCTGGCCTTCGTCACTGAGATCGACTTCGCAGACATCGTAGAGACGGACGAACGTTCTAGCGCACAAGATCAGCTGAACCAAAAACTCGCATCCCTAGAAGGGGAATTGGCAAGCGTGACGGCACTGATGAATAAAGCGTTCGCACTTCTGGAGACTGGTGCGCCGCCAGAATTTGTGTCGTCGAAACTACAAGAAATGCAATTGCAGAAGGAATCGTTGGTAGAAAGTATCGCTGCATCTCGCGCAATATTGGAGGAGATGCGATCGAGCCAGCACAGAGCAGCTGAAAGCCGAGATGAGATACAAAGTCTAGTGAATCGGCTTCGTGATGCGAATGATCCAGATCTCTTCGACTTGCGAGCAAAGATCGCATCACACCTCAAAGCAATGATCGAAACGCTAACAGTTGCGCCGCAGGGGAAGCGGCCTCGACTCAAGAGAATTGCGGCCGAGACGCTGACAAGATTTGGCAAGGATGGTGCTGACGTCGCCCATTTTCTTGCACGTCGAGCCGATCAATCTGAACAGGCGCATCGGTATTTCGCCGTTGGGCTGCGCGACAGCCGGGTAAGGATTGTGTTTCCCGATGACGATGAGCCCCTGATGTATCGTCAGCAGATCGTAGCAACGTCCGACGGCATCGAACACGTGACCAGCGAGCAATAGATCGCGACGCTCAGCGCCTCGAGGTGGTCTTCCGCGATGGATAAGGCATGACACTGTTCGTCGATCCCGAAGACCTGACGAAGTTCGTCCAGAAAGTCAGCGGTAAGGCGCCGGACTTCGACGTGCTTTCCGCCGACGGCAACGTTCGTCCAACTGCCGGCCAATGAACCAGCTCTGGATGGGAAATAAAGAGTCCCAAACAGGTCACTCAAAGAGGTAATATTTCCCCGTCGGAAAAACCATGGGGTTCAGTCGAGGATTGCTTGTCTCCCCCTGCGGCGAGGTCTTTTCGGCAAGAAATAGCCACCAATACTGTGCGGCCAGCGCCGCTGTAGAAGCACATTCTCCAAACTAGCACATAGAACTATGGATTCGTTGTCCAACGCCGATCTATCATAGGTAGAGTCGTCGCAGGCCAAAGACGACGGCGGTTGGGAAGAAATGGCTTCAAGTGAGAACACGCTTCGCATTCAACTGACGCAAGGTGCCATCGATAATGGGTACATCCGCGTGCCCTCGCACCAACAACTGTTTCCAAGCAAATTCGTCGCGGGATCTGACGGCGAATCTGAGCAGCGTTTTACTCTGCTGCTTCCGAACGGTGCTGCCTTCCGAACCTGCATCTTAGGGAAGTACAAACGTTTGCAACTACGCTTGGGCGCCGCCTTCAAAGAACTGCGGATACTCCCAGGAGACTATGCGGTTCTCGATCATGACCGCGCTAATCCCGATGCTTACGTTCTGACTTTTGAGCGCGACCAAGGGCGCCCTACTATATCGCAGATCAACGCAACAGTGGAGGGACCCATCGCGATGCCCGATCTCAATCGGATTTTCTATGGCCCTCCCGGAACGGGCAAGACTTACGCGACGGTCGAGGCGGCTCTTGAAGTGCTCGACCCGCATTACTTGTCGGAAAACCGCGATGATCGTTTAGCCCTGAAGAAGAGGTTCGATGAACTCAGCGCTTCAGGCGATATTCGGTTTGTGACATTTCATCAGAGCTTTAGTTATGAAGATTTTGTCGAAGGACTCCGAGCTGAGACTGACGAAAACGGCCAGCTTCGATACGAAGTTACTGATGGAATCTTTAAGAGCCTATGCGTCGCTGCGACTGCAAAGATCACTGAGCAGCGAGAAGCTCCGGTTGATTTAGAGGGTCGCCGCATCTGGAAAATGTCGCTTGGGAACTCTCTAGGAGACGACGCCTATATCTTTGACGAATGCATTCAGAATGGCTACGCCCTCTTAGGTTATGGAGGAACAACGGACTTCAGCGACTGCAAAGATCGAGAAGCCGTATTCAATCGCTTCATTCAACGAGGTGAGGCAGTAACCCAGGATTCCTACCCTGTCTCGGCGGTCAACACGCTTCTCTTGAAGATGAAGGAAGGTGATCTGATAGTTGTATCGGAGGGTAACTCAAAATTTCGCGCAATCGGTCAAGTGACTGGGCCCTATCGAGTAGTCAAACGAGACGAACAGAGCGATTCCTACGGCCAATGCCGGTCTGTCAGGTGGCTCCGTGTCTACAAGCCAGCCCTTCCGTTTGAGCAGCTGATGAACAACCAATTTAGCCAGATGACGCTTTATGAGCTTCGTCCTGGCTCAATCGATACTTCCAAGTTGGCTGCATTGCTCGACACAGTGGCTACCGGACCCATCGAACCTTTTAGGCCTGGAGATAGATTCGGAGCCGGCGCCGGATATGAGGTCGTTCATGCGTCGGCGGATGTTGTCGAACTAGCCAAGCCGAATGGCAGTCGAGTGCCACTTGGAATGAGTATTATTCGTGCTTTAGCCGAATACGTCCGAGGGGGGCAGCTGACCATAGAAGACATCCGAACGTCTCGCGTATTCGACAAGCTTCCAACTACGAAGCTAGAGAAGCACATAGTCAATGGATACAACAACCTGCTTCCCTCACTGGTTGAACGCTTTGTGTCCGTACAGAACTCGCCTACGGCATCTAAAGCGGACGCGAAAGTACTGATCATCGATGAAATCAATAGAGGCAACGTTTCGCGCATTTTTGGTGAACTGATCACGTTGATAGAACCGACCAAGCGCCGCGGTGCATTGGAGGCTTTGGAAGCTGTCTTGCCATACTCCAAGACTCGCTTCAGCGTTCCCGAAAACGTCTACCTAATTGGGACAATGAACACCGCCGATCGATCGCTAACCGGCCTGGATCTGGCGCTACGCCGTAGGTTTGTCTTTAAGGAGATGGAGCCCGAGCCTGATCAACTTGAAGAAATCGAGGTCGCTGGTGTTAATATCGGCGAACTCCTGCAGCTATTGAACGATCGGATCGAAGTCCTGCTAGATAGAGAGCATCGGATTGGGCACGCATACTTTTTAGCTCTGGAAAACACTCCAACGATTGAGGCGCTCGGTGCTGTCTTCCGCCGCCAGATCGTGCCCCTCCTCGAGGAATACTTCTTTGAAGATTGGGCCAAGATTCATTGGATTCTCAACGATCACCGCAAGCCTGTTGAGTATCGCTTCGTGACTCGCGTTGAGGATGATTTTGAGAGATTGTTTGGTGACGACGTGCCGTTGCCCCGGGAACGAACGCGGTGGCAGATCAACCATGAGGCGTTCGGTAAGGCTGAATCGTACCAAGGAGTGATGAACTCTAATCGACAATCTCAACAGCAAGGGATCGATAGAGAGGTAACCAAGGGCGACCTAACTATCAGACGGCTAGCTAGCGGAACTATCGAGGTATGGGAAAAGGGCGCAAAGCTACCGGAGGCCAAAGCGACACTTCGAAAATTAGCCACCGAGATGGGTCTGAAAACGTCTCACCCTAGCGGAAATTCACTCAACACCCGCGCGCTAGGCAACAGCGTCATCGACGCATTGAAGTCGGGTGCGATGTGACCGATACGATCGTTGTTCGGGAGTACGCAAGGCTGACTACCGATGCATCGACTATCAACTCGCTAGACGCCGCGTGTATAAGCCAATCAGCATTCGATTGGCTTTGCGGATCGATACCCACAACTGATGCGCATGGATCTTCGATCGGCCGTATGGAGGGTCGTGGCTCTCTAAGGCTAGGCAACTATGTCGGCTGCCTCGAAACTCCGTGTGGGACACGTCTGGAGATATTGCCAAAGCACTACGACGGCGAGGATTGCACAGCACAAAGTCGTGTCCTACTGCGGCGGATGATCCAGATCGCACTGGACTTGCCGGCTCGCGAAGCCGGTGAGGCTGACCTCAACTTGTTTGACGCCCCGATCAGCGAATGGGTCATCGGAAAGTTCTTAACGGTGCTCAAGCAGCTCGTGAAGCGAGGGCTGCGTTTCAACTACCAAAGGGTAGAGGACGAGCAGGTCTTCATGCGCGGACAGCTCAATGTCGCCAAGCAGCTTCGTCAACCGCCGAGCCGCCGTCACCAATTTCAAATTAGGCATGACATCTTCTCGGCAAATCTACCCGAGAACAGGTTGATAAAATCGGCCCTAGAGAACGTATGTAAGGCAACGCAAGATGCGCTCCACTGGAGGCTCGGACATGAGCTGCGCATCCTTTTGCACGAGGTACCCTCAAGTCAGAATGTGTGGAGCGATTTTACCTACTGGCGAAGCAGTCGATTATTGGCCGGATATCAAGCTATCAAACCGTGGTGCGAGCTGATATTGCGGCAAAAGGTGCCCCTTGCTCTGTCCCAAGATTGGAGGGGAATTAGTCTCCTCTTTCCTATGGAAAAGTTATTTGAGCGCTATGTGGCCAATTGCTTGCGGCGCCAGCTTAGTAGTGAAACCTCAATCAAGTTCCAGGCCCGTCAGCATTATCTGTGCGAGCATGACGGTGGTAGGATCTTTCGTCTCGAACCAGACTTCCTCGTGACTCACTCCGCGCGGCAATGGATACTTGATACAAAATGGAAGCGTATTGATTGTAGCAAGCGAAAAGAAAACTACGGTCTCGACCAATCCGACTTCTATCAGCTATTTGCTTACGGCCATAAATATCTAGATGAGCGGTCTGTTGGAGAGCTCGTACTCATCTATCCGAAGACTGCATCATTCCCAAGATCGCTACCACCGTTTGATCTGCCAAGGCAGTTACGGCTCTGGGTCTTACCCTTTGATCTAGAGGGCGAGTCTTTAGATGGAGTTGAGATGACAATGCTTCCCTTGAGCGGAAGTCCAGTTCGAACAGCCTCTCAGCTAGGTGCCGTCCTTCATATATAAATCTTTGCGAATACGGGACCTGCGGAGAAGCAGCGTATAACCGCAGGAGCAATGAGACCGCTACCGGTCTTCATGCGCTCGCCCTAACTTCGGGGCCTGCTAATCCGCCAAGGCGGTCAATTTGTCTCGTTGGGAAGTGATCGCGCGTACGGCGCGGCTGAATCGCGGACGTCCGGTCGTAAAAAAGCCGCTGCAAGTGTTCTTCTCGTCACATCGGTCGCATTCTTCGACAAAGCCATTCTTCCAGTCCGAAATCGACTGGAGCGCATGCGGCCAGACTGACTTTGGGAGGACACATTTCGGAAGGTTATAGACCGATACGTTAACGCCAGCGGCGCTCAAGTGATCGACGGCCCTCGCGAGTCCGTCGCCGTAGTCCACCGGATCCATCCAGAGCATGGCATCATTCGCAATGGCAAAGCCGGTGTTTTCGAGCCCCATCAATGCGACGTGGTCGACGAATGGCAGATTGCGAGCAATCCACCGGCCCGTGTCCTCGATGATTGGAGCGGTCAATGCATGCATGACGACGCGGATTTCTACGCGTTGTCCTCGGTCCTTGAGCTTCAGGATGCCCAGGATTGTTTCGTCGAACGCACCCTTTGCCTGCACGACGTGATCGTGGACGTGATCGACAGAAGCGTAGACCGGAATGGCCGCCATCAGGGCCGGGTGGCCGATATCTTTCCAGGCATCGACAATCCGCGAGTTCGCGAATGCACGGCCGTTGGTCAATACTTGGATGGCGGTCGCCGGCAGGCGGTCGCGGCACTCTGTTAGAACGGCGATGAAATCTTCCCAATCCGACAAGGTCTCACCACCCGTGAACGTAAGGGCACGGGTTGCTTGGTCAATGAGAGGCAGGCTTTCCTTGATTTCACCGAGGATCCACCGGTCATCTACATCTTTCGGTGGTTGCGAGCACATCAGGCAGTAATTGTTGCACCGTTCCGTGACCAGAAGAGAGTTGTGCGCCGAATTCCGGCGATAAAGCGTGCGGAATTTCCTCGACGCATGATCGAAGCCGATCACATCGCCCTCCGCGAGATAGTCATATATCGGGGGGACCGTGACGAGGCGTCCTGCGAACGTGCCGGGTAGATCGATGGCTCCGTCGGAGACGACAAGTATCGACGACCAATCGGCTTCTACTGCGCGCCGGATGTCGTCTGGCGTTCTGGCGAGCGCGAAATCCGCCGCGTGACGTTCGGCAACACTGTCGACGGACCGAAGCCTGAGGACCGAGCGGGCCTCATCGGAAGAAAAGCCAGCGCTCCGCGAGGCAGTGCCGTAGAGACGAAGGGTCATGCGGCGGCCCACCGTCGCATGATGGCCGCATCCTCCGGAGAGTTCTCCAGAATATCCAGCAACAGGCCCATTATGCCTTTTTGCCGGGCGCAAAACGCCGACAGAGGCTTGATTCCAAGGGCGTCTCCCTGCGTCGCGTAATGATATACCGGGTCCGCCCCGCAGTGGCTCTCATACACGCAGGTCGAGCATTCGGGTGCGCACTGCGTCAGCGACGACGAAATCGCGCCGATGAGCTTGTCCGACAGAATGAGCGAATTGTAGCTGTCGTGCTCGACGTGACCGAGCCGGAAAGCGTCGTCACCGGTCTCGGCTAGCATCCTGCCTTCATCCGAAGCAAAAATACTGCCGTCATAGTTGTAGACCAGTGCGCCAAGGCCGGCGCCGGCGGGACTGCGCAAATCAACGTAGCCGATGGGGCGGTCCGAGAGCATCCGTGTGAGAAGTAGCGCCGCGTAGAACTCCCGAAACGGGGTTCCCTGTCGGTTGATCTCCAAAACCCGTCGCAATCCGCGCTCGTAGAACGCAAGCCACTTCTGCGCGTCGTACTTGGCGAACTGCTTCGTTTTGATCGCAAATCCGAAGGGAGAAAGCGGGCGCAGGAAGATGCCATCCAGCCCCATTTCGAGATATTCGTCGATGATCTCATCGACGCGGTCGAGGCTCGCCTCCGTGGTAGTCATCAAGGCCCCGACCTTGTCGGGACCCAGAATCTCCCTAGCTCGCCGGATGCCGGCGATAGCTAGTTCATGACTGTTTGCACCGGGTCGGGGACGGTTCTTGTTGTGCAGGTCGGCTGGACCGTCGAGGGAGGTTGAGAGCAGAACGTTGTTCTCTTTGCAAAAATCGAGAACGGCGTCGTCTAACAAGGCCAAGTTTGAGGCGATGACGAAGTCGAGCTTCTTGCCGGACCGTTGCTTCGCAGCGGCAACAATCTTCCTGATCAGCGGAAAATTGAGAAGTGGCTCCCCACCCTGAAACTCAATCTTGATCCGTGCCGTTGGGCTGGCGAACGCAATGTCGAGGGCACGCATCGCGGTTTGTTCGCTCATGTCGAAACGTGAGCGGTCGGTACTTTGACGCGAGACCTGGCAGTAAGGGCAAGAGTGTTCGCACCGCAGCGTCACAACGAAAATATGGAGCGGGGTCGTCTGCTGCAGGAACGACATCCGGCTTCTCAGCCGAGCCGCCAAAAGCTGCCGTTGTGCCTTCTGGTTCGTTCCTGTGATCAGATGAGCGGCATAGGCCTTTTCGTAGAGGCCGTCGCCGGGCCGAACCTGAAGGTCGACGAGCCGGTTCAGTTCCTCTTCAGACAGGCGGACGAAATCGCCAACCATGTTGGCGACGAGATATTGGTTTGCTCCGGCGCGCTCAAAATTGAACGGCAGCAACGAAAGATCTTCGGTTGCCGCGCTGAAGCTCTCAGGACGTAAAAACCGCGCCATGGTCCTCCGGCTGGACCTTATCCGGCATCATTTTGGTTAGCAGCCAACGCTCCGAAGGCAAGTGCAAGAATGACGTTCCGAACGCCTTCGGTTTTTTCAGCGACGCGGGCCCGCAAGTTTTCGTCGGCGACAAGATTCAGAAATCGCTCCTTCAGCTCGTTCGAACTGAGCACCGCTCCCTTTTGCGGATTGGTAGAAGAAACCAAGCGGCAAACATAGCGATCACCCGCGCGATCAACCTGGCAGGTCGCCGTTCCGATCAGACGATAGGCCGCCGCATCCAAGGCACTGAGGCTTTGGATGCTTGAATCGAAATCGACAGTTACCTCGACCGGCGACGCCGCTGGAAGCTTAGCGGCTGGAGGCATGGGACGCATGTGAAGCATGCGACGCGTGGGAACTATGCCCTGCGACGATGGTGCCATCGGCCTGCTTCGTCATGACGAACCCAAGAAGATCTTCCCCCGCTTGATAATAGGCATTTGCTTTAGGCTTATCGCCAGTGATTTCGGCCGCTACGGAGGTCGGATTAACAGTAACTACCGCCTTGGCCTCGGCTCCCTGGACCGACATTCCGGTGAGAGATGCGAGCGCAGTGCCAAGCGAAAGCACAACTTTTGATTTCTCAGTCATATAGGAGCCCCCATAATTCGCTCAATTAATAGGCTCTTTTACAACTTACGAGGGCGAGAAGTCCATAGTTCTATTGTTGAAAGATCTTACATTAGAGCTATCGGCAGCAGGCTGGCCAACGCCTTTCCCGCGCGCCCAGTGCTGTCAGGGCCCGTTCAGTCACGCGTGCTCGAGAGGCTGGGCCTGCCTGTCCAGACGGCTGCGAGGGTCCGTTCGCCGTCCCTTCCAGGTCCAAGGCCGATTTCGGCCATAGTCGCGAACATCCTCGCCGTCAGCTAGCTATCCGGATCAATGGGTAAAAGGAACCCAGGACGCCAATTTCTCGAAATAAAGATTCCCAAACGGGTCACTCAGAGAACTTAAATTCCCCCGTCGGGAAAATCGCGCTGTCGGGTCAGGTAGTTCTTGACCGTCTGCGGGTAAAACTTCCGCCCGGTTGTCGTCGTGAATCCCGCATCGTTCAAGTGCCGTGCAATTTCGCTGTAAGAACGCCGCAATACATCCGCGTCCAGTTTTTCTCTGAGTTCGGATGCAAAGTCGTCAGCGGCCTTGCGATTCTTGGCGGCCAAATTCCTCCCGTTCGATCCAAGAACTTTGCCTCGGCGTTTCGCTTCCGCCAAAGCAGCCTTTGTTCGTTCGGAAATTAGCCGGCGTTCCTCCTGGGCCAAGGCTGCGAAGATATGGAGTTGGAAGTCCGTGGCGTTGGGCATCTCGGCGCAGACCAGGCCGATGCCTTGCTCAAGAATACTTGCGATGAAGCTGACGCGACGTGAGAATCGGTCGAGCCGTGCGATGATCAGCTTAGCCCTTTCACGCCTTGCGAGGGACAGAGCCTTGTGTAACTCGCTGCGACTGTCATGCCGACCAGACTGTACATCGCAGAAGTCGGCGATTACCGAGCCGCAATCAGCAACATATGCCGCAATCTTTGTCTTTTGCGCTGCGAGACCGAGACCAGAACGACCTTGGCGGGTGGTCGAAACGCGGTAATAGGCAACGAACCTGATGCTCATAAGAGAATCTCCAACGCCATTGGCGTCGCTGCCTTCATCCAAATTGGCAACGCTGATTACGTGCACGGCATCCTTTGATTAGCCTGGACACCTTGAAGAGAGGGGGAGTTTTGATAGTTTAAGCCCTCATCAAGAGATCGATGACTTAGAGCGCACTCCGGGGGGTAGGCCACTATGGCGCACACGATCCAACGTCTATCTCTCTACGCATTGATCTCAGCGCTAGAAAAAGACCTGCGTGATTTCTTAAGCTTGCACATCTCTCCGCTTGTCGACGGCAATAAATTGCTGCCGCCGGAGCTTAGTCAGAAAGCGACGGAGCGATATCGTAAGGAGAATCCCGAAACGGATGTGCCTGATCTCGAGGAATTACTTGAATATCTCGACCTCGGCGATGAAGTACAACTAATTCGATCGCACGAGCGGCGTCTAGATAGCATAACGCAGACCTATATCAGGCGATATTACTTAGGCTTAGAAGGAGTCGTGCCCATTCGAAATCGGGTGATGCACGCCAGGCCACTCGAGTTCGATGATCTGAGCCGAGTTTCAGACCTCACGTCCGAACTTGTAAAGTCGCATGGCGCCCTCTGGGCAAATCTTAGAACAACAAGAAAAGAGTTAGACCGGGATCCGGAATTTGCGGCCGGAATGACGATTCCGGATGCAATCGACGAATCAGCAAAGCTTCTTCACAACCTTCCACAAGCCGAGTTTGACGATACTGGTTTCGTCGCTCGAGAACGAGAGCTCTCCGACCTTAAAAAGGCTCTCGCTGGTCCGTATCCTGTCGTTACGGTCGCCGGCGAAGGCGGCCTTGGAAAGACGGCCCTCGCGCTTAAGGCGTGCTACGATCTACTAGATGACGCCGAATCAGGTCTTGATGCCATTGTATGGACAACAGCGAAGGCAACAAAGCTTACGCTCTCGGAAATTGAGGTGATCGAAGGAGCAATCTCCACCTCGCTCGGCATAATCGAAAGTGCTGCGTCCTTGTTGGGACGTCAAAATGAAACATCCGCCATCGATGACCTGCTGAGTCATCTGAAAAATAATCGGATTCTGTTGGTGATCGACAATCTCGAGACGGTGATCGATCAGAACATTCAGAATTTGGTGAGTCAGATTCCTTTAGGAAGTAAGATCTTGATCACGACCCGGATCGGGTTGGGGGCATTCAACTTTCCTATTCCACTGCTGCCGCTGAGCGCGAAGGACGCGGCATTTTATTTTAGGAGAGCGGCACGAGTCTGGGGGGTACCAGACCTAAGCACGCTTTCCAACGCGTTGGTCGACGGCTATTGCGTCAAACTTCAGCGGAATCCACTTTTTATTAAGTGGTTCATACAGAGCGTCCGAGCGGGAAAGCGTCCAACGGTCCTCACAAGCAATCCGAGGATGTTCTTGGAGTTTTGTCTGCAGAACGTCTTCAATTCTCTTTCTGACGATGCGCGTCTCGTAGCGAGTACACTTTCAAGTGTGAATGGGTCTCAAACGGTTGCTAGTGTCGCGTTCTACACCGATCTCGACAGTCTACGGATTCAAAGCGCTCTGTCTGTACTAATGACGTCTAGCCTTGTGTCGGGTGAGCGCGGGCGCAGTTCTGAGGATGAGGACAGATATCTCCTAAGCCCCCTAGCTCGCATGTATATCCAGCAATTCATTAGGCCGCGGGCGGATGAGCAGAAAAGGCTAATTGCCAAGCAGAACGAACTCCGATCCGCTCAAGAAGAGTTTTCCGCGCGGGCCGGTACGGACACGTTTGACCCCAGGTTCGTGTTGGTGAGAGAAAAGGATGACTTCATCGTCGCTAAGATACTCACCGTTGCGATGGAAAGCATTCTGCGAAATGACATTGTTGGGGCAGAAGGCGAATTGCAGAAGGCGGCGGATCTTTCACCGAATTATTTCGAGGTACATCGCGTTAAGGCCATGATGTTGGATGCGGCTGGAGACGTGTTTGGAGCTGAAGCCTCTTACGAGGCGGCGATATCGCTCGCACCGAACCGCGCAAGCCTTAGGCTATGGTTTGGTCAGTTCCTGTCCAAGCGCCTGGGTGATCAGGAACGAGCTCTGAATGAGCTTTTGAAGGCGGAAGAGTTTGCGCCGCAGTCGGCTAACGTTAAGCTGGAATGCGCGAGAATTCTGCAGTTTCATCGGAAATTTGAAGAGGCCCAGCAGCGGCTTGATCATGTCGAGAAGGTAGACTTGCTTTCCGCGCGGACGCGGAGAGCGCACCTAGATCTTCGTCTCCAAAACAAGTTTCGTCACGCTGAGTTTCATGAATCGCTTGGGGAGTTCGTTCCTGCATTGGGTTGTTTTGAGGCTGCTAGAGAAATAGTCCAGGCTGCGCCTGCTGCTCTGATCGACCAAACCACACTAAGGCATATTGCTAAATCGAACCGAAGCTTATTGAAGTTAAAGCGGTCTCTGCTTGGTTCTCCGGAGGAGAAGCGGGTAATCGCGATTGAGGGTTGGATCTCGCAACCCATGGGCGGACGCAAAGCTGATCTGGATACGTTGCAGATTTCGTCGCCTGAACAAATTCTGCCACCAAATAGGGGCCGTCTAAATCAGGTACATAAAAACTATGCGTTCATTGACACTGGAGGAGCACGCTTCTTCTTTCACCGGGGCAGCTGGATCGGTCGTGTCGATTTTACTGAACTAAAAGAGGGCTCTGTTATCGAATTCGAGATCGGGCCGAGTAGCGAAGATAAGCGGCCGTCCGCCATCAACGTGAAGCCGCTGAACGATCTGCCGATGGCTGCTAAAGACCAGAAGATTGAGAAGGGTTCGATAAAGTCCGTGAGCGGCTCTTTTGGATTCATCACGACGGACTCAGGGCGGGATATTTTCTTCCACCGAACAAACTGCACGGCGGCGACGAGATTTCGAGCATTGAGAAAGGGAGAACGTGTTCGGTTCATAGTAGGCTCTCACGAGGGAAGAGCTGTGGCACTCAATGTGGAATGCTATTCTGGCCTTTGATGAAGTGCATTTCTTAAAACTCAAGCCAGCGTTTACGTTTGACGGTCCACCTTCACGAGGGGCTGGCAGCAGCTAAACCATCACAACCGATCATTTCTCCTGTTGCGTCAGAACTGCACCGAGCATCATAATATTGGGTTATGGCTGCACCCTCTGACAGATAGCTAAGCAGCCGAGAACAACCGGTTCCAAATTTCAACCGCATTGCTCTTACAGAGGCACTTGACCCCTGCATGAAATGGGCCCAACAATACAACTTTAGATTTAAAAGGATGCCTGCCGTGATCCATCGCGTCATCCCTTGTCTGATAGCAACCGTGTTGGCGACATCAAGCTCAGTAGCTGGCCAATCACAATCAAATGCACCCAAGAAACTTGAACGGAATTTCTCCCCAGTCCGTGTAGTGCAAGATCAGCGCGGCACATGTTTCTATCAGTGTAGCGCTACCGTTTGCTGCGAATATAAGAGTAAGGATGAGTGCGATAGGCTCCGAGGTGATTGGTCCTCCGGACAGTCTTGCCCAGACAAATGACCCGCTTTATTGGGATCATCATTCTCCTGGTCGCAACGATGTTGCCTGCGGCCGCACGGGCTGAACTGCAATGCGAGATTGAGGAAGACGGGTCGGTCGTGGGCGGTTCGGCTCTTTCCTCACCTCATGCTGCTCGGATGCACATGAACTGGCCCGTTCAATGTGGTCCCTTTCCGACAACAGAAATGCTTGAAACGAAGACAGTGGATTTTTGCCAGAGAGAACCCCAAGGACGCTACATTCGCGTATTTTGGGACGATAACACGACTACACCAATTAATACTGGCGTACCGATCGGCAAATTGTGTCTTGGTAAGTGGCGCACAGGATGGTCCGATTTGCAGAACACGCGTCCGGAAGAGCGAGCCGGAAGACAAGGCGGACGATCGAGCGCTCCCGCAGTACCGAGCGCATATGGAACGCCGCGTTCTGACGGCAATCCAATCCCGCGACCGCCCGCGCCGGAGCAGCGGCCACTAAGATCATCTACGCCGTCTGCCGAACCTAGGTTTGTGGGCCCGCAAAATACTGGCGGGGCGAAGCCCTCTTTCAGCTACGGCTTCCGTGGTTCGTTCTTCTACATAGATGCGACCAATAGTTCTTCGACAGCGTATCAATGTTATGCCAGCTATTCATACACCTACACTGATTTTGGTGAGAGGAAGTCTGGAAGTCAAAATATCAATTTCCTTGTTGCTGGAGGGTTCCGCGGAACGGTGCATTCCCTTCAAGTGCCGCTCGTCGATCCACAGCTAACGGGTTCTCCCACGATCAGCTGTTCTTAGATTGCGCTCGCGGTGTTTGAGTTCAGCGCCAGCATTCGTTACTATACAGCTGCGGTGAGTCGTGATGGGAAACTACTTCGCCTTGAGCAGGGATGCGACCTCGGTGACCTTCTTCTCAAGATAGGATCCGTGGCACGGTGAGTAGCCGCCCGGTTCGACACCAACCCACTCCGCCGGCAGTAAGCACGTCAACGGCCCTGATCCCGTCCCATATTGTCCGACTGAGTCGATGTCAGCCTGAAGCTCGTGGGCTCGGAAATTCTCAAGCCCCATCTTGACCGCCAATTGAGTCAGGCCCTGTTCGGTCATGTCATCGACCCTGGAGGCAGCCGCCTCTTTCAGCTTGATGCCATTGTTGAGCAGCCTTCCGTTGAGTGCGCCCAGCTGATCCGCGTAGAATCCGCTCGACGCATTGGCAATGGTCAGAGAGGCGACGAACTGCTTGATGCAGGCGACCGTTGCAGCCGTGCCCCTCTTGGATGCGAGGTCTTCTTTGATAGTGTGGAGGCGGAGCTGATCGTTCTTCGATGTTGCTCCAGCTTCGGCGGCCTGCAAACGGCCTAACACTTTATCCTGGTAAAGCCCCACAACCTCCCGACACTGGGCGAACGCCTTAGCGAAGACCGGCTTCGCCAAGATCGTGGCGTTCATCCACTCGGCGAACTCGGCTACTGCCCTGTCAGGCCCCCCGAAAGAGGGCCGGGTCACGGAAGCCTCTCCGGCAGGGCTGAGACAGAATTCCTTTATGGCCGCGAGCCGTGAGTCGGACGGGCGAACGCCTCCTGCTATGAGCGCTTCAAGGTTCGTACCCTGCTCCTGGCGGAGTTGATTATCGACGCAGGTTCGCATGCCCGCGGGCAGCATATTCCAGTCCCGAGCCGCAAGACCGGCCTGTTGCGCAGGCGCTGGCCCGCTGCAAAGCAGCAAGAGAAAGAGCAACAATATCGCTGTTCTGATTTTCATGTCTGTCTCCCAGCAAGGCACTTTGTCGCTTTAAAGCGGTTGTCGCTTTTAAGCAACAGGGCAACCTCTTGTGCCATGGATTGGCGCCAGGTGGTCGCGGACAATTTGCGGAGGATTCGGCGAGAACGAGGTGTCTCGCAAATGGCGCTTGCGATGGATGCCGGCGTCAACCGGACCTACATCAGCAAGCTCGAAAAGGGGTCTACGTGGATCGGGCTGGAGGTACTGGTGAAGATCTCCAAGGTGCTGCAGGCCGAACCAGCCGACTTCCTTCAGCGTCCAGCCCGGAAGCCACCGAAGAAGGGCTGAGCACCCTCCCCCGGTTCAACCAGCATCATTCTTAGCCCGCACCGCATCGAGCAGTTCGTTGGTGACGACGGTGTATGTCCGCCAGAACTCAACGTCCTCAGGACCTTTGCGGCCCAGGCGTTTATCGGCTTCTGCCGTCACCCATTCCCCTATGCGGGGATCATCCAGGATGAGCGAAAGAGCGTGCGCAACAAGTTCCTCGGTCATGGAAAAACCCTCTGTCGCATCAAGCCAACAGAGGGTCTGACCAAACTCGATGATAGGCAACAGCGGGCTTAGCCCTTGCCGGTCTTCTTGTCCTTCGCAGTCTTGAAGTTCGAGCGCACTGCATTGGCGCAAGCCGAGAGGGCATCGTCCAAACCGCCAGCGACCGCGAGAGTTTTGATCTGCTCCAATTGCTCGACCAAATCATCCCATGCCGCATTTCCGGTGCCGACGGCCTTAAGGGTGCTCTTCCCCTTCTCTAGCTCCAGAGGCTGCTTTCCGTAACGCAGCTGGAAGAAGATGCCGCCGTTCGCATCGACCCAGAACTGTTCGCGAGAGATGCGCTTTCCCTCGCGAAAGAGCCCGATCTTCGTGATCTGCTGATCGATGCTGGACGTAAGCTTGTTGCGCCGTTGAAGGACCGGAGTGTTAGCGGTCGGCTTCTGTACGGAAACCAGAGAGATAGTCGCTCGTGCCATGATGGGCTCCTCGTTGTTCATGGAGCCGCCGTCTTCTGAATTCGGCACATGGGCAACAGCGATTTGGGTCCAAAATTTCACCCATTCGCCGAAGGATTTACAGGCATGATCGGGAAATATCTCAGTTGGGCTGACATCATTGTCAGCCCGCAAGCTTGATTTGTAACGAAAACGGAGATCATAGCCTCACGGCAACAGGGCCACCGCTAATGGAATTCAGAACCTCCCCAGTGGCATCACTTCCCGTCCCAGAGATAGCTTTAAGCCAAGACCAGAACATAGTGACAGACATCTGAATGACATTCCAAACGGCGTGCTCGGATCATTGAGGGTAACGTGCCACCGATTTCGTCAAGTTGACAGGCTGACCAGCGTCTCAAGGACGACACAAAATCCTCATCGACACATTTGGCGCGTTAGGAGGCGAAAGCAGCACGCGGTCAAGGTGCAAGCCGTATATTATCAACTTTGACGAGGGCCGAGATTGCCGTATTATCCGCTTCTATAACTTTGAGGCGGTTCAAGAACGGGTAAGTGGACAGGCTGGCTCTACGAAAATCACGCGGTGTTTCCAATTTGGTCCAAACCGACCAAGGTTTGCATCGGCAAGCACGAGGCTCCTATGCGCACAACGGTGATGCGTCTTCTCCTCGCGTTTTCACTTGTTCTAGCCTCATCGATAACTGCTCAGGCGGCGCAGGATGTCGATTTACGGTATTATTACAAGTTGGCCTTCCGACCGCAGTTCACGGGTGTTGTTGAGCACGTCGATGTCTACAACGACGGCAGCGGTAATTACACTCTCGATCCCTTTGCTCAATCGGATTCACCGGGCCAGTACTGGAGGCTAAGACTCCAACCTGGCGGTTTTTACAAACTGACCACGCAGCTCCTCGGGAGAGCTATGTGTCTCGGCCTCGACACCAGCGATAACGCATATTTTGCCCCATGCAGCGCAAGCCCGGCACAGTTGTGGAAAGTCATAAAAAAGACGAGCCAAGCATCCGATCCAGGGCCGGACGAATTCTTCGCCTCTTTGGTCACCCAGCTGCGCGGAGACGGCATGTGTCTGAACGTTGTTGGCTTGACGCCGTGCGACCAGTTGCGTGACGACGATCTGTGGTACTTCCTCAAAACTTCAATCGAAACCGGGGAGGGAATCGCCCAGGCTTCAGCCGGGCAGGAGGATTTCGTCAATTGGTCCATCCAAGCAGCCTATATCGGCGGCGCACTCCTTGGCGTGCCTATTAGCCAAGATGAGGTCGAAATCGTTAGAGGCCTTGTGAACTGTGGCTTAGGCAAAACACTGCAAACGTGCGCGGCCAAAGAGATAGCCAAGCTGTTACCTCCTGAGGCGCAAGACTTTGCCGCTTGCGTTCTTTCGTCTGACAACGTGCTGGATTGCGCGATCGCCGATATTATCGTCGGGTTGCCGCCACCCATGCAGGAACTGGCGCGTTGCCTCATCACTCAACCCGATATTGGCCAGGCTTGTATTAGCTTCGCAGTAACCGCTGGCGAACGTCAAGCTCTGTCGGTAATTGACAGACTGAAGGCTGACGGGCGCACGAACTTGGACGGCGAGATCAGATACGAGGACACTGCCTCGGGCAGGATACGTAATCTTATCGCCATCACGCAGGGTGCTCGCGACGACGATTGGATCAAGGTTTCCATCGCAGGCGGAACCGTCGTCTACCAAGCATTGGTCAAGATTGTCCTCAATTACTTTCTACCCTTTCTGTTACCTGCCGGACCACTTATTGACGGGGTGATTGATGCGATCGTGCAACGACGCGCCGACGAACTGAACGAGTTGGTCAGCGCAATCCGCGCCAAGGACGGCGGTGCCATCGCCGAGATCGTGGCCGAGGTTATGCTCTTTGAGGGTGTTCTGGAGACCTGTGACGCGTTAAAAGATATCGAAAAGTCGCTTCCAATCGATATTTTTGATTCCCTCTGTGGGCCAACAGGCGACGTCATCAAGGCTGCAGCGGGTCTGGCCGCTGACGGATATCATGTGATCGAGGCTGTGATGCGAAGATTTCTGCCTCGCGCCCTCTGGCCCCATCAGCGTCAACCTCAGTGTGTCGAGCCAGAGGATTACTATACGGGGAATTTTGCATACTGCATTCCTCGCGGCACATCGCTTGCGTCACGCGGTCCCTACCAGATACAGGATGCGACCTATCCGCCATTTGAAGCATGCGTCAACTATTACAACAGTTGCGAAATCACGAACTCGGAGGACGTTTGCAACGCGATTGACCGAAAGTTTCTCGATCAAGCGAGCTACATTTACCGAACTCTGTCCCACAGTGCGCGCGCTTTTCAGAAGGGATGGATCAGAGACGAGCGTCGCTTAAATTATTCGTGCGACGCACTCACGATCCCCTATAGCGCCTATGTCGAATCCTTCATGTCCAAGTGCATGGGAATGCTTGCGCGCCGTTACCCGGAGAAAGACGAGGCCTGCTTTATTGAACCGCAGATTTCGTCCCATAAACTCGCGTGTGAGCGCGTGTTAGCGGAACATCCCCTTCCCACACTGTGCCACTACGAAAGTGGTGGTGGTGAGTGCACGCACGCCGAATATGAAGCTGGCTTGTGCCATACCCACGGTCCGGGTCATGGCTGTAATTACTTGACCGAGTCATGGTGCGCCACTAACCGGTCCTGCGTGGATTGGAGACACGGTTATTGCCCCGCCCCTCCGCAGTGAACACAAGCTTGTGCAGCTAGAAATCCATGTCCGTCTCGTCGTCCGGAGCAAGTACATGAGGGGTCAAAGTTTTGAGTGATCGCTGTAACCCCAGTGACATTGTTGACCGCTCTGTAAAGGCCCGTGCCCTCCAGCCATCAAGAAAGATATCTCGGCGGGGTAGCGCTGGTGACGTTATCGCGGATGATCGAGGGTCCTCCCAAAATCAACGAAAACATTTCTGATCGCAGAGAGCCCTCGGCGGCGTCCATTCGGCAGTCTCGGGCATGAAGTTGGGGTTTACAGCGTTCGCCCACGCCGAATATCCGAGAATTTCGATGCAGTAGAGCATGGCCGGCCGACATCATCACGCCGCCAATTGCAGCGTATCCGGCAAGCTTGGAGCCGGGGGCCGGCGTTGCGGCTAAGGAGCATGTATACTACAACTAGATTTTGACGAAGTCGGCAAGCCCATTGGAGGCTGCGATGTCTCTTGAGAACCCCTTTTCGGGCGACCCTATTCTAGGTGAGGCTTGGGAACTGGGTTACTTGGCTGGCTTTTCCGAGCCTGAAACGGATCATTTTGCTCCGCTTTCGTCTGACGGTCTCGATGCATATCTCCAGGGCCAACAAGCCGGCAGAGATGATCGACGACAGTTGCCGCCAGATAGAGGCGGCGGTTTAGACATCTCGCTGGAGGGGTTGCTAACAGTCGCGGAAGAGGGCGGGCTGCATGTGATGGGCCATAAATTTTTCGAGATGATCTTCGGCGAAATCGGTGGACTGATTCCACTCGTTATAAATGCCCTCCAGATTCCAACTGACACTCCCATTCGACCCCTGGATCCGGACTGGAGCGGACCGGTTGATCAATCCGGAGATCTTTATGTGGCAGTATGCAGCCGGACAGATCATGGGCCTTTAGAGGGCGTGACTCCCGAGGGATACTGGGCAGGGCCGGGCCGACAGTTCTTCTCTGACGCGCTTGCCGACAAACAGAGACATTCTCATGCAGAGGCAGGGGTCGCACGTTGTTCCGTACCAGAGGGAGTGTGCGGGCTTATATGGCCCGGCACTGGGCGATAACGGGTCGCAGATACCCAGACTGGGCTATCCCGTGGTCTATGTGTGATTTTACTCCTAGCACTACGTATTCGGATCAGGGAGGAAAGCCGCCTCTGAGTCCGCTCTCGAAGGTCTACAGCAGAGGACCTTCAACCTCGGCGAAACGAACGCCGACAAAAACGCGGTCAAACTCGGAAGCTCCAAGGACCGCGGCTATGCGAGCCTGAATGGCGAAATCCTGAATGTCCGTTAAGCTCATGCACGCCAAATACTCTGGGCCGGGAAACAAGAGTGCTTGCAATCACTGGGCACGAGCATCTGTCCAGATGGAAAGCTGGTTCGGCAAGCCTTGGCTGGAGCGCCGCGGACCCAGTGCCCTGGTAGGAGGAACGGACGGGCCGGTCGCGTCATCTGCCTAATGAGGACTCCTGTTTTCACCGAGAGGGTGTTCGCTGTAGGGAACGCTCCTCCCATGATGTTCCCGAGCCGTTAGGCGTGCGTTCTCGTTGAGGTTGAAAATGCAACCTGGAATCGCGGTCCCGGTTGTATATGAGAACAACGCTCGGAACGTCCCCTCAGCTTTGCGGTTGGAGAGCCGTGAGTAAGGTTAGGTAAACTGCCCGCCGTTGGCTCCAACCTGACGGCGGGCTTTTTGTGAGTTGCGTAGGTGGCGAAGCGTACCAGGACGGCACCAGCAAAAAGGCTGCGTGCCTCCATGCCGGGCTTTTTCAGCCCCCAGCTTGCGACCCTGAAGATGAAAGCACCTTCGGGGGCTCAATGGATTCACGAGGTCAAATACGACGGCTATCGTATCCAGCTCCACATCGACGGAGATAACCGGAAGGTCTTCACCCGCAACGGTCTCGACTGGACACATAAGTTCTCCGTTATTGCCGGCGCCTTCGAGATTGAAGGTCAGGCCATCGTTGACGGGGAGGTGGTGGTCATCCACGAGGAGCGAACCAACTTCTCCGAACTCCAGGCCGACCTCGCCAGAGGCGACCAGGACCGCTTGCTGCTCTTTGCCTTTGACCTCCTGTGGCTCGACGGACAGGACTTGCGGCAGCTTTCGCAGCTTGCCCGTAAGGAGCTGCTGAAGGATCTGATCGAAAGCAATCAGCTCGAGGAGCCGATCTTCTACAGCGAGCACCATAAGGGCGACGGGCAGGCACTGTTCGAAGCTGCAAGGAAGCTGAATTACGAAGGTATCGTCTCCAAGAGAGTTGACGCCCCATATCGGTCGGAACGTGTGGAAGCCTGGCAAAAGGTCAAAGTCGTCCAGAAGGGAAAATTCCCCGTCGTCGGGTTCATCAAGGACCCCACCGGCGTCGCCGCTCTCTACCTCGGCAAGGAGGAAGGGAAAGAGCTGGTCTATATGGGCAAGGTCGGCACCGGCTGGAGCCGGACGACATCGCGCAAGATCAGGGATGCCCTGGATACGGTAGTGAGCTCGAAGCAAAAGCTCACCAAGCCGGTCAGAAAGCCGAAGGCCACCTGGGTCGAGCCAAAATTCTATGCAGACATCGAGTACCGAGACATCACATCGGAAGGATTGCTTCGTGCGAGTTCCTTCAAGGGATTGTCTCGGAAATGACTCGGGACTCGACTCTGATGTTCTCTTTATGTTCTAGTGCCAACTATGTCCGATCGACCGGCGAGCTGGCGTATGCCTACCCCCAAGCAAATGGAAAAAATAGCAGCTGCAGCGAGCAGATCAGCGGAAGCAAAGCCGGGATTGGCACCGAATCAGGACCTCCCTGCTGAATACTGGCAAGCACTCCTCGATGACCCTTGCGCACAGGACAAGCCCGTCTCCTCGGCGGAACGAAAGCGTTTGACCCAGATCGCTCGACATATTCTGAGGGTGAGCTGCCGGCGCTGTGCCAGGACGGTCGAGATTCAGAAGGCTGATGCTGTTCGGCTGTATGGCCCGGACGCAACTTGGAGAAACGTTGGTCAGCGCCTTCTCGACAATACCTGTACGCAAAGGACAGGACGCCATGAGGAGGATGGCTGTTGGCCGTCGTTTGACGTGGCCTGATTGAGCCAAGGACGGCCCATGGCTCCCAAACACCATCCGACCCCGCTCTCAGGAGGCGACCGGAAGGCTCTATCGAAGGAGTTGGGGAAAGCGAGGGCAATGACGACAATCCTTGCCGCACAATCGTCGGAAGCCCGCGCCAAAGGCGAGGCCCTAATCCAGACCGCCGACAGGCTTCTTTGCCAAAGCTGGAACGAGCGCATGTGGGCTGACGGTGGCCCGATTGATCCTTCGCCATCGATCGACCAGGCGGTGAATGGTGGGTACGCATGGCTCGAAATCGAATGCTCTCGCTGCAAGACGAAGCGAGAAGTTGACTTGGCCTCTTTGCGCCATCCGCCGATAACCCATGTCCACGATCTTGCCAGTCGTCTCCGTTGTCGCAAGTGTGCCAAGGCTGGCCGCAGGCCAATCGCGACGTTGTTGCAACTAGGGCCGCGGCCTCGGCAGTTTGATCAGGATACCTGAGGATGTGCAATCTCTACTCGATGACGAAAAACGTTGATGCCATACGGCGTTTGTTCGGAGCACTCAATAGCAGCGTCGGCAACTTGCCGAGCATGCCAGGCATCTTTCCGGATTATCCTGCGCCGATCGTCCGCAACGACTCGAATGAACGAGAGATTGCCATGGCACGGTGGGGCATGCCGTCTTCGCAGAAGGCATTGATGGATGCCACCAAGAAGCGAGCCGAAAAGCTCCAATCGAAGGGCAAGTCGGTTGACTTCAAAGAGCTGCTGAAGATGGAGCCCGACAGCGGCACCACCAATATCCGGAACGTCAGTAGTGCGCACTGGAAGCGCTGGTTAGTTCCCGAGCACCGATGCTTAGTGCCGTTCACGTCGTTCAGCGAATATGACACTATCGACGGAAAGAAAGTGCCGGTGTGGTTTGCGCTCAGCGAAGACCGGCCTCTCATCGCCTTCGCCGGCCTTTGGACGAACTGGACGAGTGTTCGAAAGGCCAAGGAAGGCGAAGTTACGATTGATGTGTTCGGCTTCCTCACCTGCGAGCCTAACGCGGAGGTTAAGCGCATTCATCCCAAAGCTATGCCAGTCATCCTGACAAAGCCCGAGGAATACGACGTATGGCTCCGAGCACCGTGGGATGAAGCCAAAGCGCTACAGAGGCCGCTTCCAGATGGGGCACTGCAAATCGTTGCGATTGGTGAAAAGGAAGACCCTGCGCCAACCTAAGGGGTTCATAAACAGGCCGGCGGAACAAGTGGACAAGCCCGAGCCCCGCCAATTGGGAATCCCTGACGCGTGCTAACCGCTCGGAACGAGAGCGGGGCGGGCGGATTCGTCCAAGCAGGAGCGATCGCTATGCTGATGACGAAGGAACGGCCGGCACCGATTAGAACGTTACGTGGATGGGCCATCTCAGTGCAGCAGGAGGCTGGCGCCATTCGGGAGTGCGAAGAGCATGGTTGGATGAAGGACAGGGCCGACCCTCACGCCCGCCAGCGAGCTCTGGATGTCGCAAGGAACGATCCGCCAGTAGGCTTGCCGCCGGAGCAAGCGGTATTCGAGGTTTGTGATGTGCTGGCTTCCATCGGCGAGACCTGCCCCGAATGTCCGGAGGATAATTTCTGAAGCACGGGGCGGACGGTCCGAGCTTTGAATGTTGGACAGAACCGGCGACCACCCAGGGCGGCTAGCCAAGAAAAATAGCGCCCACCATTGATCTCGCGCAAGAGTTGCGCTTGGATGTAATGGTTTTCGGGGGGGAAAATGCGTTGGCTGGTTATTGCCGTGCTCTCTGTGGCACTGGGAGGATGTTACGCAACTGGCGCAGATGTTCGTGCTAAGTTGGGCCAAGACTACATCGGGAAGAATGTTGATGCCCTCGTCGTCCGATGGGGGCCGCCCGCCAGCACCTTCAAGATGAACAGTGGCGAGACCGCCTATAGCTGGCAACTGGCGAGCGGCAGTTCAATTTCGATCTCCCGTGATAGCCAAACGAGCGCATCGGGAAGTTCTCGAGCATACGCTTGCAAGGTCAATGTCGTCGCATTGCCGAACGGAACGATCAAAAGCCTCGATACTGAAGACAAAGACAGCAGCCTCTACTACGGGCCCATTCCCACTGGCGTTCAGCTCGGCAGCGTTTGCGCAGAGCAACTTGGAATGAAGCAGCAATAGACTGTGCGAGACACGATCGAGCAAAGGCGTCGCGGCAACTCTTTCGGTAGACCGATGATTGCAGTTTTGAGTCGATCATCGCGGCTGGTTCTCATTGCCGTCTTTGCGCTCCTCGCGCCAGCCGTTGCAGCAGTCGATCCTGTCGCCACCCCTACGCACGTAGGCCGCGGCGCCGCGGAGCTTTATCAGTGGCAGAGGGTCGATTTGCACGCCTCGGGCTTCCCGCTACGAAACAGGCCGCAGATTAAGGTTGGCATCCGCACTAAGGGCCCTTGCATGCAGGGACTCCTCCGGATTCCCGGCGCGCCAGCCTCGAACTTCAACACCGGCAAAGGCTTGACTATCGTTGATCTGATCAATGTCGGCAACGATAGCAGCGGATATGCCGACATAGTCGCGCTGGAATTAGTGTTCACCCAAACAATACTGGGTCAATCATACGAGGTTTTCATCATCGGATATGGCGACCAACCCGAATAGATTTGCCAAAGTACTACGCTCGTGGAACGACCCAGAGGTCGGGACAACTTGTCACCGTCCTCATGGCGTGGAATCTTTGCTTCGCAATCAGAGGGGGAAATCTTGAAGCGAATGGTCTTAGTTGGGTTCCTGCTGGTGCCGAACTCCGTGAGCGCAGCAGAGGTATCCGTGATGCTCAGCACGCCCGCATCGATTACAGTGAGTGTGTCGTGTCGTAATGGAGAAAGCTGCGATCAGCTCGCGGCCGATCAAGCTCAGGCGCATTGCGCTAGGGCCGGCCGGAATGCCCAACTCGCCGCGGGTGGAAAGGCTTGGAAAGAGCATTGGCCATTCAGCGACCGATACGAGTTTCAATTCAACTGCATTCGGTGAAAAATACGACGGATGCCTGCCAGCATAAGCTACTGAGCATCATCTAGGACGCGGAGCATCTTTGGATGATCGCCCCTTTCAAGGCAGGCAGCCATGATCTGTAGGCTGCAGCTCGATAATGGACCTTATCCGGCATCATCGAGTCGGCCGTTGCTGGAATCTGAGGCTCCACAAAGGCAACGCCGCGGGCAGCCGCCGCAGTGGCAATTTCTCGGTTCGTCGCCGCATCGGACGTCACGGCAAGCGCCACAAGCGGTCGCTGCGAGAGCGGTTTAACGGCATCAATCAGCGCAACGAAATCGGCTCGCGCGGACGCCGATCCGATATCATTCGCTCCTACCGTGAGAGCGACCAGGAAAGCACCACGGTTGCCTAGGACGCGCGTCGCCAACCGTTTCGCCTCTTGGATCGTTTGGCCGCCAACACCCGCATTGACAACCGGATGCCCGCACAACTCGTGCGGAAGAGCTGCCATCTCGGTAATGCTATCGCCGAGCACGAAGATGGGTTCGGGAGCGTCGGCCAGAGCCGCCGCAATCATGTATTCCCGGACGTCTTTGTGATCGTGGAATGCGTGGTGCGCAAGCTCGCCGATGCGACCCTTGAGCCGGTGAACCTCCGAAAAAGAGGCTCCGGCCGCGATCAAGCACACGGCGGCCACCGCCCACGGAATAGCTTTCCCCAGTCCCATTGCAGTTTTCAAAGATCACTATTCGTAGGAAAATGCAACTGCGACTTGTATCGCGTCCGACAGGCATCCTTCCATGAGGAGTGGCCCAGCAGCCGGCATGAACCCAATGAGGCCCTTAAAGCAACGGTCCTGGCTGCACAGCAGTGGAGGCGTCGAATGACCAATGCTCTAGTGGTTCACAGATCTCATCTGCCGAAGGCGGTGGTTGGGCTTCGGGCTGCTCAGTACGTCCGCATGTCCACCGAGCGACAGCAGTACTCTATCCAAAATCAAGCCGCGGCAATCGCAGCTTACGCGCACGCCCATAATCTTACGCTCGTGAGAACGTACAAGGACGAGGGCGAAAGCGGCCTGCTCATAAAAAATAGGACAGGTCTCTTACAACTGCTGGAGGATGTGGAAAGCGGCAAGACCGACTTTGGTCACCTCCTGGTGTACGACGTGAGCCGGTGGGGTCGGTTCCAGGATGTCGATGAAAGTGCGCACTACGAGTTCATGTGTAAGCGGGCCGGCATCAGGATTGCCTATTGTGCCGAGCAATTCGACAACGACGGCAGCATGCTGGCTAGCATCGTCAAGAACATCAAAAGAGTCATGGCAGCGGAGTACAGTCGCGAGCTTTCGACGAAAGTCCACGCCGGCCAGTGTCGATTTGCGCAGCTCGGCTATAAGCCTTGCGGCGTGGCGGGGTACGGGCTCGTGAGGGAGCTTGTAGACGAAAAGGGTTACTCGAAAGGCGTAATGAAGAAGGGCGACCGCAAGTACCTCGCGACGGACCACGTTCGAGTACGGCCAGGCGATCCAAAAGAAGTTGCCGTTGTTCGGTGGATATTTCAGCGCTTTCTAGAGGTAAGGTGCGAGACTCAGATCGCGTGGGAGCTGAACAAAGCGAAAGTGCCCACAAGACCAGGGACGCCGTGGACGCGAGTGATGGTTGGTGTCGTTCTCAGGAACGAAAGTTACATCGGCAACCTTGTTTTCAACCGTCGGTCATGGAAGCTTCGTCAGACCCGCGTCTACAATCCTCCTGAGCGTTGGATCAGAAGTGAGGGTTGTATTGAGCCGATTGTCGATCGCGATGTTTTCCTCAAGGCGGATCAATTCATCAGAGAGCGCCGCGTTGACCTGACCGAAGAAGAGATGCTTGTCCGGTTACGCAAAACCCTGGTCAAGGAAGGGCGTCTAAGCATCAACATCATCGATCGAACACCAGGATTGCCCAGCGTAGCAACTTGCCAAATTCACTTCGGCACCATGAGGAACCTCTACCGGTTACTTGGGTATACACCGAAGCGAAACTACGAATTTCTCGATTCACGTCAAATCTGGTCTGAGCAGAAAGCACTTCTCGCTTCCCGGATACGCGCGGCAATTAGAAAGGCCGGTGGCCGGACGAGTACTGGTGGATGGACAGACACAATGCGGGTCAACCAGACGACGTGTATATCCGTCAGAGCAGCGCGCTGGACGCCTGGTAAGATCGAAAGTCATTCCCCACATTGGACAATCCAGTGTGATGCGCACGTTCCTGCTGGATGGATCGCAGCCATCAGGCTCTCGGAACACAATCAGGCTGGGCTCGATTACGCTTTGCTGGCCACCGACGGAAAGGTGAAGCGCACCATAAGGTTTTCAGAGGCGGCCCGCGAACGTCATGCGATTGCATGCTTTCAAACGCCTGGCGCCTTGGTTAGAGCGCTCATCCGCCGACTAGCCAAGAAAAGCCGTGCTTCCCAAGCCAGGTCATCGCCGCCGAGCAGAGAAGAGAAACCAAGCCGGCCCAAAACCACGAACGCCCGCGTGCGGCACTGATTGAGCGTAGATACAGGAACGCTCCGAGCAGCGTTCCATAGTTCCTTCTAAAGTCCCCATTTAGCTTTGCTATCTTCGATAGATCTGAAGACGTGTCGTCGGTCACGGTACTGGCTCCCAAGACGGCTACCAGCACCCTATGAACCACTGTTTTGCCCGACGGCGCAAGTGATAATTCGTTTTCACCGAATTCATTGTTTGAGTGGGCACGCAGCAGCGACGACCGCAAAAAACCGTCCGAAGCTTTGAAGTGGGCCGAAATTTCGCCTTCGGGCTCGACTGGTGGGTCGTAAATTGAAAGGCCTCTAGATCGCGGAGGGACGCCCGCCTGTGCGTTATTTCTGTGGTTGGTCGAAATGTCTCTATTTTTGCAAAGAACAGCACTTTGCTGCACATCGTAAGTGATTGAAACTGCAGGGTAATGTGCCCCCGGAAGTATACGAAATTCGTAGACAAACGACGGTGGCTGGTCGACAAAGCGGAGCGCTTCTGACGGGACCTCAAGGGGAGGTCCCTTGAAGGACGGCAAAGAACTGCCGGTCCCAAGTCAGGAGCGAATATGAAGAAGCCTAAAGACGACCGAATCAGCCGGTACCCTTCCTACCTCCGCGGTATGGCGACAAACAGGTATGGCGGTAACCAACTTCAGAGCGAGCGTGGCCTCAAGGGCGGTACTTACGGTCCTGCCAGTCCCGGCCGCGTTTACTCTGAAGAGGAGCGGCGGCAGCACGAGAAGCGCTTGCGCGAGCGGGGAGACCTGCAATGAAGCGCAGGCCGATGTCTCAGCGTACAGCAATGACTATTCGACTTCGAGCGCAGCTGAAGCGGCAGATGGTGTCGAGGTTGCGGGAAGCTCAAAAGACCCTGGGCGACTCGCTCGGGGATGTGATCGCTCTGATCGAATACGTCGGCGTCGAGGAGGTCATCCAAAATCTGGTCGACCACGACGACATTGACGATCCCCCCGCGGGCTTCGTCAGGCTCATGCAGAACAATCTCGCCCGCTACACCATCGAGCAGGTGCTGGTTGACTTCGCTGCCTCCAGCTTGCTGACCAAATTGCAAGTCGAGGCTGCCCGGACGCGTCTGGCCTCGTTCTCGCGTGCCTTTAGTGATGCTAATGAGTGAATTTCCTTCATCCTTCAGGGGCGGCGTTTTTGCCGCCCCCGACATCACCTCGGCTATCCAGAGCATGGTGCTCCGGGAGACGAGCACTTGGACTTCGCTGCTGTTCGCGAGCCTGAATTGCCGATCAAGGATCCGGATCGACGAAGGCGCCATCATCAAGGCAACCGAGGCTCGAGCCCGCGGGGCATTTGTGCACTTTGGGAACATGCTGGATCGCGCGGTGCACGGTCGGGCTGCCCAACGTTTTGACCGTCGCGTCCCCCGCATTCCGTTTCTTGAGTATGCAGCTGACCGCGAATGGCACTTCCACGTCTTGATCGAGCCTCCTTACTTCATGACCCGACAAGCCTTCATCGAGATCATCGAAAAGAGCTGGAGCAGCTGCGAGTGGGGTTCGACTTGCCATTTTCGTGAGGGTGACGAAGGGAGTGCCGGATACGTGACGAAGGAACGATCGAAGGCGGCACTCGAGGCCTGGACTGATACGTTGGTCGTCGAGGGGGTCGTCATGCGCACTAAATAGACCCGTACGCTGCCTTCACTTGCAGGTGCGAGTCATCCCCGTTGAACGTGTACACCATCACTAGAACAAGTAACAGGAGAACCTCTTCTGGGACTTATCTTCATTATTGTCCAAATCAATCATCCGAATCCTATCAAGTAGCGAAGAGCGACCATGAAGGCCCGTGGAAAACTGATCATTGATGAATTCGAGCTGCTGCGAAATGTGGCTGGAAACTCTGGTCTGCAGCTGCCCCCAGAGATCACCCAGGGGAAACAGCATCTCCGCAAACGCGACCGGCTCTTCAAGAAGCTCAAACTAGATCCCGATAACGAGCATCATGTCGCGTTCCTGTGTTCTATCGTTTACGACCAGCTGTACCTTGATAGGGCATCACCTACGGACGAGAAGTTCGGAGGCGATAAAGACTTTGACCTCCTCATGAGAATCGTCAATTTCCAGAAGAAGGAGCGTTTCAAGGTTCGAAGCAAGCTGTATCGGGCGTTTATCGAGAGCAACATGTTCCCGACGTCCGAATACAGGGATGGCGTTTCCGAGAATGCCTTCCGAATGCGAGTTCAACGTGCAGCACGGAAAGCCGTCACCGGTGAATTGGAGCTGACCTCGAAACGCAAGGTCAGGCTACAGAAAATTTCGGTCGACGCCACTGAGGTGTTGAGGTGGCTAGCCAAAGCCGAACAAGCTGGTCCCGCCGCGTGCCAACAGCAAGCTCAGGTCGATTGATCTTATTCGGATCCGTTTTAATCAGAGTCAGCGGCTTCACTGGGAAGCCGCTAGATTTAAAACGGAGACTAAATGCAGCTGAAGGAAATCGATACTCAGGCTCACTTCCTCGACCCGATCCACCACGAGGACCAACTGAATCACTTCACTGGCATCCGAACCAACTGGTATGTTGAGGGAATCCTCTTCGACAATGCCGAATGCAAATACGACGAGTGCGAAGAAGCTGATGGCAGCTTCGTCATGCACTCGCTCGAATTCGCAGATGGTTCAGAATGCTACTTCGAAATCCTGGAAGATGGAACTCTGAGCCACTTCATGTCGAGTGGTTTCGTCGAATTGCGGCACGGCCTTCTGGTGGTCAGTCCCCGATCCGCGTTCGAGAGCAGCCGCAGTAAGCGCGAGGGTCATTTGAAGGAACAAACGCGCAGACACGGCAGGAATATTCGAAAGATTCGCTTCGACCACTTGGGCTGATCGCTTTCAAGTAACGGAACGAGCGAAGCGCAGAAGAGCGAGACCCCGGGGCCATCTAAGGAGGGCCGCGGGGTTTTTCTCATGGTTTAAGCGCCTGGGCGCTAGTCACCATCAACCAAATGCCCGCAAGACAAGCAACGAGCTCCATTCCATAGATCATCGTTCCCGCACGCGGTGCATCGAGCGGCGGAAGCGCCGGAACCGACTGGCGTCATGAGTCCAACACCGTAATTCGTTTGGACGAGGCGGTACCCCTCACGCTCGTGCAAAATGGTGAAGTGCGGTGTCACTCGAAATTCCCGCATCTGCGATTGAGCTTGCAGTTGCTGCTCTTGATATAGATCGAAGAGTGGCTTCAAGGCGCTCAGGTCAAGCTGGGTCTGACCCAATGCCCTTTCGAGCGTGTTCAGGGCCTTTGAGATTGCTTGGTCAGTGACAACGCGTTCGGCAAGAGCTTTCGCCTCCGCTGCCTTTGCCCTCGCCCGGTCGATGTACCTTTGGATGATGGGCGTCGGCCGAAATGGTTCTTTGTATTTCGCTGAGTTGCATGGGTCACAGGTTGGTAACCAGTTTTCGAAGGAATCGAGATCGAAGTCGGCCGGAAGTCCGTATTCCTTGAGGATGATCGACAACCGCTTTGGATCGTCTTTCAACGAGCGCGGGATGACGTGGTCCACACGCATCAACCTTAGGTATAGAGGCTCGCCATTAAGGTAACAGACCCCACCGTGAACCGTGTAGACGGCGAACCTCTGTGCTGCAGTGAATTTGTACCCTGACATCGTTTTGCACCTCAGATTCTTGACGATGCATAACGAGCCTCGGCCTAAATCCCAACAGGGCGGCGTAGATGCTCACCGAACGACCAGACGCTGGTTGGGGGTTAATAGTCTTCACCACTGCGAAGGCCGGCAGGCCGGGCGCGACCTGCACCTGCACGTCGACCGCGCGGGCCTCGATCCCCTCAAAGGCGACGGTGGATACCCGTTGAACCATGCCGAACCAGCCTGCCCTCTTGCACAATCAAGGGTAGCAGGATGCGTGGCGCTTCGCAAGAACATTACGGGAACAAGTCGGAGCGTGACCGTTAACCGATCGCCAACGGGACGGAGACACTACGCCTCGAATGCGAGCTTCTGTCCTCAGCACATCCCAACGAATGTTCGCTATTCCTGAGGCTGCGGGATGGGCCGTGGTCTAACGGGTGAAGAGTTCAAATGCTTGCAAATCGCCGGAGAAGCGAACGTCGGGTGTGCAGCCGGCTCGCCAAGATCCATTTCGGGGCGGGCTCGTTGCCGCGGGACTGCACCATCACGGATATCTCGGACGGGGGCGTGAAAGTGGTGGCGGAATTCCTGGAAGTGCCGCCGCAATTCACCATCATCTTCGCGCCGGATTATTCCCGCCAATGCCGCCTGCGCTGGCGCATCGGCTGCGAATTCGGTGCGGAATTCACCGACTAAGTCCGATCGATACGCGTCCTTAACGGGACTTTAGCGTTAATCGGCAAGCATCTCTGATCAGTTGCCGAGTGATCAGAGTATGCCCAAGCGTTCGTCCCTCGCCTCCCCCCCGGCGAGATTGCTGCTTCCCGCCCTCATCGTGGTTGCCCTCGGCGGCTGTCAGACGACTGGCATCGAGGACGTCACCGGCGCGCTCGGCGGCAAGACGGAAACCGCCGGCAAGACAGCCGCCAAGTCCGACGCCAGGGCTGAAGCCAGGCCTGATATGGACGCGCTGCGCGAGCGCTACCGCGCCAAGCCCAGCGATCCAGCCATCGCGATCGAGTACGGCAAGGAGCTGCGCGACAGCGGCCAGCGCGCCCAGGCCGTCGCGGTGCTCGAGCAGGCCGTGCTCGCCCATCCCAGCAACAAGGCGCTGCTCGCCGGCTATGGCCGCGCGCTCGCCGACAACGGCAATTTCCAGCAGGCTTTCGACGTGCTCGGCCGCGCGCATTCGCCCGAGGATCCCGACTGGCGCATCCTGTCGGCGCAGGGCGCCGCGCTCGACCAGCTCGGCCGCAACGAGGAAGCGCAGCAATATTACGCGAGCGCGCTGAAGATCGTGCCGGACGAGCCGCAGGTCCTGTCCAACCTCGGCCTGTCCTACATGCTGCAAAACAATCTGGCGAAGGCCGAACAGGTGCTCGGCCGCGCCTATCAGCGCAATCAGAACGATGTGCGGGTCCGTGCCAATCTTGCGCTCGTGCTGGGATTGCAGGGCCGCGAGGCCGAGGCCGAAATCCTCGTGAAGGCCGATCTGCCGCCGGATCAGGCCGCGGCCAAGGTCACGGCGCTGCGGCAGGTGCTGGCGAAGAAACAGCAAAGGGCGGACAAATAGTCCGCCCTTTTCCGATCGTTGCGATTCCCGTTTCTTAAGACGCCTTGCGATGCGGGGCGGGCCCGCGGCCCGACCGGCCCTTCAGCTTCTTCAGCAGCGGTCCGAGCAGAGAGCGCTTCGGCTTCTTCACCTCGCCGCGGCCGGCGAGGCGGTTCGCCATGTTCTGGAACAGCTCAGTGGTGCGGTGGTTCTTGGCGACTTCCGCGATCATCTGGCCGTTGTTGGCGGCGGTCGAGAACAGCTTCGAATCGAACGGGATCACCGCGATCGGCTGGCTCTCCATGGTCTTGGCGAACGCCTTGACCTCGATCTCCGCGCGCTTGTGCATGCCGACCTGATTGATGCAGTACAGCGGCGGCCGGTCGTTCGGCCGCGCCGCCTTCAGCACGCTCAGCATGTTCCTGGTGTTGCGCAGGTTCGCGAGGTCAGGCTCGGCCACGATGACGATGTCGTCGGCATTGACCAGCGCACGCCGCGTCCAGCCCGACCATTGATGGGGGACGTCGAGCACGATGCAGGGCGTGGTCATGCGCAGCGTGTCGAACACCGCATCGAACGCCTCGGCGCCGAAATCGTAGACGCGGTCGAGCGTGGCAGGCGCGGCGAGCAGGCTGAGGCGCTCGCTGCATTTGGCGAGCAGGCGCTCCATCAGCGCGGTGTCGGGACGCTCCTGCGACAGCACCGCGTTGGCGATGCCCTGCACGGGGTCCTGGTTGTAGTCGAGGCTCGCGGTGCCGAAGGCGAGGTCGAGATCGATCACGACGGAATCGAGCGAAAGGTCGCGCGCGATGGTCCAGGCCACGTTGTGCGCGACGGTGGAGGCGCCGACGCCGCCCTTGGCGCCGACCACCGCGATGACGCGGCCGGTGATGATGGCTTCGGAGGCCGAGAACAGGCTGCAGATCGAGCGGACCACGTCGAGCGTTTCGACCGGTCCGACCACATAGTCGTTGACGCCGCGGCGCACGAGCTCGCGATAGGGCGCGGTGTCGCCGGGATTGCCGATCACGACGACGCGCGTACCGGGATCGCAGACGCCGGCGAGATCGTCGAGACCTTCCAGGATGTCGCGCGTGCCGTCGGATTCGATCACGATCACGTTCGGCGTCGGCATCGACTCATAGGCTTCGATCGCCGCGGCGAGGCCGCCGTCCTTNGCGGTGAGATGCGCCTTGGCNAGCCGGCGATCCTCTCCGGCCGCGGTCACCGCCTTGAGCGTCTGGTCGGTCTCGCAAAACGCCTGCACGGAGATGCGAGGAACCGGCGCGATGTGTTCCTCGGGGTGCTGCGGATCGTCCGCTTCTTCGTCGTTGAAGCCTGTCATTTGCCTGTTTCGCTGAGTTTGGCCTTCTCGGCGTCGGGACTGGGGGTGCCGACCGGCGAGCCCTTGCGATAGCGATCGAAGGCGATGTCGCGCCGCGCGGTATAGACGGGGGTCTCGGCCCGCGGTTGCTCGAGGTCGGCGGGATTGTCGATCATCGCGGCGAGGTTACGCTGGCTGGCGCAGCCCAGATTGAAGTACGGCCGGTTCTCGTTGTAGCCGGGGTCGAGGATGCTCGGGCCGACGTCCTCCGGCCACAGCCCGCAGGGGCCCGCGACCGCGGCGATGCGGGAATAGCTGAGGCGGATGGTGGGCAGCAGGCCGGGATCCTCNGGNCGGTAGGGNTGCTTGACGATGGCGCGCGAGGGCACGCCGCCGGACGCCAGCACGGAACGGATTTCCTGATAGGTCGCCGCCGCGGCGCGCGCATTCGAAGCGTCGACCGGCACGTCCACGACCACGGAGCCGGTGCCTTCGCGCACCCACTCCCGGGCAATGCCCGCGACGTCGGTGTGCTGCGCGTCGGAGAGGCCGCCCCGCGCCTTGCCGACGAAGATCACGATCGACTTCTTGGCTTCCTGCACCGCGATCGGGTGACGTTGGCGATAGTCGGTCGGCACCGTCTGGGTGACGATCTCGCCGGTGGTGTTGCAGGCGCCGAGCATGACGGAGAGTCCCGTCAGCGCCAGTGCGATGCCAAGGCCGCGACGTCGATCGGCTGTCATCTTCGTCATCGCTTGATCCCCTCTTGCCCCGTTCCCCAAGCCGGTCGTCTCAGTCGATGATGAAGCCGAAATCGCCGCGGACGCCGTCGATCGGATCGACGCGGCGGGCGATGCCATAGAGGCGGTTCATGCGGCCGAGCAGCGCCGTCTGCGCATCCGAGGCCGGCGCAAAGCCGTCGTCGGGCCGCGACAATTCCTTCTGGGCCACCGCGCGCACCACATAGGGCGTCACGATCACCATCAGCTCGGTCTCGTTGTTGACGTAGTCCTGGCTGCGGAACAGCGCGCCGAGGATCGGCACCTGGTCGACGCCGGGCAGGCCGTTGATCGCCTGCTTGGTGTGCTGCTGGATCAGGCCGGCCATCGCCATCGAGCCGCCCGAGGGAATTTCCAGGGTGGTTTCGGCGCGGCGGGTCTGGATCGAGGGAATAGTGATCGAGTTGGTGGTGTTCGACGACACCGCCTGCGTCACGGTGATCGCCTGCTGGTTCGACAGCTCGGAGACCTCGGTCATCACCCGCAGGCTGATGCGGCCTTCGCTGAGCACGACCGGCGTGAAGTTCAGGGAGATGCCGAACTTCTTGTAGGTGATCTGGGTGGTACAGACATGGGTGACGGGATCGCAGGCGTAGCCCGACGGGATCGGGAATTCGCCGCCGGCGATGAAGGTCGCGGATTCGCCCGAGATCGCGGTCAGGCTCGGCTCGGCCAGCGTGCGCATCACGCCGGCGCTTTCCATCGCGCGCATCGTGGCGCTGACCGTGGCAATGCCCTTGGCGAGACCAGCGACGCCGAGCCCGTTGGTGCCGACGAGCGGGCCGCCGGACACTGTGAACGGGTTCGAATTGTTGAAGTTCACCACCGCGGTGCCGGCGTTCAGGCTGGCGCTGAGATCGACGCCGAGCTGCTTGACGATGTCGCGGCGTACTTCGCCGACGACGACCTTGAGCATGACCTGGTCGCGGCCGCGGACGACGATGTTGTTGACCACCTTGTCGGAGCCGCCGACCAGCTTTGCGGCGACGTCGCCGGCCTGCTGGGCCTCGACCGGGCTCGAGACCGAGCCGGTCAGCATCACGCTGTCGCCGACGCCTTCGATCTGCACGCCCGGCAGCGACTGGCGCAGCGCCGTACGCATGCCGTTGAGGTCGCGCTTCACCGCGATATCATAGGCGGCGACCTGCTGTCCGTCGGCGGTGAAGAACACGACGTTGGTCTGGCCGACCGTGCCGCCGATGATGTAGGCGCGCTGGGCCGAGCGGATCACCGCATTGGCGATCTTGGGATCGGCCACCAACACGTCCTTGACCTCGCGGGGGAGGTCGATGACGACGGATTTGCCGACGCCGAGCGAGAGAAAGCGCGTCTTCGCCGGCGCGATCGTGCCGACCGTCGTGACGCCGAGATCCGGCACCTGCAGCGGCGCCTGGTCGCCGACCGGCGCGTCCGCGGCGCCGACCAGCCCGGGCGCTGCGAACAGCCCCAGGATCAGCATCGCCCCCGTCCAGAACGTGCGTGCGCTGTTCCCCCGAATGCGCAGGCCCGTCCGATCATCCCCGTAGTTCATCCCATCCCCATCACTTCTGTGACGTCAGTTGCCGCGCCTGCACGCCGTAACGGATCACGTTGACCCCGCCACCGGACCGCTTGGCTGCGAGGTCCTCGGCGGTGAGTTCTGTTGCATTGACATCGACGATGCTGCGCAGCGCGAGCTGCAGCGTGCCGCCCTGGCGCGCGGCCGACAGCGTGGCGACCTGGTCGGGCTTGAGCTCGAGCGTGACGGTCTTGCCGAGCACGGCGTTCTGGCCGTCCTTTTCCTTCGGCGCCTGGTCGATGGCGAGCACGCGGATATTGGTCAGGATGACCTCGGACAGGATGAGGTCGTTGCCGGCGAGGGCGCCGTTGGCGTCGGGATTCTTCAGGCGGCGCGTCAGCACGATGTCGACGCGGTCGTTCGGCAGGATGAAGCCGCCGGCGCCGGTTTCGGCTGAAATCTCGGTGGAGACGGCGCGCATGCCGGACGGCAGGATCGCGGCCATGAAGCCGGAGCCTTCGGCGCGCACCAGCTTCTGCTCGCGGATCGGCTCGCCCTGCATCAAGGGCACGCGTGCAATCGCACCGGCGATCTGGTTCTGGGCGTCGGGCCTGGCGTCGCGGCGGATGAAGGCGTTGCTCGCGGTCGCCGCCGGCCAGGACTGCCATTGCAAATCGTCAGGCTTGACGGCCTGACCGAGCTGGATGTCGTTCTTCGCGATCAGGACTTCGACCGTCGGCAGCTTTTCGGCGACGGGAAGCACGGGCGCGGGCGCATTCTGGTAGCCGCTCGCCAGATACGCAGCGACGCCGCCGGCGCCCAGCGCGATGACGAGAACGACAATGCGTGCGGTGTTCATACGCTTTTACTCTTACGCGGGGCACTCGAACCGCACCTGGCGGGTTCCCCCGTGTCGATGAGTAGGGAGTAAAAGTATAAGGGTTGTTGCGAGGCCGAATGTGATGGCCAGTGATGCTGCCAGTTTTGAGCAGATGGTGAACGTCGCGTTATCCGGTCGGCCAGTGGCCCCGTAGTTTCACGCGTACGCGCTCCCGCGTTCGGACGAGACGCGGGGCGTCATGGTGAACGGGTGGTTAGTGACCCCGCATGTCGGGAGCTGCGTGCGGGTGGCTGTGAGAAGGAAGCACTCGCCCTGGTGTCGTCCCGGCGAAGGCCGGGACCCATACCGCGTGATGTTTCGATTGCGGACGATAAAAGTGCCAACAGCCAGTCTTTGCCAAACCACGGCCTGTGGTTATGGGTCCCGGCCTTCGCCGGGACGACGACGGAGAGAGTGGCGCGCCTACTTCTTCCGCTTCTGCTCGATCACGTCCCAGACCTTCGCCGCAACATCAGGGCCGCCGAGCCGCGCGATGGCGCGGATGCCCGTGGGCGAGGTCACGTTGATCTCGGTCAGATTGCCGTTGATGACGTCGATGCCGACGAACAGCAGGCCGCGCTCGCGCAGCGCCGGGCCGACGGTGGCGCAGATCTCGCGTTCGCGCGGGGTGAGCTCGGTCTCTTGCGCCGCGCCGCCGCGCACCATGTTGGAGCGGAGGTCGTCGGCAGCCGGCACGCGGTTCACCGCGCCGGCGAACTCGCCGTTGACGAGGATGATGCGCTTGTCGCCGTGCTTCACCTCGGGGATGAACTGCTGGATCACCCACGGCTCCTTGAACGTCACCGAGAACATGTCGAACAGCGAGCCGAAATTCATGTCCTGCGGCATCACGCGGAACACCGCCGCGCCGCCATGGCCGTGCAGCGGCTTCATCACGACGGCGCCGTGCTTGTCGCGGAAGGCGTTGATCTCGTCGAGGTCGCGCGAGATCAGCGTCGGCGGCATCAACTGCGGGAAGTTCATCACGAACAGCTTCTCCGGCGCGTTGCGCACCGAGGCGGGATCGTTGACCACCAGCGTCTTCGGATGGATGCGCTCCAGGAAGTGCGTCGAGGTGATGTAGGCGAGGTCGAACGGCGGGTCCTGGCGCAGCAGCACCACGTCGAAGCCGTTGAGCGCCTCGCGCCGGGGCTCGCCCAGCGTGAAATGATCGCCGGGCTCGTCGCGCACCGTGAGGAGCTGGACCGGAGCCACGATCTCCTCGCCGACCATCGAGAGCTTGTCGGGTGTGTAATAGGACAGGCCATGGCCGCGCTTCTGCGCCTCCAGCAGCAGCGCAAAGGTGGAATCGCCCTTGATGTTGATGCGGGCGATAGGGTCCATCTGGACGGCGACGTTCAGTTTCATGGTCTGCCTTTCAGGTCGAGGCGTCGAATGCCGCCAACACATGGCGTGGAAGTGAGCGCGGCGCAATCA
>JGI25153J46596_10000224_pt1 | contig 48671 bp, 34 predicted proteins | sample AraplaMF_Col_mMF_FD_46596 | JGI IMG/M metagenome (IMG submission 46596)
AGCATTTAATTTTACCACGGCAATATCCCAGCCGCCACGTTTGCCTACAACGTTGGTGAAAGGGAAATCGGATGATTTGGTTCTGCCGCTGATCACCAGCTCGCCTTTCGTATTTACAAACAGGCTATGCGGCTGCTCGATATTATTGCCACCCAGGTAGGTTGCATANAATAAACGGCGGCCTGTTGGATCAAACTTACTGATAGCAATATCAAACTGCCCGCCCTGGAAAGAGCTTTGTGCAGCGCCCGGTGTTACGGGATAATTACCCGGATCAAAGCTGATGCTGCCGCCATAAAAATTACCGGCTGCATCATAGGTAGCGGTAAAGCCCCAGTTATCAGCCCGGGCGCCGGAGAGGGTGGAAAATACATAGCTGGGATCTATTACCAGCGGATACTTTCCATCGTAATCCCCGCTTATTTTAAACCCTACTTTATTACCGTTTAAGCGGTAGCTCACTTTTACGGGTATACGCTGTTCATTGATGTATTGATAAGCATACGGCATCAGCTCCCTGGCTACGCCTACGGAGGTAGTAATTTCCAGGTTGCCTTTTTTCAGCTCCAGCTTATCTACGCCAGTATACTCCAGCTCTACCTTAGCGGCATCTGCACCGGGTTTTACAATAAGATCATATTTTAACTGGGATGCTTCTGAATACACCTGCATATCAATACCGGCATAAAGCTCCTTATACATCACGCTTTGGTAAGACTTTACATTGGAGCGCCATTTCGCAGGATCGTTCCCGATAAAATAATTGCTGTATGCTTCTATAGCCTTATCCGGCACCAGCTGCGGATCTTTATTGGCGTTTAAAAAAGTAACCTCATAGGCATGCGATCTCATTACCGGCGCCTGGGGCTTACTGCCGCCTGGCACGCTGGCCGCGGCTGTGTTTTTATTGGAGGCTGCTTTGGCATCATAGTCAACAGAAGGAGGTACGGATCCGGATGCATGCCCGTGAAAATACTCCCTTACACTTTCCAGGCCGGCCGGATCCAGCAGATTAAAGGTGAAACCACTTTTTTTGAGGAAAATGCTGCCACTGCCCAGGTCTGTTCTATACAGGAAATTCCCGGACCACTGCCCTTTGTTCTCTACAAACTGCAGGGGAGTAAAATTACTGGCGGCATTAGACTGACCTTTAACGACCCCGCTTACCAGCACCATTATGATACCTGTAAAAACGGCAAGGGAATTGAGCTTCAAGTGATAAACATTTAGTTGGTGGGTAAAAGTCCATGGAACAGATTCCATGGCTTATAACGGATTACACTGTTTAAAGTTACTTAACGGTTGGCCGGCATACTAAAGCATGATTTTAATTCTAATAACAAACGTAAAACCGGGTCAGGAAATTTTACTCCACTGGGATTTTCCCCGCTGGCTGGCTAAATATTCCTGTAAGGGCTGATTTTCAGGCAGCGACAGGTCCATATCTTCCTGTAAGATCTTTTCCGCGCAGGCCCGGGCTGCATCCAGCACCGGCTTATCGTGCAAAATATCGGCCAGCTTAAAATCCAGCACCCCGCTCTGTCGGGTGCCTTCCATATCACCGGGGCCGCGCAGCTCCATATCTTTTTCGGAGATGATGAAACCATTATTCGTTTGCACCATCACGTTAATACGCTCTTTTGAATCGGCGCCCAGCTTTACCCCGGTCATCAGGATACAGAACGACTGTTCGGCGCCCCGGCCTACCCTGCCCCGCAGCTGGTGCAGCTGTGACAGGCCAAAACGTTCCGTNCTTTCTATTACCATTACGGATGCATTGGGCACGTTTACGCCTACTTCAATTACCGTGGTGGCCACCATGATCTGGGTTTCGCCTTTTACGAAACGCTGCATATTGGTTTCCCGCATATCTGCCGGCTGGCGGCCGTGCACCATGCTAATGTAATACTGCGGCTCGGGGAAAAAAGCTTTTACTTCCTCATACCCTTTCATCAGGTTCTCATAATCCATTTTTTCGGATTCCTCTATCAGCGGGTATACGATNTAGGCCTGCCGGCCTTTGCTAACTTCNTCCTTAATAAAATCCATTACCTGCGGGCGCTGGAACTCCGTGCGGTGCACNGTGGTAATGGGTTTNCGGCCGGGNGGCATTTCATCTATNACGGATACATCCAGGTCGCCATAAATGGTCATAGCCAGGGTACGCGGTATAGGCGTTGCCGTCATAACCAGTATATGCGGGGGAATATCATTCTTTTGCCACAGGCGCGCCCGCTGGGCTACGCCAAAACGGTGCTGCTCATCTACTATGGCCATGCCCAGGTTTTTGAACTGCACTTCATTTTCCAGCAGCGCATGTGTGCCTATTAATATTTGTATGCTGCCGTCTGCTACGGCCGCCAGTATTTGTTTGCGCGCTTTGCCTTTAATGCTGCCGGTAAGCAGGGCGGCTTTTAGCGGCATATTTTCCAGCAGCTCTGAAATGCCTTTGAAATGCTGCTGCGACAGTATTTCCGTGGGGGCCATTAAACAGGCCTGGAAACCATTGTCTATGGCCAGCAGCATGGTTAACAGGGCTACAATGGTTTTGCCGCTGCCTACATCGCCCTGTAACAGGCGGTTCATCTGGCGGCCATTCATTGTATCCTGCCGTATTTCTTTTAACACCCGCTTTTGCGCGCCGGTTAAGGGAAAGGGCAAATGGTTNTTATAAAAGTCGTTGAAATGATCTCCTACTGCGCCAAANATATANCCCTGCGATTGCTGGTGCCGCCTGATCCTNATGCGGCAAATNCGGATCTGCGCAATGAACAGCTCTTCAAACTTCAGGCGGCGCCTGGCCTGCTGCGCTTCTTCTTCCGTGGCTGGTAAATGGATCTTGAAAAAGGCCATGGGCCTTGTCATAAGGCGGTATTGCTGCATTACAGGCGCAGGAATATTTTCCGGTATTTCCAGCGGCGAGAGCTGTTCCAGCAGGTTGAAGGTGAGCTTTCCGATAGCCTTGGCCGTTAGGCCGCGGGCCTTCAGCTTTTCCGTGGTGTAATATACCGGCTCCAGGAACTGTTTGCCGCCGGCAATATTTTCCGTGAGCAGGTCCATTTCAGGATGTGCTATCTGTAAGGTGCCGTTGAAGAAAGATAGCTTGCCAAACACCAGGTAAGCGGTTTGCTCCTGCAGGGATTTTTGCATCCACTGCCAGCCCTGGAACCATACCAGCTCTATTTCCCCGGTTTCATCGCGCAGGGTGGCTACCAGCCTTTTGCCGCGTTTTTCCCCGATGACTTCCAGGGAAATAATGCGGCCGCGGATCTGCACATAATCCATTTGCCCCATGAGCTGCCCTATTTTTTCCACCTTGGTACGATCCACATACCGGAAGGGGAAATAATTAAGCAGGTCGCCAAAGGTGTGCAGGTTCAGCTCCTTACGCAGCAGCTCTCCGCGTTGCGGCCCTACCCCTTTCAGGTACTCAATTGGATTGGATAATATGGCGATTGGCGGTGGTATAATTAATGCGTTTTTAGTCCATGGTCNNTAGTCGATGGTCCATGGAGGTTGCAAGTTATTTAAATACGAAGATTAAATAAAATAGTCCGCGGATACTCCACGGACTATTCANTATTTCAGATTCATTAAGTATTACTATACGCGCAAATCTATGGACCNTCGACTGTGGACCATGGACTCCTAAAACTATTCTGCGCTGGCTTCTACCTTGCCTTCTGCGAACAGCTTCATCCACTCTGTGGTTACAGATTTGGGGCGTTCGAGAGAAAGACCCAGNGCGCGGTCCCAGCACAGGGANGCCAGTACGCCCAGCGCNCGGGATACGCCAAACAGCACGGTGTAGAACTCATATTCTACCAGGCCGTAGTGTACCAGCANNGCGCCGGAATGTGCATCCACATTAGGCCAGGGGTTCTTTACCTTACCCAGGTCCTGTAAGATGGGAGGTACGGTTTCATACACCATCCATACTATACGCACCAGCTCATCGTCCGGTAAGTGTTTCTTGGCAAATTCCATCTGGGCGGTAAAACGGGGATCTGTTTTACGCAGTACTGCGTGGCCGTAACCCGGTACTACCTTACCATCAGACAGGGTTTTGCGTACATATTGTTCGATCTGGCTTTTAGTAGGGATACCACCGCCCAACTCTTCGCGCATGCTCAGGATCCAGCGGATCACCTCCTGGTTAGCCAGGCCATGCAGCGGACCTGCCAGGCCGTTCATACCTGCTGCAAATGACAGGTAAGCATCGCTAAGNGCAGAACCTACCAGGTGGGTAGTGTGTGCGCTTACGTTACCACCTTCATGGTCAGAGTGNATGGTCATGTAAAGGCGCATCAGCTCATTGAAACCNTCNTCATCATAACCCAGCATNTGGGCAAAGTTGGCAGACCAGTCCAGCATTCCGTTGGGCTGAATATGCTTACCTTCTTTATACTTACGGCGATATACGTATGCTGCTATACGGGGCAGGCGGGCAATGAGGTTCATGGTATCCTCATACATATAGCTCCAGTAATCTTTTTTACTGATGCCTTCTGCATAGGCTTTGGCAAAAACAGATTCTGTCTGCAGCGCCATAATACCTACGGTGAACATGGTCATGGGGTGCGTAGTAATGGGCAGCGCCTCAATTGCATCAAACACATAGTTGGGTACNTGCGAACGGCGGGCCCACATGCCGGAGAGATACTGTACATCTGCTTCGGTGGGTAATTCGCCAATCAGCATCAGGTAAAACAAACCTTCGGGTAAAGGCTCTGCACCGCCCGGGGCTTTGGGTAAATTATCCCGCAGCTCGGGAATGGAATATCCCCTGAAACGGATCCCTTCATTGGCATCCAGTAAAGAGGTTTCCGTTACCAGGCCGGGAATGCCGCGCATACCCTGGTAAGCCTGTGCAATCGTAACATCATCCAGTTTTTTATTGCCATGATTTTTTATCAGGTCCTTAACTTCTGCGCTAAGTTCATCGGCCTTTACCTTGAATTTTTCTTTTATATACCCCATTTTGATACTGTAGTTTGATAGTTAAAACACAATCGATCAATTGTCAAAAGTAAGGATTTGTTAACTAAAACGCCAGGCTTTTTTAGCAACTCTCCGTAACCAGTAAGCAATGGTTAACAAGTATAAGTCCTTGTATCTCAATCAATAGATCGAAATATATTAAAATGTTAAGTTTTATTAAGGAAATGTGAATTTTTTATTAGAAACCCATTAGAATCCTTTTATTTAGGCGCCCGCATGTATAACCAGACAGCCACCGCCGCAAAAACAAAGTTAGGGATCCATACTGCCAGCAAGGGGTTGAGGCTGGCTTTGGTAGAGAATACGGTGGAGAACTGGAGGAAGATAATATAGGTAGCGCTGAGCACAATACCCAGGGCCAGGTGCAGGCCGCTGCCCCCTCTTACCTTACGGGAGGCAATGATGGCGCCAATAAGGCTCAGGATAACCACGGCAGCTGCTGCAGCGGTACGGCGGTACTTTTCAACATAATAAATGTTCAGCCCTTCTGCGCCCCGGATCTCTTCCCGGGCTATAAAACGGTCCAGCTCCGGGGTGGTCATGGCTTCCTGCACGTTTTTGGCCTCTTCCAGCTCCTTGGGGGTAAGGGTTAGCTTCAGGGTAGTATCCTGTTTGCTCCACCAGGTTTCTTTGAGGCCTTTGATCCTGCGCAGGGATACATAGTCCAGGCGCCATTTCTTTTGAGTGGAATCCCAGGAGATGCGGTCGGCGCGGATCTTCAGCGTCATATCCAACCCTTCTACCCTTTCCAGCACAAAGTTGCTGCCGCTGTGATAATTAGGATCATAAGAACCAAAAGTAACGTACGTGAAGCTATCTATACGGGTAGTTTTATCATAGATAGTATGCCCTTCATCACGGGCGTGTATATACGTATTTTCAAAGGTGGTGCGTATGCGGTTGGCGTTGGGTACCGTCCACCGGTTGCCCAGCCACAGCAGGCCGCCAAACAGGAAAGCGCCTACCCAGAAGGGGCGCAGCATACGGCGAAAGCTTACGCCTGCGCTCAGGATGGCAATGATCTCTGAGCGGTACGCCATTTTGGAAGTAAAAAAGATAACAGATATAAAAATGAACAAAGGGAATAACAGGGCGGCAATATGCGGGATGAAACCAAAGTAGTAATCTACTACAATGGTTTTCAGGGAAAGGTTGTTGTTCATAAAATCATCCACCTTCTCCGTAATGTCTATCACCACTGAAATTATCAGCAGGATCATCAGGGAATAAATGAATGTTCCTATGAATTTCCGCAGTATATACCAATCAATCTTTGTCATACTGATTTACAATTTTGATGTACGATTTCAGATCTTCCGGATCGTACATCTTTAGAATAGTAACATTATAATTTTGCAATCTACGATTTCAGCATTATGATTTTTTAACAAGCCCTGTTAACGAAATCTAAAATCGTATATCTAAAATCTAAAATTATCACAGTCTTGTTTGTAGCTGTGGCACCATAGCGGCTTTCCAGGCGGCATAGGTGCCGGCCAGGATCTGCTCCCGGGCAGCTTTTACCAGCTGCAGGTAAAAGCTCAGGTTATGAATGCTGGCCAGCTGCATCCCCAGTATTTCCCCGGCGGCAAACAGGTGGCGCAGGTAGGCTTTGGAATAATTGTTACTGGCAAAACACCGGGTTTGCTCATCAATGACCGAAAAATCTGTTGCCCATTTTTTATTCTTGATGTTAATAACGCCCTGCCAGGTAAATAACATACCGTTACGGCCATTGCGGGTGGGCATTACGCAATCGAACATATCTATGCCCAGCGCAATGTTTTCCAGCAGGTTCCAGGGAGTGCCTACCCCCATGAGGTAGCGGGGTTTGTGCACCGGCAAGATTTCACATACCAGCCCGCACATTTCATACATCTCCGCTTCCGGCTCGCCCACACTAAGGCCGCCAATGGCGTTACCGGCGCATTCACGCGCGGCTATTTCCGTGGCAGAGATGGTACGCAGCTCTTTATAGGTGCTGCCCTGCACAATGGGAAACAGCGTTTGCTCATGGCCGTAAGCCGGCTGTGTTTCTGCCAGTCGTTTAATACAGCGGTCCAGCCAGCGGTGGGTAAGCTCCATTGATTTGCGGGCGTATCTGAATTCCGACGGGTAGGGCGGGCATTCATCAAAAGCCATAATAATATCGGCGCCTATGGTGCGCTGGATGTCCATTACACTTTCCGGGGTGAACAGGTGGCGGCTGCCATCAATATGCGACTGGAACACCACCCCTTCTTCCTTTATTTTCCGGTTGGCGGCCAGGGAAAAAACCTGGTAGCCGCCGCTGTCCGTAAGTATGGGACGTTCCCAGCCATTAAAGCGGTGCAGGCCGCCGGCGGCAGACAATACTTCCAGCCCGGGGCGCAGGTACAGGTGATAGGTATTTCCCAGGATGATCTGCGCCTGTACATCGTTCCGGAGCTGCTCCTGGGTTACTGCTTTTACACTGCCCACAGTGCCTACCGGCATAAAAATGGGCGTTTCAATACTGCCATGGGCCGTGGTAAGCATACCTGCGCGGGCCTGGCTGTTGTTATCGGTGGTAAGAAGGTCAAAATTCATAAAACAGGGCAAAGGTAGAATTAATGTGCAAATGTGCGGATATGCAGATGGGAAATGAATGTGCTGATGTGCTAATATGCCGGTTTTTGCTGGTTGATGGGCAGATGGTATGCAGGGGCGATGGGTTTATGAGGGAGATGGGAGGATGGGCAGATGAGGGAATAAGGGAATGAGTGGTATATGGATCTGGTTTTGCGGGTAAACAAGTGAGCTATTGTTTGCTAATGGGCGCTTATGCGGGCAGGAAATGCAGAAAAAAAGATGTGGAAAACGACCCTTAAATAGAACAAAAATATGGTAGTTGACTTATCCCGTTTCATATTTTACCTTTTTTATCCCCATCAGGTTACAAATAAACAAAATCATATATATTTGTCCTCAATATGTCGGAACATCTGGGTTTAATTGTCTTTTACATTTTTGCTACCGTGGCCGGTATTCAGGTGCTATATTACCTGATCTTTTTTTCCCGCGTAGCCTTTTACAAACGCGATTTTGATATGGATGAATCGCCTGCCAACCGTTTTTCGGTGATCATTTGCGCCAAGAACGAGGAGCTGAACCTGCAAAAGAACCTGCCCACGGTGCTGCAACAGCGGTACGACATACACCACAAACCGGAATACGAAGTAATTGTGGTGAACGACAATTCCGAAGACGATACGAAATATTACCTGCGTTCCATAGAGCCTGGTTACGCCCACTACCGCCACATAGAGCTGAAACAGGCTGCCAAATTTATTCCCGGTAAAAAATATCCCTTATCCATAGGCTTAAAAGGCGCACAGTACGAACATGTGCTGCTGACAGATGCCGACTGCCGCCCCGCCAGCGTGAACTGGCTGCACATTATGAGCCAGGGCTTCAGCGATGGTAAAGAAATTGTGCTNGGTTATGGNCCTTATGTGAAAAAGCCCGGTTTCCTGAATAANGTGATCCGTTACGAAACCTTTTTCAGCGCCCTGCAATACCTTTCCTTTGCCATGGCCGGNGTGCCTTACATGGGCGTGGGCCGCAACCTGGCGTATAAGAAAGACCTGTTTTTCCGTAATAAAGGTTTTGTGAACCACCAGCACCTGGCTTCCGGCGACGATGACCTGTTTGTGAACACCGCAGCCAACAGCCAGAACGTAGCTGTGGTTATTGACAAGCAGGCCTTCACCTACTCNGAGCCTAAAGACAACTGGAGCCGCTGGTTCCGGCAAAAAACCAGGCATATGTCTACCGGTAAGCATTACCGCTTTGGGCATAAGCTGCTGCTGGGCCTATTTTCCTTAAGCCATTTCTTCTTTTATCCTGCATTCATCGCAAGCCTGTTCTACTGGCCGCTGATGTATTATGTACTGGCCATTTTCGGCGCTAAGCTGATCATACAATCCATTATCTTTTTCTTTGCCCTGCGCAAGCTGGATGAGGCAGACCTGTTCAAAGTCTCCTGGTTCATGGATATCTTTATGTGCCTGTATTACATTATCTTCACACCCTCTTTATTTTTTAAGTCTAAGTCAAAGAACAAATGGTAGTACAAGCTGCCCAGCAATGTAGCTGATAGCTTGTAAACAGCTACCAGCCGGCAGTTTTATCATGGACATTATCCTGCAATATTTTTCCGACTTCACGCCTTTGCAGCTGCAGCAGCTGACTGCACTGGATGCCGTGTACCGGGAATGGAATGAAAAGATCAACGTAATATCCCGTAAAGACATTGACAGCCTGTATGAAAAACATGTGCTGCATTCCCTGAGCATTGCCGCTGCTGTAGACATACCGGCCGGCACACAGGTGCTGGACCTGGGCACGGGCGGCGGTTTTCCCGGTATTCCGCTGGCCATTTTTTTCCCGGAGGTACAATTTCACCTGGTAGATTCCATCGGCAAAAAAATTAAGGTAGTGGAAGCGGTAGTGGAAGCGCTGGAGCTAAAAAATGTAACCACTGCCCATAGCCGGGCAGAAGAGATAAAGAACCGCAAGTTTGATGTGGTAGTATCCCGCGCGGTAGCCCCGCTGGGTGATCTTTGGCGCTGGAGCAAACCCTTATTAAAGAAACACAAANCGGAAAGCGAGGAAGAAGCGGCCAGCGGCCTCATATGCCTGAAGGGCGGCGATCTTTCCCAGGAAATATCCGAAAGCGGCTGCGCCCCTACCCTGCTGGATATTTACGACCTGTTCCCACTGGAATATTTTATAGAGAAGTATGTGGTGCTGGTGACACGCTAGTTTCCAGCGTAATATGCTGAATGCCCAGGTGTTCCAGCTCATGGCACAGGGTTCTTTTCAACCCGTCCACCTGCTCCATATTTAATTGTGANGCTACCACCAGCTGGGCGGTAAGCGCATTTTCCGTGGTGCTCATNGCCCAGATATGAATATGGTAGATGTCTTTTACGCCGGGTATTTTCAGCGCTATCTTTTTTACCTCTTCCAGCTCAATTCCCTGTGGCACCCCATCCAAAGAAAGGCGCAGGCTGCTTTTTAGCAAGCCCCAGGTACTGTAAACAATTACGATCATGATCACCAGGCTCACTACGGGATCCACCCAAAACCAGCCGGTATATATTATAATGATGCCTGCTACCACTGTTCCCAGGGAAACCATCGCATCTGCCAGCAGGTGCAGGTAAGCGCCCTTTACATTCAGGTCTTTTTCCTTATCCCTCATGAACAGGAAGGCCGATGCGGCATTCACCACAATGCCAATACCCGCTACAACGGCCATCATACCGCCGGGCACCGGCTCGGGATGGGTAAAACGGCGCACGGCCTCCCACCCGATGGCGCCTACTGCCACCAGTAAAATAAGCGCATTGAACAGGGATACCAGGATGGTGCTTTTGCGGTAACCATAGGTATACTGCTGGCTGGACTTCACCTTTGCCAGGCGAAAGGCCACCAGCGACAGGGCCAGGCTGGCCACATCGCTCAGGTTATGGCCTGCGTCGGAAACCAGGGCCAGGGAACCGGTAATAAAACCAGCCGCAAATTCTATGACCACAAAAGCCAGGTTGAGGACAATACCCCAGATAAATGCCCGGTTCAGGTGGCCATTAGTCACGGGTAACGCATGCGTATGTGCGTGGGAGTGTGCATGATCGTGCGACATGACGTAAATTTAGGAAAGTTTGCTTTTGAGGCTTGAAATGAAAATGAAACACTTATGCAAATTCCGGGTGGTTTTGTCCCTACGGCAGCCTGCCGGTCGTCATTACACCTTGAAATAGTAAACTTTTTTTTCAAACAGGTAAAATATCGCGTTAGCTGCTTCGTCATCCTAATTAAGATGAAAGAGTTGCTCCTTACAAAAACATCTATGGCCATAGAACAAAATGAACGTATACAAGAAACCGTTCAGAAGGAGCGTAAGCGTTTGCTGAATTTTATCCGGCAGCGGGTAAATAATGTGGCGGATGCGGAGGATATTTTACAGGATGTTTTTTACCAGTTCACCGAATATTTACGCTTAGGCAGCCAGATTGATTCTATTACCGGCTGGCTGTTTGCAGTAACCCGGAATAAGATCACGGACTGGTTCCGTAAAAAGCGGGAAACACCCTTCTCCGACAACACGCTGGAATATGATGGGGAGGAGACCTTGTTCCTTTCTGAGATACTGCCGGATCCCTCGTCCAAAACGGATACGCCTATGCTCCGCAAAATGCTGGCAGAAACCATTATGGAAGCCATAGAAGAATTACCGGCCGAACAACGTACCGTGTTCCTGCAACATGAGGTAGAGGGAAAATCATTTAAGGAAATGGCTGTAGAAACCGGGTTATCCATTAACACGCTGCTATCGCGCAAACGTTATGCAGTGCTGTATTTGCGGGAACGGCTTGCAGAGCTGTACCAGGAATTATTAAACAATTAATCACACACAAACGCATTGATATCATGAGACGTAAACCAGGATTGGGGGTATTGAAATTTATTTTGCTGGGCGCCTTGTTCATGACCGTAATAGGTTTTGTAACTATGAGCCTGTGGAACTGTCTTATACCCGACCTTTTTCATGGACCGGTGATCACCTTCTGGCAGTCATTAGGCCTGTTATTACTGGGTAAGCTGCTGTTCGGCTGGCATGGCCATGGCGGCCCCGCGCCCTGGAAAGGCCGCTGGCGCGAGAAAATGCGCCAACGCATGGAATCCATGACGCCGGAAGAAAGAGAGCGCCTGCGGGCCCGTTGCGGACGTTTCAGCGGCGGCGGCAGGTTCTGGGATGAACGCAGGGAGTTCTGGGATGAGCGCAGGGACAGGCCCGAAACACCGCCCCCACCGCCCCCACCCGCAGAGTAATGTGCTGATGTGCTGACAGGTAATGTGCTGCTGACAAATAATTAAATTCAGGATGTTTTCTATCATAAAAAAACCAGATCCTATGCTACATGTCATTGCTAACTATAAAACAGATACTATGATAGGTATCTTCAAAACCAATATAGCAACACCAGCAGAAAGACAACACATGATCCAGGTCATTCACGCCCACTTCGATGTAGACACCTGCTACGTGGATATTGAAGACTGCGACAAAGTGTTACGTATTACAGATATGAAGGTAGATGAATATACTATGATGGCTTTCGTACGCCAGCAGGGTTTCCTGTGCGAAATACTGGAATAAGTAGACCGCAACCCGGAAAAATTTTGTTAACTTCTCTTCATGAAAGTTCCCCAAAAACCATTGTTATGGTTCCATAAATATGCATTCATTGCATGCATATTATCAGCAGGTTCTTTATTCTCTTTTACTGCTGCTGCCCAGGAGTTTCCCAAAGGCTGGGTATTTCCGCTGGAGTTAGGACAAGGTAGCGTAACCACCTTTCACAACCCGCCGGACCTGTACCTGGGAAGCTTAACCTTTATACCGCAGTACACGCTTATTAAAAGCCGGCTACGGATAGGTGCGGCAGCAGCAGGCGCCTACACCAACAAACGCGTGTATGGCCTGGCAGGCCCGCACCTGGCGCTGATGCTCACCGATAAACCCAAAGTACTTTCCAGCACCGTGCTGAATGTACAATTAACGGCGGAGCACTTGTGGGGCACCAAAGAGCAGCGCCTGGCCGGCGGCGGCCTCACTGCAGAAGTAGGACAATTAGCCACCTTTTCCCTTAAAGCATTACGGGATTATCGTTTAAATGCCTGGTGGCTGCAGGCCGCCATTGGCGTAAACCTGTTTATGAAAAAACCTTCGGAAAACCCGTTTGATTCCGTTCACTGATCTTACACTGGTGTAATACCCTTAAAATAATTTGTTATGGCAAAAACAGCTTTAGTAGTCAGCGGGGGCGGTTCCAAGGGAGCGTTTGCCGTAGGCGTGGTAAAGTACCTGGCAGAAAACCGGCCCGACATTCAGTTTGATACCCTGTGCGGTACCAGCACCGGATCCCTTATTGTACCGATGGCGGCCCTGGGCGAAATTGGCGTACTGGAAACCATTTACACTACACAAACCACTGCCGATGTAGTGCTAACCGGTAATATCCTGAACCGGTTTGCACGCGCCAATTCCCTGTATGATGCAGGACCGCTGGCAAGGCAAATAACCGATAACTATACGGATGAACGTTTTAAACAGCTGGCCGCTTCAAAAAAAGAAGTATTTCTTACCACGGTATGCCTGCAAACCGGGCGTATCACGTACTTCAGCAATACAGGCATGCCTATGCTGAATACGAATTATGATGTTGTGAAGCTAAACAACGGGCAGGCATTCCGGGAAGCGGTGCTGGCATCCTCGTGCCAGCCGGTGTTTATGCCGCCTATAGAAGTAAGTGCGGTTACAGATAAGCCACGGCAGTTTGTTGACGGCGGCCTGCGTGAATATGCGCCTATACAGCTGGCTATTGATAATGGCGCTACAGAAATATATGCCATACTGCTTACGCCTGAAACAGCGGCAAGCAGCAACGAACGTTTTACCAGCACCTTCAACATCCTGGAAGCCACCATCAGCTGGTTCACCAATGATGTGGCGGTGAATGATGTGCAGATCCCTTTACTGTATAACCGTGCGTTACAATACATTGATGCTGTAAAGAAAAAGATGCTGGATAGTGGTGTAAAACAAGCGGATATAGATAAGTTCTTTGATGTACCGGGCGCTAATCCATTCATGGGAAAGAAGGAGCTCACCATTCACATCATTCGACCGGATGCGCCGCTGGGCGGAGGCCCCGGCGGATTAGTGTTTGATCCCACAGAAATGAAAGGCATGATGGCAAAGGGCATGGAAGTAGCGGAAAGATTGTTTAGCTAACGTACTTTATTAAATACAAAACCCGCGTAAATACCAGTACTTACGCGGGTTTGTTATTTATAACGGAGTGGTGTTTACCGCACCTTTGCTGCATTATTGCTCCGGTCAATATCCGCCATTCGCTCTGAAGGATCAATTTCCAGCAGCTCAATATTTCTCATGGGTATATCCAATGTTACTTCATAGGTAGGATGTGTCCATGCCCACCATTCATGTGTAACGCGGGGCGTAGCATCTTCCTGCGGCTTTTCGCCAAACATCAGTGATAAAGGAATATAGTGTAATTGTTTTTTGCCATCGCGGGTGGTCACTTCCAGGTCTATTGGCATAGGCATGTCCCCCACGCGGCGCAGGCGCACTACTGCTTTGCCATTGTACTCATACACACTATCAATACCATAATCAATATGCTTGGTGGTATTTACAAACAGCATGCGGTACCAGTCCAGCTGCATGCCGCTTACCTTTTCCATTACACGGATAAAATCATTTGCATTCGGATGTTTGAAACGCCAGTCCCAGTAATAACGTAACAGGCCTTTATCGCGGTTCTGCGCACCAATAATATATCCCAGCTGCTCCAGGAACACTGCGCCTTTTGAATAAGCAGTAATGCTGTAGGCGGCATTGGTGTTATAAAAATCTGCATGGGTGCTCATAGGCTCCTCCAGCCCGCTTCTTACCAGGCTAAAGTAACCGTTATAAGAGCTGGTATGCGGGCTGGGTGTTTTTGTAGAATCCAATGTGTGATACACAATGTTATCTTCAGCAAAAGAGGTGAAGCCTTCATCCATCCAGGGGTACAGGCTTTCATTAGTGCCAAGCATCATCTGGTACCAGGTATGCATCCATTCATGCATAGCTAAACCATACAGGCCATTCAGCTTTCCATTACCCAAAATAAGCGTGCCCATAGGGTATTCCATACCGCCATCACCCCCTTGTATAAACGAATATTGCTTGTAGGGATAAGGGCCGTAATGCGCCTTGATCCATGCATAAGCGGCTGGTATCATTTTGGCAAATGCAGGCCAGGTTTCGCGGGTGGTATCATTTTCAAGGTAAAAGAAATGCGCGGTAAAACCATCTACCTGTTGGGTGATGTGCTTATACGCGGTATCAGCAGCCCACATAAAGTCATGTACATTGGGCGCTATAAAATGCCAGGTAAGCATATTGCCTGCCGGACGGATTACTTTTACACCGGGTGTTTCATAACCATAACCGATCTGGTTGGGGTTCTGCAAATAACCGGTGCCACCCAGCACATATCTTTTATCAATGGTGATCTTCACATCATAATCGCCCCATACACCATAGAACTCGCGGGCTACATAAAAAGTTGGATGCCATCCTTCATAATCATACTCGCACATTTTAGGGTACCATTGCGACATGGAATAATCTACCCCCTCTGCATTATTGCGGCCGCTGCGGCGGATCTGCACCGGTACCTGGCCTTCAAAATCCATATCAAATACGGCTTTGCTGTGCGGCAGAATGGGTTTATCCAGCATTACTTCCAGGATGGTTTCCACCTGTTTGGTTTGCTGGGGGCGGCCGTCGCGTTTTAATGACAGCACTTTCTGGTAGCCGATCTCGTTTGGTTTCAGGTGCTCAATACGGTCGCGCACACGGGCATCCCAGTCCTGTTTGCCATTGGGTAGCGTGGTTTTACCCAGCTCGCGGCTGCGTACATCCATCATGCTGTTAGGCTGAAACGCGTTCCAGTACAGGTGGTAGAACACTTTATGCAAAGTGTCGGGGGAGTTGTTGGTATATTCTAATTTCTGTTTGCCGGTAAAACGGTTGGTTTGCACATCCATCTTCACATCCATTGTATACTTTACCCGCTGCTGCCAGCGGTCGGGCTGCGCCTGTAAGGTGGATGTTGCGGATAGTAATAACAACAGGGCTGCTCCTGCGAAAATTTGCTTCATTCCTATGTAAAATTTAAACTGCTAATTTAGGTGTATTTCGTTTTTATGCGCCCCCAACTATCACTACTATCTCCCCTTTAACCCCTTTTTCTTTGTAATAGTCCACTACTTCCTGCAAAGTGCCGCGGGTATGCTCCTCAAACATTTTGGTAAGCTCGCGGCATACACAGCAGTAGCGGGTGGCGCCAAAATATGTAATCAGTTCTTCCAGCGTTTTCACCAGCCGCTGAGGGGATTCATAAAAAACAATGGTACGTTCATCCTGCGCCAGTTGTGTAAGCAGGGTATGGCGTCCTTTTTTGGGGGGAAGAAAACCTTCAAAGGTGAAACGGTTCATGGGAATGCCGCTGTTCACCAGCGCAGGTACAAAGGCGGTAGCACCGGGCAGGCATTCCACCGGCACGCCGGCACGGATGCATTCGCGCACCAGTAAAAAACCGGGATCCGATACACCGGGGGTGCCTGCATCGGTAAGCAGGGCCATGGTTTTACCGGCCTGCAATTGCTGCAGCAGGTGCTGTAATACTTTATGTTCGTTATGCTGATGGTAAGGGGTTACCGGCTTTTGAATGTTATAGTGCCGGAGCAGCACGCCGGAGGTACGGGTATCTTCTGCCAGGATCAGCTCTACTTCTTCCAGCACTTTAACGGCACGGTAAGTAATATCGGCCAGGTTACCTATGGGAGAAGGAATAAGGTAGAGCTTCATTAATTGCGAATTATTCAATTACGAATTACGAATTGTTATTTACGAATGAGGAAATACTAATTTCTAATAGTGATCTGCATTCGTAATTCGTAATTGAACAATTCGTGATTTACTATTACTGGATATTTACTTCGTAAGATTCCATTACCTGGTTGGCCAGCAGTTTCTGGCAGGCATTTTCGGCCAGCTTCTGGGCTTCTTCTTTGGAAGCGGCATCTATTTGCAGGGTAATGTGTTTGCCGATCCTAACATCAGCTACCTGGCCAATACCCAGGTTCTTTAAACCGCCCATCACGGCTTTACCCTGGGGGTCCAGCAATTCTTTCAGAGGCATCACATTAATGTGCGCAGTAAAGGTCATTGTGCTAAAAATTTTGAGTGCAAACCTAAATAATTAATAGTTAATAATGAATAATTAATAATCGGGGAGGCGGTTACTGCATGAAATACAGGCAGTTCGGAGCGCCTTGTTATTCATTCTTAATTATTAACTGCAGTGGCTTTGCCGGGAGGTGCTATGAGGGAGATGATGACATAGCATACAAACAGGAAAGGTACTACGGCGTATCTGAGCACGGGGATGCCGATCAGTAACAGTACTACCAGGAGCAAACGCGGCCAGTTCTGCGCCAGCCGGAAGTTTTTGAACTTCATGCTGAGCATAGGTATTTCTGCTACCATCAAATAACACAGCAGTACTATGATCACATATAACACCCAGATATTTTGCAACCAGTGCGCCAGGTTAAAAGGGTTATACAGCATAATAAGCGGGAAAGAGGCCACCAGCAGGCCAACCGCGGGGGTGGGCACGCCAATGAAAAAATCGGTTTGCCGGGTATCCAGGTTAAACTTAGCCAGTCGGTAAGCGGCAAAACAGGGTACCAGCAGGGCCGGGGCCAGGTTCAGATAAGAGATGTCGAACACATCCGGCATTTGCATATAGGCGCTGCGCAGCAGACGGAAGATGATCATGCCGGGCACCACGCCAAAGCTCACCACATCGGCCAGGGAATCCAGCTCCTTACCCATGGGGGATTGTATGCACAGCCAGCGTGCTACAAAACCGTCGAAAAAGTCCATGATGCCGGCCAGCACTACCAGGGCAGAAGCCCAATAGATGGGTTCCGGATTGGTAACGGTATATTCAGTACCGTTAAACTCCGCTATGTACTGCGGTGCATGTAATATGAATATAATGGCGATGGCGCCACAGAACAGATTACCTAGAGTGAGTACGTTTGAAAGTTGTTTCATGGTAAACAGACGACAGACCACAGCAATGGCCAACGATGGTCAAACATTTTGAAATGTAAAACCGGTACTGTGGTGATTTTAGTACATAGATAATAAATTATTTCAAACTATTATGTAATGATTGGATTTTCTTTACCAGTTCATTATCACTTCATATTACCGCTTCATCAACGCCTCAATTTCATCGGCCGTAATAGGTATATTCTTCATCAGGTCCACATTACCGCTGGCAGTAAGCCATATATTATTCTCTATGCGGATGCCTAGCTGCTCCTCTTCTATATAGATACCCGGTTCCACGGTAAGTACAGCGCCTTCCGGTACCGGCTGCAGGAAAGAAGGGGCCAGGTCATGCACATCTACTCCCAGGTGATGGGAAATGCCATGGTATAAGTATTTGCGGTAGGCTGGGCTTTCCGGGTCCTGGTTCTTAATGTCATTTTCTGTGAGCAGGCCTAGCTGCACAAACTGTTTACCGGCTTCCCCCCCTACCATTTCATGGTATTTTGCAATGGTAATGCCTGGCTTCAGGATGGATTTGGCGTAGTTGTGCAGGTGCAGGCAGGCATCATATACCTGGCGCTGCCGGGGGGTAAATTTGCCGCTTACCGGTACGGTACGGGTAAGGTCTGCATTATAGCCACCATATGCGGCGCCAAAGTCCATTAAGATCAGCTCTCCTTCCTTACACTCCTGGTTGTTGGCAATATAATGGAGGGTACGGGCACGGTCGCCACTGGCAATAATGGAGCTATAGGCCTCGCCGGTAGCGCGGTTGCGCAGGAACTCATGCAGGATCTCCGCATGAATTTCATGTTCCCATACGCCGGGCTGTATAAACTGTAACAGGCGGCGGAAGGTTTTTTCCGTGATGTCCATGGCCTGCTGCATCACCTTTATTTCTTCCGGTGTTTTGGAGGCCCGCAGCTCCTTAATGAGCTTAGCAGCCCGCAGGTAATTGTGCAGCGGGTAGCGGCTTCTCAGCTCCGCGGCGTAGCGGTAATCCCGTACAGGCACCAGGCTGGCCTTGCGGTTATTTTCATTACTGTTCAGGTAAATATTATCGGCTTCATGGATCCATTGCTGCAGCAGGGCATCCAGCGTATCCAGCCAAACAATGGTAGAGATACCGGAAATGGCTGTGGCTTCGTTTTTGCGTAAACGGTGGCCATCCCATTTTTCCTTTAGCTCATTAGGCCGTACCAGCACCAGCACTTCGCGGTACTTGGGATCGGGGTTATTGGGGTACAGGATCACCATGGTATCTTCCTGTTCTATGCCGGTTAGCCAGTACAGGTCGGAGTTTTGCTTGAAAGTATATAAGGCATCGCCATTGGAGGGCAGTTCATCGTTGGAATTAAAGATGGCAATTGACTGCGGTTGCATTTTTGCCATAAAGCGCTGACGGTTCTTTGTGAAAAGCTGTGGGTCCAGTGGCAGGTACTTCATACAATACAATTTAGGGGGTCAAAGCTACAGGAAAAATATTAATGGTCGATGGACCGGCACGCTTAGGAAGTATTTTGTGAATGGCTAATAATATTGGTCTATGGCCTGGTACACTTTAACCTGTATTAAACCATAAACCATCAGCCATGGACTTAAAATTTAATTACTTTGAAATCGAATCCATTTGAAAATATTCAACATAAAAGGTGATTACACTGCATTATTTCTAAATTTACCCTATTAACCACCCGTTAAATTAGATGATATCAAAAATTCCCTAGATTTGCCATATCACCAAAACAATCTTACCTATGCAAGTGAGCAGTGTAAGGAATCCCGTGGCAGAACTGCGGGAGATAGGTATTAATACAGCTAACATACATTACCAGCTTCCTCCTGCCGTGCTGGTTACCCAAACCCTGAGCCGGGAACAGGGCGTGCTGGCCAATGACGGCGCCCTGGCAGTACATACCGGCGAATTCACCGGCCGGTCCCCCAAAGATAAATTCATTGTAAAAGACGAGCTGACGGCCAACACCGTTAACTGGAACGATTTTAATCAGCCCATTGCCCCGGCTTATTTTGATTTATTGTATAATAAGGTCACCCAATACTTTGCCGGTAAAGAGGTATGGGTGCGGGATTGCTATGCCTGCGCCCATGCTGACTACCGGACCAACATCCGCGTAGTCACGGAAACACCCTGGGCAAACCTGTTTGCCTATAATATGTTCCTGCGCCCGCATGAAGAGGCGCTGGACTTTGAAACTGCCGACTGGACCGTGATACAGGCGCCCGGCTGCCTGGCAGATCCTGCTACAGATGGCACCCGGCAGGGTAACTTCTCTGTAGTGAACTTTTCTAAAAAGATCATTTTAATTGGCGGCTCTGCCTACACCGGCGAGATCAAGAAGGGCATTTTCAGCATTCTGAACTATGAGCTGCCACTTTATAAAGGTGTATTAAGCATGCACTGCTCTGCCAACCAGGGAAAAAATGGCGATACCGCTATTTTCTTTGGGCTGAGCGGCACCGGCAAAACAACCTTAAGCGCCGACCCGGAGCGTAAGCTGATAGGTGATGATGAACACGGGTGGGATGCAGAAAGCGTATTTAACTTTGAAGGCGGCTGTTATGCCAAGTGTATAGACCTGAGCGAAGAAAAAGAGCCGCAGATCTTCCACGCCATCCGTGAAGGCTCCCTGCTGGAGAACACCCGGTTCTATGCCGGTACCCAGCAGGTGAATTTTTCGGATAAAACCATTACAGAAAACACCCGGGTCTCCTACCCGCTGCATTATATTGACAATGCCATGGAGCCATCCATTGGTGGTATCCCTAAAAACATTTTCTTCCTCACCTGCGACGCTTATGGCGTACTGCCGCCTGTTTCCCGCTTAACGCCGGAGCAGGCCATGTACCAGTTCATTTCCGGCTATACCGCCCGCGTGGCTGGTACGGAAACAGGTATCACAGAGCCTAAATCCACCTTCAGCGCCTGTTTTGGTGCGCCTTTCCTCCCCCTGCACCCTGCACAGTATGCGCAAATGCTGGGAGAAAAAATGCGCCGTAACAAAGTGAATGTATGGCTGATCAATACCGGCTGGACCGGCGGGCCTTATGGCACCGGCCAGCGGATCAGGCTAAGCTATACCCGCGCTATGGTTGCTGCTGCTTTAAATGGAGAGCTGGACAAATTAGCTTACATGGAGCACAGCGTATTTGGATTTGCCGTACCGGAAATGTGCCCGGGCGTGCCAGCTGATATGCTGGACCCGCGTAATACCTGGGAAGATAAGGCTGCCTATGACCTGAAGGCGAAGGAGCTGGCCAACCAGTTTGTGCAGAATTTCAGCAAATATGCTACTCAAACACCCGCTGAAATACTGGCGGCTGCACCTAAGGTGGGATAGCGGAAAAAATATTTTACATAAAATTTAACTTTTACGAAAATATACCTATATTGAGGTCCCTTGTGCTTTTATAATTTCCACAAAAACAAAACAGCAAGTTCCGACATAGCGCGATGAGCGCATCTACGCAAAACAAGTTCTCCCGATCTTATTCATCATCAGTATGAAAACTGGAGTACTTGTTTTGCGGAACTTGCGGCGAATCCTTCACTCCCACTTCACTTCGCTCTCCAATCAGGTAATTAAGAATGAATAATTAATAGCCTGCCTTTCGTTGAAGGCCGCATCCGCTCTGGTCAACAACAGCCTTTTGAACCGCTGCTGTTGAACTGCCCGCTTTGATTATAACTAAGAATGAATAATTTATATCCAGCCCTCAACTGAAATCATTGTATTAGCCCCCTACACTCTTATTAATTAATAATGAACTAAGAACAACCTTTTCCCGAAGTCCCTCCCAGTGTACTACCCCTTAATTATTCATTATTCATTCTTAATTATTAATAATGCGTACCTTTGCGCATGCAAATTTTAGACGGTAAACTGGTTTCCGCGGCTATTAAAGCCCAATTGGCCGAAAGAGTGGCCGAAATAAAACTCACCGGTAAAAAAGTACCCCACTTAGCCGCCATCCTGGTGGGCAATGATCCGGCAAGCGAAACATATGTAGCTTCTAAAGTAAAATCCTGCGCCGAAATAGGATACAACAGCACTTTGCTGCGTTTTGATGCGCAGATCTCGGAAAAGCACCTGCTGGATAACATTACCTCGCTGAACGAAAATGCAGATATAGACGGCATATTGGTACAGCTGCCTTTGCCTAAACATATTAACGAAGAGCTGGTGATCAATACCATTGATCCCAGTAAGGACGTAGATGGTTTTCACCCGGTAAATGTGGGTAAAATGGTGAGCGGCCTGCCTACCTTTATTCCCGCTACGCCTTACGGCATAATGCTGATGCTGGAACACTATAACATTGCTACCAAAGGCAAACATGCTGTAGTAATAGGCCGCAGCCACATTGTAGGCACGCCTATGAGCATATTGCTGAGCCGTAACAGCTACCCCGGTAACTGCACGGTTACGCTGTGCCACTCTAATACCGCCAACCTGACTGAAATTTGCCTGCAGGCTGATATTATCATTGCAGCCATTGGCCGTCCTAACTTTGTAACGGCTAATATGGTGAAAGAAGGCGCTGTAATTGTGGATGTAGGTATTAACCGTGTAGAAGACGCCTCCAAGAAAAGCGGTTTCCGCCTGGTGGGAGATGTAAAGTATGACGAAGTAGCGCCTAAATGCAGCTACATCAGCCCGGTGCCCGGTGGTGTAGGTCCTATGACTATTGCAGCTTTGCTGAAGAACACCTATCACGCATCGCTGGGACAAAAAGTGCATATGAATTAAAAGTGAGAACTTTGCAGGAGATGATTAAGACGATGCCCATAGCAACCACAAATAATAATACACCCACCACTGCCTTACCGGTAATGGAAAGCTTTTATACCATTCAGGGTGAAGGCTACCACCAGGGAAGGGCCGCGTATTTTATACGCCTGGGGGGCTGTGATGTGGGCTGCCATTGGTGCGATGTGAAGGATAGCTGGGATGCTGCCAAACATCCCCTTATTAACATCCCTGATATTGTAAATGAAGCTGCACAGCACCCCGGCCGTATTGCGGTAATTACCGGTGGGGAGCCCTTAATGCATAACCTGGATACACTTTGCAAAACACTGCATAAACAAGGCTTCCGTACCCATATGGAAACTTCCGGCTCCTCTCCTTTAAGCGGGCAGTGGGACTGGATCACCTTATCCCCCAAAAAATTTAAAGCGCCCCTGCCGGAAGTATGCAGGCAGGCCCATGAGCTGAAAGTAGTGATCTTTAATAAAACAGATTTTGCCTGGGCAGAGAAGTATGCCGCACAGGTTAATAAACACTGTAAGCTATACCTGCAGCCGGAATGGTCCAAAGCCGCTGAAATAACCCCGCTGATCATTGACTACATCAAAGACAACCCGCAATGGGAGCTTTCGCTGCAAATACATAAGTATATTAATGTACCGTGATAAATGTGCAGATGAAATGATGTGCTAATGTGCTGATATGCTAATGTGCTGGTTTATATTATAACGGCACATTGTATAGCGTAAGGAAATAATATGTATATATTCGCGTTAATCCATTTGCACATCTGCATATATGCACATTATGAAATCATTATTCACCAGCTGTATCCTCTTTTTTTGCCTGCACCTGCAGGCACAGGTTGTTACCTATGAAACGGCTAAGAAAAAGGCCCAGGCCAGTTTTGACAATGCCATTAACGCCATCCGCAACTACCAGGATGAAGAAGCCATCCACTTTTTACAGGAAGCCCTGCGTATAGAACCCAATTTTGCCGATGTATACGGGCAAATGGGCATTAGTTACGTGCAGCTGAAAAAATATACAGAGGCTATAGCCAGTTTTGAAAAGCTGAAACAGCTGGATAGCACGGCGCTGCGTCCGGCCATGCTGGCCTATTCCCGCGCACTGGCAGGTAACGGGCGCTTTGCAGATGCGTTGCAGGTCATTGATCAATACCTGGCTGGTAGTAAAAATAAAAATCCAAATGCGGTAAAGCTGAAAGCCAACTACGAGTTTGCCATTCAATCGGCCAACAAACCGGTGCCTTTTGAGCCGCACAACCTGGGCGATCAGATCAACAGCAAAGACCCTGAATACTTTCCCAGTCTTACCATTGATGATAAAACGCTGATCTTTACGCGCAGGGTAAATGGTAAAAATGAAGATTTCTTTATTTCACAACGCGATAGCATCCAGTGGAAACCCGCTACCAATATGGGCGAGCCCGTGAACAGCGCATTTAATGAAGGCGCGCAGCAAATATCCCAGGATGGGCAGATGCTGGTATTTACCGGTTGTGAATTTCCCGATGGCAAAGGCAGCTGCGACCTGTATTATTCACTTAAAACCAAAGATGGCTGGCAATCTCCTCAAAACCTGGGCTTGCCGGTTAATACCCGCGACTGGGAATCACAACCCTCTTTGTCTGCAGATAAACAAACCCTGTACTTTGTGCGGGAAACACCTAATGCCGGTGCAGATATTTTCATGACCAAACACCTGCCCAACGGGCGCTGGAGCGCACCAGAAAGGCTAGGTCCCAATATTAACACGCCCGGGCGGGAAACCACTCCTTTTATACATGCGGATAACCAAACCTTATTCTTTTCATCCAACGGGCATCCCGGTTATGGCGGTATGGATATTTTTTACTGCCGCCGCCAGGCAGATGGCAGCTGGGGCCCGGCCACCAACCTGGGTTACCCCATTAACACTATTGATGAAGATGCCAGCCTGATAGTGGCTGCGGATGGTAAAACCGCTTACTTTGCCTCTGACCGTACGGATAGCCGCGGTGCGCTGGATATTTACAGCTTTGAGCTGTACCCTGAAGCACGGCCCCTGCCTACCTTATACGTGAAAGGTTATGTGTATGATTCAACTACCCATCAGCGCCTTACCGCCGACCTGGAGCTTACGGACCTTGCAACCGGTTTTACTACTGCATTGGTAAAAAGTAACGACAGCGGTGAATACCTGGTGCCGCTGCCTGTGGGGAAAGCATATGCCTTTAACGTAAACAAAAAAGGCTATTTATTTTACTCTGATAACTTTACGCTGCCTGTACAGGCCAGCACACCGCCGGAGAAGAATATACCCTTACAACCTATTACAGCCAATGCTACTATTGTACTGCATAATATTTTCTTTGAAAGTAAACAGTTCACACTGCAGCCTGCGTCTGAAATTGAGCTGGATAGATTAGTGAAGCTTATGCAGGATAATCCCGGCCTGGTAACAGAGATCAGCGGGCATACGGATAATGTAGGTGCAGATAAAGATAACCTGCTGTTATCTACCAACCGTGCAAAGGCAGTGGTTACTTACCTTACGCAAAAAGGCATTGCGCCGGAACGCTTGCGGGCTAAGGGTTACGGAGAAACGCAGCCCGTTGCGGATAATAGTACGGAAGATGGCAGAGCGAAGAACAGGAGAACGGAGTTTAAGGTTATTTCGCTGTAGAATTACGAATTGTTTAATTACAGCGGATAATTGCTGGGGCGGGAGGATTGCTATAGAATAACAACTGAACAGATACGAATTACGAATTAAATACTGCAATAGAAAAAGTCCTGCGCCGTAAAGCTGCAGGACTTTTTTTTGCGATACACAATTCGTACTTAATAATTTCTGAGCTGGCTTTTTAACAAAGAATCTTGCTGCGGCTGTGATAGCTGGTATTGAAAGTTTATCAGTGTGCCTAACCAATCGCCATACATGGGATTAGGCAATACAATGAAACGGCTGCCAAATACTGCAGCATCATTTTCTGTATTTAATTCCCTTTGCGCATAAGATTGCTTTTCAAACAAGGCTGCAAAATCACCGAGATTATCTCCCAGTAACATTATGATATTGTGCGTTTGCGCTACCTGCAAACGGCGTGTTTCTTTGGAAGAAGTTGATGCTTTTAATAACAGGTGCTGATCATCTGCATCAGGAAAATTCCAGCGCTGCAGGTTTTGCAAAGTAGCCGCCCGCTCATTTTCTGCGCGGTTGGTAATGTAAAATATCCGTACGCCTTTGGCAGCTGCATATTTGAGAAATGTAAGGGCGCCGGGTACGGTATCACAGGCCGCTTTGGCCGTCCACTCCTGCCAGGTTTTATCACTATAAACCTGCCCCTGTAAAGCGGTGTGCACAGTATAGGGGCTGTTATCCAAAACGGTTTCATCAATATCTGTTACAATGGCAAAAGGCTTATCGGTGCTTTGCTGCACATACTCATTCAAACGCAGGGTGGCCGTATTGTACGCCTGAAAACATAATGCTTTATATTCAGATGAACGTTGTTGCCATAATGCAGCCCATGCTGCACCATATGGTAATAAAGCCATACGCGGGCTTTGTACTATTGCAGGCTGCGGAGCTTTGCAGGCCAGCGTTAGTACGATTATGAATGTGATAAAAATTGTTTTTTTGTGCATGAGACCAGGGGAAAAGGTGTAAATTAGGGTAAAGATAGTGATCCAATGTTTGAACCTTCAGAATTATTCCACCAGATAGCCCTCACTCAAATTCCCCAGATAGGTGACGTGCTTGCAAAAAAATTAATTGATCATTTTGGAAGTGCCAGTGCCATTTTTAAAGCCAGCAGGCAGGCCCTGGAAAAAATACCTGAAATAGGCAGCATACGGGCCGCTGCAATTAAAGCATTTGCAGGCTTTGCACGCATAGAAGAAGAAATACGTTTTATTGAAAAATATAAGATCCAGCCTGTTTTTTATACGGATGATGCCTACCCGAAAAGGCTGCAGGATTGTTATGATGCACCCTTGCTGTTGTATTTTAAAGGAAATACCAACCTCAATGCATCGCGCATTATTAACATTATTGGCACCCGCACGCCCAGCGAATATGGCAAAGCCATGTGCGAAGCCATTATAGCAGCATTAGCGCCGTACCAGATTACCATTGTAAGCGGGATGGCTTATGGTATAGATGTGATGGCACATAAAACAGCACTGCAGCATAATATGCCTACCATTGGCGTGCTGGCGCATGGCCTGGATCGTATCTATCCCTATGCGCATAAAAATATTGCAGCCGCCATGCTGGAAAACGGAGGCCTTTTAACAGATTTCATGAGCCAAACAAACCCTGATAAACAAAACTTTCCCAAACGTAACCGTATTGTAGCTGGCATTTGCGATGCTACCCTGGTAATAGAAACCGGCCTGCGGGGAGGCTCCTTAATTACCGCACAAATAGCCAGCAGCTATAATCGTGATGTGCTTACCATCCCCGGCCGCATTAACGATCCCCACTCTGCCGGCTGCCACCAGCTTATTAAAACTCATACTGCGCACCTGATCACCGATGCTGCTGATATACTGGATGTTATGGGATGGGAGCAAAAAACGCCCAAAACCTTACCTGCTGTGCAGCAACGCGCTATGTTCGTATCCCTTAGCCACGAAGAAGAACGCGTGGTAGCCATTTTCCAGGATAAAACAGAACAGCATTACGATGATATTTGCCGGGCCAGCCAAATCCCTGGCAGCCAGCTGAATAATGTGCTTATGAACCTGGAAATGCACTGCATGGTTAAAAGCATGCCCGGGCAGCGCTACCAGTTTGTAGGATAAGCTCCTTTTCATCCAGATTAATTCTTTGTTATATAGACACGCTCTATGCTGTTATAGAAAACGCGTTTTTCTAATTCGGTAAATACTCGTACATTTGCGTGCAATTATTTCCAAACCAACAAATAATTGCAACATGCCTGCGGGAAAAGCCAAACCCAAATTTGTAGACGACGGCCTTACATTTGACGATGTACTCCTTGTGCCTGCCTATTCAGAAGTTTTACCGAAAGAAGTAAATATCTCCACCCAACTTACCCGGGAATTAAAGCTGAACATACCAATGGTATCTGCTGCCATGGATACGGTTACAGAAGCTAACCTGGCTATTGCTTTGGCAAGGGAAGGCGGTATAGGCATTCTGCACAAGAATATGAGCATTGAAAAACAGGCCGAGCTGGTACGCCGTGTGAAACGCAGCGAGAACGGGCTGATACTGGACCCTGTTACCCTGGAGGCCAGCGCTACCATTGGAAAGGCATTACAGCTCATGAAAGAGAACAGCATTGGCGGTATTCCCATTGTTGACAATAATAATACCTTAGTAGGCATACTTACCAACCGTGATCTGCGCTTTGAAAGAGATATGAAACGCCTGGTAAGTGAAGTAATGACCAAAGACGGGCTGGTAACCGCCCCTGAAGGCACCGATTTCAAGAAAGCAGAAAAGATCCTGCAACAGAATAAAATTGAAAAGCTGCCGGTTGTAAGCAAAAATAAAAAGCTGGTAGGCCTGATCACTTACCGCGATATCCTGCAGCTCACCAGCCAGCCCAACGCAATTAAAGATGCATACGGCCGCCTGCTGGTAGGCGCTGCACTGGGCATTACACCGGATATCCTGGACAGGGCACAGGCACTGATACAGGTAGGTGTGGATGTAGTTTGCCTGGACAGCTCCCACGGTCACTCCATAGCTGTATTAAACAGCCTGAAGAAACTGAAAAAAGCTTTTCCAAAACTGCAGGTGATTGCCGGGAACGTAGCTACCGGCGATGGCGCCAAAGCCCTGGCAGATGCAGGTGCTGATGCTGTGAAAGTAGGCGTGGGCCCGGGCTCTATCTGTACTACCCGTGTAGTGACCGGCGCTGGTTTTCCGCAGCTGTCTGCTATCATGAACGCTGCAGAAGCGCTCAAAAAAACCGGTGTACCGGTGATTGCCGATGGCGGTATCCGTTATACCGGCGATATGGTGAAAGCCCTGGCAGCAGGTGCATCCTGCATTATGGCAGGTTCCATCTTTGCAGGTGTGGAAGAAAGCCCCGGAGAAACCATTATTTACGAAGGCCGTAAGTTTAAATCTTACCGCGGTATGGGATCTGTAGAGGCTATGCTGGAAGGCAGTAAAGACCGCTATTTCCAGGATGAGGATGATATTAAGAAACTGGTGCCGGAAGGCATTGTAGGCCGGGTGCCGTATAAAGGTACTTTATCAGAAGTGATCATGCAATTTGTTGGCGGCTTACGTGCAGGTATGGGCCTTACCGGTTCCCGGGATGTGAAAGCTTTACAGGCTGCACAGTTTATAAAGATCACCGCTGCTACCGTAAAAGAAAATCACCCGCATGATGTGGTGATCACCAAGGAAGCACCGAACTACAGCAGGTAGTTAACGGACTACACAGGCAACAGTTGGTAAAATAAGTATACGTGTAATGTTCATACTATAAATTCAAAGAGCCGGGCGCTAACCCGGCTCTTTTATTTAAAGATCCCGGCTGTAGTTTTTGTTTGTCGGTAGCTGGCTGACCTCCATCGATTTTTCACGTGCTGTTAACATCAATACCTTATTTTTGAAAACTATTGCACAATATATGGCTAACCGTAGTTTCAATAGATGGCTTCCCTGGTTACTGGGCCTTGCAAGCGGCCTGCTGCTGTGGGCGGCCTGGCCCAGCTCTCCCTTAACCCTGCTTATATTCCTGGCTTTCATACCCTTATTACATTTAACTACGCTGGTGCAACACCGTGGTACTTATTTTGGCTGCGTATACCTGGCCATGGTAATATGGAATGTGGGTACTACCTGGTGGGTAGGTAATACTACAGTGCCTATGAGTGGTGTGGTGGCCAATGTGATCAACGCATTGATAATGACAGTGCCCTGGGTGGGCTTCAGGAACGTTCGTAAACGGTTTGGCGCTACCATGAGCTACCTGGCGCTTATCGTATATTGGTTAACGTTTGAATACATACACCTGAACTGGGAATTTAGCTGGCCCTGGTTAACCGTAGGTAATATATTTGCCATGCACCCCGGCTGGATCCAGTGGTATGAATACACCGGCACCAGTGGCGGCACCCTGTGGGTACTGATCGTGAACATTACCATATACGCGTGCTGGCAAAAACGCAAACAATACAGCTTACCGGTGGCTACCTTTCTCTGGAAAGAGGGCTGGAAGCCTGCAGCCGCCTTTATTGTGCCGTTTATATTAAGTGTAATAACCGGTGTTAACTATTGGATGCATAAACCGTTTAAAGGCGGCCCTAGACCACTTTCTGTAGTGGTGGTGCAACCCAACATTGACCCGTATGATAAGTTTGCTGACGGCGCAGAATCGCAGCAGCTTGAAAAATTTATGCGCCTTACCCGGCAAATGGCCGACAGCAATACGGCCTATATTGTATGGCCTGAAACTGCATTATTTCCGCGGGGCGCCTGGGAACATGAGCTGAATGAACAATCCGCTGTGCAAGCCATACGCGCCATGTTAAAGCAATACCCCAACGCAAAGCTGATCACCGGCGCCACTACGCTTAAACGTTACAATAATAAAGACGAAGCACCCTATTCCTCCCGCCCTATGGATGGCGGTATGTACTTCGATGCCTTTAACACAGGGTTACAAATAGATACATCTAACCTTATACAGATATATCACAAATCTAAGCTGGTACCGGGTGTGGAGCTGATCCCCTACTCCCGCTACCTGAAGTTTATGGATAATTTTGCGCTGGATATGGGCGGCATTACCGGCAGCTATGGCCGCAGCCCCGGAGTTGCAGTACTGGAAAATAACACTCAACACATTAAAGCATTTCCCACTATATGTTATGAATCCATTTACGGTGAGTTTGTGGCAGAACATGTACGCCTGGGAGCCAGCCTGTTATTTATTATAACAAATGATGGTTGGTGGGGAAACACAGAAGGGCACCGCCAGCATTTGCAATATGCGCGCCTGCGCGCTATTGAAACAAGACGCTGGATTGCGCGCAGCGCCAACACCGGCGTTTCCTGCTTTATTACGCCAGCCGGGGATCTGGAGCTACCGCAGCCTTACTGGCAGGAAGCCGTTATTAAAGCAAATGTAACACCGGACCCCACTTTTACGTTCTATGTGAGGTATGGTGATCTCATCTCAAAAGGAGCGCTGATATTTTGTATCTTGTTATTGATATACTCCATCGTTCTACGGTTCACTAACAGGAAAGCATATGTGGAAAGAACTTAACCATGCAAAATTCAGCGGAGCTTACCAGGTAACAGGCAAAGGCACACCGGTAATGCTGCTCCACGGATTCCCTGAAAACAGTGAAGTATGGGCGCAGCAGCAAAGCAACCTGCAGGCAAATTACTGCGTAATAACACCAGACCTGCCGGGTAGCGGCCGCTCCCCGCTTACCCAACCACTGAGCATAGAGAGCATGGCGGATTTCGTACATGCTATAGTGTTAGCAGAAGGCATTGACAGGTTAACAGTTATAGGACATTCCATGGGTGGTTATGTGGCGCTGGCATTTGCAGAAAAATATCCACAGCACCTGCAGGGTTTGGGATTATTCCACTCCACTGCAGCCGCAGATACGGAAGAGAAAAAAGAAGCCCGCCGCAAATCCATTAAGCTCATGGAACAATATGGCAGCGAAGCCTTTGTACGGCAGGCAGTGCCCGGCATGTTCAGCCCACATACAAAAAGTACGCAGCCAGCCCTGGTAGAAGCGTTAGTACAAATGGGCATGTTATGCAAAGTGGAAGCGCTGATCGCTTATTATGAAGCCATGATACAACGGCCGGACCGTAAAACAGTATTGCAGCAGATACAAGCGCCCGTACTGTTCATTATGGGAAAAGATGATACTGCCGTGCCTATGGATAGTGTGCTGCCCCAGGTAACCTTACCGCCCAAAAGCAGCATCCATATTTTTGAGCATACCGGGCATATGGGCATGTGGGAAGTGGCGCAGGAAAGCACCCTGGTACTGCAACAGTTTATTGAGTTTTGTAAATAGCAACCGTAACATTCAACCGAAAAAATACATTCAACCCGCTAAGTGAAACGCCTTACCTTATTAATGATATGTTTTGCCTGTGTGTTCACCGCACGGGCTTCCCATATTATTGGTGGGGAAATGTATTATAAATACCTGGGAAAAACCAGCGATGGAACCGGTACCAATTACCTGGTTACGTTAAAGCTGTTCCGCATATGTGGCAACCCGGGCGGCAATGTTGCAGCGATGCCTCCCAGTGTATATTTTACCATTTATAGTAAAGATAACGGAGCCCAGTCGGGCAACTACCAGTTTGACCGCAAAGGCCCCATACAAACCGTAAGCTCTGCGCTTATAGATCCCTGTATTGTGAACCCGCCCAGCGTATGTTTTGAGATCGGCATTTTTGAAGGCACTATTACCGTACCGGATAATGACCAGGGATATACCGTTGCTTTCCAAAGCTGCTGCCGTGATAACTTTATAGAGAACGTTGTAGATACACACGTACCTAATGATAACAACCGCCCGGGTAACGGCGCCACTTATATTGCCGAACTGCCGGGCCGCAACAACGGCATCATTGGCAGCTCAAGCCCGGTGTTTGCCAAAGACCAGGCAGTGGTGATATGCGCAGGCAAAAAATTCACGTATGACTTTTCTGCCATTGACCCGGATGGCGACCGTTTGGAATACAGCTTTTGCGATGCATACGGCGGCGGCCAAACCACCAACACCGGTATACCACCGCCCGCAGTAGGCCCTCCTTATAACAGTGTACCTTATAAAAATCCTTATGACGGGGAAAAACCGCTGGGCGATGCTGCTACCATTAACCCGCAAACCGGTGTTATATCCGGCATAGCGCCGCCTGCCGGTAAATATGTAATTACCGTGTGTGTAAAAGAATACCGCGGTAACCAGCTGTTAGGCGTGCACCGTAAGGATTTTCACGTAACCGTTACTACCTGTACCCGTTTGGTAACAGCCGCCATGCCCGATAAATATGCAGACTGCAACGGCTTAACCGTCAACTTCCTGAATAACAGTACACCCGGTAAAACCTACTTCTGGGATTTTGGGGATGGCGATACCCTTACCACTACCAGCACAGATACTTTAAAACATACTTACAGGCAGGAAGGCACTTACAATGTAAAACTGATCGTGGACCGTGCCAGCAGCTGCGGCGACAGCGCCTTTGCTATTGTACACGTATATCCCTTATTTAACCCGGATTTCTCCGTAAGCGGTTTATGTACCACCAAACCCACGCAGTTCCGCAACATATCCACCACCAGCAGCAGAACGGATGTTATTGACTATTACCGCTGGGATTTTGGCGATACCAATGCTACGAATGATACAGCGCTGTTAGCCAACAATCCCACCTATCAATACCCGGCCGCCGGTAAGTATAATGTAGAGCTGCTGGTGCGTACCAAAAATGGTTGTGAACGTACCTATTACGACACTGTTACCATTTACGACAAACCGCCTTTAACTACTACCAGCGATACACCGCTTTGCCATAATGATGCATTGCAGCTGCGTGCATCCAGCCTTCAGCCCGGCACTTATGCCTGGACACCCAGCCACTATTTTATTACCGGCGCCAATACGGCAACGCCTATTGTGAATCCTAAAGTGGATACGGCTTATACCGTAACCTTTACAGATAATACCGGCTGTGTGAACAGTCAGCGTGTAGCCATAGACGTTAAAGACACACTGCTGGTACGCACATCGCCCGACAGCACGGTATGTACCGGCGATACATTGCAGCTTAAAGCAATTACAGACGGCGCTTACCAGTTCACCTGGCTTAACCTGGCCAACAACAGTGTGGTAGGCAATGCACTAACCACTTCCGTTGTACCGCCGCCACCGGCAGCTTCTTATGCTATACAGGTTACGCTGGGCAGCTGCTCATCCCGTGATACCATCAACTTTAAAGTAGTAGATCCGCCCCATGCTTATGCCGGCGAGGATACCACTATCTGCTATGGCGATGCGGTAACGCTGAGGGCCAGCGGCGGCTCATCCTACACCTGGACGCCTGCTGCCGTACTTTCCACTCCTACACGTTCCGTTACCCTTGCCAAACCATTAACCACTACTGATTTTATTGTAACGGTAACGGATATACTGGGTTGCCCCAAACCGGTGAATGATACGGTGCAGATAGGCGTAACGCCGCCTGTACCTGCCTTTGCGGGCAACGATACTATTCTTATTAAGGATCAGCCTTTCCGCCTGCATGCCACCGGCGGCAGCCGCTATTTATGGACGCCCGGCGAAGGCCTGAACAATCCGAATATAGACACGCCCCTTACAAACATTAACCGCGATTTTACCTACACCGTTACTGTATATACCGTTGATGGCTGCTACGCTACCGATGACATTCACCTGCGTTTTATTGTAGGTCCGGACATTTACATACCTAACGCCTTTTCTCCTAACGGCGACGGGCAAAATGATATCTTCCGCCCATTGCCGGTAGGTATTGTGCATATGGATTTCTTCCGCGTATTTGACCGCTGGGGTAAATCCATGTATTCCAATACGGAATATCTGAAGGGTTGGGATGGTACGGTGAACGGACATCCGGCTGCAGTAGGCACCTATGTTTGGGTGGTACAGGGCCAGGATATTCACGGCAATACCCTGCTGCGCAAAGGTACTGTTACGCTTATACGTTAGAAAAAAACGTAAGGGGTAAAATCGCTGCTATCGCTTTCCACTATTGCATTTCCGCCTTTTTCTATTCGTCGATTTCTTTTCCTGGATTGCTATTTTTTTAGTACATTCAGAGAGCGCCTGTGCTATACTTCATGAGCAAATTCCTCCTACTCGTTTTTGGCTGCTGCCTGATCCACGTTGTAGCAGTTGCTTACCATATAATTGGCGGGGAGATCTATTATCAAACCGTAGCCTATAACAGCGTTACAGGCCAATACCGCTACCTTATTACCTTAAAGCTTTACCGCGATGCAGATTTCACCTGCGGCGACCGGCAGGGATGCCTGGACCGTTTTGAGAACCCTGTTTCGGTGAATGTATACACCGCATCCGGGCAGCGGGCCATAGCACCGGTATTGTTATACATACAGGAAACAAAGCAGCTGTTCGATACGCTTAAGAATCCCTGTCTTACCCCGCAAACACAACACCTGGAAGCTGCCTTTTACCGCGATACCATTGAGCTGCCGCCCATTTATGGCGGTTATTATGTGGCTTACCAGCGCTGCTGCCGGGGCGAGAAGCTGGCCAACATTTACAATTCAGAACAGGAAGGCAGCACCTATTACACCACCATTCCCGGCACCGAAAGCCGCCCTAATAACAATAGTGCATATTTTAGTAAAGATGTAGCCATCGTGATCTGCGCCGACTTTGCTTTCCGGTATGATTATGCAGCCACCGACCCTGATGGCGACAGCTTAACCTACAACCTTTGCAGCGCTTTAACCGGTGGGGCGGCCAGGAATGAAAGCAATGCTATTAACCCGCCGCCCTATGATGACATAGTGAATTATATACCGCCCTATTCCGGTGCAGACCCTATGGGTGGCGCTCCCGTTATATCTATTGATAACAAGGGGCTGCTTACCGGCACACCTAACCGTGTGGGAAAGTTTGTAGTGTCTGTATGTGTCACCGAATATGACCGTGTTACAAAAAAGTATATTGGCACCCATCATAAAGATATTTTGCTCACGGTGTTCAGCTGTAAATCCGCCGTGCGGGCCAACCTGCAGGATATACTGAATAACTGCACCGATACGGCCGACCTGCGTGTAGCCATACCCAACTTCAGCAATGCCGGTTTTACCTCCAGCTATTACTGGAACTTTGGAGATGGTACGGATACCGTTACCTACGACAAAAAAGTATTTTTCCACGCTTACCCCGATACCGGCAGCTATCCCATTAAGCTGGTGGTGAACCGCGGGCTGCCCTGTGTGGATAGCAGCACCGGCACCATTAATAACTACCCCGGCTTACGTGCAGGCTTCACCGTAACAGGTATTTGCGCCGGGGAACCTATTATTTTAAGGGACACCTCTTCCTACACTTATGGTAATATCCTGACCCGCAGCTGGGACCTGGGCATGCCCAATGCCATAGCCAGCGGAAAGCAGGTGAACATGCAGTACCCGCAGGGCGGGGTATATACCATTACCCTTTCGCTGGATACGGATAAAGGCTGTACGAAAACCTCCACCTTAAACCTGACCGTGTATGAAGTAAAACCTTATGCCGGCAATGATACCATACTGGCGCGCGGGCAGCTATTACCCCTGCATGCCAGCGGTGGTGAATTTTACCAGTGGACGCCACCCTATGGCCTGAATAACGCCGGCATTGCCGATCCCGTACTGGATTATGATAAGGACATACAGTTCCTGCTTAAAGTATCGAACCAGCAGGGCTGTGTAGGTTACGACACACTGAACGTAAAATATTACCTGGGCCCTGACATTTACATACCCAATGCCTTTACGCCTAATGGCGACGGGCAGAACGACCGTTTCCGGTTTATACCGGTGGGCATTGTACAATATGATTTCTTCCGCATTTACGACCGCTGGGGCCAGCTGGTGTACTCCTCCACTGACTTCCGTACGGGCTGGGATGGCACCGTGCACGGGCAATCCGCTGCCATGGGCACCTATGTATGGATTTTACAGGGCAAGGACCTGGGCGGGCAAACCGTTTCCAAAAGCGGCACTGTGACGTTAATACGATGAATTGATTTCAGATTTTAGATTTACGATTTTAGATTTGTGCCGGAAACCATTACCGTAAGTAGCGGCTTTATTAAATCTAAAATCTGAAATAGCATGTCTATCATACTTATTACCGGTGCTACCGCCGGATTTGGAAAGGCTTGTGCTGAAAAATTCGCCCAACATAAACATGACCTTATTATTACCGGCCGCCGGCAGGAAAGGCTGGATGAGCTAAAAACATCCCTGGAACAGCAGTATGGCGTTAAAGTGCTGCCGCTTACTTTTGATGTGCGGGAAGAGCAAACCGTGGCCAACACCCTGGAAGCCATACCGGAGGCCTGGAAAAAGGTGGAGGTGCTTATTAACAACGCCGGGCTGGCCGCAGGCCTCAGCACGATTGATGAAGGCAGCACAGACGACTGGAACGCCATGCTGGATACCAATGTAAAAGGGCTGCTGTATGTGTCCCGCACGCTAATACCCTGGTTAAAGGCGCAGGGCAAGGGCCATATCATTAACCTGGGATCTATTGCAGGCAACCAGGTATATGCCAAGGGCAATGTATACTGTGCCAGCAAGGCGGCGGTAGATGCAATTTCACAAGGTATGCGTATAGACCTGCTGCCTTTTGGTATAAAGGTGACGAATGTATGCCCCGGCGCTGCGGAAACAGAATTTTCAGTAGTACGTTTTAAGGGCGATGAGGATAAAGCCAAAGATGTATACAAAGGTTTAAAACCCTTAAGCGCTGAAGATGTGGCAGATGTGATCTTTTACTGCACTACCCTGCCCCCGCATGTATGCATAAACCACCTTGAAATAACACCGCTGCAACAGGCAAGCGCGTATTACTACCAAAGAAATTAACATGAACATGTTATTTTACAGGTTATACATTTTGAATATATTTGAAACGATTCATATTTGAAACAATTTAATTTTTCCGTTACAGTGTTCGAAACTAACTAACTATCCTATAATCCTATAATCGAAAATCCCTATGCTAACATTTGTAACTATTCTATTATTACGCCTGTACTATCCCAGGTGGAAACAGGAGTGGCGCTTTTACGCCGACAGATCCAGGCAGAACAAATATGGCCGCTGGGCCATGGGTAAGGCCTGGGGCGGTGAAGCTGATTACTCCCTGAGCTACAGTTGAGGTATGAGAAGTAGAGAAAAGAATTTGTTAACAGTCCCGCGCTTATGGCCGGGACTGTTTTGTTTTAGGCATATTCCTATTAATTTTGCGGCGGAAAATGAACAATGTAAATAATACCTTCTAATATATGTCTTCAAAAGCTGCGCCTGATGTTGTGTTAATTGGAGCCGGGATCATGAGCGCCACACTGGGTGTGTTATTGAAAAAATTGCAACCCGAACTGACCATTGAAATCTTTGAAAGACTGGATGTTATTGCCGGTGAAAGTTCAGATGCATGGAATAATGCAGGCACCGGGCACTCCGCCTTTTGTGAGCTGAACTACACCCCTGAAAAGCCGGATGGCACGGTTGAAGGTTCCAAGGCCGCTAAAATTGCAGAGTCTTTTGAAGTTTCCAAAGCATTCTGGGCTTACCTGGTGCAGGAAGGTTATATTAAATCCCCGGAAAGTTTTATACGCAGCGTACCCCACATCAGCTTTGTGTGGGGCGGCCCCAATGTAACGTACTTACAACAGCGCCAGAAAGCACTGGAAGGCAATCCATTGTTCAAAGGCATGCAATACTCAGAAGATCATGCTACCCTTGCCAAATGGATGCCGTTGGTAATGGAAGGCCGCGATCCTGAACAAAAGGTAGCTGCTACCCGCATGGAAGCCGGTACCGATGTGAATTTTGGCGCACTTACCCGGCAGCTGTGCACCTACCTGTATAACCAGAAGGGTGTAAAGATCTATACCGCGCACGAGGTACGTGATATTGAGCAGGATGAGGATGGACGTTGGTCCATTACCGTAAAGAATGCCACTACCGGTAAAAAACGCACGCTTAAAACCAAATTCGTATTTATAGGCGCCGGCGGCGGCTCACTGCCTTTGCTTGAAAAATCCGGTATACCGGAAGGCAAGGGTTTTGGCGGTTTCCCGGTAAGCGGCCAGTGGCTCATCTGCAACAATCCTGAAGTTATTGAGCAGCATGCCGCCAAGGTATATGGCAAAGCCGCAGTAGGCGCACCACCCATGTCGGTGCCCCACCTGGATACCCGGGTGATCGACGGTAAAAAGGCGTTGCTGTTCGGGCCCTATGCCGGTTTCTCCACCAAGTTCCTGAAACATGGCTCTTTCATGGACCTGCCCTTATCTATTAAATATTACAATATCCGCCCTATGCTGGCAGCGGGCTTTGATAATATTCCCTTAACCAAATACCTGATAGAGCAGGTGCGCCAGTCGCCGGAAGACCGTATGGAAGCTTTACGCGCTTTTGTACCAAAGGCCAAAATGGAGGACTGGGACCTGGAAACTGCCGGGCAACGTGTACAGATCATTAAAAAAGATCCTGAGCACGGCGGCGTACTGGAATTTGGTACCGAAGTGGTGAGCGCTGCAGATGGTACCATTGCGGCCCTGCTGGGTGCGTCGCCCGGCGCATCTACCGCTGTATCTATTATGCTGGACCTGCTGAACCGCTGCTTTAAAACGCAGATGAACACGCCGGAGTGGAAGGCCAAGCTGAAAGAAATGATCCCTTCTTACGGGAAAAAGCTGGCTGATACGCCCGGCCTGTGCGATGAAATGCGCAGCTGGACCGGCCAGGTGCTGAAGCTGAATGTGGAGGAGGAAGTAGGGGTGAAATAAAGAATGTAAAATCATAAATGTAAAATTTCAAACCGACGAAGGAGGTTCATAGAGACTATTGAAAAGACTTTATGAACGAGATAAATGTAAAAGTGGAATGCAGCGATTAGGTCCGGCTTGGACTTCGCTGCATTCCACTTTTACATTTACGATTTAAAATTTTACATTCTTTTATGTGTGCTACATTATTGCGCTAACATAAATCTCAGTGTAAGCCCGCCCCTGGTATTGGTAATGGGATAGGCAGTGGATATTACCGGTATGGTTTGCCTTCGGTCATAGAAGAAACGCAGGTTCAAACGGTTATTCACCACATAATCAATAGATGGAGCTATGCCTATCACCTTCTGCCCACTGGTGGGTATCACCAGGTCTGCATCCAGGCGGTTATTCACCGTCCGGTCATCGCGGTAGCTGAGGTCCAGGCGGAAGTTCATATCATTTTCTAATTTCTTGCCGCCATTTTTCCCTACACGGAATGGTAAGGGGAAACCGCGCATACGGTAACCGCCGCCCAGTATTACTTCGGTTGAGCGCAGCTCTGTTAACTGGTAGTCTATCAGGCTTAAGCTCAGGGAGCGGCTCTTCCTAAATTCCAGGCGGGCATTCAGGCTGTTGGTAAAGGTCATATCAAAACCTATCAACGGCGCAAACTGCTCGGTCATGGTCAGGTTGGGCACCAGGAAGTAAGGAATGTAGTTGCCGGATACCGTATCTATAAAACCGGGATACCCTGCCAGGCGCGGATCCTCATAGAACAGCGCCGTGTTATAGGAGTTCATGCTAAGCGTACCGGTGTAGGCATGCGTAAGCACAAAGTTTGTAAAGATGTTACGGAAGGGTTCCAGCTTGGTTAAGCCGTTATAGGTAACACGCCAGTTAGGTTTGGGTATAAAGTTGCTGAACGGGTTGCTGCGTACATTGCTATTACTTTGCTTCAGCAGGCCTATCTTTTCCGGGTCTTTACCGGTGTAAGCTGCCAGGAAAGCAGGTATCAATACATCCTGCGCATAACGGCTGTAACCATAGTAATAGGTAGGGTCTTTTGTGTTTTGCGAAGGTGCGCCCTGGTTATAAGGGTTTTGCGCAGCCAGGCGTTTGGAAATAGCCAGCCGGTAGTTCTCAAAGTTCCGGAAGGTGGTAGACATACCGCTTTGCGCATCGATCTTACCAAACAGCGTTTGTATTGCTATATAAGTGATCTCGAACCCACCTGCATCATAAGGGCTCAGGTGTTCAAAACCCAGCACATTACCCAATGTATCCGTAGCATTTTTGAACAGCTCCGTATGTGTTTTGGTGAATGATTTAGTGATGTTCAGGTCAATACGCAGATCAGGTATGGGTTCCAGCTGCGCCTGCGCATCCAGCCGCTGGGTGAACTGTTGCTGGAACTGCACGTTGAACAGTGTATCCGGCGTAATTAATCCCTTCTTGGCAAAATTATCCAGCCAGGCCTTATTAGGCTGGGCGCCAAATACAAAGCCTAAGCCCGGCGCCATAGAGGCCCAATTCATACCCAGGATCTTGGTACTGTCTATATAACCCGGTAAGCGGGTACCGGAGTTTTCAGAATAGTTAATGGCAATGCGTTTTACAGACAGCAGGGGCTTCAGCGCTGCTTTTACCAGGGCCGGCATCTCATCATCCTCCTGCTTTTGCTGCTGCTGTTGTTGTTGTTTATTCTGGTTGCCCTGCATATTCTGGTTCTGCATGTTGTTCCGGTTATTATTACCGGAAGATCCGTTGCCCGTAACCTTACGCAGGAACTTGGATTTATTATACAGCTCAGAGAACTTAAATTCTGCGGTCACCGTTCTGTTCTGCGTATTCTCAATGGCATTACCCAGCTCCAGTGCCAGGCGGCTGGCGCCGGTCCAGCGGTATTCCGTACTATAGCCCAATGCAATGTTAGTCCAGCTTAACAGCGGAATTTTGCTGGTAGGCAGTGTATACGTAACGTTGGCGGAATGGAAGTAGTTGGTGGTACGGCCAAACTTAAACAGGTTATGGCGTACGCTATCCCGCTTAGCCTTGGTATCAATACGGCCGTCCGGTTCATCAATACGGGTATTGGTTACCGCGTTAAAATCAATGGTAAGGCTGCGGGTCAGGTCCCACTTTAAACCATAGTAACGGTCAAAGGTGAAGTACTTGTTATAGGTTTCCGGCAGCTTATACAAACCATCGCTGCCCACGTTGCGGATGCGCGTGGCGCCGAACTGCCGGGTAATATCCGCCCGGAAGCTGATGATGGAAGGCACATAGTTTATGTTAAAGTCGCGGATCAGATCCAGCCAATGCGTTTTGGATTTGCCCAGCAGCTTTTTCAGCGGTGTAATAAACTTGCTTTGGCCGGCATAGTTATAACCCAGGCCCCCGCGGTGTTTGGTAAGAATGTCGTTTTCAATAAGCGGGTTATGGCTATTGGTTTGGGAGAAGGAGTAGCTAATGTCAAAGTTCTCTATATCCCATATTTTCAGCTTGGGCTTACCCTGGTTCAGCTTACGTACGTTGGTAAAGTTCAGGCTCTTAATTGAGGTATAGTCCTGCGCATCCCGTTTAATGGAATCCCGCTCGGCAGAGTTACGCGCCAAACGCAGCTTATCTTTCAGCTTAATATCCATGTCATACGGATCATATTCCGGGTTGCTGGCGGCCTGCGAGTAACCGGCATATACCGGTATGGAAATGCCTGCTTTTTTAGGCAGCAGCTTACCCAGGTCCAGGTTGGCTGCTACATCATATTGCAGGTAGTTATCGCGGAAGCGTTCGTTCACCCGCTGATCTATAGCACCAAAACCAGCCGTGTGCATGTTACCGGATACGCTTACCGTACCCAGGTCGGCCAGCTGCACATCCATACGGGCCATAGCTGCATAACCGCCTTTTTCATCAAAGTCCGTCAGGCGCATTTCATTGAACCATACCTCAGTACATTTGGATAGCCCATCGTTCTTAGGATTATACACGCCTATCATTACACTTCTTACATCGCCCAGGCTGGGGTTACCTACTACGCTCAGGAAGTTGGTACCGTCCGCTTCCGTGTACGGGAGGATGGGAGAGCATGTATCGCACATGTTCCGCCGCTGTTTCAGATTGGGCAGCTTTGCCAGCTCCAGGTCCAGGTTATTTGCTTCCGGCCATATGACATTGGCGTCTGTTGAGGTGCTCCAGGGAGTTACTTTCAGCGGTATCTGGTATTCATAATAGTTATTGGTAAAGTCACTGCCCAAACGTATAATAGCACGCAGCTCGCCATCCTTCAGGGAAGTGGGGTTATTCACCGCCTCTGAGTGTATGTACATCTGCAGCCTTTTATATTGGCGCATATCCAGGCCCAGGTTCTTATAAATGCCGCGGTTATCGCCATCCTTCAGGTCACATACCTGCATGGAAAGGGCCTGCTCATTCAGCTGCAAGGTGGTGTTGTTGGTGCTGATGGTGTTTTGCCTGGTTACGCCCGGCGGTATTACATACGGAATGGGGCTACGTTTTGAGTTCTCCTCAATATTCACCGCCGTGGTATTGAACTTGGTGCTTTCATCAATGGGTATCGGATCACCGGGTTGTAATTTATACATATAACGGCGCCACTGGTTGCGTACCAGGTCCAGCTTGCCAAAACGCACTACTATAGAATCCTGGAAGCCGGTCAGGAACATACGCATAAAACGTATGGACTTAAAATCCGGAATATTGCCAATGCGGCGGTTATACTGGTTCACCGGCACTTTAAACTGGTACCAGGTTTCCGTGGTTTTGTTGCCATCCGGCAGGGTTACATCAGCGGCAATTTTGTCCACCACATAATTATCGCCTATCTGCATATTAGGCTTCAGGTTCACGAGATACTGGAAGTATTCTTCCGTTTCGTTCATGGTATTATCCCGGTTCAGGTCCTCAGATTCCGGTATGTTGGTGGCTGCGGATGAATATTGGGAGTTATTATTGGATACCGGCGAGTTGCCTTCCGGGTTGCTGAATCTCTTATAACGCTGTAAAATACCCAGGCGTTCCTTATCATAATCATCGCCGCGGTAGTGATGGTAGTCATCGTTCGCAGGATCATTGGATGCCTGCTTGTAAATCTCAGAACTCTGCCCAAAGCTGGCAGCCAGCTTGTTCAGGTAATCACGGTAAAAGTTACGTTCATCCGCCACACCGCCGTTGGAGCGTAAGCCATCATAACCCACATCCTGGTAAGAGCGGATGTTGGGATCATTATCAAATGCCTGTGTAAGCTGCTGCTGGTATTTAGGTACGCGGCCCCAGTGGGATGAATCCATCTGGTTGGCATTCTGGTTAGGATCAGGCAAGCCGTTCTCAAACATTTTACGGGAATCCTTCAGCACATCTTCAGATACGTTACCCAGGTTAAAATACAGCTGACCACCTGTGCTGTTAGGTGTTTTAATGAACGGATCCTGGATCCAGAACTCTATGAACTCTACGTTGGCCGTTTCAAAATCACTGTTGTCAATAGCGCGCATCATACCGGCCCATTTGCGCTGCGGTGTTTTCAGATGGCCGCTGGCATCAATATCTGATGGCAGGTAGGAAAAGTTATAGGGCCCCCGTTCCGTTGGGTAGTAGGCCAGGTCAAGGGTGCTTAGCTGGCTCTGTCCAAAATCGGTAGAAAGGTTAGGGAATACTTCTTTCTGGTAAACCAAACGTACCCGCGGATCCGACTGATCCTGCGTGGTAATGTTGGCCGGCAGGCCCGGTGACTTGGGGATCTGCAAAGTAGGTTCTATAATATACCAGGCCAATCTTGCACGGTTCTTACCATAGGCCAGTGAATCGTTCAGGTCTGCTTCCGGGAACAGTACGTTGCCATTGGCATCTGTAGCCCCGCTGGGGGTAGAGGCCAGTACCCAGCTGGTGGCAGGGAACTTCAGGTCGTACCCGCTCTGTGAGCCTTCAAAATCATCAATAAATACCTGGCCGCTGCTGCTGCCCGCTGCATTCACCAGTTTACTGTGGCCGGGGAACAGGCGCGCTACCTCGCCGGTGAACAGGATGTTGGAGGGTGTGGTGGTGCTATAGTTCGGCAGCTTATCCAGGAAGCGGGTAAGCCCTTTCCATTCGGAATTATAGTTTACATCCAGTCCCAGCACGGTATTATTAATAGGGTCTTCCCCGTAGTTCACTTTCTGGTAATAGGGCCGCTCGCTCATGCGCACCATGGTACCGCCCAGGCTCAGCTTATCGTTCACCACATAATCCAGCCGGGTACCCAGGTAGTTACGTACCTGCTGGCCAAACAGGGCATTGTTCTCAAACTGCACATTAATGGGCACGCCGGATGCCAGCACCCCGCCGTTAATAATTTTAATACGGCCCAGGTTATAGTCTATAATATAATCCACATTCTCCCGCAGCATTTGCCCGCCGGCATTTACCGTTACGGAGCCGGGCGGAATGTTGTAACCGCCCAGGGATATTTCAGACGAGTTGGCGGATTTATAAGAGCCTTTCAGCACAAAGCGGTTCAGCTGCGGGAACTGCTGCGCCACTACTTTTATGGAGTCATATAATACCTTGTAGAGGTATTGCTTTTCCAGGGTCACATCGCCCCCAAAGGCTTTTTGCAGCCCCTGCGCAAACGGTTCCAGCTGCGGGAACATTACATGCCCGGTTTGCGAGTTGATCGTGTACCCTTCCACGTAGTCAAAAACCCCATCGGGCTGGGGATCATTCTGGTTATTTAAGCGGTCCAGGTTCAGGATAGTGATAATGGGTGCCCCGGCATAAGCTCCCTGGGCATCCGGTATATAGCGTTTATCACTGGGTGCACGGTCCTGCGTACCGGGATCTTTATAATATACGTCCAGCTTAAAATCCTGCCGGTTGATCTGGATGGCGCCCGTGGAGTACACGTTCTTCATCATCAGGTCCCAGATGGGCAGGGTAGGCCGGGCGGAAGTAGCTTTCAATAATTTCAGGAACAGGATCTGCTGGTTGGCGCTGTTGTTCTGGTCCGGCGGTACATCCTGTGAGAACTCCCCTACCTGGTACACGCGGCCGTTATAGGTATACTGGTAAGCTACGGCCAGCACCTCATCCGGCTGCAGCTGCTGGTTTAACGATATGTAACCCAGCTGCCGGTTCACCGTATAGTCGGTGGAGTCCAGCTTGCGGGCAAAGGTTTTTTCAAACTCCTGCACCGGCTTTAAGCCCAGGCTTAACAGGCGGCTTACCACAGTACCGGTAAAGCGGCTGGCCGGGTCGTTGGCCAGCTGGCTAAAAAGGTTGTTTACGCCGTTGCCCGGCAGCTTGGAGCTGGTAAGCACCGTAAGCCCGGTGTTATAGGGCTTGTATTCACCTAAGTCCATTAAACCTACTACATCCCTGGTATTGGTTGTAGCCCCGGTTTTATTGGTTACCCATACTTCTATACGGTTAATGTAAGAAAGAGAGCGGATCACGGGCAGGTTAGACATGGCATAGTTGAACGTATCCCGGAAGAACTGCGCCAACAGGAAGTGGCGGTTATCCTCATACTCATCTGCCCGTATGTTAAAGTCCTGCACCTGGGTGCCGCCTTTCAGCATCAGGTTCTGCTTCTGCGATTTCTGGTTAGAGAGTACGCTGGTTACCATCAGGCGGCCGAACTGCAGCTGGGTTTTAAGACCAAACAGCGACTGTACCCCTGAAATAAGCTGGCTGCGCAAGGGAAAGCTTACGTTACCGGCTTCTATCTTTTTTATGATCTCATCATCGTAACCGGTGTATTCCAGCTTTATCTGGTTCTCAAAGTCAAAGGTGCTCTGGGTATTATAGTTGGTGATGAGCTTTAGCTTATCCCCTATTTTACCGGTTACGTTCATGTTAATGTTCATGTCAAAATCAAAACCCCCGTTTTTACGCGCCTGTTCAACCAGCACGGGGTTCTTGATGTTCTGGCCCTGATAACCGAACGTGAGGTCCAGGCTTCCCTGGGGGCGTATATCCACCTTGCTGCCGCCAAATACACGGTCAAACAGGCTGTTGCCGCTATTCAGCTGCGGGCCGGAGCCCAGCTGGTTCAGGCTGCCCAGGGTAGCTGCCCGCTTTTGCCAGTAGCTTTGTTCGCTCTGGGAAGATTGCAGCTTGTAAAACTCGTCAAAGCTCATGTAGGTGGGGTTACGGTAGTACTGGTCGCCTATTTTTTCCGTAACGGTATATTGTTTGGTAACGGGATCGTATTCTACGTCTCTTTTAATGCTGGCGGGGTCTTTCAGGTCAATGGCATTCCGGACAGGATCGGTAATGGCATTTCCGTACCTGTCTTTTATAGGATATTTCAGGGTGTCACTTTTATGGGTAGTATCCTTTGCGGTTGTATCTGTTTTCCAGTTTGGTTGCTTAAAATAATTTCCCGAACGTTCCCTTGCGGCAGTGTCAAGAATAAAAAAAGATACGACGCCTATCACTGCAAAAGCACTTAAATATGTCTTTTTTGCCAAGCGAAATAGGTTTTTATAGAGGTCAGGGTAATAAAATTATAGACTTTTCAGGGATTTTTTTATGAGCCCTTCCAAGTCGTGCAATAGTGGTTCTGTTTTCAGTACCCTTTGAATAGCCTGTTCTGCCACGTTACGGGCTATCCCCAGGGTTACCAATGCATTTAACGCATCTTCGTGCAATGTATTGTTTGTGCTGACAGATAATTGTGGTCCTGTTTCTTTCTGCCTTTTTATCTTGTCTTTTAGCTCCAGAATGATCCGTTTTGCCGTTTTGGCGCCTATGCCTTTAATGCTTTCCAGCATTTTCTCGTTTTCCATGGCAATGGCGCGCTGAATGTCTTCCGGCTGCAGGGAGGAGAGCATCATACGGGCCGTGGACGCCCCTATGCCTGATACGCCCAGCAGCAGCAGGAACATGCTGCGTTCCGCATCGTCGAAGAAGCCATATAGGGTATGGGCATCCTCTTTTATATGCAAAAAGGTGAGCAGCTTGCAGTTTTCCATCCCCTGGATCCGGGAGTAGGTATTTAAACTGATCTGTACCTCGTATCCCACCCCCTGCACTTCTACATACACCATTGCAGGAGACTTGTGGGTTAATTTTCCGGTAAGGTAAGCGATCATACAGGATTTATAAAGGCGCAAACTTACGGAAAAACTCGTAAGTGATTGTGCTTTACTTGAACTTCCGGTTCGTTATGACAACATAAGACTTTTGAATTTCTTTTAATATCGTATTTTTGACCCCTAGTAAAACAATTATTCCGACATATGAGTAAAATTACGGCCGCTATTACAGCGGTGGGTGGTTATGTTCCTGACTATGTACTTACCAATAAAGAACTGGAAAAGCTGGTAGATACCACAGATGAATGGATCACCACCCGCACGGGGATAAAGGAAAGAAGGATATTGAAAGGGGAAGGCAAGGGTACTTCTGATCTATGTGTACCGGTAGCGCTGGAAATATGCCGCAAAAGGGGGATCAGTCCTGAGGAAATAGACCTGCTGATAGTGGCTACTGTAACACCCGACATGGTTTTTCCGGCTACAGCCAACGTGGTAACGGATAAGATAGGGGCTAAAAATGCCTGGGGATTTGATATTAATGCAGCCTGCTCTGGCTTTTTATATGCACTGGATACCGGCGCCCGCTTTATTGAAAGCGGCCGTTATAAGAAGGTGATGGTGATTGGGGCTGATAAGATGAGCGCCATCATGGACTACTCTGACCGTACTACCTGCATTATTTTCGGAGATGGCGGCGCCGGCGTATTGCTGGAGCCCAATACAGAAGGTTACGGCCTGGTGGACAGCATTCTGAAAAGCGATGGGCACGGCCGTGAGTACCTGCACATGAAAGCAGGCGGTTCCGTTAAACCTGCCAGCATTGAAACCGTTACCAACCGGGAACATTACGTGTACCAGGAAGGTAAAATGGTGTTCAAATATGCAGTGGCCAACATGGCGGAAGCTGCGCATGATGTTATGACACGCAACCAGCTTACATCCGATACCGTTTCCTGGCTGGTACCTCACCAGGCCAATAAGCGTATTATAGACGCTACAGCCCAGCGTATGGGACTGCCGGAAGCAAAGGTGATGATGAACATTGAGCGCTACGGCAACACTACCGGTGGTACTATTCCCCTGTGTTTATGGGATTACGAAAAACAGCTGAAAAAAGGCGATAACCTGGTGCTGGCAGCCTTTGGCGGCGGCTTTACCTGGGGCGCAAGCTATATTAAATGGGCGTACGACCCGAAATAATGTGCAGATCATAAATGTGCAGATGTGCAAATGAATTTGTGCGGATAACGGCATTTTTCATTTGCACATTTGCATATCTGCACATCTGCTCCTTTAATGAAACGACGGTAGCTCATACACAAACGCAAACCCCTGCTTTTCCGGTGCGGCGCTGATATGGCCGCCCATTTTATCCATAAAATCTTTACAGATCACCAGGGCCAGCTCGGCATCGTGCCGGCGGAATCCCTTGTAATAGCTGGTACCCCTGTATTCAAACAAGTGCGGCAGCATAGCCGCAGTAATGTTGATCTGCAATACCTTTACCCATACTTTTACAGCACCGGCTTCCTCGGTGGTTAACACCTGTACCTGCCCGCCCGGCGTGGAAAAGCCAAT
>JGI25153J46596_10000227_pt1 | contig 47863 bp, 87 predicted proteins | sample AraplaMF_Col_mMF_FD_46596 | JGI IMG/M metagenome (IMG submission 46596)
GCTCATTTTCGCAGCGATCACCCGGCCGAGCACGTCGGTCGGGCCGCCCGCTGCGAACGGGATCACCATGGTGATCGGGCGGGTCGGATAGTTCTGCGCCAACGCGCTGCCGGTCAGCGCGACAAGGCCGGCCACGACCGGGCCGATCATTTTCAGTGCCATGAGCGTCTCCCATTTGACGTTTCTGGTAGGCTGGCCGGACACATGGGCTAGTTCTATCCCATTGTCAATAACCCATTGAACAATAACGGAAAACTAAAATGGGTAGGCAGGAAAAGATACTCAAAACGGGGCAGTCCCAGCCAAATCTAGGCAGGGCTGACTTCTGGAAATTCTGCCTACGGGTAGCCGGCAGGAAGCGGCAGGTTTCATCCGATCCTGTCGGCACCATCTCAGCTTACGACATCGACAAATTGTTCGTTGACCAAAACTACCGATGCGCGGTCAGCGGGATCGCGTTTGATGTACCGGCCCTGGGCACGGGCCGCCCAGGGCCGTTCGAACCAAGTCTTGATCGGATTATCGCGGGGGGCCGGTACGAGATCGGGAACGTCCGCCTCGTCTGCAACATCGTGAATTTCGCAATGAACGCTTGGGGTGTCGAAGCCCTGCATAAGCTCGTCGACGAGATGAGCGGGAGGAAATAATGGTCAATTCGGCGCAGTCCAACGCAATACCGACCACCGCACGCGAGTTCGAGCGCTGGCTAATTCAGCAGTCCCCGCTCCTGCCGCCTGAGATTCACGGCTTGGGCGTCCGAGCGCAGCTCGCCCTCAAGTCCATGGACCAGAAAGCATTCGCACAGAGCGAAGCGCTTCAGCGCGAGTCCGCGAAAGACCTTCAGGCGTTCGCGACGGCTTATGCGGAGTGGAAGCGATGAGCGACGACCACATGAAGGCGCCGTGCAAGCACTGTCCGTTCCGTTCGGACGTGCGGCCCTTTCTGCACCCCGGGCGCGCCGAGGAAATCGCCTACTCGGCCGGCAATCCCTATTCCGAGTTCCACTGCCACAAGACCACTGAGCCCGACGACCGCTGCGATGGGGAAATGGTGGCAACGGCTAGTTCAAAAATCTGCGCCGGCTTTCTCGCGATGCAGATCAACGAGGCCGGCATCGATTGCCCAGAAGGTTTTGAGATTCCCGAGAACGTCTACGCCGACAGCTACGAGATGACCGAGGCGTATCAGATCGAGTGGGACAAGAACCATAAACGGAAGCGTGGCTGAGCCGCACAGTCAGGACGTCAAGGAAAGTTACATCGGAGACTAAACAATGAACCTTTCACGTGCAGCAATCTTTGCTGAAAGCCTCGGGCAGCGCAGCTTGGGTGAAACGCCTGAAGGCTGGCATCGAGTCACAGAGGCGACGCATCCGCACTTATTCGAGGCAATGGACGCCATCACGCACGATGGCGGCGGCGGTTGCCATCAACACTACAACGTGCCGGCCGGCTGGTCAGAGGCGTTGACCCGAATGGAGGTGCTGATTGGGCGCCTCACCCCTGAGCAGCGCGAAACGCTGGCCATAGGCGAATGCTCTGAGCAAGAGGAGCTAGTTCAGGAATGCGACGGACTCGGTGTCGCGCACCGCTTTCTGAATGCCTTCTTCGAGGACTTCATCGAACGCGAAAGTGTGGATGCCGCGTAGGCCACGCTGACGAACCATGAACGCTGAGGAACCCAAATGAGTGACCTGACCCTTGATGAAAAGACGGGCTTTGCGGCCGAACGAGCCCGCGAGGAAGCTGCGGAGAAGCATTTCTTTGATCTGAACCAGCCGCACTTTCCCGGCTATTTCTCGTTCAGCCATCGCAACCCAGGGCACTGGGACGTCGGCGCGCCGCAAGTGAAGGGAAAGGCGTCGGCATGGCGAGCAGCGCATCCTAAAGGTGAAACGACCGCCAAAGATGGCGCGATCGAGCGCGCATTCCGCATCCGCGGTGAGCCCGGCAACGTCGTGGTCTTCGACGAACGATGGGACCCGCACCGCCCCCACCCGCGCGACTGCATGAAATTTCGAACTGTAGCGCTCGCGATGATGTGGATCATCGAAGAATTGGCGCAGGAGCCGAACTGACGCGACCAGCGCTCACGGCACGACAGCGGACCAGACAATAGGAGAGAGAGAATGGACCTGACCCCCGCACCGAAATGGACCGTCGTTGACGACGCCAATTACTGCGGCATCAACATCGGAATCGGCAAGCCGAACATATTCGAGACACATGCGGCGACCGATGAGCACAAGGCTCTCGCCTACCTCATCGCAAAAGCGGTCAATGCATACAATGCGAGTCAGCGATGAAGCTCTCCGAGCTAATAGCTGCCTACGGCGACGACAAGGTTTCATTCCAGAAGCTGGATGACTGCGCATCCAAGATGGACATGAACAAGCGCGGGACGACGGTGACCTTTGTCACACCCGAACGCCTCACCTTGGACGGCTTCGAGAAGCTTGGTTTGGTCGTCTGGTTTGACCGGAACAAGGTTGCTGAGATCATCGAGCGCTCGAAGTCAACGTAGGTGGCGCTCACTGCGCATCACCGAGCCCGACAAAACAGGAGGATACCTTGGGAAAGCCGATTTTGTGTCTCGACTTTGACGGCGTGATCCACAGCTACAGCAGCGGATGGAAGGGCGCCGACGTCATTCCTGATCCGCCGGTCGATGGCGCTATCGCCTTCATGCTCGGCGCGCTGCACCACTTCGACGTTCAGATTTTCAGTTCACGCTCGGGCCAGAAGGGCGGCATCCCGGCCATGCAGACGTGGCTTAAGGAGCACGCGGGCGCGACGTGGTACGAGTCGCCAGCAGGCCCGGGCTTGGAGGACATCAAGTTTCCGACCGAGAAGCCCGCGGCCTTTGTCGGCATCGATGACCGCGTGCTGACCTTCGACGGAAATTGGCCAAACCCTCAGGCCCTTCTCGACTTCAAGCCCTGGAATAAGGGCGGCGGGTTCGATTGGGCCGCCCTGCAACGGCTGCGGAAGATGTCGCCATGAAGGTCGAATGGGTGGATGGCGAGCGCGAGCCGCAATGCGCGCCCGATCCGGCTTATCCGAACGGCAAAGACCTGGACTGCTCTGCCGGCGCGGCCAAGACGTGCGTGGCAGAACTGCCGTGCCCCGCGCGCCGCTGCGGCTACTACGTCGTGACCTGCGAGAAGTGTGGCTATCGCGTTGCGGCGACAACGGCCGGTCGGCCCGATGATCCGCGCTCGATCAAGATGCCCTGCAAGCTGAATTGAACGGCGCTGATGACGCGTTTGCGTAGTCCACAACAGGAGAATTCGATGCAGATTTCAGCTTATTTCTACGGCGGCCCTGGCGATCCGATGGACAAGGCCTGCCAATCGATCTTCGAGGAACGCGGAGCGACCTCGATAGGCGCCGGTACGGTCATGGCTGGCCCCGCAGGCGGCGAGCGCGATCAGTGCTGGGACGTTCCGGATGATCGCGTTGAGGACTGCAAGGCGGCCTTGAAGAAAGCTGGCTTCCGCCTTGAACCAACGCCCGGAAGCTTCGCCGGAGGTTATGGGATTCCGGACGGCACGCCGCCAACTGCGTGACGTTCATGGGCCGTTTGGGGGCTAGACGATGACGATCCGTTTCACCAGGAGCTTTGCGATGCCGAACGCTGAAACGTTCAGCATGAAGCCTGTGGGCGAGTTCGTCCGCGCCTATCTGGCGTGCTCCAAGGTCAGCGTCGACCCGTTCGCCCGGGATCGCGACTGGGCCACCCACACGAACGACATCAACCCGAAGACCAAAGCCCAGTCGCACCAGGACGCAGAAGCCTTCCTGGCCGGTCTCGCCCTGCGGGAGATACGTGCTGACCTCGCCCTATTTGATCCGCCCTACTCGCCCCGTCAGGTAAGCGAGCACTACGCCGCAGCCGGCGTTCCTGTGACGACCGAGGACACCCAGAATGGGCGCCTCTACAAGCGCGTCCGCGATGCGCTGGATCTGATCATGCTCCCTGGTGCTGTCGTCCTGTCCTTCGGCTGGCAGTCGGCCGGCATGGGCGTCGGCCGCGGGTATGAGCTGATCGAGACGATGCTTGTGGCGCACGGTGGAGGCCACAACGACACGATTTGCGTTGCAGAACGGAAACACGGAGCGCGGAAATGAGAGAGCTAAGTACCCTCTGCGAAGGGTCCGCCTTTTGCGAGGACGCCCGCGCCTGCATTCAGGAGCGGGATGCAGAGATCGAGCGACTGCAAGCGGCGCTTCGAAGCGCATCCCACGAGCTATACCGAGCCGGAATGACCTTCGCGGCAAAGGCGGCCGAGATAGCCGCTAGCGCGCGGTGAGGAGAGGTGAGCGACGATGAGCAAGCAACCAGAGTTCAAGGCTGAAGATGTTTGGACAGTCGCCCGAGCGCTGCTCGACGACGCGATAAGTCTCGATGTGGAGCAGCGGGGCGGCCGCAATTCATACAACCAGTGTCGCCATTGCCGCGGGCATCAAGACTGGCAGGCAAACCCGAACGAAATCACCCACGACGCCAACTGCCCGGTGTTGGTGGCGCGCGATCTTCTGGCTGGGGCGTGCGTAACGAAAGCAGCGTGATCGGCGCTGATGCGCCCAGTGGGTTGAACGCAATTTTTGCAGGAGAAGGATCATGACACCGGCCGCGCTGCGAACCCTACAGGAGTTGGGCGAGGATGAGGACCGCGACTTGATCGTGGAGGGCCGCGAAGCCTATTGCGGCACGCGGCGCACGACCGTTCGCGTTGTCAACGAACTGCTCGGAATCTTCGCGCTCAATGCCGTGAACGGTCAGAACGAGAGCCCGAGGTACTACACCATCAGCGCCACCGGACATTCTCTGCTGCGGCGACCGGAGCTTGAGACCGAACTGCTGCGCTGGATGCTCAAACGCCCGCGTCGCCCCTTTACGATCATCGGCGACCGCGTGAAGGATGCTTCCGTTTTAGAACGCCGGGCTCGCTGACCGCCGCAGACGGATGATCGCATGATCAAAAAGCAGAGTGATACTGACTACGACGATCTTCCGGAATTTGCGGAAGTAGTGAACCGGGTGTTCGGTACGACCGTCGAGAGGCCCTGCAACGACCCGAATGTCATCGAGTGCCGTATGTGGGCGTGCCAGTCCGCCGACCGATGTCAGCAACCCAAACCGACGGTGCAATGATGGCAAAACCGAAACTATCATTGAGGGCGCTCAACGCGCTGACGACGCTCGCGGGCACGACAATCGAGAAGCCGATTGGCAGTCGGCGCATTCGCTGGGATACGGGAGCGTATCTTGAGCGCCTCGGGCTCGCAAAATACCGGACTTACGATGGCACGCGCGGCGGCTGGTACATTACCGACGATGGTCGCGCCAAGCTCGGTCTTGGCTAGTCACGGAGCCACGCGAATGAACTGGAACGATGCGCTCGACCGTCTCCTGGACGACAGGCCTCCGCATGTCGTGGTTGGACTTCGAGTCCGAGCCGCAGAAGCGCTGGCCGCGAGTCTTGCCTTATCCGCCAGCGTTGCCGAGATCACGCGTGAGAGGAACCACCCGAAATGGCGGGGCAAGGAAACGCCGCGCTCGCCACGTCCGGGCTTTAAGAAGCGATAGGCACAGACAGCAGTAGAACGCCGGAGAAATCATGAAAGACGTCGAACGTCTGGTTGCGGAGATCGATGCGAAGGTTGCCGCTTGCGACCCCACAGTCGTCACCGAGCATACGGCTAGTCGCCTCGCGTGCTTTGTGCGTGACAATTGGCCCACGCTTCGCGCCGCCATCGTTCATGATCAGCAGTCTGGGCCATCCGCGGAGGAAGGCAAATGACATACGACCAGTGGAAATGCACCGACCCGCGCGAATACGAGCCAGAGGCAGAAGAATGCTTCCATGAGGACTACGAGGAAACCAGCGAAGGCATGTGGCATTGCGCCCGTTGCGATTACCGCTGGTGGCCGAGCGATGCGGAAGTGGCGCACCATAGGTTTCTCACTGTCGAGTACGACAAGCACTGCCAACGCATGGAGCGGCGCGCGAAGATCGAATACTACGTAGGCAAGTTTGCGTTCTGGCGACGCTGGCGGAAGCCCACATCAATTGATGACGAACTTCCGTTCTGAGCGGCGCACACATCACACATGGGGACGCCAGCAATGAATATGGTCAGAAAAGTCGCCAAGGCGATTGACGAGGTCCAGTTGTTCTCCCGCATTGACGATTGGAGCAGCGACAGAAAGCATGGCTATCCCGTCGAGATATGCCGCTATGGAAAGCGGGGAGAGCCAGAGATCGTGGTGGTGAAAAGGTTCCGAACAGGCACATGTGAACGTGAGGCGCTGCGCAAGGTGGTGAGTCTCATGCGTGCCCGCGCCGCTATCGAGGCTATGGAGCGGTCACGATGACAGAGCGATACGCAGCGCGAGTTGAGAAGGTCGCCAAAGCGATCTGCGCAGAGACATGCGCTTTCGTTGGTGAGCCGCCCTGCTGGCGGTTCAAGGAGGACGATGCGGGCAAGCCGCTGCCGTGGCCGCCAGAACGATGCAGTGAGCCTGGCTGTATCGCGCTGGCAATGGCGGCGTGCGCCGCTGACGGTGAGACAGCGCTGCCCAGCAAGGAGACGTGATCATGACTTTCGAGGATTGGAAGAATTCGCGTGAATGGTGGAAGTCAGATGGTTGGTGGCCATTCAAGGCGTTGTGGGATGCATTGATCGGCGCAGGACACAAGCCGGAAGCCATTGCTGACATGCTCAATGCTGCTGGGCAATCAGGGTCAGCAATCAAGGAGGACGTGAAGTGAACAAGGCGGATACATTTGATCTAGACACGAAGGAAAGACCTTCTGCATACGTGCAATGGCGGCACACCGATTTATGTATGGATTTCTTCTGTGAGTGCGGCGCTCACTGCCATTTCGACGGCAGCGGTGCTTTCTGCGTGAAGTGCCCGCGCTGCGAAACCGTCTGGGAGATGCCCTCAATGCTTTTCCCCAGAAAGGCGGATGAGCGCGCGCTTGAGACGCACCGCAAGAATCCCAAGGTCATGGAAGACACAGGCGATATCGTCGATTCTCAATGAGGACCGCGCATGGCCAACGACAATCATGCACCTTTCGAAAATCTTGATCTGGATTCGCTGTATAACGCCCGTAAATGGATGTCAGAGGCCGTTGAAGCCAAAGGAGCGACAATTGTCGGGACGGGCGTCGGTGTGAAGGGTGCGCTCGGTATGGCTGCTTTGGATATCGAGATAGACGGCTACAGGTTCAATCTCGAAATTACGCCCCGGCAACGCTGATAGATGAACATCGAGCAGGAGAGCTAAATGCGTGATCTTGAAGTGCGAGAACCGGGACTTGGCGTCGAGGTCCATGGACCTTTTATGCCGGAGCATCGCGTCACGAACGGCGGGTTCCATGTCCCTTATCTCACCATCCATCCGCAATCGGACGGGACCTTCGCGCCCGTGATCGACAACCGCTTCGGAACCTACCGGAGCGTGACCCAAGAGGAGCTTGATCTGTGGATACCACTGCTCGCCAACGCGATGGCGGTCGCTGCTGGCTATTCGTGCCATGGCGAGAACTGTACGCCGCTCAACCCGCACAAGGTGCGCATGTCTCGGCTCGGCGCATTGCCGCCTGACCTCACCGTGGTGCCTGGCGGCAAATCCGGTGACCCTGTCTAGATGAGAGCGAGACGGAACTAGGTCATGAAATACCCAGCGCGACTTACTGACGCCAACGGCTGGAAGATACCCAACGACGGCACGCTTTCGAAGCGCGTCTATGACCTTGCCGTCGCGGGAAAGGCGAAAGAGGATATTGCCGCCGAACTCGGCAAGCCCGTCACCACGGTCAATGCGATCATGGCTTACTTCATGCCGCCCAAGCCCCGGCATGAGCGCAGCGCCGCTAGGCCGCTGCCGCCAATAGGCGAAGCACCAAAGGCTGATTTGCGCCCAGACCTATCTGACGAGGCGTTGGACCGGATGATCGACTCCTACACAGTGGCTCTCAAGGCGCTCGCCGAAGCACCTGACGAAGTGTACCGCGCTGTCGGTGAAAAGCGCGAGGAGCTGCTGGTGCTGCGTCTCGACCGGGACATGGAAAAACATATTCAAAAATACGACGCCGATGGTTCGCGCGGCATTCGCACAGCCTACGAACAAAGCAAATCGAAGATTGTGAAGGACGGAATTCCGAATTTCTTCCGTCGCCACTGACCGTGACAAGAGAACAGCGCCACAGGAGACAAAATCGTGATTGATCTAGTTGAGCGGCTGCGCTTCGACGCCACAAGATGTGAGGTGCAGTTTTCGAAGGGTGTCGCCAGCAACATCGAGGAAGCCGCAGCCGAGATTGAGCGCCTGCGGGCGGCGTTGGAATTGATCGCTGGGTCCGCAACGGACAAACTACAGGCCATGCAAGCGCGCAATGCGCTTGACAACATTGGCCCGAAATCTTGAGGATATCGAATGTCAGTTCCCTACGCTGGCGCAACCAGCGGCATGAAGGCCCGAGACGAGATCACGAAGACGCTTCAGCGCTTCGGCTGCGAGTCCGTGGGCTTCATGGACGACTTCGCGGAATGCTCGATCATGCTGGCGTTCAAGCATCGAGGCCGTGCCGTGCAGCTTCGCGCCTCGGCCAAGGGGTGGGCAGCGATGTACCTGAAGGAAAACCCGTGGACCAGCAGCCGCAAGTCTTCCAAGGCGCAATGGGAGCGTGCTGCGCTTGAGCAGGGCCTGATCGCCGTGAACTCGATCTTGCGGGATTGGGTTAAAGGGCAGATCACCGCAATTGAAACCGGCATCCTTTCGTTCGAGGCGGTGTTCATGCCGCATATGCTGACCGACGACGGCCGACCTGTGATCGAGCGCCTTAGTTCGCTGAACCTATTGCCGCCGCCGACCGAGTTGGGTGGCGCTCATGCCTAACATGTGCCACCTGGACTCCTTTCCATCCCCAGCTATGCTTGGGGATGCCCTCCTCCTGGTACAAAGAGTTCATGGCCGGACACGGCGTCAACGTCGGTAGCCGGAAGCCTTCTCCGACCCGCTACACCGGCCCTCCGATGGACCTTGCCAACATGCGGATGAACAAGGTCCGCTCAATCCTGGTGTCCTGCCTCGATTGCACCCACAGCCAGGTTGTGAACGTCGACAGCTATGATGACGGCCTTCCGGTGAAGTGGTTCCAAGGCCGCATGCTCTGTAAGTGCGGGAGCAAGAACACCGACGTCCGGCCGAACTGGAGCGAGGCGCCAAAGTGGAAACCGACCGGCCGATGACCTGATGCCCAACTGGAACCGCAAGCTCACCCGCGATCTGAAGACCCGCGAAGAAACCATCCTCCGCACGCTCGATGACGTGATCCGCTACGCGACCGACGTCCTCCCGAAATATCTCCAGACGCAAAACCAGTGGAACCACGCAGCGATATTGATCGACAAGGCAGCGAATGGTGGGGACATCGAGGCCGCGACTGAAGCCGTCGACAACGCCCTGTTCCTGAGCGCGCGGAAGTATTTCAAGCCGGTGCCGCCGGAGACGAGGTCGAAGCCGATGGCCATCATGAGGCGCCGATGACCACGGAAGAACTTGCACATCAGATCATGGCTGAAGGCCCGCGGCATCTCCTACCCTTGCGTGGGCCGGAGCCGGGAATCGAAGACCGCTGGAAGGCCTGCGAGTGGCTGGTGAGGAATGGACTTGCGAGGTGGTTTGAGAGGACGACGCCGTATTGGCCCGGCGTGGAGATCAGTGCCTCCCGATCAAAGTCATAACGCCTGACCAGAACGTCTGCAGCGCGCCTCCGACTGCAATCACGACGGCCGCCAAGATCGCCTTGCCGAAGATACCTTCCATCCGAAGGCGCGTGCTCCGAACCCAAGCAAGATCGGCCCGGAATTCCGGGTCCGTCACCTTCTGCGAGAGGTCCCGCAAGATAGCGAAGTCCTTCTGAGAGGCCAACGGATCGTCAAGGTCAAGCCCCATCACCATGAAGGCGTGATGCACGGCTTTGTGAGCCGCTTCCTCGGCCACTTGCTTCAGCAGAGCAACGTCGCCGGGGCCAAGATTGCCGATGTGGATTCGATTTTCTTTTTCGGTCATTTCTTCCCCGGTCATCGCTTCGTAGGCTTTGGCAAGTCGCTGAGTTCCCTCCATGGGATACCGCCAGTCGTTATGCCTTCGGGGCTATGCTCGCTGTCAGTCATACGGTTCCTTTCACCGTGTGGCTCGGGCAGAAATGTCCGGGGCGCTCGGTGTTACGAGCATCGGGCGCCCGCTGTGTCAGCGCCGCGCTATTGATCGCGCGATCACCGTAGCTGCGGCAACGCCGCCGCCTGTGAAGAACACGTTGTCCCATGCCTTCTGAGCCCAAGGCTCAAGTCCCGGCGGAATCGACGCCACGTCCGGGAGCGCACCGTTGAACAGCGTGTCCAGCATTCCCCAGCCGAACCACGCCGCAAGCGGGACTGTCGCGATCAGCCAGGGAATCCAGAACGCCTTATGCGCCATGCCTTCGCGAATGACGCTGGCCTGCTCTGTCGCCATGTGCTGGTCGCGGAGGGCCGCGATTCGCTGACGCTCAGTGTCGTTGTTGGCCTTGGCCTCGAAATACTTCAGAACGCTGTCGAGAACGCCGCTGCCGAGTAGCTTGATGATCCAGCCGAAGATGACGCCCATCACCAGAATCGGATTTTCTCGATTGCCTTGTTGATGAGGTCAGTCGCCCATTGCGGACGCTTGAACACGATCCATCCGATGGCAAAGCCGACCGCGAGATGCACCCAGCCCGAGATAATCCAGATTTTCAATGCGCTCACGCTTCGTCTCCTGTGTCGTCGTCAGACAGATGTTTGATGATGGCCTGCACGTCGATGCGGCCCTTAATGACCATGTAAAGACCGAGCAGGATCGCGCCGGCCAGGAACGCGATCAGCCACGGCGGCATGCCCTGAATGAACGCCACCACGGCCGTGACCAGGCCAGACACGCCCTGAAGCAAGCCACCCCAGAACGTCTTGGACTTCGCGATTGGCTTGATCTTGGTTTCCTCGTCCGTCGCCTTCGGAGAGAGCGTTGGGCCAGGATTGACCGTGGGTACGGCCGGCGGGACTGGCGAGGCCTTGAACCGGGCTTCCACGTCTAGCGCCATGATGGTCTTGAGCACGGCCATGGCGCCGATCTGGGTGTCCATCACCGATGGGTCGTAGACACCGTCAGAAACGAACTTGCCGGGCTTCTGTACGTTCGTGCCGCCCCAGAGATACGGCGATGGGATATTTCTTGAAGGATGCCGATAGCCGAAGCCGTTGAACTTCTCGGCCGCATAGGCGACGTGCTCCGGACCCCAATCCGTTATCTTGTCGAGGCCTTCGAGCTGGAGCGCATCGATCGCGCCGTCCAGGAAGCTGTCGAACGGCCCTCTTCCCTTCGGGACGATAGTCGTCACCATATTGAGCGGTTGGCCGTTGCCCAGGTACGTGTTGAAATTGCCGCTGCTCTCTCGCATATGAAGGCAGCCGACCACGAACCACGGGACGGTCGTTGCTTTCTCGACCTCCTTGTAGCGGGCCTTGTTCTGGATGACCTTCTTGGCCTGCGCGGTCGCGCCCTGGGTCTTGGTCACTTCCATCTGCGACCAGAGGCGCTGATATTCAGCGCGCAGCCGCTCGAAACTGTATTGAGCCAATCAATGCTCCTGTTTTTTGAACGAGTTGACCCGCGCCTGAACCTTCACGACAGGCGGCGGGGAGTGGACGATCTGGACGGGGGTGTAGGGCTGGAAACGGGCGGGGATGACTGTGCAGACGATGCAGATGTGCCAAATGATCAACGCAATCAGGAAGTTGTCCCAAGCGTTGCGGAAGCACATGACGTTTGGTACGCCTCCTGTCGGGAGGTCCGGGCGATGTGGTTTCAGTTAGGCTTCACACGGCTTGCCGACGCTGTGGGCAAGCGGCACGGGATGGACTCGCTTCAGATCGACGGCGCGCTGCTTGAGGTGTTCGACACTGCCAAAGCGCGAAGCGTTGATCTGGCCCCGATCAACAAGTGGCTGCGCAAGCTCCCGGCAGAGACGATTCAGAGCATCGCTGACGGAGAGCGGCCAGCCGAGGTGTTCGGGAATGCTCCAGACGGAGCAAACTTTATCGTCGCTGAAGTCTGCGACATTGCGGAAGTGCGATGACGAAAGAACTCTGGCTGCTCATCATCGGGTTTGCGGTAGGCAGCGCTTTCGGTTTCTTCATCGGGCTCGCCTGCAGGGACGTTCTGGCAAAATACTGGCGAGACGAGCCGAACGATAGGATCATCGTTCACGAGGACGGATCGTCGTGGCGGAAGCGGTGAACTATGTCCACGGCGACGGATTGTTGCGCACCATAATTCCTTCGCCATGGGCCCAATGCGTCACATCTGATCCGCTCTGCGTCGAGATATCGACGATGTACGGAATTTCGGTGAGTCCGCTCAGATCGTCGGCGCTTGCTGAAATCGTCAGAGTGTCAGCATCGCTGACTGTGATCTGACCGTCGTCTGTCGATAACGTGAGGACGGACGACGTATCGTCTGTGCTCTCGCGGAAGGTGATCTGCACATCAAGGCCGGTCAATGACACCGTATTTCCGTCAGCCGGGAAATCCAAAGTCTGCGACCAAATGGCGTTTTTTGAGACTTCTCCCGTAATTTCGTAACGATACCCTTTGCGGCCAGTCGAGCGCGATAGAGCTATCGTCATGCGCGATACCTGATCGTCATGAAGTGCCCGCTGGTGGTCCCGTTAAATGTTGGAGTGCCTACCGGAGCAGATTCCAGAGTATTTATATTGTTCACACCAATTCCCGGCATAGCCACATACTTTGTTGTCGCGTCTGGAGTGTTGGCGGTATAGCGCATATAGGCTGGGAACCCAGACGCCACCGTTGTTGAGTTGTACCCAATATGACAGGCCCCCTCCGTCGAACCAGCGTTGCTGGAGGCGAGCTGTTGCTTGAAATCAACGTAAAGTATTTCCTCCTGCACTCCAACAAACACCGCTCCCGTGTTTGACGATGAGGCGCGAGACTGCCTGACGGTAGCGCTATTATAGGTCCATGTAGCGGTGCTATCCGACACCATTAAGATGACTGGGACCCGGTTATAGTAGTTCCAGATGCCGTACTTCCGAGACGTGCCTGCCGACACATGGGCGCTGACTTGCCCATTCGTTCCGTCCATATAGATGGAACCGACGTATGTGCCGCCCTTCGCAATAACAGAAACCGTAGATGACCCGTACCGCGCGGTCATCGCGTTGGCGTTGACCAGAATCCCGAACTGTCTGGTCAGCTCGGTTGTGCCTGCACCTGAGCCGCGAGAGCCAGAGCCGGCCGTCGAGGTGTTCCATGCCGGGCCAGTGACAAGCCTGACCGTTCCGCCATCATCGATGATGAAGAGGTCATAGATCGTGCTGGCGACGTGGTTCGCCACGAGAGGCAGGGTCGTTTCGGCGAACGTCGTGATGACGAATGCAGAACCATTCCAGATCGGAATCTGCCTGCCGATATACGGCGTATAATAAACGTTCGTGCCTGCCGACACGTCGCCGGTCATAACTGGAACACCAGTCGTCAGCGTCAGCCGACCTTGAGGAATCGCCGTCAATGACGTGAGAGTGTTTGTGATGTCCGCAACGTCAGCCGACAGATCGTCAAATTCCGTCTGTGATGGGACGCCAAGATTGGTCCGGGCGGCTCCCGCCGAGGTCGCCCCTGTGCCGCCATTGGCAATGGCAAGAGCGCCTGAGCCGATAGGAACGCCAGCATCGATGTTGTCGCGGGTAAAGAGCGTGACATCGGCCGATGTCTTAACCACGACCTTGTACGTTCCTGTCGCGAAATAGGTCATCGCATGACGACCGGCCGAGTCCAGAATGATCGGATTGGCCGCATCGTGAGCCGGGGACACCAGATCGGGGTCGGTAAACAGCGCCTTGGGCGTTGTCGTCCCAGCGTCGTAGACGTATAATTTGCCACCAGACAGGGGATCGCCGTTGTTGTCGCAGATTTGCTCTAGCGGTGTGCCTACGGAAACGGCCATGCTTGCCTCAAAGAAAAAGCCGCCCCGAAGGACGGCTTGGCTGATCTATCTCGTGACGGTGATGCTATTGGCCTGGTGGCCGTGGAACGTTTGGTTGATCGTCGGCGCGGCCTGTGCCCGCGGCCTGTATTGGAGCTATCTGCGGGGCTTCAGCACCGCCAACGCTCGCAAGTCTTCGGTCTGCTCCTCTGAGGGCGTCCATGAACCGGCCATTCCGCGCCACGATATTGAGGCCGCGTGCAATTACCTGCGGATTGTCGGACGCGAGCATCGTCGCCACATGGCGCGCAACTCGGGTGTCAATCCCGCGTTTGCCGGCCAGCAGAGCCGCCGAGATACCCGCGATCGTGAGGGTGTTGGGGTCCTGATTATAGACGCCGACTATACCTGTGAGACCGGACCCGCCGGCTAACCCAAGCTCCGCGAGCTGGCGGGCCGTGGTTGAGTTGCCCTGCACTGCACCGCGGGCCATATCCATGATGCCCTCGACACGAAGCGCTGCTTCAAGCTCGGCCGCGCGCTGAGGACCGAGCGCAATGTTCAGCTTTTCCCGAGCTGCCGGCGACGATGCGATCTGGTTGAGAACGTTCCGACGATCTCCGGTCTGGTTCAGCGTCTCGACAAATCGAGACACAAAACCATCCTGGAACAACTGCCGATCAATCGGCTGCATTTTCGATAGCGTGCGCCTTACTTCCGGCGTAGCAAAGTTTTGTTGAACATAATTTTTACCAGCCTCAAGCGCATTCTCTGCGTTGAAAAATCCTGCAGCTCCTTCTCTTGCTACCTTGTACTCTGGAACGTGCTTGTCCAGTTCAGTTTTTAGGAGACGTGCTAGATCGTTCGCTAGCGTGGCCGCCTGTGATCCCCTCGGAAGCTCTCTTGCTCGATCTTGAAGTTCTCTTGCGGCATAGTCCCACAACTGAATGTTTGGGAAGACCGGAAGGCCGGTATTTTTTCCAGATTCACGAACAAGATTTCCATTTTCCATACGAAATGGAGGGTTCGCTGCGCCGAAGCCATCTCGAACTTGGTAATCCCTCCATTTCGTGATAGCGCCATTAAGCGCGCTCTGAACGCTGGGAGACGAAGTTAATCGCTCCAATTCCGGGGACCAAACTTCTCTATCCCCGGCCGTATATGCCTTCGCATAAGCTGGTTTGTTGGTCTGCTGGGCAGCGGATTTTAAAGCCTGCTCTTGAGCATCCGCATTCGGATAGTGAAAGGTATTGTTCAGCCAGTCCGTGATGCGGGTCGTTTGGCCTTCATACCGATCGTTGATCGTCTGATTGAGGATTTGCCGCCCTTCCGGCGAAGTGTTGGCCGCCGACCGAGCGAGAGCCTTTGTGGTCTCGCCACCAAGATCCACAACACGAGCCGGACCGCCTGCCTGCTGACTTGCCGCGAACTCCTGCGGAGTAAGCCGGTTGACCGCATTTGGATCGGTGCGGATATCACGTTCCAGAGCGCCGACAACACGCCTACCGGCTTCTGCTTCGGGATTGACCGCCCCGCGAACAGCATTGATGACCGGAGCCGTAATGGCGCGGCCAGCCTGAATAGTGCCCTCGACCAACGGAGGTGCGAGACCGCCGGTTATGAGACCAAAACCCAAGCCAATCGCGCCCCTTTTGGCTCTATCGGTCGCATTTTCGCCTTCTCCAACTCCTGCCAACCCACCAATAATTGCGCCCGTCCCGGCGCCAGCCGCGATCCTGCCAGGCAATGTTGCGGCCTGACCCATAGCGCCGACGGGCAGAATCAGAGAACCGCCGACATTCCCGGCAAGATACGTTCCCGGATATTGCTCCTGAGCGGTTTTGGTTAGATCGCGAACTTGATCGCGGGTCTGTTCGTATCGCTTGGTGGCTTCACCCCGCTGGTCACCAGAGACCTGTCCAGCGACACCACCCTGATTGAGACCAAGAGCCGGCGCGATGTAATTTTCGTAGGCGAGCTTTCCAGCACCTATGGCCGCGGTCGTAAGGGCATTCTGCGGCAGCACGTTGAGGACGGCGGAGGGGTTTTTGGCTAGCTCCTCACGCGAGGTCGGCAAGCCACCAGCCGCGAGCACACCAGCCGCCTCATCGCCGAAATTCAGCGTTGCGCCTTGGCCCGCACCGATCAATGCAGACGCGCCCCGGCCGATGTCTGGCTTAGCCGGAGGGTCATTGTCCCACCAATTGGCCTGGGCAGGCTTTTGATAGGACGCCGGTGGCGGCAGCGGCGCTACCTGAGGCGCTGGTTCGGCATTGGCTACGCCACCAGCCTGAAGCATTGGCGCTGCGGCAGGAGGCTGCGGGGCTGGCTGGGGCGCTGGTTGAGGAGCTTGCGCGACCTGTGGATTACGGATCGCATTGACCAGCGGCATGCCTTCGGAGGTCTGCCGGTTGGATTGGATTTGGCCGTGTCCAACAACGTTTTGCGTCTGGATGCCGTACCGATCCATCAAGGCGCGGGAGAGGTTTTCCGCCGCGGCGAGCTGCTGTGGTGATGGATTCGATCCGGTCCCGACAAAGCTGACGCCGACCGAATTGTTGTTCGAGATGTCGGGCCTATCTGTCCTGTTCGCTCCACCAGGCGGTTGAACGTGGTTCGTCCTAGCGTCCATCGGAGCGCCCTGGACAACCGTCCCATCCGTATCGATGTAGAAGTGATAGCCGTACCTTACATCGCCGCGGAACGGATCGCCGCGACGCGCGGTATCGAGCGCGCCGGCAAGCGTCGGCCCCCCAGTGTGGTGCGCGACGATGTTCTGGAACGGCTGAGCGTTTCGGGTAGCGTCGACACCGAAGGTCTGACCGGGCTGTACCTCATACTTGATCGGCAGGTCCGGTGCATTGAACGCATCACCGCGCACAGCCGCCTGCACGTCTGCCGTCGTAAAGCCGCGCGGGTTCGATTTGAACCGATCGCTCGGGCTATAGACTGGATCAGCGTTCCACCAATCGCTCATTGCTTGGTCCGAAGTGATCCATCAGGTGCGATGTATTGAGCGCCGGGCGGAAGCGCGTCGCGCTCCTGCGGGCTATTAACGCGGACAGGAGCGCCCTGCGGTGCCTGCTGCGGAGCACCTGGGGGCATGCCGACTGATGCGCCATTCTGCGGAAGTCGGCTTTCATATTGAGCGCCGGCCGGTCCAGCACGTTCGGCAAGCTTGCGAGCGCCTTCGGCCACGGCATCCCGGAAATCCTTCAGAGCTGCCTTGAAGCTCGCTTCATCCTGATAGCGCTGCATCCGAGCGTAGGCATTCGTTGCCTTGACGCCCTCAACCTCCGTGATCGCTCCACCCCCGCGCAGCATGTCGAACGCGGCGCCGAAGGCTTTGCCCTGAAGCTGCTCCCAACGAGCTAGAGCATCCTTACCTTGACCGCCCATCGTCCATGCGGGGCGATACTGATCGATCGAGCCGACAATCGAATCCAGGCCTGGATGCTCCAGAAGCTGATTGATAAGGCCGATAGTCTGGTTTGCTCCTGAAATTGCTGTCGGGAGCCCTGCGGCGGCCTCGCCTTGCTTTGCACCGAGAGCACCTTCCCGCTTGGCACCGGCAACGTCTTTCGGGAAATAGCCTTGCGGCGGGACAGCCCCCTGCACCGGCTGCGTTGCCGTGGGCATTCCACCGCCAGCCTGGGGAATTTGAACAGGCGAGCCTTGAGGCTGACCGGGCATTCCCGTGACCCGGCCCGGAACAACATAGGTTCCGGTGCCGGTGTCTATCGATTTGGATGGGACGGTCGGGGACATGCCGGCGCCGAAGTCGATGATGTTGGGCTTTCCGTTCTTACCGATGGCCCCGACAGCATAAGACCCATCAGGCCGCTGCAGCATGATCGGGTTGCCATAAACTCCTTGCGCTGATGCTTGGTACTGCCCGAGCGCGGTCAGTGACTTCGTGTCCCCGGCCGCCAAAAGCTTAGCGAGCGCGTTCTGCGTGTCGCCCTTGGCGTATAGATCAGCCGCCTCCTGTCTCTGACGATCCTGCTTGGCGCTGTCATAGCTCTGCTCACCCAAGAGAAGAGCCTGAAGCGGATTGGGAACGTTTACGCTGAATTGGTTTTCAGCCATCAGAAGCCAGGCCCATAGATCAATTGACCGGAGGCATCAGCGCCGCCCATGTAGCTCGGGCTATAGCTGCTGCCGCTGAACATCGAACCAAGCGACGAGCCGAGACCGCTGAAGCCGCCCGGCATGCCGGCGATGCTTCCTGCAATCTTGCCGCCCATGTTGAGCAGGTTTTGCGTTCCAGCCGCCCGAGCATTCGCCGCGGCGATATCGCCCTGACCGATGGTGCCGGCCGACTGCATCTGGCCGCCGAATGCTGAATTTCGGGTCTGAAGTTGACCTTGCAGGCCTTGCCCGACAGTCGCGTTCTGCGCTCCCAACCAGCCGGCGCCCTGCCCTGAGGCAGCCAGGAGGCGCTGAAGCTGGTTGCCGTAGGTCTGATCGGCCAAGCCGGTTCCGAACCTCAGAAGGTCTTTCGAGGATCGCCCGCTATTGAGCATGCCACGCGCCGCGGCCGACCGATCGAGCGCCTGAACGCCCTGGCCTTGCGCGAATTGATATCCAGGCAACCCGCTGAGTGCGGTCGGATCGCTGAGCAGCCGTTGAAGCTGGTTGTTCGCAGTGTAGCCGGTCTGGACGTAAGGATCATAGCCTTGAGCAAGGCCTGCGAACTTGTCCGCGTAGACGTTGCCGTAATCCGTAAGATCACGGACCGCATTATTTTGCTTCTGGTATGTGTCGAGTGCTGCGGCCTTTGACGCATCGGCTGCGGTCTTGCCGGTGATATCGTTCCAGAAGGACATGCTCAGCTCTTCATCTGTCCCGCTTCGCGTTTCTTCGCGAGCAAGAGGTTGAACGCGGTGATGAGATCGGAAAGCGTGGCGCTACTCGGAACGTCATCGACCGATTGGGCTACGCGATCGAGGTCAGCCAAATAGCTCTGCTGCTCAGTGGTGAGTTCATCCCACTGAGGCATTCGAGATTTGATGCGTGCCATTATTGAAGCCTGAGCGGCCTTACCTTGGCGTCGGCGAGAACAACCGAGCGCGCGACGGGATCGCTGATTGCCAGTTCACTAACCAATCCCTGCGGACCGAACTTCCCAAGCCGCCGCGGGCTGATGCGTGTTTTTGATTTTCCCCGCTTGCCGAGTTTGATGTGGCGTTCAATGGCGATGGAGTTGCCGCCGTCCTTGTAGACCCGCAGCATCACGTCAGGGTCGTAGCCCTGCGCTGCGGTGTCCACGAGGCCAAAGCCTGTCGCCATGTCGAAGTGCAGCGCGTCGGCAATGCCGCCATTCGGGAACACATGCATGGGCGGGAAGCGCACCGTCCAAATCATCGGACTACCAGCTTCCGTGTACGTGTTGTTATCGAGATAGTAGATCGTGCCGTTGTGGATACTGCCGACCAGAACCATGCTCCAGGCAAACACGGCAAAGCGCATCTGCCAGACGTCTTCCTGGTAGCTCTTGCGCTGATGCCAGAGGTTGGTTGCGGCATCGTAGGTATACGTCCACGACCCGTCCGTGATCGTGTAGAACTCATGGCCAGACCGGGACCAGGAGAAGCCGATAATCCCGGTCTGGTTGTCACTGTCCCTGATCTTGGCCTCGATTTCGTAGGTCGAAATCCGAGTCGGCGTGTAGCCGTTCATCCTGTAGACGATGGCATTCTCGCCAACCCAGCCCAGCGTATTATCGAACGACGCAACCGAGTTGGCCGCCATGATGCCGCGGGGAATTGCGCGGTTGATCAGCGGCTCGAATGGAAAATCGGCATTCCCGGTGTTGCGCCAGACCTCAATCGTGCGCTGCGACATGATGAACAGCTCACCGCGGTCAGCCCAGACGCGGATGAGCTTATCCGGCGACTGTTCGGCCGTGGCGTAGTCTGTCCCGTCGATTTCCTTCATTTCGTTGATTGAGGAAATGAAGAACCGGCCGTCTTCGATGCCGAAGATCGTATAGCCGCCCTGCTGCGCGATGCTTACGGCGGTCGGCAAATCATCGTCGTCTATCTTGCTGACTGCATCGCTCTCAATGACGTAAATACCAGCAGCGCACAGGATGCCAACCTGCGGCGTGGATTTCTGGTTGCGAACGATCTGAACAACGTCAGTCCCAGGAATATTGCCGACACGGGTAGCCGTTGCGGTCGTGCCGTCATAGGTGATCTTGTAGGCCGATGAAGAAAACACCGCATAGATGCAGTCCAGGTCTTCAAGATAGATGAAGCCGCGCATCGGCGTGTCGGCCACCTCCTTGAACGAAACCGCCCCATCGCAAGGGACAGCCGCGTAAGGCCCCTTCCCGTCCGTGCCGATCTGCTCGGCATAGGCATTGATGAGCGCCGTCGTTCCGAGGAAATTATAGCGTTGGCCATTTGATCTGGTCGGAACGGCTACGGCGGTCAAAAGTAGGTCGCTCCTGTCGGCACATTGGTCGGCTGCTTCATCGAAAGCTGGCGCAGATAGGTTTCGGCCGGCTCAATCCCAACCGCTGCCTCGATGATCGTGAAGCTGCCAAATGTCGGTCCTACAGCCAGGCCAAGCCTACGCGACAGCGCCGTGAGATATTCGGTCGGGACGCTGACTTCCGAACCGTTCCAGATCGGCAGATTTCGGACAGCCATGGCTGCAACTTCCGACTCGATGATCTGCTTGGTATCCTCAAGATCATCGCTGGATGGCGTCTCGTCAGGCCCGTAGAGCCCCAGGTCGCGAAGGACACGGGTCGCAAGCTCGTCTTCCGTGAAGCTCACGCTGCCCTCCGCTTCATCGCGCGTCGCTGCTTGCGATTGAGCCCGGCGCCAGCAGCAAATTCTTCACGCAGATAGTTCTGATAGGTCCCGATCTGCATCTGATGGGCGTACAAGGCCTGCATCAGGCCATCGCCATAGAGCGTCACTTCCAGCGGGTCTTTGCCCTTAGCCCATTCCACCATCTGGTCGGAGAACTCGCAGGCCTGGGACAGCATCATGCGGTTCGTCTTGTAGACGACACCATTCAACTCGACAGGAACCCAATTTTCGGGAAGCTCGCCGCCGTGGACGTGGGTCTTGTGGGTGTAGGATGAGTCCCCACCGAAGATGTGCACTTCACGATAACCGAGTGCATAGGCGAGGTTCGGAGCGCGGCCGAGACACGTTGAGCCGCCATAGATCAGGCACGCATCGGCCGGTTGCTTCACCTGACCATCAGCCATGAACCACAGCCTGACGTTCCGATCCTTCAGATGATCGAACACCTGAGGATGGACCTGGGAGGCGAGATAGTACGTGACGTCAGTCGGAGGCTCAGGAAGCGCTTCCAGCAGGAACCATTCCGGGTCGATGCCGACAAACCCGGTCGGCTTGATGCCGCGATGGCGCATCCATTCGAACGAGCGGTTGATGCCCCAGATTTCACCGTCGAAGTTCTGGAGGATTTCCACGCAATCGGTGACAGACGGACCAGAGCCGACGATGGCGACCTTACCGGGACGCCGCGGGCGGTTGACCACGCGCGGCAGATCGCGAGCCAGTGCGCTATCGATATAGCACTGACGCGCGTCCACATCGGCAACACAGTCAATATCAAAGACCTTGTCGATCGTCCCGGCGTCCTTGACCGGAATGAGCTTAAGCTGCTGCATTGATATCCTGCATCGGAGCGCGGAGAAAAGCGGCCATGAGGCCGCCGCACTTGATCTTCCATTCAGGGTGCATCTGAACGATAACGCCGAACTGCGACACCTGTTTGAGCATGGACAGCTCGCACATGAACGGCCCCTCGCCGTTGATCATCACGGGATTGAGCGGGGCTTTGGTGTCTTCGTCGTAGGTGCCGTGCTTGTAGCAATAGCGCCCAGCTTCAGCCGAGGAATCGGCACCATAGATTGTGATGCCTCGAAACCCGAGCATGTAAGCAAGGAACGGTGCGCGCGTGAGGCCGGTTGTGCCGCCTGGGATCATCCAGAGGCCAGCCGGGAATTTCACTCCGGTTTGTTCGGGGAACCAGACCTCGATATTGAAGCCGTCCAGGGCGTCGTAAACCGAGCGGTCACAGAGCCCTGACAGATAGAACTTGGTTCGTGGGTGGGCTTTGCCGATGTATTGAGCAAGCCCTGGTAGCGGGTCCACACCGACGAAACCACTGGGCACAACTCCATGGTCAAGGAGGAAATTGTAAGCGCCGTTGCAGGCCCAGACATTCGGCGTCTCCCTGATTTCATCCAGATACTCCCGAACGGACGGACCGCTTCCGACGATGGCGAGACGGTCAGTCCGTTCAGGTTGCGGCGTGCAGAGCGGAAAGCCGCGAGACAGAACCCATGACAGGTTCTGCTCGCAGCCCTCGTTACTGACAACGCATTTGCTGTCGAGGAGCGTGATCAAGACGATTGCGACTGATAGTAGGCAACCGCGAGAGTCAGCGTTCCAGTCGTCAGACCGTTCGCGGAGGTGATGACGGTCACCACCGCGTTGCACTCGTCCGACGTGAGCAAGTAGCTGTTGCTCATCAGCAGACCGCCCAACGGAAGCTTGCGGCCGGTTTCCGGCTTATAGCCGGTGACGGCCGCGGCGTCCGGGCCGAGAGCCCACGAGGCCCCAAGCGCGTTCGACGTGGACGACGCCGACACAGCCGTTCCGTCCGCAGCGGTCACGGCCTTGTCCACACCGATATTGATGGTGAGACAGGCTGAGCCCGAGCCGGTCGAATCCAGCTTGTCGCCCAGCAGCTCGCCGCCGACGATCATGGCACCCTTCGGAAGCTTGCACATCACGAAGGTGTCGGAGGGAGCCGGGTTCGATGTCACTTCGATCGTGCCCCAAGCCCATTTCAGATCGCCGGCAAGGCCGCCGGAGACGGAAGGCTTATTCGCGCCAGCGCGAACTGCAGTGTTCACAGTCATGGTTGTGCTCCTTAGCTATCGATGCTGGCGAAGAAGAAGCCCGTCACCATGCCCCACTGGACCAAGGCGCTCGCATTGGTGAGCGACTGGGCGCCAGTCGAGTTGTTGGTGACGTACATCGGATGCTTCTTGAAGTTCTTGATGATGCCGTAGGCCATCTCGATGCCGGTGCCGGTGATGAAGCCGTAGTCGTCTTCTTTCCGGAACGTGGGCTTCGCCATCTGGCCGAAGGCGATGGTTGCGGCCTGCTGACCACACAGGAACACAGGCTCGACGCGGCCAGACACCGAAGCGCTGGCGAGGGTCGTCCAAGTGTTCGTGGTGAAGGTCGAGATTTCCGGGACCTTCCGGATGATCACGCCGTCGTAGATCAGGTCGCCGTCCTGGAAGATCGGGTTGCCATCCATCGAGCGGCCTTCCCGCGGACGCGCATCGCGGTTGGCCTGGAAGATGGTGGAGTCCGTCTTCGCATCGCGGAACGCATACGAGCCGGCGAACAGGACGTAGTACTCGTATCCGTCCTCGGTCTTGTACGGCCGGATTTTCGGCGAGCACATTTCCGCACGGCGCTTGAGCATCTGGACCGTGGTGGCCGTCAGCTTCACCGAACCGATCACGGACAGCGCCGAAGTGGCCGAAGCCACCGTGGAGCCGCTGACGTGGTTCGAGATGGCGTTGCCGAACAGCACGCGGTCGACGTTGTCGGACACCCAGGTGTTGCGCTGGGCGGCGGACGCCTGGTCCCAGAGAATGCCGTTGATACGCTGGCCTTCGTCCGTGCCCAGATTGGTGGGCGCGGATTCAGTCGGAAGCGCGAACAGTGCCTGGATCAGCTCGTCACGCTGACGTTCCGCGACAAAGTCGGCCAGGAGCGGCTTGGCCTCACCGAAGATATCGGCCGAGTCCTTCTGGCTTTCCGCCTTGGTGGTGACCACGGCGTGACGGAGCCAGTCGATCCAGGCCCGCATGCCGTAGTTGTTGATGATTTCTTCCGCACCGGCCAGCGTGCCGGTGGACTTGCCCGAGCCCGTCAGTTTCGTGACGAGCGGGATATTCATCTGCTCGCCACCCTGCTTCAGGTCGTTGGCGATGCGGATGATCGAATCCAGTCCCTCGCCCATGTAGGGCCGGAACAGGTTCTTGCGCACAAACTCCCGGTTGATCTGCTGGGTGAATTTGATGAGCTTGTTATTGCTTTGGATCGTGGTAACGGCCATAGCCGTTGGTCCTTTCGCTTAGCCGCTACCGCCAATAAAAAGCCGCCTTGCGGCGGCCGTTCATTCGGACTTTGGGTCCGATTATTTGGCGAAAGCGTGCTTGAAGAGGGAGCCACTGCTCATATCGGCGTCGGTGAGGTTTTCACCTTTGTCACCCACACCCGTCGCGCGATTGAGCGATGGCGGCATTGATACGGGAGGACGTCCGTTCGGTTGAGAGGTGCCCCTGAGCTTGTCCGCGACCTTCTGCATGAAGGCCGGATCGTTCAGGGCCTCTTCCATCACCTTGGTCCGATAGGCGTTGAGGTCGCCGCCGATCTGGCTCAAGGTCTGTCGTTCGTCGTACAGCTTCACCAGCTCGTGGTATGGACTGCGAGCATTCTGCATACGCGCTCGCTCAGCGGGTCCGAGGTTGGTTTCCGCCCAACGGTAGGCGGTATCGACCTTTTCATCGCCGAACTTGTCCCGTGCCAGGATTTCCGATTGTGAGAACCGCAGCGTTTCAAGCTGCGACTGGAATTGGCCGGAAAGGTGCTGCTGCCAGGCGTTGGGGTCCTGGAAGATATCCGGAGCCGGGGTCTGTTGCTGCTGAGCGCGGAACTGCTGCATTTCACGCTCAAGACGGACGCGGGTTTGCCGCTCCTGCTCAAGCTGACGTGCAATGGTCTCGCGTTCCTCACGGATTTCACGCAGGCGCCATGACGGCACCTGTGCTTCCGCTTCGGTCTTCTCAGTGACGGGCTGCTGGGTGTTCGCCTGGGTTTCGACTTTCGCCTCAACCTTCGGCTCGACCTTGGCAAAGCGGCCCTGCTCGTCCCTCGTGCGGTCCGATCGCTCAGGCTCCGGCTGGACTTCCGTCCGTTCCGTCACCTGTTCGGCCGGCTCGTCACCCAAGACGCCAGCAAAGATTTCCTTGTCCGATACTCCGACGTCGACAGTTTCAACCGACATTCTACGTCCTTTCGCGATTTCGCTGCGATAGCGTGTTCACCCTATTTCGCCGGGAGTAGCGCGCCTGGTGTCGTTCAGGCAGACGGATGCTCCGTGTCGTGGAGCGGACGAATTAGACGATGACCGCCTCAGCAAGGAAGTTGGTAATGCTGTGGTAGTCGTTCATATGGTTGCCGCTGCCGCCTGCGATCAGGCCGGCTGCCTGGGTTGCGGCGTATGTGCCCTGCAGATAGGTCAGGTCCACAAACGGAGCGTTGTTCGCAACCGCAATATCGCGGGTGTATTTCGTATATGCCTGTCGAGCGGCCTCGCCGCCGACTCCGCTCGCATCGATTGGGGTGTGCGAAGCCAGGATGATCTTGCCTGCACCTACCGTCGTGCAGACCGTCTGCAGATCGGTCTTATAAGAGCCTTCCGGGGTGCCGTTGAGGCAATCGTTCCCGCCAACCGCGCAGATCACCAGATCGGGCGCCATGGCCGTGATTGCCGCCATCGGACCAAAAGCCGCATTGCCCGTGGCGATGTTTGAAATCGTCGCGCTCGACGCTCCGGCATTCAGAACGCGGACTGTCTTGATAGCCGAGTTCCACGTCTCGATGACCGCGATATGAATTCCGCCGGTCGTCGTGTCAGTCCGCTTGATGTTGATCGTATGCGTTCCAAGCGCGCACGATACCTGCGTCGTCTGGAAGCTCGACGTGCCGGCCGTTGGCACCGAAGCGAGCGCAGCGCCTCCGTCAACGTCAATCGTGAACGTGTCCCGACTTGTGTTCCTAAGCCATCTGGTCGAGATGGTATCGAATGCGGCGACCGGGGCGAAACCAAGCGCCGTCGTATCACCGGCCGTCTGACAGCTAAAGCAACCGTTTCCAACACCGCCAATACTGCCGAGCGAAGCGTTGCCTATTGTGCCCCAATTAGCAGAACCGTAAGTAACCCGGCTATCCGTTCCAGGAGTCGGCCCAAGGCTTCCGCCACACACGCCGTTGTGGATCGCCGGAATTCCGTTCGCAACGAGCACATCGGCCAAGAGCTTCGGCGTAGCAAGCTCGTCTCCGCCTTGGTCAAACGCCGCTCCAGTTCCGACGCCGACACCGCGCATCGTACTGCCGCCGAGGCAGATAACCGATGCGTTCGCCGTTCCCGCCTTGACCTGAGCAAGCTTGGCGGCCCATCCGGAAAGAAACCTTCCGCCGAGATTGGTGTACCCCTTGGGCCAGCGCTGACCAAACAACGCTGCCCGAGCCCCGCCGATGAGCATCTGAGGTTCACAAGGTCGAATGGTACTTGATGTCCGAATCGCTCAGATATCTGAATGCGATCCCGACCTTGTGGACGATGGCGCTCCCCGCATGCGCTGCCGTTGCCTGAAATCCGCGGCCAATTCTTGCCGTCGTCAGCGCAAGAGGCATGGCGATGTGGCCCTTATTGACAGCGCCTCCGTTGAAGCACTCATTCTGCTCGCCGGACTTTGTCCCGGCAATAATCCGGCCTCTCGCCACGGCCGGCCAAAGGTCAAGTCCGAGATCGCCGTCTTCCGTGGCGTTGGTCGAATTTACTGACCGCGCGAGCTGCTGACCCAAGGTTACCCGGCGGAACACCGACAAGCGGTTGTTGTTGCTGCCGTCGTCAACATCGATCGCCACGGCCGGGTTTTGGTTCAGCAAATCCGGGCTGAGATACGTGATTTCAGCCATGATGGTGTACGGCTGAGTGATGTCGGAGATGGGGAACGTATTGAACGAGATATCGTCGTTGCCGCGGTTGGCGCCGCCGCTGTTGATGTATGACGTTGGATACGGCGTGTTTTCCAACTGAGGCAGGTAGATCGTGCCGGTGAAGGCGACATTGACGTTTCCCGACACGGTGCAGGAGAAATAGAACGGACTGCCATGCGTCGCCGACCCGGTGCCCGAGATCGTTGCAGTCGTTGCGGTCAGCGCCGCCGACCCATTCGCCTCCGCATTAATCCAAAGCGTGTAGCTTGAGCCTGCCGTGACAGCGACATCTACGTTCGTACCGCCGGTTGGCGTCGTGCTCGCCAGCGAGTTTACCTTTGGCCCGATATCGACCATCAGGCCGTCCAGGATTGTCCCACTGCGAATGCGCAGGGTATTGGTGGCATAAACCTGCTTGGTCATGCCCGGCGGATCGATCCATGTAACGTTTGTCGCGGTGTTCTGGCCCCGCGAGTCGGTCAATCCAGTCGGCAGTACGCCTCGATATGATTGGTGCTCGAAATCCATCAGGATATCGAACACGCGAAGCTTGGGCGTTTTGCCGAATAGTACGGCTCGCGCCCCGCCGACAAGCATGTCAGTCCTGCAAGATGCCGAGCCGCAGCATCACGCCGTTCGCCGTGTACGTTGGCGTGCCGGTGCCATTCACCACGGCGACGAATAGGCTTGAGGAGCCGCTGGCCGATCTGATCGGGATGGCGAGATTGCTCACGCTGGCGACCTTGACCCCACCCAGGTCGTAATAGTCGCCAGAGGAAATCTGCACGCGGCCGAAGATGGCTTGCGCGTTGGCATCGCTGATCGACGGCGCGGAGTTCTCTGTTCCGAACGATACATTCTGATCCAGAAGCCATACGTCGAAGGCGACGCCTTGATCATCCGCATCGATGACAGTGATTGATTGAAGAATTCCGCCGAGGTTGACCGCGCGCAGGGCGTTGGTGACCTCTTGAGTATCGGCCAGCAAGTCTCCGGACGCATAGGCGCTGGTATCGAGCGATAGCGTCACCGGGGCGTGGTAGGACCTGGATTCCAGTTCAATGCGTGCGCCCATTTATTGAGCCCTCTGTTGCGCGATCTTGCGATCAGCGTCCGCGTTCATCTGGTCGAAGTGCATCTGATGCGGCGCAAGCATTGCGTCCTGGTGCGCCTTGAAGGCCTGTGCCCGCTTCTGCTCAGCGGAGGCCTGCGTTTCCTCGATGTCGGCCGCAGCCTGCATGTCCTGCAGATGCGCCGGGATTTCGTACTCCTGCTGCTGTGGCTGGCCAGGCTGTGGCTGGTTCGCGTCCGAGATCGCCTTCACAGCCTGAGCCTGCTTGAGCTGAGCGCTCGCATTGGTCTCCTGGACCTTGGCAACGGCGCCGGCCAGTTCAGCCTGCTTGGCCTGCTGCATCATCGGGTCAGGCGGTTGATTGGCGGCTTCCTTGAACTGCTTTTTGGTCGAAGCATCCAGGGGCGACGCCTGGATCAAGCTGTTCACCGCGGCCATGGCCATCGACGGCGGCATCATCGGCGCAACCGCAGGCAGGATTTGCTGCAGCGCGTCGAACAGATCGCCCATCATGTTAACATGGTCGCCGCCTTCATCCATGATGATGTCGACGTCCAGCGCGCCAAGCTGGTTGATGATCGCGGGCATGCCCGTCTTGGGATCAATGCCGAGACCGTTGACCTGGATGAACTGAGCCAAGCCTTCGTCATCCGTCACACGAATCCAGCGCTCGGCCGTCCAATGCTGCTGGACTGCGTTCCAGATCGCCCGGTAAACGCGGAGTTTCCAACCGCGATAGGCCAGAATGTACGGCCCGAGCTGGGCCATACCGGCGTTCTGCTTAAGCTGGATGGCGCGGCCCGACTGAGCACCGCTTTCCTCACCCACAAGCTCGGCGTTCGGCCCAAAGCTCTCGATCTCGCCGTAGGCCAACTCCATCATCTTGGTCCAGCCGGCGAAGTCGAAGGACTGATCGTCGGCCTTGACGTTCTCGCCAACGATGCCGTTGACGACCACGACGCCGTCAGGCTTGGCCCATTCGCGACGGGTCGTCTCGACGTCCTGGACGCCGCCGTTACGAACGATCAGCCGTTTCGAGGCCAGAATGTGCTGAAGCTTGGACTGCCGGGCGTTGATGGCGTCCTGCGCAGACTTCATGTTCCGGTGGAAGCCGTATCGATCGCCGTCCTGATCGACGTTGGCCGAGAACATGATGTACTTGCAGATCGTGCGGCCTTTCTCATCCTTGAGATAAGACCGGCCCTCCATGAGCTTGGTCGAGCCCGTGAAGATCGCCCAGCACCATTCGCCCTTGTGCTTGTACCAACAATCGACGACGCGAACGCGCTGGCTTACGCCGTCCGACGAGAACCAGCGGTTTTCGCGGTCCGAGCCGGTCGAGAACTCCGCGGCGTCTGACGCCTCAAGCTCGTCAGCCTTGTCCGGAAACATCTCCTTGGCGATGTCCAGGTCCAGCCACTTCGCAATACCGTTGAAGCCAGCATCTGAGAAGTCCGCGCGGTACGACCGTGGGTCGTAGAAGAAACAATCCGGCTCTACGATTTCGAAACCGATCTCGGGGTCGCCCTGGTCACCAGCCTCGATGATGATCTCTATTCCGCCGATGCCATCGATCGCGCCATCACGGGCGCATTCCGGGGATTTCTCCTTCCAGCGCTGTTCGTCCAGCACATAGCGGACGGTTGCGGTGGCGAGTTCGGCACCTTCCTCATGCTGAGGCGTGCGGGGGAAGGCCTTCGGGTCCTGACGCAGCCGTTCCAGCAGCCCAACAACGCCATCGACCTTGCGGGCAAAGCGGTTGAATACCGTGGGCGGCTGCTGCCGTAGCTTCAGGACCTTGATCTGATCCGCGGTCCACTGGCTGGCGTGGTAATAGCGCCGCGCGTCCTTCTGTTCCTCGATCTCCTGACCCTTGGAGCCGAGATAATCGGTGAATGCGCGCTTGAGCTTGCCGAGCGACCAGTAGCCTGTTGTGGCATTGTCCGAGCCAGCCGCTCCCGTTCCGACTGCATTAGGACTGCCACCGGGTGAGTAGTCGGAGAATGTGGAGGGCATTAGTCGTTATTGAACCCAGCCTGCTGCGCGCAATGAAAGCGCGTGGTCATCCCAGTTCCCAACTGGCAGAACGAAAGAGCAGCCCCAGAAACGCAGTCGAAGATCAAATGTCGTCGCCTCGTGCAGAGCGAGTTCAGGCGCGATTGCCGCTAGAGCCTGCCGCACCTCCATGAAGCGGCCGTAATCGACCATGATTTCAGTAGCAGGCGATGCGCGATGCACGGCCTCACAGAGTTCTTCGCGCGTCATGCCACCATCCATTCCCCGTCCGAGCGCTCGCCTTCGTCATACCGCTTGTAATCGCCAGGCTTCCGCTTCGGCTCCGGATCAGGCAACTTGTTGCCTTCCATGATGCTGTCCAAGAGCTGGCCTACGAGCCCGAGCGCATCGACTTGGTCGTCGTGCTTTCCTGCCGGGAAGCTGAGGAGTTCGGACCGGAGCGCAGCAAACCACGGCGCCGAAGTCGGCACGTAAAGTCCGTCAAGCGCCATTCGGCCGCGAATGGACTGCGCGCGGACAGCCTTATCGCCCCGAGTAGGGAATTGACGGCGATAGACGTAAGCGCTGCGCTCACGCATTCGACGGTCCAGAAACGGGCCGACACCAGCGCGAATCTGGCCCTGCTCCTCAGCCCATTCGATGGGCTGGTATTCCTTGACGAGGTCACAAAAGGATTCGATCCATTCGTCGGAGGCGGACTGCTTGCGCCAGAGGTCAAGTAGATACAGCCGTCCTTCTGGATCGGCCCCCACGACAGCGTGGACAGTGAAGTCTCCGCCATCTGCTGTGACAGCGTAGTCCGATGCACCGTAAACCCGTAGGGTTCGTAGGTCTGGTCGACGGTCATAGGGCCTCAGCCATTCCGCCCGGAAATAATTCCCGTCTTCCGGTGCAGGTCGTTGTTGATAAAGAGCTGACCAGTCGCGTGGTCCAACTGCACGACGCTTCCGGTCGAGTTCGGCTGAAGATTCCCAGTCAGGCCAGAGCGGTTGACCAATAGCTCGCCCCAAAGGATCGTTGGGTTCTGCCAGCGCTGGGAGGCTGATAATGGTCCATTGATCGCCACCAGACTGGGCTTCAATGAGCAGGCGTCCAGCAAGATCATCTTCGTGCCACCTCGTCTGAATGAGAACGATGCGCCCGCCTGGCTTTAAGCGGGTATAGAGGTCGGACTTGTACCAGTCCCAGGTTTTGTCGCGGATCAGTTCAGAATCGGCGTCTTCGCGACTACGTACAGGGTCGTCAATGACAACAAGATCGGCACGGCGACCTGCAATAGCGCCGCCCACACCTGCGGCAAAATACTCTCCGCCGCGCCCAGTTTCCCAGCGTCCAGCAGCCTGAGAGTCAGCGGCAAGGTCAACGCCGAGAACACGGCCGTGTTCAGAAATAAGATTGCGTACACGTCGCCCCCACTTCTCGGCCAGTTCCGCCGTGTGACTCGCCGCAATCACACTCGCATCGGGTTGCTGCGCAAAGTGCCAAGGTGCATACAAAATGCTGGCGTATGTGGACTTCGCAGCGCCGGGCGGCATGAACACCGCCAATCGGTCAATCTCGCCTCTCGACACAGCCTCAAGCTTGCCGATCAGGAGCTTGTGGTGCGCTGCAGGCTCAAAGCCGCAGTGACGGCACCAGTCAGTTAAGCTGCGACGGATCGATCGGCGCTTCAGCGTCTCCGTCAGAAGCTCCAGCTCCTCGGAGTTCTGCAATGCGAGCTGCAATTTCGCTATCCGATAGTTCAGTCACACGGCGTTCAATGGTGACGGTCTGTTCCTGAGCGGGCTTGCCGTCGAGCCTGTCGGCCAAGGCGTTGATGGCCTGCAGGTCGCCCGCCTTCGCCGCATCGATATGAGCCCGAGCAATGGCGCGAAGCTCCTTGCGGTTATCGCCAGCCGCAGCCAATTCCATGCGCAAGGCTTCGGCGTAAGGTTTATCCTTGCCCTTATTCGTACCGGAACGGCCTTTGACACCAGCCATTTTCAGAATACCTAAGCCTTTGACTTGCTGAGGACATAGTCCTTGAGTACTTCGTCTCCGAATTGACGCAGAGGCAGGTTGCTGGTGACCGAAGTCATGATCACCAATGGCTGATCGACAGCACCATAAATGGTGAGTTCTGGGAGCGCTTTCGCCGTCGCTGGAATGGCGACAGGAGCGACGGTTAGAAACCCAAGAAACCCGCGCCGATCCATCATGCAGCCTCAACTCGTCTCATCGCGTCGAATACCTTTTGGGCGATGTCCTGAGCTGAAAACGGGCCGATTGATGTTCTCTCCCCGATCTCAGTCAGCAAAGTTTCGCCGCCGATCTTCGCCATGGTGGAGGTGGCCTTTAACTTCGCCCGGCACTGACAATCGCCCGCGACGCAGTTCATGTAGGGGCCGTAAGGCTCCTGCTTGATCACGTCTGGTGCGGTGTCCAGACAGATACGTTCGGACGGTTTGAAGAGCGACATAATGCCGACCTGCGAATGAGTGGTTCGCCGAGAAGTTCCGAAAACTGACTGCGGTAGCCGGTCTGCAGAGCTGCATCCCGTTCCTTCAGGACGCGCTCTGGGATGACGATGTAGCCGTCTTGTTCGGCCGGCTCAGACTTGCGATTGGCTGCGGTTTTCTTGGCCTTCCACGCCCGGTGATACGCGAGGTGACGGGCGTGGTATTCTGCGTCTGTCTCGTCAGGCCGCCTCGCTATGCCCACTGGCAGCCTCCCAATGTTCCCAGAGGGAGGAGACGCCGAGGTGACGTTCAAGCAACCGCTTCGTGCTCGGAAGGAGCAGCCCGGAGACCCCTGGGGAGGACTGAATCTCCGGGCCGTCAGCGTCGACCGGGAGGGGAAACGGCGCTGAAAATGAGGACGCCTCCGAGGGCTCAAGTGCCGCTACGGTGCGCGCCAAGTCAGATTGTGCGAATGTAGACATCATAGGTGATTTGCCTGTCGGGTCAAGCCGGGGTTTCGCTATCAGCGGTCCAGCGCCCACAAAAATCGCTTCCTTGAACGGGCGGCCATTTTGATTGGTAATAGTGATTGCTATTTCCCAACGAGCCAACGTCGACCATAATTGGAGGGCCAACACGGCATTCGCCGCTGCCGCTATCAGAATAAACCCAAAGATGAAACCAACAGCAGTTTTGACATCGACGGGCGCGAGGTTCGATTTCGCTCATCCCGCAAACCCCCAAAGCTTCGCAAGTGATTCAAGACATTCGCGAAATCGACGGCCGATATAGTCAATCTCGCGCTGGCGTGGCATGCATCGAGCCGCCGCAACCTCAGCAATCGACATGCGCCGGCCGAGAATATCTTCCACCAACGAAGCCCCGTAGCTACCCAGCGCAGCATTGGCCAGCTTCAATTGCCGCAGCGCGTTGCTCATGCGCTCGATGTCCGGCTCCTTGAACCGGCCGCCGTCCACAGCCTCCTTGGTCGTGTCGATCGCCTTGGCCCCGCCGATCTCGGAATCCTCCCGGAAGAGCTGCCAGCGAAGCCCAGCATGGTACTGCGCATCGTCGATTTGCTTGCGGACGTGCATCCCTGCCAATGGGTCGTCCCTGACGGATTTCAGCACCCTGAGCTTTCCGCCGGCCTCCAGGGGGTCATCCACGATGACCGAGGCAACCCGCGAATTGATCGGCAAGTCAGCGGTCAGCCGATCGTGAATCTTGGTTCCGTCATTGCGTCCCGCCATGATTACCCCGTGCATCTCAGCCTCCTGTCCCATAATCAAAGTGCCGCTTCCCGCCGAGCTTGTTCCACCCATCATTCGGTTGCTCGAAAGCCCCAACCGGACGACCGTGCTTCTTCAGCAAATCCTCGTATGAGGGACGCTTAAGGTCCGGTTTTGACTCGTATTTCGGGAGAGACCGCAGGGGTTTCGAGTTGTTGATCCGGTTCTCCCGCTGGGCTTCCAGCTCGCAAGCGTGCCTCAGCTCTTTGAGCGTCGGCATGAAGTCCGTTCGGCTCGGAAGGCCCGTCAACGGGTTCGTAACCTCGTAGATCACGTTCTGGCTGTATTGCGCGAGGACCGCCGAAACCGCCGTCGAGTACCTGGCTGGATCGTTCGCCTCCCCCTTGCGATAACTGCCGAGGAGGATCGCTGCCCGCTCCGTTGCGAAGTCTAAGTGCTGCAATTCGCTGTCGGTTGGCGCTGAGTTCTGCGAGAATTGGATTTCCGGCGTCTTTTCGAACATTGGGCTTTCTCGTGTCGGGTTCATCGTCCCAGCAGCCTTTGCTGAGCCACGTTTGCGGGTGTTTTGTGAATTCTGGATCGGCCGTGGCCGCATAGCCACGGACAGCAGAAATCAATTTCTCAAAGGAAACGGACTTCCGTCGAACCCGGTCTAGCTCTCGCAGCGCGCCCTGCTTCCCGACCTTTCGGGGATAGGCTGCCCAAAACACTTCCCGGAAGTCCTCGGGCCAATCGTTGGGTTGATGAATATCACTCTTCCCTACTTCAATGCTTTCAGTGCTTTCTGTTTTGTCCCGCTGCTGTCCCGCTGCTGTCCCGCTTTGTGTCCCACTATCTGTCCCGTCAGGTAGCGAAACCTTTTGGTATTTGTCGTAGTTGCAGATAGTTATGACGAGAATTCCTGTCCCGCTATCTGTCCCGATCATTGTCTCAGCACGCAACTTATCGAGAAACCTATCGACGGCCGACTTACTCCACTTCCACCGATCGGCCATGAACCTGACCGAGGCAGAGAGCTGACCGCGCTCAAGTTTGACCACTCGACCCGATACATTTCGGGTTCTCGCCTTGAACGAGGCCTCCCCGAGAAGCCATAGCCATGCCTCGCGCTGCGTCAGCGGCTCATCCTCGAAGATTGGATGATCCCAAATGCCGCGATCGATGGCAAAGACGCCGCGCTCGCTCAAGCAGCCCTCCCCCGCAGCAGCCGCCATGCCTCAAGGCATGCGATAGCCTCATCCAGCCCTTCGGCGACCACGGCATGACCGCCCGCAGTTCGGACGCGAGACTGGAACTCCAATTGGGACTCGGTCGGCCTGCCACCTTCGGCCTTGAGTTCGAGCGCAAAGATTTCCCCACCGTGGATGCAGATGAAATCGCTGACGCCTGGTAGCATGCCCATGCGCTTGAGCGTGCGGCCCTGCCGTGGTTTCCGCTTTCCCTCGTTGGCCGTATGCCACCAAAGGACATCACTGTGCGCCCGCGCGCGAAGCTGGTCGCAGACCGCGATATGAATCTGATCTTCCTCCCTCACGCCGCGGCCTCGCTCTTGAGCTGTTCCGCGCGCAGCAATTCCAGCCGGCGCCGCAAGGCTCCCCGCGGCTTGTGCCGGCGCACCCGGTCGTCAATGACGTTCTGGAGAGCCGCGATCGGCAGAGCCTGCTCCAGCTCCTTGATCGCGGCCCAGGTGTCCAATGTTTCATTGGCGAGCTGCATCGCGCCCCTCCAATTCGGGTTTGTACGCAACGCAACAAACCGAGATTACTGAACGACGGCAGCCGTATCGGTATTGAGGACGACTTCCGCTATTCGAAGCTTCAAGACTTCGACTTCGTCGTTGAGCCGGTCGTCCGTCTTGATGCGCGCGCCGATCTTCCGAGCCGCATGCAGGACAGTCGTATGATCGCGTCGGCCGACTTGCCGTCCGATTTCGGGGAGCGACCGCAGCGTGAGCGTCCTCGCCAGATACATCGCCACCTGACGAGGCTTAACGATGTCGGCGGTGCGCCGCGCCGATTTGATGTCCATGAGCGTCACGCTGTAAAACTTCGCAGTTTCCCTCACGATCATGAAGATCGACGGAATCCGGACCGCTTCGGTCGGCTCTGGAATGCACACCGGGAGCGGTATGACCGGCGCAGGGGCTGGAATTGCCTTGACCGGCTTCGGCTCCTCGGGGGCTGCCTTCGGCAGAAGCTTTATGACTTTGTGTTTGTCAGCGTGATGTTCGATCAGGCGGGCCAGCAATTCATCGCAGGCGTGTTGGTTTCGCTCGCGCTCTCTTTCGCGAAGGTCCCGCTCTCCTGGATATTGTGTCGGCCGGGCCGATGTTGAGGAACGACCCTCTCGGCTCTGCTCCGCAGACAGAGCAACGTGGTTGTCCATACTACTCCCCTCCTCCGGGATTTTTACTGTTCCTCCGACTTACGCACGCAACGCAGCAGTTACTGAATGAAGTCGCACCCGGCGCCCACCGAGTTCTCCTCTGGTTGGCAGGATTGCCCTAACCGGGTGCTGTTCGAGAACTTGGTTGTCTCATTGCCCCATGCCGACCAGCCGTCACGAGGCTGGCGCGAGAACAATTCGAGATATGGCCCCTCACAGAAACGTTCGATGCGAGCGAACGATTCATCGGGCTTTCTGCTATGCTCCCGAATGTCCGACATAATGATTTCGTGGACGTCACGCGCTACGCGTTTCGGAGCGCCGGTCTTGAACAGAAGGCAATCCTCTGCGTTCTTGCGTGTCGTATAGCCCATGCCGGTGTGAAGCTTGTCGCCGCGGGTCTTCACCCAGAGGAAGGCACGGGCTGAATACTTGAAGCCCCAGGATCGGGCGATATTGAAAGTCAGATGCAAGCGCGGGCTCGTGGTCCACAGAAAGAGCCAACAGCCATCGGGATGCGCTAGTTCATCGACAGGCAGCCGGTTAATCTGAGTGTCCGTCATCCGGGTATAGTGTTGCGGCCTGCCCTTCGTGCCAGCCGCAAAGACCCAAGCAGGGTCGGCGACGATGGCGCGGAAGTGGTGTTTGGGGAGGCCGTCAAACATGGTCAGCCCCAGGGCGGCACGATGAGGTCCACAAGCGCCTTGATCGATTGGGCGGATGGATGCTGTTCGCCGGATATCTCGTAGCCAGCCGTTCGAATTGAGCAGCCGACACGGGAAGCGAGTTCTTCCGCTGGTTTGGCTGGGAATAAGGCCTTCCACGCTTTACCGAAATTTGGACTGCAAATTCTTGCAGTTCCCTGCACGAGCTTGCGTTCGATTGCAGTCGCGTTCGCAATCTCCCGTTCGTAAACAGTACGCATGACAACGGCTCTCCCCGAAACGCAACAGAACTGGACTGCGCTTCCCCGAGCGCAGGAAGGCGCGGCCGACGATGTGTGTGCAGTACGTCGGCCGCGAAGTTGCCGAACGGCCGCGAGGACGTCCGGAGGCGATTGGAGGTTGAAATGGAGCTTGTCGGAAGCGCAGCCTTCGGAGCGTTCACGCTCGCGCTGCTGTTCGTTATTGCTTGGTGATCTGCGTCATTCGACAAATTTGAACAGTCGCAAGCGATACGAACGCGATTATTCCCGGAGGGCTGACATACGAAAGTGTGACATCGAGATGTCAGGTTTTCACTTGCAAGTGCAGTGCACCGTTCGGCAGGATACACTTCGGCTGAGATACGATCTGGCTGGGGGCGTGCATGGCCGAGCTGATCGAGACCGGCGACGAGCCGGAATACGTCGTGTCGGACATGGCTTACGCCGAGTTCGTGGACGACAGCAAACAAGTCCTTCGCATGTGCTTCGCGCACAAAAAACACGGTCGACTTGTCGCTCAATATACGACGGTCGTTTCGGTCCGCGATTTGGTCAAGATGATCAAATCGGCCGGCGAAGTTGTCGCCGATCAAGGAGGCCTGATGGCTTTCGCTTCCGAGATGGATGCCAAGGCTCATTGAGCCCCCAAAAGCTCGGCGAGGTCAGGGCGAAGCTCCCGCGGAGGGATTCCGGTTTTTTCGGCGACGGTCGGCAGGATCGAACGCGCGATCTTGCGCTGGCCGGTCTCCCACCGAGACCAAGAAACGCTGGCGACACCGACCTTTTCGGCCGCCTGCTCCTGGGTGAGGCCCTGATCTTCGCGGAATTTCTTGAGGCAAGGCAATTCGGTCATGGTCGACAGATTTAAACCAAACTGGTACAATGGTCAACACGTCAAATGTACCGCATTGCACCAATGAACTTATCCATTCCGGTAGGTAAGTTGCGGGGTATGCCGACCCGCATTGGCCCTAAGCGCCCCCTCCGCCTCTACCTGGCCGAATGGCGGGAACACAGGAAACTCACCCAAGAGACCCTGGCTGGTCGTCTGGGCGTCACCCATGTGACTGTTTCCCGCTGGGAGACCGGCAAGCGCCAGCCCGACCTAAACGCACAGGCGGCCATCGCTGAGGCCCTGGACATCGAAATAATGGACCTGCGGCGCCATCCGGACCAGCCGAGCGCCGACGCCCTGCTCCGGGATCAGCCCCAGGAGGTCCGGGACATGATCATCAAGCAGATTATCGCCATCCGCCGTTAATACGAGACTCGTTTCGGCCCGCGCTTTCTCTTTGCTCGGTCAACAACTTACCATTTTGGTATAATTATTTTCGTCTGGCCTATTGCGTTTTGTACCAGATTGGTTTAGTCTCGCTTCCATCAGATCGGGAGCGAACGACATGACCGACCCCCTCTTCATCATCGAAATGGACTTCGGCAAGCACGGCCGGGAGTTCAGCGGCGACCGCAACATGACGCGGGCCGATGTGGTCGAGGCCATCGCGCTCGGCAGCAACCGCGTCGTCAAGGTTCTCGAAATCCGCGAGGACGATAACCACTGCGAGGACATCACCGAGGAAATCGCCCTGGAGGTTGCCCAGCGCTTCGCTGACGACCGGGAGGAGGTTTCCTACGCCGTCATGAACTTCCTGCACGACCATCACCCTGCCGGCGTCACCTCGACGCACGGTCTCAACGTGGCGGCGTGAACGGAGAGCGCACATGACCGTTCAGTCCACGCCAGGCCCTTGGCGGGTTTCGCCCCTCGAAGTGGGCGGCTTCAAAATTCACCCGGCCAACAATCCCGATTTCAAAATATGCCGCATCGAGAACTCCATCACCTACTTGATGGCGTTCGATGAGGCCGCCGAACCGGATGCGCATCTGATCGCTGCGGCGCCCGAAATGCTTGCTGCGCTCGAACTGGCTGACGAAGCAATCATCCATCTCGACGGCGAACTGTCCTGCCAAGCAACGCTGCGCGCCATTCGAGCGGCAGTCGCCAAAGCAACCGGCAAGTCACGAGAGACGCCATCATGATCACCGCCTCCCTCGCCGTCTCTCTAGCTTTGCTGATCGCCCTTTCCGTTAGCGTCGTCGAACTGTCAGACAGGAGTAAGCCGTGAACGTTCCAGTCCCCATCCATGCGAACCAAGCCGTCGCACCGCGGTTCAGCTCGGACCAAGTCGACCTCATCAAGCGCCAGATTTGCAAGGGCGCGACCGATGACGAGTTGAAGCTGTTCCTGCATCAGGCGCAGCGGACCGGCCTCGATCCGATGGCCCGCCAGATTTACGCGATCAAGCGCGGCGGCGGTATGACGATCCAGGTGAGCATCGACGGCTTCCGGCTGATCGCTGAGCGCAGTGGAAAGTACGCCGGCCAGATCGGCCCGTTCTGGTGCGGACCGGACGGTCAGTGGCACGAAGTCTGGCTGGACGCCCAGCCGCCGGCTGCAGCTCGTGTCGGCGTGATCCGCTCGGACTTCAAGGAGCCATGCTGGGCCGTGGCTCGCTGGTCGTCCTACGCGCAGCAGAACAGCGCGACGTGGAAGAACATGCCCGACCTGATGCTGAGCAAGTGCGCTGAGAGCTTGGCGTTGCGTAAGGCGTTCCCGAACGAGCTTTCCGGGCTCTACACGTCGGACGAGATGGCCCAGGCCGTTGAGACCCCGGCGGCACCGCGGCAGAACCCACACGTCACCCGACCGGAGGATATCGTGCCGGCCGTCGAATACGACGAACACGGCGAGCCGGTGAACAACATTCCCCGTGGGGACGGCCAGATCGAGCGCATGTCCAAGGCGATGGCCCGGCCCGACTTTGCCAAGGCTCAGACCGAACTCCGCGCCACCAAGACGCCTTCCGAACTTCTGAAGTGGGGCCTAGCGAACGCCAACCGTGTCGAGACGTACCCGCTCGATTGGCAGGAGATCATGCGCGGCATCTACACCGATCACATGGCCAGCTTTACGACCGAACCGAGCGCAGCATGAGCCGAGCCTTGATCACAATCCACGGCGCTGCCGATCGTTCACGGGCTGCCCAGCTCTTGGCGCAAGTCCCGGCTGGCACGCGGGTTGAGTTCAAAAAGGCCAAGCGCTCGCTGCCCCAGAACGATTTGCTCTGGGGACGGCTGACGGACGTGTCACGCCAACTCGAATGGCACGGGCGCCGGCTGACACCCGCGGATTGGAAAGACGTGTTCACGGCAGCGTTGCGCGAAACCCGCGTTGTGCCCGGCATCGACCCAGGGACTTTCGTGGCGCTCGGGCTGCACACGTCCGACATGTCCAAGGACGAGATGACCGAACTTCTGGACCTGATCGACGCCTTTGCGGCGCAGCACGACATCGAACTGAGCGACCATCGCGGCGAGGAACAGCATGAGCAACTTCAAGCGACCGCGTGAGATGAATCCGGACCATCTCGCCTTCGTGCGGGCGCTGCCTTGCGCGTCGTGCGGCAATGACATCGAGACTGAAGCCGCTCATGTGCGCTTCGGCTGTCTCGAAATCGCCAAGCCGCAGACGGGCATGCAGATCAAGCCGGACGACAAGTACACGGTGCCGCTCTGCAACCGCTGCCACACGGCACAGCATGCCTACGGCAATGAGCAAGCCTGGTGGGACCAGCTCGGGCGCGACCCGATCAAGCTATCGCTGGCGCTGTACAGCGTGAGCGGCAATCTGATGGAAGGCGAGCGCATCATTCGTGCGCGGCCGTAACGGGACATATGGGGGAGAGAAATGACGCCAAGGCAGCTTGAAACTCTGATGGAGATTCGTTCCGTGCTACGGGCCGCCTACGCGGAGTATTTCTCCAGCGGAGATGGATGCACCAAGTCATCAGACGGGTATATCGGCATCAAGTATCCGCCCCACTGGCATGATGGGTGGGAGCGGGACGAGGCCACCGGAATCGAAATCTATAGCTACTCACTTGGCCCATCCCGCATGCACGAATGGCACAAAAGCGACAAGCCAGAGGAAGTCGCGCGAAGCGATTACCGATTTAAATATTGCGCGGACCCATTTGCGCAAGCTCTGGCAGACGTAAAGGAGTGGCAACGCGAATTGCGCGTGGACATCGCTAACGACTGATATGCGCGGATGAGATGGGTGAACCACTTTGGTTTCTAACAAAGGACGGCGACAAGTCTTGCCTGGAACTCTATGAACGACACTACAGCGCATATCATTACAAAGACGGCAGACGACGCAGCCAATTCGTCGGGCCGGGGCAAACCATCGTCCTCCGCACAGCTGCTGCCGACGCTCTCTTTGTTTGGCGAAAGTTCATCGACGACGCCAAGCCAAAGCAAGACGGCGTCAACTGCGCAATCTTCCGAAACGAAAGCCCCCACCTATCGTCCGAGCTTGTCCGACAGGCTGACGCAATCGCTGATCACTGCTGGCCTGGTGAGAGGCATTACACCTACGTCCGCGCGGAAGCAGTGCGGAGCCGTAATCCTGGATTTTGCTTTCTCAAGGCGGGATGGCGGCGATGCGGAAAAACCCAAGGCGGCCTGCTCATCTTTGAGCGGTGACCGCTGATCCCTCAACAAGGCAAATGGCAATGATTACGACCGAGAAAGAAGCCCAGCAGAAGCGCTGTGCAAGAGACCTGAGCGACCGCTGCATTACTACGCAGTGCATGGCTTGGCGCTGGTGTGAAGCCCCGCTCGATTGTCGGCCGCGTTCCCTCTACAGCAAGAGGACAGGCCAGAAGGTTACGGCCGCCGTTGGCGATGACGCCGATTGGCGCCTTGACGATCCCTCGCAACCAGAGCCAGAGCGCAAAGGCTACTGCGGAATTGCGGGTGTGCCGCTCGGTCAGCACTGACAGCCGATTAACGCGAAGGAAGAAAAATGGATCAAGCATCAATCGTAGCCGCAACAGTCCGCCAGGATTGCGCGGGAGAGCCGGACCTGATGGAGCGCATTCGTAAGGCGATGAAGGCCGCTCGCAATCACTGGATGGTTTTGGATGAGCCGTCGCAGTTCAAGGGCGCTATCGCGGCGGCCATGATGGAATCCAAGGATGCGGAACGTGATCGGATTTTGCGGTCAGCTCAATCAATCGGCAGGGTTGGCGCACTGATCGCGGCGCTACAGGCGGGCGTTCCTGTCGACATTGAAGCAATGGCGGCCGAGCCGGAAGACGAAGACCTGATCCCGCTTCGCAAGCTTTGGGATGAAGCTGCGTGACCACGCCGACGCCCATCACAACGGATGAACGCCGCCCGCGCAAATTCAACAAGCGCGAGCAGCTCCTGGCTCACGGCTTCATCCCGCCATGGCTCGACATGGACATGATGTGCCTGTGCCTGCCGATCAGCTCGAACACTGTGGATAAGTGGGTCAAGGACGGTTTACTCCCGCCCCCTCGCCTGAAGGGCGGCAAGCAGATGTGGAAGTGGTCCGAGGTCGACGAGTACCTTACCAGCGGAGGGGCCCAATCCTTGGACCCTGAGGCCGAGAGGATCAAAAATGCAACGCGACGAGCCATTGAAAATCGCGCGGATAACTGACGACTGCCTCGCAGCGGTCATACGAGACTTCCTGAACTCACCGAAGTTCAGGGCCTATTCGGATTCGACCAGGACCAGTTGGGGGCGGGAATTGAACTTTCTCAGCGCACCAGAACGCCTCGGAGCCGTGACGCTGGACAAAATCCGGCCGGCGCTGGTGCAGGCCTACATGGACGGCCTGGAAGGCCTGCCGGGCAAGCAGGCGACTGCGCTGTCCGCGCTGAAGCAGCTTGAGAAGTGGGCCGTGGTCCGCGATCTGTTGCCGCGGTCAATCACGCTCGGCGTCGAGATCGAGGAGTCGGACGGCGGCCATGTGCCGTGGACGGACGACCAGGTCGCGCTTGCCGAGAAGCATGCCCGACCCGATCTGGCCCGTGCCGTCACGCTCGGCGCCAACACCGGCCAGCGTGGGTCTGACCTGATCCGGATGGGCTGGACCGATATCCAAGTCTTCAAGGGCACCGAAGGTATTCACGTCGTTCAGAAGAAGACCGGCCGGGAAGTCTGGGTGCCGATCGTCTCGACGCTCGCCGCGGCCATGGCGACGTGGGAACGTCAGCCTGGCCCCTTCCTGCGGCGGCTCTCCGGTGCTGCTTGGAACAGGCACGACCTGTCCAATACCTGGACGCGAGAGCGCGACAGCAACCCAGCGCTGCGACCGCTCAAAGAGGCTGGCTTGGTCATCCACGGCCTCCGAGGACACGCCTGCGTGAGGCTCCTGCGGGCCGGCGCCAACACCCGCCAGATCGCGGACATGGTCGGCATGTCGGAGCCTGTCGTGGCTCGGTACACCCGGTTCAGCTCACAGCAAGAAAATGCGTCCGCAGCGGTCTTCCACATGGAGCGAACGCTGCGAGAACATAAATTCGGTGTGTCCCAGAAATCGAGTGGCTAAGATATTGAAATGCTTGGGTTGGCCACATGGGCTAGATGCATCCCTCGGTCAAGTTAGCCGCATGGCTAACGTTGCCGCACGGCGCGGCCTTCGGCATAAGTAACCCCATGAACCCGACCCGTATTGCCATCGCCGGCCTTGGTGCCATCGGACGCTCCGTGGCGCGTCGCCTCACCGACGGCCTCCCCGGCCTGTCCCTCGCCTGCATCGCCACCGGAAACGCCGACAAGGCGCGGACCTGGCTCAAGGAGCAGAAGATCGACTGCCCTGTGGTCGAGCTCGAAGAGTTCCCCAAGCATGCCGACCTTGCGGTCGAATGCGCCCCGGCCTCGCTGATCGAGCGCATCTGCCGGCCGATGCTGGAGGCCAGCAAGCAGGTCATGGTGCTGTCCTGCGGCGCGCTTTTGCCGCGGCAGGACCTGATCGATCTGGCCAAGGAAAAGGGTGGCCGCATCATTGTGCCGACCGGCGCGCTGCTTGGCCTCGACGCTGTCGCGGCCGCGGCCGAGGGCACCATCCATTCGGTAAAGATGACGACGCGGAAGCCGCCCGTCGGCTTGGTCGGCGCGCCCTATCTGGTGAAGAACAACATCTCGGTCGAAGGCCTCAACACCGCGAAGCTCGTGTTCAGCGGCACCGCGCGCGAGGCCGCGGCGGGCTTCCCGGCCAACGTCAACGTCGCGGCGGCGCTGTCGCTCGCCGGCATCGGCCCGGACCGCACCATGATCGACATCTACGCGGACCCTGCGGTGACCCGGAACTGCCATTCGATCGAGGTCGACTCCGACAGTGCGCGCTTCACGCTGTCGATCGAGAACATCCCGTCGGAAAATCCCAAGACCGGCAAGAACGTCGCGCTGTCGGTGATCGCGATGCTGAGGAAGATGCACGCGCCGCTCGCAGTGGGGACCTGATCCGGGCGCTTAAGCTTGCGCCTGGCTTGAACCGGGACGCCGGGAGTTCCGACTACCGTCTGGGAAGGCTGCCCAGGCGATGCTGAGCCCATGACGTTCCACGTCTGCCGGATACCTTCACGCCTTCGCGACGTTATCGCCGCAATGGCAATCGTGGCCGCACTCGCGCCGTACCCGGCAAGCGCGCAGGACGTCACGCCCGAGCGCGTGAGCTTTGCGAGCGCCGACCTTGGCACCGCGCTGACTGGATATCTGTTCAAGCCAGCAAACCCGGCCGGATCGCGCTTGCCCGCGGTCGTCATGATGCACGGCCGCGCCGGCGCCTATTCGGAACGCGCCAACGGCGTGTTCGACGCCACCACGCTATCGCTCCGTCACAAGGCCTGGGGCCGCGAATGGGCCGATACCGGATACCTCGCGCTGCTGGTCGACGGCTTCGGTCCGCGCGGCTATCCGCAGGGCTTCCCGCGCTTCAGCTATGACAGCCGTCCGGACGCGCTGAGCGAGACCACGGTCCGGCCGCTCGATGCTTACGGAGCGCTGGCCTATCTCCGCAGCCGCTCCGACGTGATCGCCGACCGTATCGGGCTGCAAGGCTGGTCGAACGGTGGCAGCGCAACAATCGCGACGATGGCGCTCGACGCTCCTGGCATCACGCAGCCGTCGCCCCAAACCGGATTCCGTGCGGCGCTCGCCTTCTATCCAGGCTGCGGCCTCAAAGGACTGTTCGACCAGAAGCCGTTCCGGCCCTACGCGCCTGTCTTGCTGCTGCACGGCACCGCCGACGAGGAGGTCTCCTACAAGCGCTGCATGAACCTCGCCGAGCGCAGCCGCGAAGCCGGCGGCGATATCGAGATCAAAATCTACCCTGGCGCGACCCACAGCTTCGACGCGCCGACCCGCAAGCGGCAGAGCAACGACGCCAATGCGACGGCGACCGAAGATGCAATCGAGCGGGCGCTGCGATTCTTTGCGCGTTACGTGGGCAGCGCCCGCGACTAGTGCTTACGACAGGATGTCCGCCCGCTGGTGGGACCAGTGGATCGCGCACGTCTCTCATGCGGGGGCCGCCGCCCTGAGCGGCAGCAGAGCCCGCACGCGTGCGTCGCGCAGGTAAAGCCCGCCCCAGGCGAGGACCGCCAGGTACACACCGAACAGCATGTGGCTGAACAACGGATTGCCGACGCGCAAATGCGTGGCGACCGTGCCGCCCATGTAGGCGGTGAGGAGGATCGCGCCGAGCACGGCAGTTCGCGGCCATGCATAAAGCGCCGTGCACATCAGCGCGACCACGCCCAACCCGCGCATTAAGTCCGGCGAGGACGGATAGCCGAGTTCCGCCGTGCTTTTGATCACGACGTCGAAGGGCACGAGCTTCATGCCGCCATCGAACACCATGAAGGCGACGACCAGCCCGCTCATGACAGTGCTGGCGGTTTGCCTGATCCTGGCCGAAGTCATTGCAACGCTCCTTTTCCTGACCTTGAGAGGCGCCTCAAACGCGACTCGTTCTCACGCGTGCTTGCCGGTCATCCCATCGCCGTTTGTGGCGTCGTGATCATCCACGGCGTGCCGTAACGGTCGCTCAGCATGCCGAAGCGCGAGGCAAACGGGGTCGACATCAAGGGAACATTGATCCGGCCATTGGCGCCCAGCGCCGCGAACAGCCGTTCGGCCTCGATGTCATCGGCCGCCAGAAGACAGATCGCATAGCCCGAACCTTGGCCTTCGCCGCCCTGCCCGTCGGAGGCAAAGATCGTGCTTTCTCCCAGACTGATTTCGGCGTGCATCACGCGGTCGCCGGCATCGGGGCCCGCTCCCGGCATATCGCCGAACCGGACCAGCGCACGGATCTCCGCGCCGATCGCGTCGCGATAAAAGGCGAGCGCCTCGGCACAAGCACCATGGAAAAACAGATACGGGATCGCTTTCATCGGCTCACTCCGCGAACGCCCGTCGCCACGACGGGCCAGTGAGCCATCGATAACCGGTTGATCGGCTTATGTTTTGTATGAAAACGACAATTGCGGGCGCTCGCGCATGAGACGCGCCGGGGTCATCCCGATCAGGTGTTTCACCGAGCGCGTCAGATGCGCCTGATCGAAATATCCTGCCGCGAATGTCGTATCGAGAATGGAGCTTCCGCTCGTCAGCATGGACGCCGCATGACGTGCGCGCTGGATCTGCTGGTAGCTGCTGAAGGTCATACCCGTGACGCGGCGAAAATGACGTTGCACGGAGCGCTGGCTCATCCAGTCGATATCGCCATCCACCGCCGCATCGGTCGCGTGGCTTCGCGCGATAATTCCTGCCGCCGCCAGCCGCTCCACGAAAACTTCGGCATTGTCGTAGTCCGGAATCTCCCAGGTCAAATCACCGAACCAGAAGCGGCGATCGGAGAGCACCGGCAACTGCACATCCTGATGGTCGATCAGGGCGGCGGTGGCAATCCGGGGCAGATAGGTGCCCAATCGGAAGCGGATGGCGAGCCATTCGCCGTTGGGCGGGCACTCGACCATCGATCCCTTGGAAACCGGTCCCCGGAGCGTTACGGCGAGAAACCCCGGCAGCCTCGTGATGACCAGCTCGATGCTGCCTTCGGCCATCGACAGGAATGTTCCACCGGCGTTGCTTTTGCATCGCCAGACGCACTCGACAAACGGCGAGGTCGATTTGCGGTCCTCGAATTCCAAAAACACCGCCGCACCGTGCGATTGTTTCTGCTGATTTTCGACAGTACCAAAATCGATGCTCGTTGACGACATCGCGACGGCAAAGATACCGCCGCGTTGTCACAATGGAGATTGGAATGATCGACGTGCCCGCCGCGAGCACGTCGAGTTGTTCGGGTCCGGTCTTACGGCAGGATCGGCTTTTCCGGCAGGAAGCCCGGAACGTAGATCTGCTCCGCGGTCAGCTTCTCGCCGGGCACCTCGATATTCTTGTTGATGAAGTCGACCGTGTTCTTCATCCGCTCCTTCGTGATGGTGCCGAAACCGTTGGCCTGCACCTCGGGCGTGAGAGCCACGCGGCGCAGGATCTCGATCTCCTCGACGATGATCTGCGGATCGAGCGCCTTGACGTGCTGGAGCTGGATCTGTGCCGCCTCCTGGGGATTCGCGAAGGTGTCCTTCCAGCCGCGCAGCGCGGCGCGCACGAACTTCTTCACGGCTTCCGGATTCTTCTTCAGGAAGTCCTCGTTGACGCCGATCGAGTTGGCGTAGATCTCAAGGCCGAGATCGCCGGCGAACAGACAGACCGGCTTCGCGTCAGGCACAGCGCGGCGGATCGCGGGCTCGCTCATCATGAAGAGGTCGATCGAAGCGACCTTGCCGGTCGCCAGCATCGGCACTCGCGCTGCAGGGTCGATGTTGACCACCTTCATGGTCCTGCTGTCGACGCCGTTCATTTCCATGATTGCGGCCCAGATTTTCGGCACGAAGGACGCGCTGCTTGAGCCGAGCTCGAGGTTGGTGAGCTTCTTGGCGCTGTCGATATTGGCGCCGGGATTGAGGCTGAACACGCAATACGGCGGCTTCTGGTAGTTCGCCGCGACGATCTTCACCGCCGAGGCCGAGCTCCCCGCA
>JGI25153J46596_10000258_pt1 | contig 42730 bp, 37 predicted proteins | sample AraplaMF_Col_mMF_FD_46596 | JGI IMG/M metagenome (IMG submission 46596)
TTGCAGAATTCCGGCGCGGCTTTCGCGATGGATCATTCCAAACCAAATGTCGACTATGCCGATCTGTTACGTTTGTCACAGAACGCCACCAAACCGGCGATTGCGCGGGTCGGAGGCGTCTGCATGGCCGGCGGCATGGGCCTGCTCTGCATGACCGACATGGCGGTCGCGGCCGACCACGTCGTGTTCGGCCTGCCTGAGGTGAAGGTCGGCGTGTTCCCGATGCAGGTGCTGAGCCTGCTCCAGCGCATCGCGCCGCCCCGCCTCGTCAACGAATGGGCGCTCACGGGCGAGCCGTTCGACGCCAAGGCCGCGCACGCTGCGGGCCTGCTCAACTACATCGTTCCCGCGGCCGAGCTCGACGCCAAGGTCGACTGGCTGATCGGCCGCATCGTCGACAAGTCCCCGACCGCGATCCGCCGCGGCAAGTACGCCATGCGGGCCATCGCCTCGATGTCGTTCGACGAGAGCATCGCCTACACCGAAAGCCAGATCGCGCTGCTCGCAATGACCGAGGACGCCAGGGAAGGCCTGAAGGCGTTCAGTGAGAAGAGGAAGCCGGTTTGGACGGGGAAATAGACGATCATCTCGTCGTAGGAGCGACATGCTCGGACCGAGCCTATTCCGAAGAAGGAATGGCATTCAATCGAAACAGGAATGATCTTGTCCGCTCCTCGCGGCGCTTTTTTGTTGCTGTGATTAGCTGCTTGCTGGTGCGCTTGGCGTAGGTTGGCAGCTGACGGCTTGACCTATGACGTCCCGCGGCTCGCAGTTCTGCATCCGTAAGATCGCTGTCGGCACCCTCGGTGAAACCTCCATGTCGGAAGGAGGTAAAGGAAAGTTCCTGGCGAATGCCGGCCTCTGCAACGATAATTTTCACAACGCTGCGCAAATAGCGCAGGTCCTTGCGCGGTGTAATCCATGGAAGCGGGATTGCGGAGCTACGATGGGCATGGGTACGCCGGAAAACCAGGCCCGGGAGGGAAGTCTTCTTAATCTCATCTAGCTCGGCCGTAAGTTCCGGAAAAAGAGGGGCGCCCGTTTCGTCAAACAGCGGCCACCAAGCCTCTTCTCCGTTCTTAGGATGCACGATCCTAACACTATTTGGCCGCTCGACAGGTCGGTAATGCGAGATATCGAGGGCGCCAAACTCGTCTGCCGCACCCCTCCTCCAATCCCGGTTCGAGGTTAGAAGGCATTGTAGTCGCTGGTTACCTTCAGCGGCTCGCCAGAAACGATGATCCGGGGCGACACAATTCATTGTTGTCACGATAGATCGCATATCGTGCATCCCGCAATGGCCGGCACCTTGGAAGCTGAACGACGAAGGCGTCGTCAAGGGCGGGTGGCGTGTTCGCCGCCAGCCCGACCCCGCGCTTTGCAAAATGCTACCGTCAATCTGCTCCGCCATCACAGACCCGTATCGACGACATGAGAAAAAGCTATTTCAGCGTCCAACCATTAGCAGCTATTCACTGTCGGCCTCAGGTCAGGAGCCTGATCCAGGATTGGATGGATTTTGATGGCTATTAGTAGAGCATCGGAGCTCGTTTACTCGGAGTTCTTCGTAGAAACAGATCCTGGCGTTCGCATTTTTGTCGATAGCTATGGCGACGAATCTCATCCCACAGTCTTGTTCAGCAACCCGCTGACGGCGACAACCGCCATGTGGGGAGATGTGATCCGCAACTTGCCGGTCGGATGGCGATATATCTGCTACGATCCGCGTGGCACGGGTCGATCGACTGCGCCCGCCGGCTCGTATGATATCGAAGGTTTGGGGCGGGACGTCATCCGGATAATGGATGCGGTCGGCATAACCGAGACCATATTTTGCGGCGTGTCGCTTGGTGGGCTCACCGGCATCTGGCTTGGCGCCCACTGTCCAGGTCGACTAAGAGGCCTGATTCTCGCGAACACGGCTGCCAACTTCCCTCCCAAGGCCATGTGGGATGAGCGGGCCGACGGTGCGCTGAAGGCTGGAATGCAGCAGTTTGTAGAACCCACGCTCCGCCGTTGGTTCTCATCACACTTTCGCGAGAGCGGGGCCCCCGGTGTGCGTCTGGTAGAGCAGATGGTCGCGACCATGGAGCCTGTTGCTTACGCGAGCCTTTGTCGGGTTCTAGGCGAGACAAACCTGTTAAGTCAGCTGCCGTTGATCAAGTGTCCAGTGAAGATCATCTCGGGGAGTCTGGATGAGTCAACTCCGCCGGTCAGGGCCATCGAGCTCTTGGAAGGACTGCCCAATGCAGACCTCGTCACGCTGACAGCCAACCACGTGCCTGCGATCGAGCAGCCCGCCGAATTCGCGCGAGTTGTTGAGCGCTTTTTGCAAGACATCAAAGGAAGATAGAGTCGCATGAAGCAAGAGCACATGCTGTTGGACGGTGCGGAAGCGCGCACTCCGAAATCGGTAGTGGCCAATGGCGTCGACCGTTTTCTGGCCGACGGCGTCCACTACCGGGACCTCATGATGATCGGCGAGAAGCTCAGTGACTGGAATAGCTGGCCGACCATATGGTCTGAGTTTGCCGATGAGGCAGAAGCGAGAGGTGACTCTTTGATCTCGGAAGGGAGTTCGCTGTCTGCAGCCGACGAATTCTTCCGTGCCGGACTGTATCGTCATTACGCGCAGTATCTATACTTCGATGACGTGGTCCTAAAAGAAAAGATCAGCATCCGTAAGCATGAATCGTTCGAAAAAGCGGCGCCAATTCTCGATGTTCCCGTCGAGATAGTCTTCTTTCCTTACAAGGGCTACAAAATCAAGGCTTACCTTCGGCTCCCGCGCGGCGTGAAAAACCCACCTTGCGTGATCTTAATCGGAGGTCTGGACACCACGAAGGTGGACTATCGCAATGTTAGCGATCTATGCCTGGCTCGCGGGTTGGCAACGTTTGCTTTCGATGGTCCCGGTCAGGGTGAAACTGCGTTCTTCTTGCGGCTAACTTCGCGTTACGAAGAAGCGGTTAGTGCGGCCATCGATTATCTTGAGGGGCGATCCGAAATCGATAGCAGGCGCATCGGCATCATTGGGCGTAGCATGGGTGGATATTTTGCGCCAAAGGCCGCGGCCGTGGACGATCGGATCAAGGCTTTGGCTGCCTGGTGCGCCATCTACCAATTTCAGCCAATGGAGTCCGTTTCGCCCCCAAATCAGAAAGGGCTGATGTTCTTGAGCAACACACATAGCATTGCTGAAGCCGATGAGTTTTATCGTCTCCTCACCCTCGAAGGCTTCGCCCAGAAGATCAAATGCCCCACGCTTGTCATGCATGGCGGCCTGGATATGGGTACGCCTGTAAGCAACGCATATCGCTTGGCGGAAGCAGTAACAGGTCCGGTAAAACGCCTGATTTGGGATGAGAGCGGGCACTGCAATCACGACCGATCGCACTATGCAAGGCCTGCTCTGGCGGACTTCATGGTTCAAGCGCTTTGAGGCAAGGTACGGTCGCTTCCCCAAAGCGGCGCCAGAACTTGGGTCAGACTGCATACGTGTGAATGCAGCTGTCCCCTTACGGGGACTTTTTGTTGGCCAACATATGGCCCCCCGCGAGTGTCTGACGCTGGCGGCCAATACCTCCCTCGACCGCGGGACGCTCCGGCGTACTGCGAGCCTTTCTTCTGGGTGGACCAGACAGCCCCCCGCTTGGGTAGGATCTGGGCATTGTGTCCCTGCCGTGATCTGATGGGGTGGATGCCTGATAAACATGCGGTTCGCACCGCCCGCTCGGGAGGCTGAGATGGATCTTCGTCAGATCTTGTATTTCGTAAGGGTATATGAGGAGCGCAGCTTCACAAAGGCGGCAAGTCGCGTCAATGTCGTTCAGCCGGCCCTAAGTCGCCAGATAGCCGCACTTGAGGAGGAGTTCGGCTCGATCTTGTTCATTCGCGGCCCCAAGGGCATCACCCCAACCGGAACTGCTACCGCGCTGTACGAAAGGGTAAACCCTTTGCTGCGGGAATTCGCGTCCATAAGGGAAGAGATCCGGTCACGCGCGAACGTCAACGTTGTCGGCGCAATCACCTGCGGCTTTCCGCCTACCTACAACCGATTTGTCACTGGGAAAGCGCTTCTAGAGTTCTCCACGCTATATCCAGACGTTCAAGTCGCGGTGGTGGAGGCATTCAGCGGTAGACTAACCGAGTTGGTCAAGAACGGTGAGTTGGACTTTGCATTAGGTGCTAAGCCGAGCGATTCCTCAGGCCTAGTCACCGAGTTCGACTTTACTCAAGAGGTGGCATTGGTTTGTGGTGAGCCGGTAGCAGGCCCGTCATTCCAACCCTGCAGTCTCAATGACCTCACGGGGATCAAGCTTTTGGTCGCATCCCCCGATCACCTCATCGGAAAGCAGGTCAAAGAACATATCGATAGCGGGATGTTTCGTCCCTCCAAGGTGATGCATCTTGGCAGCTCTCCGGCCATGATGGATCTGATAAGGAGTGCGGGATGGTGTGGAATTTCACCCGTGGCAGGGCTTCTTGAAGATCGGGATCGGTCGGGCTTGTACATTTATCCCATCGTACAGCCAAAAATGGAATATCGGCTGAGTCTTGTTCGCGAGGGTGACCGTCCCTTGACGACAGCCGCCAGCGCCTTTCTCCAAATAGCGAAGCGCTACAGCGATAGAATAATGCCGCTTTGGCAGGCCTTGTTCCTCAACCAGACCGCTCACTTCGACGAGGACGTTGAGAGCTAAAGCGCCGAGTTTCGGGCAGTGCCGGGGTCAACGAGCGAAAATGCATCGCACGTCTTGCATCAAGAATGTGTAGCCCGCGCTTGTCCAGTCACTTCGCTCAGCGTACCCGGTCATTTGCGGCGAATAGTAGTTGAGACCTTGGCGAGGGCCTGAGTCGCTGAGTTGGAGATCGTTGCAGGCTCTTTTGCATTATAACCTGCTAGCATCAGCCTTATGAGTTTTTGCTATTTCAATCCCCGAGATGCAGTTGATACCGTGATTTGAACGTCACGGCAGCGGGATGAAATGAAGTATGGGCGAATACAAGCTTCTGATCGATGGACGGCTCGTGACAACGCGCGACGTCATGAGCGTGGTAAATCCCGCAACCGAGCAGAGCGTGGGCGATTGTCCGGTGGCTTCTCGGCATGACCTCGATGAGGCCGTCGCAGCTGCAAAACGGTCATTCCCGGCCTGGAGCGCCCTCCCGCTCTCCAAGCGTCGCGATGCGGTGCGCGCAATCGCAGACATCTTGAAGGAAAACGCACCCGAACTCGCGCGCCTGCTGACGCAAGAGCAGGGCAAGCCGGTCGGCGAAGCGACCCGCGAGGTCTTGGCATCTTCGATGTTCTTCCAGAGCTTCTGCAACATCGAGCTGGAGGTTCGCAAGATCAAAAGCGAGGGGAGGATCGTCGAACTGCAACGGCATCCCCTGGGTGTCGTCGGCGCCATCGTGCCGTGGAACTTTCCGCTGATTCTGATGGCCATGAAGGTGCCCGCGGCACTGCTGACCGGAAATACGGTTGTCCTGAAGCCCGCACCGTCCACACCATTGACGACGTTGAGACTCGGAGAGCTCATCAAGGATGTGCTGCCTCCGGGTGTATTGAACATCGTGAGCGGCACCAATGATCTGGGAGCGTGGCTGACGGCTCATCCGGACGTACGCAAGATATCATTTACCGGCTCTACCTCGACCGGCACCAAGGTGATGCAAGGGGCTGCCGCGACGCTCAAGCGTGTCACGCTGGAACTCGGCGGAAACGACGCGGCAATCGTGCTTGACGATGTCAATCCGAAGGAAGTCGCCCCGAAGCTGTTTCAGGGAGCTTTTCAAAACAACGGACAGTTATGCATCGCGATCAAACGGCTCTATGTTCACGATGCCATCTATGACGCTGTGTGCAGCGAGCTCGCCGCATTGGCCGATGGTGCTGTCGTCGGAGACGGACTGAAGCAGGGAACGCAATTCGGTCCTCTGCAAAACAAGGCCCAATACGCGAAGGTTCTCGATCTCATTGCCGATGCCAAACTGCATGGAAAGGCGATCTCGGGAGGACAAGCTCCGGAGCAACCGGGGTATTTCATTCGTCCAACGATCTTTCGCGATATCGAAGACGGCACACGCCTAGTGGACGAGGAACAGTTCGGTCCCGTGTTGCCCGTCATACGCTACTCCGACCCGGAAGAAGCTCTCGCGCGGGCCAATGCCTCGCCGTACGGTCTTGGCGGGTCGGTGTGGTCAGCTGATCCCGACCGAGCTTACGCGCTTGCCAGGCGGATGGATGCCGGCACTATCTGGATCAACAAGCACAGCGAGCTTGTTCCGGACGTTCCGTTTGGAGGCGCCAAGCAATCTGGCACCGGAAGCGAGTTCGGTCAGGAAGGCATGGCGGAATTCACCCAGCTTCATGTCATCAACAGGGGAAGCTAACCGAATTGCGTCGTCAGGCAACGAGCGCGCCCGATCCTGCGCAGGGGAGCATCTGACTACACGACGGATGAGCCTCACACCTGCGGCAAGGAGCAGCGCCGGGCAAATGCAGGCAATGCCGATCTGATTTGCGCGATCATCACCGTGGATGATCCGCGCCATCGGCCCTATCGCAACCTTGCGGAATCGTCGTCCTGCCGTCGAACTTTCGTAACCCGGCGGCGCGGTCGATGAGTCGCGTACCGCGGCTGCTGAGAGTGTGCGGATGACTGCACTCGCCGCCATCGCACGGTCCGCCGAACTTTCCTTCACGATCGAGGAATGCAACATCAGCCTCGGCTGCGCGCGAAGCGAAAGTGCGCGCCCGAAGCGCTCAGGCGCCAAGCTAAACGCGAGAGCGCTTCGATCCTTCAGCCGAACCGCAGATCAGACTGCATGATCAATCGCTCTACTATAACCTGCTAGCATCAGCCGCATGAGTTTTAGCTATTTAAACCCCCGTTACGCAGTTGATACCGTGACTTGAACGACAAGGTAATACTCAACACGTCAACGGGGGGATTCTGGTGAACGATCGCAAGATCTCGTTTGTTAACATCTGCGCTGTGTCGCTCTGCATTTTCGTGGCCAATACGGCGGTTGCTGAAGACAGAGGGAAAGATGAAATTAGGCTCGGGCAGAGCGCGCCATTGAGCGGGCCTGCGTCGTCTTTCGCGATTTACAGCCGCGTTGAAGAAGCCTACTTCAAGAGCGTCAATGACAGAGGGGGGATCAACGGGCGCAAGATCTCTTTCTTTCTGCTCGACAATGCCTACAGCCCGTCGAAAGCCGTCGAAGCCTCTCGCAGGCTGGTCGAAGAGCATGAGGTGTTGGCGGAGGTCGGAACTGTAGGAGCCGCCGCAAACTTTGCGGTTCAACGCTACCTGAATGGCAAGGGCGTTCCGCAACTCTTTCTTTCATCGGGTGGAAGCAGGTTTAACGATCCAAAGAGATTTCCCTGGACCGTCCCGTTTTATCCGCCCTTTGAGGTCGAAGGAGCCGGATACGCGAAGTATCTCCTCAAGGCACTGCCTCAGGCTAAGATCGCCATTCTCTATCAAAATGACGATTATGGAAAAGACCTTGTCAAAGGGTTCAAGAATGGTCTCGGCCAGGCTGGTACTATCGTTGCTGAACGTAGCTATGAGCTATCGGATCCAACCGTCGATTCGCAGATCGTTTCCCTGGCGACGTCCGGTGCCAACGTATTCATGAATTTCTCCATTCCGAAGTTCGCGGCTCAGGCAATTCGCAAAGCGAAGGACGTGAAATGGCAACCCCTGCAGTTCCTGGCAAGCCCGAGTGGCTCGATCAACGCCACTTTAAAGCCCGCCGGGCTCGAGAATTGCGTTGGGATACTGACGGCGCAATTCCTCAAGGATCCAGGAGATGGTGCCTGGTCTCGCGATCCCGCTATGCTTGAGTATCTTGCTTTCATGAAGCAGTACGCTCCGAAAGAGGACGCGTCTGATATGGTTGGCGCGGCGGGGTACATGAACGCTCAGCTAGTCGAACATATTCTTAAGAACGCCGGCGAAAATCCTTCACGGGACAATATTCTGAAGTTGGCGACATCAATTAGGAATTTGCAACTGCCGTTGCTCATACCAGGGATCGAGCTAAACAACTCGAACGGGGATTACCAACTCTACCATGGCTTTCGACTATCGCGCTTTACCGGCGAGAGTTGGGCCGAAGTTGAGACAGTGCACGTGGAATGAGAGTTTGGCTGACTGCAGCTTCGTTGCGAAAGTCGCCAATATTCGTTGCGCTCCGTCGATGTCACGACAGCAGCTACCGATGATGTAGAGAGGAGCAGCGCGACGGGGTGTGGGCGACACACGCAGCCAACTAAGTGACGGGGTTTGCGTCGCTGCTGAGCGCTGCTACTTCTCGCTAAGGGGGCCTCCCGCAGGTACCACCACGCGAGACCAACGCGTCGCAAGCCGTAGCGACCGCGTCATCACGGGAGACGTCTGCTGGCGGAGCTCAAGCAACGAGATCGAACGCTCGCTCGAGTGCATGGGAATCGCGCGGTGCAGCATGCGGCCGTGCTACTCACGGTTCTCGGCGTGAGCTCGGAGGCATTGTCTCGCACCATGAAGCGCATGTTGCTTCCCGTCGTCATCGTGTTCAGAGCACTCGAGCCTCCGGACAGTGAGGCATAGCACACCGAAATATTCTCCATCACGAAACACTATTTTACTTTGCGGGTGGCCCATCTCAGTGTGCTCAGCATCCTAGGGCTTCATCGATGGATCGTCCGAACCGGGATGGCAATGTTTTCGGGTAAGTAAGAATTGGAGAAACGCATGACTGGCTCGCCTGCAGTACGCTCGAATGGCACGGCTAACCGCGAACAGGATCGAGACGCGCTGCCCTCGGTCGTTGGAAAAATTGCGTTTGTCGACGAACAAAGGAGTGTTGCGGTCCGGGACAAAGACTCGAATTCGCCGACGTCTTTCTGTGAAGTTAAAATCCGCGACGCGCGTCCAATCAACGATGAGCTCTCATTTGACCGCGAGGGATTTCGGTTAGTCGAGCATAAGACAGCCTTTGCGAACGAGCGAGATCCGGAACGCCTCAAGGAGGGATACCTGGATGAAGTTGGCTCCTTTATCAAAGACTACCTTGGAGCCGATTGGGTCGTTCCGCGGAAACAAGGTCTTGCAGTCCGATCTGCCGCTGCAAGCTCGGGGCCGGCGCCGGTCGGATATGCCCACCTGGACTACGCGCCCATTGCAGGCCCCGTTCTGGCAGCCATCGAGAATCAGAAACGTGGAATCGAGATCCGGCCTTACTCGCGAATGATGATCATGCAGGCGTGGCGCGCACTTTCGCCTCCGCCTCAGGACTTTCCGCTCGCCATCTGCGATGGATCCACGGTTGAGGATGGCGATACGATTTCGGTCCAAGTTTCACGAGGTCCCAACGATACGGCGTTCAGGATCAGGGAGATGCGGTACAATGCGGCCCAGCGTTGGTACTACTATCCGAACATGCAGCCGAACGAGCTTCTACTTTTCAAGGGCTTTGATACCGAAGTCAGCTGCTATCCTCGCGCCGCGCATGGCGCCTTCGATATTCGGAAGGCCGTCCCACACGCGAAGCCGAGGGAAAGTGTCGAGGCTCGCTTCTTCGTCTATTGGAATTAGGTCGAGCGAGCGGCTTAGCCGTCAATAAGGCGGTTGGCGGTGTAGATAGGTGAGCCGCTTCGGGATTCGTAACCCTGGTGGGACGTCAATTTGCTCAACGATCATCTTTTGACTATGGACGGAGCCGCCATGCACATTCCGTGGAGGAAATAATGAAGAGAATGTCCCGTCGGGAAGCGCTTACCGGTCTAGCCGCCGTCACGCTGGCCAGTTCCGCATTCGCTGGCGATGACGGTTATCCCAAGCGTTCGATTCAGATTCTCGTGCCGACGACCCCGGGAGGAATATTTGACCTTGGCGCACGACGCATCGGCGAACTCCTTCGCGAGGCGTTGGGCCAGCCGGTGATTGTGGACAATAAGCCGGGGGCGGCCGGCGCGATTGCGACGGCGCAACTTCTTCGCTCTGAGAAGGACGGGTACACTTTAGGAATGGCCTCGGACTCGACCGTATTGATAAATCCGTTGGTCGTGCCCGGCACAAACTACGCCATGGAAGACTTCCAGCTCTTGTCGCCATTGTACATGGGGGCCTTTGCACTGGCCGTAGGAAAAAGCTTTCCAGCAAACTCCGTTCAGGAGTTTGTCCAGGAAGCGAAGCGTCGCGGGTCTCTTGCGTGCGGGATGTTTGGGAATCTCAGTTCGTCGCGAATGGTCGCCGAGCTCTTCATGGCGGCTACGGGTGTAAAGCTGGAACCCGTTCCATATCGTGGGGAGTCGGAAGCAGTCCGTGACGTGTTGGGGGGAGTAATTCCCTCCTTCTTCGGAACGACATCGAATGCACTTGCTCTCCATAAAGCCGGAGACCTTCGAATTCTGGGCTTGTCCTCCAAAGACCGGCTGCAAGCCTTGAAAGAGGTGCCGACATTCACCGAACTTGGGTTCGAGTCAGTGGAGTACACTTGGTTCCATGGAGTCATGCTGCCAGCGGGTGTGCCGGCTCCAATAGTGGAGAAACTGAGTACGACCCTCTTCGGATTGATTGGCAGCGACAGGTTCAAGTCCATGCTCAATGAGGATCTGCTGCCATCGCCGATGCTGCCGGCCCAGTTCACTGAGTTTGCTGTGAGGCGACGCGAGGTCGTTAAGCGCATTATCCAGGAGCGGGGTCTCACGCCGACTTGAATGGACATGGCATATCGATCCAAGTCGCACCCATCAGGAAAGACGCCTGCGCTCGTACACGAACCTGTCGTTGTAACGCCTTCCTTTCTCAAAACAGGGTTCCGCAAGCCTATGGGTGTTCAAACCGTTCGTGAGGTTAGTGAGTCATGTTAGGGAGACCGGTCCAGCGCAAAGAGGACTATCGATTTCTCACCGGAAGCGGCCGATACGTCGAAGATGTTCAGCTCCCAGGATTGATGTATGCGGCCTTTGTCCGAAGCTCTCGCGCGCACGCGAATGTGGAACGGATCCACACGGCCGACGCTGAAAGATGTCCCGGTGTTCGCCACATCGCGACGTACCGATCGTGGAAGGAATTAACGGCGACCCTTCCCTCGATAGGCGGAATCCAAGGGGCGGCATCGCCGTATGGCGACGAACTCAAGAACCCGCCTCATCCCATCATGTCACCTCACGTGACCTATGTAGGCGAAGCAATTGCGGTCGTCATCGCGGACTCGCCCTATGCCGCCGCTGATGCTGCCAATCTCGTTGAAGTCGAGTACGAAGAACTACCAATCGTCACTTTCGAACACGCCATGAAGCCGGATTCGGCAAGGGTTCATGCCGACTATGACAACGTCGTTGCGCAGATGCGTTTCAACGTCGGCGATATTGATGACGCGTTTTCCTCGGCTGATTTTACCATAGAGAAGCGATTCGAAGTTCAAAGCGTGAAAGCCATGGCAATCGAATGCCGAGGCATCACTGTTCACTGGGATGCGGCGCTTGACACTCTCAACGTGTGGTCGACCACCCAGGCGCCGTACTCTCTACGAGACACTATCGCGAATACATTGGGGTTACCTGGCGACCAGGTCCGTGTCATCGCGCGAGATGTCGGTGGCGGCTTCGGTCTGAAGGGCGGTATCAAGCAAGACGACCTGATCGTTGCGATAGCTGCGTTCAAGTTGAAGGTCCCGATCCGGTGGATTGAGACCAGGATGGAACATATGGTGGCCTCCAACCAGTCGGGCCGGCAGCGCCACGATGTTCGCGTTGCATGCGACAACACAGGAAGGATCCTTGGACTAGACCTGGATCTCGTAAAAGAGGTCGGCGCTTACAATCACTACTCAACAATGCTTCCAGCCAATACGGTCAATCATCTTACCACGCATTATAAAGTTCCCTCTCTTCGCTTCACTGCTAAGTCGGTCGCGACCAATACTGTAACAGCCGCGCCATTTCGGGGCGCTGGTCGCGTCGAAGCGGTCTTTACGATGGACCGCATCTTGGACGGCATCGCCCGAAAACTGAGAATCGATCCGTTTCACGTACGTATGCACAATATCGTCCGGTACGAGGAGATGCCGTATCTGAATGGGCTGATCTATCGGGACGGAAATCCGGTAAAGTACAAGGAACTCAACTTCCCTCTCTTGCTCGAGACGGCGATCGAGAAAATCGACTATTGGCAATGGCGCGACAGGCAGAAGTCCGCGCGTCGGCAGGGCCAACTAGTCGGCATCGGAATATCGAGCTATGTCGAAGCCGGCGGCATGGGGCCTTCGGAAAGTGCGACAATCAAGCTGGATGGCGGTGGCCGCGCCAGCGTCTTGGTGGGGGTCAATTCGCAAGGTCAAGCTCATGAGACAACCTTGTCGCAGATTTGCAGTGCGACATTGGGGATCTCGATCGACAATATCTCTGTCCATGGCGGCGATACGCGCGCTCAGCATTTAGGCTTCGGTACCGGAGCAAGTCGCGTCGCCATCAACGCGGGAAATGCGGTCTACAGGGCGTCCATCGAACTGAAGGCCAAGATCGTAGCACTGGCGGCATCCATCTTCGAATGCGATCCTGCCGAGGTCGAGGTGTCAGATGGCGTGGCGGCAATAAAAGGACGAGGTCAGCAGTTCATCACCTTTGGCGAGTTGGCTACTCGCTCGCAGCGGCATCGCAAGATGGCGGACCTCGGTGGCGCAGGACTGGTAGCATCCGCCTCGTTCTTTCCGTCCACAGTGACATGGTCAAGCGGTGTCAATGTGGTCGTGGTCGAAATCGATCGCTACACGGGCCAACCAAAGATTCTCAAGTACGTTTTCGTTCACGACAGCGGTGAGCCGCTTAATCCTGCGGTGGTGGAGGGGCAGATCATGGGTGGGATGGCCCAAGGCCTTGGCATCGCGTTGGGTGAGCGGGCCTTGTACGATGTAGATGGCCAAGTGCTATCCGGCTCAATGATGGATTACTTCGTTCCACGAGCCACTGATGTTCCGCGGGTTGACCTTTGCCATGTGGTGTTCCCGACAGACGATAATCCACTCGGCATCAAATCTGTGGGAGAAAGCGGTCCAAATTCGCCTCCGGCCGCTATCGCATCAGCAATCGAGGATGCTCTCGATGGAAGACTCGAAATTACCAGTCTGCCAATCTCTTGGGATTCGATTGTTCAAACGATCAGAACACTCGACTAACTTGAGATGACACCAGTTTTTCCTTGAGGGCAATCAATGCAGCCAGTGTCGATCGATATTAATGGGCGAAAGGTGACTTCTAGCGTCGAACCTCGCACATTGCTGGTTCATTTCATCCGCGAGCGGGCGGGCCTTACAGGCACTCATATCGGCTGCGACACCTCGCAGTGTGGTGCTTGTACGGTTTTGCTGGATGGCCAAGCTGTGAAGTCGTGCACGATACTGGCCGTTCAGGTCGAAGGTCAATCGGTGCAGACCATCGAAGGAATAGCAGATGGAGAACGACTGCATCCCATGCAGGCCGCCTTCATGGAAAATTTTGGCCTTCAATGCGGCTACTGCACTCCAGGCTTCGTCATGGCTGCTCTTCAGATCCTGAGCCGGTACCCGTCCGCATCGGACGACGAGATCAGGCATCAATTGAAGGGCAATATTTGCCGTTGTACGGGTTACCAGGCGATTGTTCAGTCCATACTGTCCGGCTTGGAGAAAGTGCGTGTTGCTTCGGCATTGAAGTCATCCGCGCGTCAAGATCGTATATGAGAACGGACCCCGATGTTTCCTGCCCCCTTTGAGTACCATCGGCCCTCCACGGTGAGTGATGCTTTGGGTCTATTGGAGCGCTTCGGTGAAGATGCGCGCTGCCTTGCCGGTGGGCATAGCCTATTGCCAGCGATTAAGCTCAGGCTGGCACAGCCCGGCCACCTGGTCGATCTCGCGGGGATTTCAAGTCTGAGGGGCATCGACACCGTCGACAATCATCTCGTCATTGGCGCGACAACCACACATTGGGAAGTCGAATCATCTCCTCTGGTGAAAGCACTTCTTCCGTCCCTCGCCGAGGCGGCGTCCATGATTGCCGATCCACAAGTTCGCAACCGAGGAACGATCGGCGGTTCGATCGTAACGGCGGATCCTGCTGCGGATTATCCTGCAAACATTTTAGCCCTTAACGCCAAGATGATCTGCACATCGCATGCGGGATCGCGCGAAGTGATGGCCGATGCTTGGTTCAAGGGACTCTTCACGACCGGGCTAGGACCGGGAGAAATACTTACCCAGATTAGGATCCCGCTGTTCGGCGGGCGGTCCGGAGCCAGTTACGTCAAGATACCGCATCCCGCGTCGCACTTTGCTGTGGTCGGCGTCGCTGTTGCCATTTCCCTGGACGACGAGGGACGATGTCTGGAAGCGAGGATTGCCATCAACGGTGCCTCGGAACATGCTGTTCGCAGTTCGAAGGGGGAACGCGGATTGATCGGCTCTTTCGTGCTAGGCAAAGAGATCATGGCAGCGGCAGCCGCTCTCAGCGACGAAGTGCCCGTGGAGCGTGACGAGCTGCTAAGTGAAAGTAGCAAACGATACCTCTGCCAAACCACGGCCGTGCGGGCGATCTCTGTGGCCGTGAGCAGGGCCAAGGTCGGAGCCACATCTCCGGATTAGCGGAAGCGGGTCCCATCAATCTAAGGTTCGCCCGATCGAGAATGAAGGAAGCTAGCATAGCTTGAGCGGTGCTTCGACTTCAATCCTTGAATCTTGAAATAGTTGGGTAGACCTGTAGGTCGCAGTTCGGCAAAATCATCTCGCCCCCGATTTGAGCTTTCGAGGGGCGGGAGGATGGGCGAGCAGTGGATCTTCGTCAGATCTTGTATTTCATGCGTGTTTTCGAAGAGCGAAGCTTCACGAAAGGAGCCAAACGAGCAAATGTCGTTCAGCCTGCACTGAGCAGGCAAATCTCGTTGTTGGAAAAGGAACTCAATACTGTCCTCTTCGCGCGCGGAGCCAGGGGCGTGGTCCCCACGAACGCGGCAACGAGGCTCTACGAAAGAGTTCTACCCTTGGTGACTGGCCTGGCAAGCATCAAGGAGGAACTCAAGGCTCTCACTGGAGAGACCCTTTCCGGCCGCTTTGCGTGCGGCTTTCCTCCAACCATCAACAAGGCGATCGTCGGAAGATTGCTGGTTGAGTTCCTCGATCTCTATCCCGATGTCGAAGTCAGCCTTCTCGAAAGCTTCAGCGGGGAGCTTACGGAGATGGTCCAGGACGGCGTGTTAGATTTCGCTCTCGGCGCCGTGCCTGACCAAGCCTCGAATTTGGTGTGCGAGTTTGAGTATACCGAGGACGTTGTCCTGCGATGCGGGCATCCCATCGCGGGTCCGTCCTTTCGTCCGTGCCGGCTTGACGAATTGCCGCCCTTGCGCCTTGTGTTGCCACCCGCTCAAAACGTCATGTCGAAGCAGATCCATGCGCTGATCGACGCCGGCCAATTGCGGCCGTCCAAGATCGTTACAGTCGGCAGCGTCAACGCGATATCCGACCTTATCTCAAACGGCGGATGGGCCGGCTTCTCACCGGTAAGCGGAGGACTCATTTCGCTCGAACGCGGAGAAGGCTTCGTCTATCCCATCGAGCGGCCTAAGATCTCGTACAGGCTGGGACTCGTTCGACGACAAGACCGGCCCCTAACGGCAGCGGCCAATGCGTTTTTGTCGATGTTTTCAACCTATGTATCGGACATCAAGCCGACCTGGGATCAACTTCTGGCCGATCGTATCGCGAAAGCACGATGACAACCATCTTTTGGTGTGCTCGAGCCGGGCTTCGGTCTCCTCTCCATGCGCCCTGGGAGGGCGTTGTGACCTTCTCGGGCCGGCGAACCGCCTTGGCATGAGTGATAACACGACGCGATGAGTGGCATCGCGCAAAACTATTTTCATTGTTCGGCGCCGACAATCAATATGACGCAATGCGAACGTCGGAGCTCTGCAGGCAGGTAGCAGAGCTCGAAGTGACCAATTGTCTACCTGGCCGCGCCGGATTATCATATGGATCAAGCACCACCGAAAGCAGTCATCGACGCTGGTATGGACCGATTCCTAGCGGATGGCGTTCACTACCGAGACTTAATCAATATTCGCGAGAAGGTGAGCGATTGGCCGGATTGGCCGATGGTCTGGTCGTCGTTCGCTCTTGACGCAGAGAAGCGCGGTGACGTTGCCTTGACGAAGAATGCAAAGGCAACGGCGGCGACGGAGTTCGCCCGCTCCTCGCTCTATTATCACTACGCGCAATATCTGTTCTTCGATGATATCGATTTGAAGAAGAAGATTCATGACAAGAAGACGGCTGTATTTCGCCGCGCCGCGCCGCTCTTCGAGTCTCCGTTCGAGAGAGTGGAGGTGATGTTTGAAGGCATTGGACTGGCTGGCTACCTTCGACGCCCTGCGGGAATTTCAAATCCACCGGTCGTGATTTGCGTGGGTGGATTGGACACGACGAAGGAAGACTACTTAGACTTCAGCGATGAGTGTATCCGGCGAGGATTGGCTACGTTTGCTTTCGACGGACCCGGGCAGGGAGAGACCTTGTTCAAAATGCGCTTGCGTACCGACAATGAGCGGGCCGTGAGTGCCGTTATTGATTATCTCGAAACGCGGACTGAGATCGACGCGTCTCGCATCGGCATCGTCGGGCGAAGCATGGGTGGTTACTTCGCGCCAAAGGCTGCGGCAACGGACAAGCGCATCAAGGCCTTGGCGTGCTGGGGCGCTCTTTATCGAATCTTCAACCTCGCGGAGAAGAAGGGTAACAACCTGAAGGCGCTGCTCTACATCAGTGGTTCCGAAAACCTCGAACAGGCGCTGAAGTTCTACAAATTTCTCGACCTCGAAGGCTGGGCCGAGAAGATAACGTGCCCAACGTTCATTACTCATGGTGGTCGCGACGTCATGACTCCAATTATTAATGCACAGAAGTTGATCTCTGAAATCAAAGGACCATTGGAGACGATGATCTGGGACGACGCCATCCATTGTTGTCACGATAGATCGCATATCGTGCGTCCTGCGATGGCCGACTTTTTGGCTCGTAACCTTCGATAAGGCTCAAGAGTCATCGCGCGATTGATGCGGGTTGGCGGCCAGTCAGATCTGTCACCCGAAAGATGCCGATATCCTGATCAAGAGCCGCGCGGAGCGTATTCACTCTGAGCATAGCGCCTTCGGACGATAGGCTGCGAGGAATGTCGGGAGTCCGGGCGTTTCGCCGAAGGGATGCGGAGCTGTCGCTCGTCGAGCGAGACGTGTCATCAAATAAAAATGTCTGAAACGTACATGCAGAAGAAATTTTTGGGAACGGTGGAAACGATGACGAGGTGGAAGACTGCGGCACTATGCGTGGCGACGGCATCCCTCTTGGCTTGCACGCCAGTTTTGGCGCAGAAGAAGTATGACAAGGGCGCTAGCGACTCCGAGATCCGTATCGGCAATATCATGCCCTATAGCGGCCCCGCTTCGGCTTTCGGAACGATTGGCAAGGTCGAAGCTGCCTATTTTGACAAGGTCAATGCCGAGGGCGGCGTCAATGGCCGCAAGATCAAGTTCATTTCTTATGATGACGCTTACAGCCCGCCGAAGGCGGTTGAGCAGACGCGGAAACTCGTCGAGGACGATGAGGTCCTGCTTATTTTCCAGCCGTTGGGAACGTCGTCGATTTCAGCCGCTCAGAAGTATGTGAATCACGCGAAGGTGCCGCAACTCTTTGTATCGTCCGGCGCATCCAAGTTCGGCGATCCAAACAAGTTTCCTTGGACCATGGGAATAAACCCGACCTTTCGGAGCGAAGGTGTTGTCTATGGAAAATATATTCGCGAGAAGTACCCGAACGGCAAGATCGCGGTGCTCTGGCAGAACGATGATTTCGGCAGGGACGTCGTTGCCGGCCTGAAAGATGGTCTCGGCGACAAGGCGGCCAATATCATCATAGAGAAGCCCTATGAGATTTCAGAGCCCACCGTCGATTCGCATATCGTAACGCTGAAGGCCTCCGGAGCAGATGTGCTCTTGGCGCTTGTGACGCCAAAGGCTGCTGCCCAGACAATTCGGAAAGTGGCCGAACTTGGCTGGAAGCCTGCTTTCTTCATCCCCAATCCGGCGTCGTCCACCGCTGCCGTCATGAAGCCGGCCGGCTTCGAGAATGGACAAGGCATCATTTCGTCTAATTGGATGAAAGATCCGACGGATCCTGTTTGGCAGAATGACCCTGGTATCAAGGCGTGGTCCGAGTTTATGACCCAATACTATCCCAGTGGCGATAAAGCGAACGTAATCAACGTCTACGGGTATATCGCCGCACAACTAATGGTCCAGGTTCTCCAGCAGTGCGGAGACGATCTCACGCGCGAGAACGTCATGAAGCAAGCGGCCAACGTCAAGGAATTCAGCAGCGGTGCATTGTTGCCCGGAATCAAGGCGAGCACGAGTCCGACCGACTATTATCCGATCGAGCAGCTTCAGCTCATGCGGTTCAAGGGCGAATCGTGGGAGATGCTCGGAGAAGTCATCGACGCGGCGCCGAAATAGGATCGCGCTCCATGCTGTCGAACGGATACGCTTGAGTGCCTTGCGACCGACGTGCTGCGAGAGGTCGCTGCCGGAACGCGACCAGTCATCGTTGTCGATCGGGAGGTTGACGTCGCAAGCGAGGCTCCGCCGACGGCTTCAGGGTGCGTCGGCGGGAGCGGATACTCTGAGCCGTCCCTGGTGATGGCTCGGATGCCTGGCCAACTAGTCTCGGAAGAGTCCTCCAAACGGCAGCCTTTGACGATCCTTTCGGTGAGGCGAGCTAGCGAGGCCGGGAAAGACTCGCTCGGAGCGGCACCAGCCTTGCTGACGCCGCAGCCGATCCTTTGATGGTTGCGCGAATAGCGGTCCGATCGGGGATACCGCTATTGTTTGTCGTGGCTTCGGCGTCGAACTTCAACGTGGGGGCGGTCGCCAGTATTCATCGTGGGCCTACGACCGGTCGGTTCGGCCGAAGAACACCTAGCTGAGAAATCTCGAACTGATGGTAGAGTGCCATTTCGCTCGACCATCGAGGGCGGTTCACCGGCCGAGCCGGCGATCCGAAATCATGTTCATTGCAGCCGGTACCTTCACGGTAGAAACGAACAAGATGGACCTAAGTTTGAAATCGCTGAGGTGCTTCGTCGCCGTTGCCGAGTTGAAATCATTCACTCGAGCCGCGGAGAAGGTGCATATGACGCAGCCGAGCCTGTCCGCCCAAATACGCCAGATGGAGGCTTGGCTCGGATTTCGCCTTTTCGTCCGTTCAACGCGAAATGTTGAGCTGACGGAGGCTGGGGCTACGTTTCTGAGGCAGGCGCAAAGGGTGATCGAAGAAGGCGATCGGCTGGCGCGGACCATCGCAAATATACGTCAACCATCAAACGATAGGCTGCGCCTCGGTGCGGCGGTCTATACCACCAATATTGCGGCGAGAAGGGCCCTGACCGAGAGCTTCGAAGCGAGTTATCCGTCCGTCGTGCTTTCGATCGCCAATCGGTCGCAGCAAGTGCTGGTTGGAGAGCTCGAAGCCGGTAACTTGGATGCGCTGCTCCTGATTGGAGTACCGGTATCGCGGGAGCAATACAAAGAGGCTCTTATAGCAAAGAAGGCCGAGCTTCTTTATCCCGATGACTTACCCAGCTGCACGATCGCTTCTAAGTGCATCGCCCTCAGCATGACGCCGGATCATCCTCTCGCTGGGCAGACTGTTGTTGCACAGCAGGCGTTGCATGGGCATCGTATTGCGATGCTGGATGAATTTCATGGCGAGGCGATCGTGGCGTCTGTGACGAAGATGTTGAAGGACGCAGGCGGCGAACCGGTCGTCCCTCCGGAGGCAAATGCGTTTGGTGTTGAACGATACGGCGAAAGAATGCGCCTGCCCGCGATAAGTCTCGGCTGGTTCGACGATGACGGAGACGGGAGGCGTATGGTGCGGCGCAAAGTCGAAGGGCTCCAGATGGAAACTCATTTGGTTGTGCTTTCGACCAGTCGACTACATACGAGCGCCGTCTCAACGTTCCTCGACTATGCACGAGCGATCGAGACCAGGAATAATTCATAGCCTGTCGCTATTAATGAGCTGAATTTATCGATTAGACTTTCTCACTCCGGCGGGCAAACCTCGCAATCCACGTGGGCAACCGGCTAACTGCTCTCGGGAGGGACGATGGGGATAATCGAGATATCGCGTGGCGCCCTGCCAGGGCAACCTGCATCCGAGAACACTGCGGGGTTGCTTCCAAGTGTGGAGCGGGTGCCGCTGGTACCCGTGCGATCACGTCACTATGGCCCGCTGGTGTTGAAGCGACGATGGCGTACCTTCTTGATATGGCTGGTGGTGTTTGCTGCAGCCTGGTCGTTGCTTTCACTTGATGTTTCGACCGGCTGGAATGCATTTGCCCTGAGCATTATGTTCCCGGGCGCCGGTTTCGTGTACGGCGGCGGACTTCTTGGAGCGGCGCTGGCGATAGTCGCCATATTGTCGATTCCGGCGGCCGTGATTGTATGGTTTTCCTGCGGCAACATGGTGAGTGTCCTCGCCGCTTTCCTGGGAGGGGCGGGGCTCGCGGCCCTGTACGCCGCAAACTCAGATCGCCTCGCCATCGGAGTGGCCCACTGGACGCCATATGCTGCCATGGCTTTTGTCGCGGGTTGGGCGGTACTAGACCGCATCAACTTCCACCGAGGGCGTCGCCGGGCCCAAGGGCACAATGAGGTCATAGAAAAGCTCTCCGAACCTTTGCTGCGGGAGATTCCGTCGCAACAGGTCGAAGCCGAGATGGACGAGAAGCAATTGGCTGTTGCGCGGTCCTTCTACGAAAAAGGCCTGCAACCACCGGGCCAGTGGGAGGGCTTCGCGCTTGACACCGAGCGGTGGCAGTTAAGGGCGACGCGATATCAGCTCTACAACTCCATCGCGACTCTGGCGTGTGTGAACTACCAGCACACGCCGGCCTTTCACGGGTATGCCCGGGAAGCGATGGCCAATCTGATCTACAAGAATTTGGACAAGCGTATCTGGCAATTCTGGTTCTGGGAGAACCTGTGGGGCAATTTCAATCCCAGTGCCGACCCGATACGTAAAGACAACATTATGGTAACGGGGTTCCTTGCCAACTACCTGGGGATGTATGAGACGCTGTTTGGCGACCGTCGGTTCGACGCGGACGGCGCGTTAGTATGGCGATGGAGCGACAAACATAAATATCGATACAGCCATACGGGTTTGGTTGAGGCGTTGGTGCAGAACTACGCGAGGTACGATTTCAGTTGGTATCCCTGCGAGCCAAACCTGTTGTATTCGATGTGCAATGTCCAAGGCTTCAACGCGCTACAATTCTACGACAAGCTGCGCGGTACCGATCACTGGGCTCGCATTCATGACCGCGTGGAGAAGTCCTTCGAGGAGGAGTTCATGCACCCCGACGGCAGGGTCGTCTGCCTTCTTTTCGATCGGGTAGGCCTGCAAGCGCCGATGCTCAGTTCGGCGCTTGGCGAAAGTACAACTCTGCCCGGCATGCTGGCGCTCTGGCCCGACAAAGCCGAACGCTTGTGGCATGTGATCAAAAGGCAGTTTCTGCACAAGCGCGCGGATGGCTCGACGGAAGTCAAGCTAATCGATCTTGGCTGGGATCGCTGGGACGCGACCGCCTGGGGCGGCAATATCCCTGTCGTGCGTCGCGCTGACGAGATCCGGCTGCTCTTTGTTATGCTACGTGCTGCTGTGCATATGGGAGACGATCCCGTCGTGACGATTCTTTCAGATATTGCTGACGAACGATACGGGGCCGGAACCAGCGCGGCGCTCAAACTCGGACACCGCAAGGCGGGGTTTTATCGGTTCATCACCGAAGGATTGCCCAAGGCATGGGCTCAAGGTCCGATCTTGGAGAAAGCCGATTTCCCTGACGTGTTGGTGGCGCGTGCGGTGAGCGATGGCCAGGACCTGTCCCTGGTGCTTCGCCCGGGCAATGGATTAAAGCAGGTCGCGCTTGGCTTGGCGCGTCTTGTACCGCAGCGACCTTATCATGTCACAGGCGCGAACGATCAAAAGTTCGTCGCCGATGCTCAAGGTCGCGCAAATCTTCTTCTTGGCCTCGATGGTCGAAAGGAATTGCGTATCGTGCCGGCTTCTTGAGGGCCAATCGGATGAGAGTGACGCTATGCTCTGTTGCTTGATCTTCATGCTGCTAGCAGCCCAGGTCCTGGCATTCTTTAGGCAGGTTCGGCACCGGCTTCGGCTGGTACTGGTGGACAGTTTCGGCCTCACTCTGGCGGCGTTGACGAGCTGCGTCGTGCTTCGCAAGCGGGCAATAGCGCTTGCGGCTGTTCAGGCCATGGGTCTCGTTTTGGTGGTAATGCATTGGGACCACGTGAAACACGAGGCGGCATCCGTCTTTGCAGGCAAAGACGATGTCGTGGTCGCCGGGCCGATTTGCTCTGGCGACCAGGATGTTGGGCATCCAAATCTCGCTGACGCCGTCGTGCCCGTTCTGTAGCGGCCAAAAAGATGGTGCAGTCCTAAGTTCGCGATCTGCCTGCCCGGTCCCGAGGTGGCGGAGGACTGTGCCCAGGCGCGTCGCTCAAAGGGCCCCCTGGAGATGCGTGCGACGACTGTGGCTGTCGCCCAGCCGTGTCTGCCGCCGGATAGGGGCGATCGGTGCAAACGCGATCAATCAAGAGCCAACGTATGATATGGGAGAGACGGATGTCTAAGAAGGGGCTCGTACTGGTTGCATCGTTGCTCGCGCTTCACGTCGGAAGCACGATGGCCGTGCACGCAGAAACTGGCGTGTTGCAACCTTCGAACCAGTCTGGAGACGGGAGCGCGCGAGCGACGGGCCCTGACGGGACTGACCACCGCCTGGTTACGGAGAACGCCCGGTTCTTGGATAACAGCGATGGACGCGATTGGCCTGCGTTCGGCCGTACTTATGGTGAGCAACACTACAGTCCACTTGACTCCATCGACGAGACGAATGTGTCTCGGCTGGGATTGGCGTGGTCGCTCGACCTTGATGCTGAGAACACTGTGACCGGCCCGATCGCTGTCGCCGGCAGAATCTACTTCGCAACTGGCTATAGCGTCGTCCACGCGGTCGATGCGGCAAGCGGCAAGGAGCTGTGGAAGTACAATCCTGAGGCGGCGAAGGTCTCCGGCCAAAAGCTTCGACAGGGGTGGGGTAGTCGCGGGATAGCCTACTGGAACGGAAAGGTCTTTACCGGAACTCAGGATGGGCGTCTCATCGCAATCGACGTCGAGACTGGCAAGCCGGTGTGGGAAGTACACACGTTTGCTGCGGATGACGACAATCGCTTTATCTCGGGTCCTCCGCGTGCGTTTGACGGGAAGGTCATCGTCGGTCACGGGGGAGCGGATAGCGGCAATGTCCGCGGTTACGTGACAACTTACGACGCTGAGACCGGGAAGCAGCTGTGGCGATTTTATACCGTCCCCGGCAACCCAGCTAACGGATTCGAGAATGAGGCCATGGAGATGGCCGCCAAGACATGGTCCGGAGACTGGTGGAAATACGGTGGCGGCGGCACCGTATGGAACGCGATGACCTATGATGCTGAATCCGACACCGTCTTCATCGGGACCGGGAATGGAGCACCTTGGAACCATCGGATACGCAGCGGGGGCAAGGGCGACAATCTATTCCTTTGCTCAGTCGTGGCACTGGACGGGAAAACAGGTGCTTACAAGTGGCACTATCAGATCAACCCGGGCGAGAGCTGGGACTACAACGCTGCGATGGATATGGAGCTCGCTGACCTTGATATCCAAGGTCAGCGTCGCAAGGTCTTGATAACTGCGCCGAAGAATGGATTCGTCTACGTCATCGACCGTACGAGCGGCAAACTTATCTCCGCCGAGCCATTCGCAAAGGTTACCTGGGCCAGCAAAATCGATCTGGCGTCCGGCCGGCCGGTGGAAAACCCTTTGGCCAGATTTTCGAATGGCCAGACCTTTACTATGTGGCCAAGCATGTTCGGGGCTCATTCGTGGCAGCCCATGGCCTACAATCCTAAGGTCAGCATGGTCTACATTCCGGTCATCGAAATGGGCGCGAATTACGACGACAAGGGTATCGATCTTGAGCACTGGCAACGACCAACCGGAAATGTCGTCGGCTGGGGAGTGAATCTTGACCTGGCGATCAAAGACGACGACAAAATCAACGGTACGAGCTCGTTGACCGCGTGGGACCCTGTTAACCAGCGGCGCGTCTGGAAAATCCCCATCGCTGGACCGCTGAGCGGTGGCGTATTGACTACGTCTGGAAATCTGGTGTTCCAGGGTCAACTGGACGGAACGTTCAGTGCATATGCGGCTCCGACAGGCAAGTTGCTCTGGCAATTCGCCGCTGGGGCTCCAGTGCTGGCTCCGCCCATCACGTATCGTGTAGACGGCAAGCAATTTCTGACGGTTCTCACCGGCATCGGCACGAGCGCGACAGTCCTTGGCCCACTTCTCCCAAAGCCGGTCGACTTCAGGACGCAGGCCCGGCGCGTTTTGACGTTCGCGCTGAATGGATCGGAGAGCCTTCCCAAGATTGCGGACGAAAGCGAAAGCTGGCCTGAAGATCCTACCTTCCGCCCGGATGCCGCTGGGTCAGCAAGAGGAGCCGCGCAATTCGGTCTAAGGTGCGTGATGTGCCATGGGTCCAATGCAGTCTCCGGTGGGGGCGCCCCCGACCTACGTAAGTCCTCAGTGCCGTTGTCCGACGAAGCCTTCGGACAGATAGTCCGTGGCGGCGCCCTAATCTCGGCCGGTATGCCAGCTTGGTCCGAACTCACGGATCAGCAGCTTGCTGACATTCGACAGTACATTCGAACCGAGGCCCAGAATGCACAACGCAGCAGCGCGGCTCGTTCGAAATGACGATCAGTGTCGTCGCAGGAGTTCGAGGACCGGCTGCAGCGCCTTCGGTCTCGATCTTTTCCACCCTTGCGCGCAGAGCCGGTGGTGAAACGGCTCCGGCACGCACGTGGAAGCTTGCGTGATCTCGGCGCGGTACGCGCCCAGGCGCGGCCTCCTCCGCCAGCCGGCCGGCGCGGGCCCGCCGGCGCCACTGGAAACAATTGGCTCGTTGGACAATCCGTTTGCGACGTGCCGTACATCAATCGAGGTCCGCTATGGCTCTCGGCAACGATCCGCTGCCGCCGTTCCCCGCGGTCGGCTCGGTCTGTGCGATGCTCGCCTCCCTTGTCGAGTGCCGGCGTGTGCAGGTTGAGTTGATGGGACATACCAGTGCTTGGTGCCGGCAAGTTGCTCCCAGCCCACAAGCGGCCCTCGATTTGTCCGACCTCGTCTTCCAGATTGGGGAGAGCCAACGCTCCGATCCCTTTTGACAAAGCGCGCGGAGCTCGAACCATCGGTGCCGAACCCGCTTGACCGCCTAGATTTATAGGCCGTTTCTATAATTCGCGGGGATATTCCTATTGGACTTCCTCGGGTCAAATGCACGAACTTCCTTCTAAAGAATTCCGGAGGAAGCAGCTGATGTATGCCGCCTTAAGCAGGTGGCTTCAAGATCGGTTTTCTCCAAGAGTTCGTTCCGAGCTAGCTGAATACCTCAGCCGGCAGAAGGAAGGAGAAAATGGGTGCGATGAGCGGGAACGGGGAGGCGAGACCGGAGGCTTACACTGATTTCGACGTTGTTATCATCGGGGCAGGGCTGGCCGGTCTCTATGCGCTCTGGAAGTGTCGGGCTTTGGGATTCCGAACTCGTGTTCTGGAGGCGGGCCCCGCTGTTGGCGGAACGTGGTATTGGAACCGCTATCCAGGGCTCAGATGCGATGTGGAGAGCATGCAGTACTCCTACTCCTTTCTTAGCGAGCTGGAGCAGACGTGGTCCTGGAGCGAAAAATATGCGGCACAGCCCGAAATACTTGCGTACATAAATCACGTCGCCAAGTCACTCGATCTTGCCAGGGACATTCAATTTGACTCGCGCGTCTCGGACGCTATTTTTGATGCGGACCGAAATGGATGGGACATCCGGGTCGTCGGTCAGCCGCTCGCGCTTCGCGCAAAGTTCTGTCTGATGGCTACCGGCTGCCTCTCGGTACCAAAGCCGGTTGACCTCGCTGGGGCTTCCGAGTTCGGCGGGCAAGTTCTCCACACCACCAATTGGCCGAACGAAATGGTCTCGCTGGATCAGAAGCGCGTCGGCGTGGTGGGCACTGGATCCTCGGGAATACAGCTCATCCCAGTTGTCGCTCGCCAATGCGCGCACCTGACTGTTTTCCAGCGTACTCCCAATTATTCGGTACCGGCTCGAAACCTGCCGATGACCGCAAGTTACGAGGAGCGATGGAAAAGCAGCTATCCGACATTGCGCGAGTTGGCCGCAAATCAGCCGACCAACATCTTACACACGGACGCTGAGGCCAAGGTGATTGCCTCCGGCTTGCTATCCGCTCTAGAAGCAACTCCAGAAGAACTCGAAGCGGAGCTCGAATATCGCTGGAGCACAGGCGGCCTCGCGATTCTGTCGAGTTTCAGCGATATCCGACGCAATGAACGCGCAAACGCCGTCGTGAGTGAATTTCTCCGCGAAAAGATCAAGACGACCGTGAAGGATCCCGAGACCGCTAGAAAGCTTCTGCCTACGTTCCCAGTGGGCTCCCGGCGGCTATGCTTGGATACAGATTACTATGCCACATATAACCGCTCCAACGTTTCTCTCGTAGATCTGCGATCAGAACCAATCAAAAGCATTGTGCCCCGTGGTATCGAAACCACGTCTCGTGCTTACGAACTGGATACCATCATCATGGCGACCGGCTATGATGCGATGACGGGCGCATTGAACAAGATGCGTATCGTCGGACAGATGGGGCAAGAACTGCGCGATAGTTGGAAAGACGGACCTGTCAGCTATCTTGGCCTAGCAGTTGCCGGCTTTCCGAATCTCTTTCTGATCACCGGCCCAACCAGCCCCTCCGTGCTCACGAATATGATCGCTTCTATCGAGCATCATGTCGAATGGATCGTGCAGCTATTGACCCACCTCAAAGAGACGAAGGTGTCTTCAGCGAATCCCAAGCCTGAAGCGCAGGCGGATTGGATGCGCCATGTCCGAGGAGAGGCTGAGAAAGTCTTGGCGTTCGATGCCAACTCTTGGCAGGCCGGCGGAAATATCAAGGGTAAACCCCGTGCGGTGATGACTTATCCGTCAGGCGTTCCGGCTTACCGGAAAATTTGCGCGTCGGTCGCGCACAATCGCTACGAAGGATTCGATCTCAAGTAGATCGGCGCCGCTGACCGCTATCCATCAGTCACCATAGTCAATCGTCATCTGTCGGAAACGAGCATGCCAACTCTCAAGGAATTTGTTAATCCGAGGTCAATTGCCTTTGTGGGGGCAACCGAACGATCGGCATGGTCAAACGCCGCATACCAGAATCTGAGCGTTCTCGGATACGACGGCAAATTCCATCCGGTGAGCCGGAAAGGTGGCTCGGTGTATGGCCGAACGGCCGCTACGTCAGCGTCTTCCATAGGCGAGCCGGTTGATTTGGCGCTCGTCATGCTGCCTGCTGATAGTATCGAGGACGCTCTAGCTGACCTCAGCCAAGCGCAGGTCAAAAACGCAGTGATACTCAGCTCTGGGTTTGCCGAAGCCGGAGAAGACGGACAGAAGCGCCAACGACAATTGAAGACCGCCGCTGAAAGTATGGGCATCCGGATCTTAGGGCCCAACTGTCTCGGGTTCGTCAATTTCATCGATCGGAGCGCCGCCTGGACCGTCTCGCTTCGGGAACCTCTCCCGGCAGGAACAGTGGCGGTCGCGTCACAGAGCGGCGCGTTGGCAATGCAATTGTCTTTCTTGACACAGACTCATGGTATCAGTCTCAGCCGCATTGTCTCAACGGGAAACGAAGCCGACATAGACATTTCAGAAGTGCTCGAATTCCTGGTCGAAGATGAGCGCACTCGTTCCATTGCGGTGTTTGCGGAAACGGTACGCAATCCCAAACGTTTCGCAGCGGCAGCGGCGCTCGCCCTTTCGCGGTCCAAGCCAATCGTCATGCTGAAGATTGGCAGCAGCGACGTCGCCGCGAGAGCCGCTCAGGCGCATACCGGTTCATTGGTGGGTGACGATCGCGTCTTCGACGCAGTGTGCCAACGATACGGCGTGATGCGGGTCCGGTCTCTCGAAGAATTGGCGTTTACCGCTGCGTTCGCGGCGCAGGCCGGCCCTCTGGGCTCCGGAGGTCTCGTCGCTGTCTCGCTTTCCGGGGGGACGTGCGAGATCGCAGCGGAGCGGGCTCATGAGGAAGGTTTGGAAATCGCAACCTTCACGGATCAGACCATCGGTGCGCTGCGCGGAGTTCTGCCTGGATATGCCACGCCTGCGAACCCTTTGGATGTCACCGGTGCGGCCGTGCTTGAACCCGAAGTGTTCGGAAACACACTCGAGGTGGTGACGCAGGACGCGAACGCCGGGGCGTTGCTGGTTGTATCCGACGTTCCTAATGCCAAAGCTAACGAGAGTCCGCTCAACGTTGCCGTTCTGAGCCAAATCGGCCGTGCACTGGCATCCAGCCGGCTGCCTTCAATCGTCTGCAGCAACTATATGATGCAGGTTACAAATCGATCACGTGAGTTGATCGAAATGACGGGCTTGAACTACTTGAGTTGCGGCCTCGACCATGCAATGAGCGCTGCTGGATCCGTGAGAAAGTGGTCGGACTGTCTGACTCGCGCCAAGAAACCGCCCCTGCGAGCTATCGGGGTGCCGTCCGCGAAGATGCCTGCGCGGTCGACGTCAGAGCTGGATGCTTTGAAGTGGCTATCGTCTCATGGAGTGCCCAGCATACCCATGAGACTTGCACGTAGCGCCGATGAGGCCGTCAAGTTCGCTGATGAAATCGGCGCTCCCGTCGTGCTGAAAATCGCTTCCAAGAGCATCTCGCATAAGACCGAGGTCGGAGGCGTCACACTGAACCTTCAAGGCAAGTCCGCGATCGTCGACGCCTGGCATAGGATGGAAGCCAGTTTGCGTCGGCTTCGCCCGGACGCCGTTCTCGATGGAATGATCGTGGCGCCCATGCGGGAGGAGGGAGTCGAGGTGTACGTCGGTACGCTACACGATCCGCATTGGGGACCCGTCATAGCCGTCGGATTAGGGGGGGTTTTCCTCGAGGCTCTTCGTGACACAAGCCTTCGCCTCCTGCCTGTGACGTTAGCCGATGTCAGCGACATGTTGAGCGAACTTCGGGGAAGCAAGCTGCTTGATGGGTGGCGCGGGGCGCCGCCGGTAGATCGTGACTTGCTAGCCGAAATAATAGTCCGGGTTGGCGATGCCGCTATCTCGCTCGGACCGGATTTGGAATCGCTGGAGATAAATCCACTCAAGGCGAACGGCAGTGTCATAGAAGCCGTAGACGCGTTGTTCGTGTGGGACACGACAGGAAAAGCGCTCCACCAAGATCTTGAGCAACAAAGTCCGAAAGTTCGCGAAGCATGAGTGACGCCAATATTCCCGTGATCATCGGAATCGGAGAGACGATTGACCGGTCCGTGGATCCTTCGATTGGGCTAGAGCCGTTGCAACTCATGCGGTTGGCTCTCGAAAAGGCCAACGAGGACGCCGGCGGGGGTTTGCTCCGCAATGTCGATTCACTTGACGTTGTTAACGTTAGAAGCTGGCCGTATGCGAACTTGGCCAATGAGCTTTCCCACGCCATCGGAGCGGCACCGCGTCGTGCGGTGCATGGCCCCGTGGGCGGTGAAAGCCCGGTGCGATATCTCCACGAAGCGGCTCTTCGTATTGCGCGAGGCGAGAGCGAGGTCGCCGTGGTCGTGGGAGCCGAGGCGCAGAGCACGGTTACAAAGGCGGAACGGGCTAGCATCCGCCTGCCATGGAAGACAGAATCTCCGGAGGAGATGCCTGGGTCGCGCGCCAAAGACTATCTCAGTGCTCGCGCCATAAAACTGGGCGTTGCCATGCCTGTCACGGTCTATCCCTTCTATGAAGTCGCATCTGCGGATGCATGGGGACAAACGCCCGGAGAGGCGCAGGAAGAGACGGGTCGGCTTTGGGAGCGCTATGCGAAGATCGCAGCCGAAAATCCGGACGCGTGGACCAAAGGACACCATTCGGCCGATGAGATCACTCGGCTGAGCGACAGCAATCGTCTGATCGCATGGCCCTATTCCAAGCTGATGGTCGCAAATCCAAGTGTAAATATGGGTGCGGCCTTACTGATCACCAGTCTAGCTCGCGCCCGAGCAGCGGGTGTCGCGCCGGACCGAATGGTGCACGTCTGGGGTGGTGTTGCTGCAAATGAGCGACGCGACTACATGAACCGCGATCAGTTTAGCCGTAGCCATGCGCAAGATGTCGTTCTGGAGGGCGCGCTTCAGATCGCCGGCAATCAGTCATTTGACACGATGGAACTTTATAGCTGCTTTCCCTGTGTGCCCAAGATGGCTTTCAGGACACTGGGAGTTGCGAACGACGTCGCTCCGACCGTTATCGGAGGCCTTACGTTCTTCGGAGCCCCGCTGAGCAACTATATGACACACGCCATCTGCGGAATGGTTCGAGAACTTCGGCAGGGAAAGCGACTTGGGCTGATCTATGGGCAAGGCGAATTCGTAACGAAACATCATGCGGTCATTCTTTCGTCCGCCCCCGCCGGCGCACCCATCACTGATCGGCGTGAGGCTAGCCAGGCCTTGTGCGAAGCGCGTTACGGTGCCGTGCCACCGGCGTCTGCGAAAACAACCGGGACCGCAACAATCGAGACGTTTACGATTATCTACAAGCGGGACGGTTCTATCGCTTCGGGAGTCGTGATCCTGAGGACTAACGATGGCCGATTGCTTGCGAGAGTACCGGCCAACGATGAGAGAACGATAAGCCGTTTGGTCAATCTGGAGCGCTCGTCCATAGGGTTGGCCGGCACTTTGCATCCATCCCACGATGATATTCCTGAATGGCGCGCCGAATTGTAGCACGAGACGCTGCTGCAAACGCGAGTCGACGCCGCTGGTGGTCCAACCAGAACTGGGTCGGAACGCACATAATTTTTGTTTTGTGATCACTAGCTTGCTCGCTTGTGAATGCGAGATTGGGGGATGTCATGAAAGCGTGGGCTGTCGTCGAAAACGGCGAACCGTTGAAACTTATCGATCTGCCAATGCCGACCCCGCGGGGGACCGAAGTCCTCCTCGAGGTCACTCACTGCGGGTTGTGTCACACTGACATCCACATGTGGGAGGGACACTTCGACCTTGGAGGCGGACGAAAACTAGCGATCCGTGACCGAGGCGTCACCTTGCCTCTTGCGCTTGGTCATGAAGTGGCCGCAACTGTCGTTGGTCTCGGCCCCGATGCAAAGGGCCCGGAGCTTGGAGCAAAGCGAATAGTCTTCCCGTGGATCGGGTGTGGTCGCTGCGAAGCATGCCTGGCGGAGCAGGACAACATGTGCGCTCAGGGAAAGGCGCTTGGACTCCTCCAGCATGGCGGACACTCCAGTCACGTCATGGTCCCGCATCCTCGCTATCTGGTGGATCCCGGAACCATCCCGCTTCCTGTCGCCGCGACGCTGGCATGTTCAGGCATTACGGCCTACTCCGCTCTCCGCAAGGTCATGCCGTTAGCTGCCGATGAGCCGGTCGTGGTCATTGGGGCAGGGGGGCTGGGCCTGACGGCCATTTCGCTGCTTCGTGCCTTGGCGCACAGGAACATCGTTGCCGTGGACGTGAGCGGCGAAAAGCTGGCCGCCGCCAGTGAAGCCGGCGCAAGCCAAACCGTATTGTCGTCGGGGGGCGATGTTGCAGCGGCGCTTGTCGAGGCTTGCGGGAGACAACCGCGGGCCATTGTTGACTTCGTCAACGGTGCTCCCACAGCGGCCCTTGCTTTTCAGGTTCTCCGAAAGGGAGGGACGCTGGTTCAAGTCGGGCTTATGGGCGGAGAATTGGTGATACCGCTAGCCTTGATGACCATGCGAGCGCTGACGGTGCAGGGCTCCTACGTCGGAAATCTCCAGGAGTTCAGGGAGCTCATAGAGCTCGTTCAAAGCGGTGCCGTAACGCCGATCCCAATTGAGGAGGTGCCCGTTTCCGAGGTCAATGACGCCTTACAGAGACTCACAAGAGGCAAGGTTACGGGACGCCTCGTCCTGTGTGGATGTGCAGGCGCTGCGTAGTTATCGTTGCAAGCAATCGCAGAGAACTAGTTTTAGTCTCACTGAGGGATAGTTCATATGACCGAAACGACGTCTCCGATCCTCACGGAAGTTCGAGGCGCGATTCTCATCATCACCCTTAATCGTCCCGAAGCGAAAAACGCGGTGACGGCGGCGATGGCACAAGCGATGGCCGACGCCGTAGATCGGTTGGACGCAGATAGTGCTCTGGCAGTCGGCCTAATTACGGGCAGCGGCGGGACTTTCTGCGCGGGTATGGACCTGAAAGGATTTCTGCGCGGTGAACGGCCTTCGGTCCCTGGCCGTGGCTTCGCAGGGCTGACCCAAGCGCCACCGAAGAAGCCCCTGGTCGCTGCGGTCGATGGATACGCGCTCGCCGGCGGAATGGAGATTGCGTTGTCCTGCGATCTGATCGTCGCCAATCGTGATGCAAAATTCGGCATCCCGGAGGTCAAGCGAGGACTGGTGGCTGCCGCCGGCGGCCTTATGAGAATGGCGCGGCAGATGCCGTACCGTCATGCGATGGAATATGCGTTGACTGGCGAATTCTTTAGCGCGCAAAAGGCCTACGAGTTCGGTATAGTCAATCGACTGACCGAAGGTCCTGCACTGGACGGCGCGCTCGAACTTGCGGCAGCGATCGGAGCGAACGCGCCACTCGCTGTCAAGGCATCGAAGGAGGTGATCGTCGAATCCCGACTTTGGCCGGAGAGCGAGATGTGGGAGAAACAAGCGCAGTATGTGGGGCCCATCTTCAAGTCTGAGGACGCGCGAGAGGGCGCAAAAGCTTTCGCGGAGAAGCGCGCCCCAAGATGGCAAGGAAAGTGATCTGCTTTAGGAACTGCATTGAGGCCAACATCCGAAGCGGCCGACGACACCGCGCTTTTGGCTGGGGATGAAGACGTGCCGTTGTTTTTCACGTCTTGGCCGCGGTATCTCTTCTCGGCATAGGACCGCTCGATCGGACGGTCGGTGAGCGCTTGGATACCATCACAGAGCGTTCGCCCCGGCCCATTGCTACATCAAAGGCAGTCGGCGAACTAGCTTGGCATGAGCGATAACACGGCGCAATGGGCGGTATCGCACAAAACTATTTTAATAGTTGGACGCCGACACTCAATATGCGGCGATGCGGATGTCGGGCTCTGCAGCCAGGGAACAGAGTTTGAGGTGATCATTCGTCTGCCTGGCCAGGCCGGCCGATGTATCACATGGATCATGCACGGCCGAAGGAGCCGTCGACGTTCGACGCACATACTTTCGCTTCGTAATTTGGTCTAAGCACTAAATGAAGAACGCCAGCAATTGGGCCAGTGACCCCGAGCGAGGTGGAGTTACCGAGGCCACCAGCTACGGTTCGCCCGGGCATGGCGCCGTCAAATCAGCTGCGAGAGTGCTCCAGCTTTACGAGTTTTTTGATGAGATACAGCGTGATGCCAGGGTGGCGGAGATCGCGGAGCGATTGGCATTCCCACAATCGTCGACGTCCGTTCTGCTGAGATCCCTCGTCGATCTCGGCTACATGGATTACCTGCCGGAGAGCCGCAGCTTCTTGCCGTCACCGCGCGTCACGCTGCTCGGCACCTGGCTCGACAAAGGGCCGGTCCGCAATGGCAGTCTCATCCGGATGCTCGAGGAGATTTCGCAGACTACGGGCAATACTATCATCATCGCCGCCCGCAACGGGATCTACTCCCAATATGTTCACGTCCTTCAGGCGCGAACCGCGATACGGTTTCATGTTGCAATGGGCTCGCGACGGCTCGTCGTGTGGTCCGCGACCGGATTTGCACTGCTCATAGACGTCAGCGAAGCCGAAGTGCGGGCGCTATGCGCGCGCACCAATGCCGAAGCCATTCCGGGCCAGCCGCGCGTCGACGTCGGTCAGGTGCTGGAAAATGTGAATCGAACCCGGGAAGCGGGCTATTTTTTCTCGAAAGAGCTGGTTACGCCCGGGTCCGGTTCGATCGCCGTGCCGCTACCGGACGGGATCGACGGGCGCAACCGCGCGTTAACGGTTGCGGTGTCAGGCATCCTCGACGACATTGTGCGTCGTGAGCAGGAGATCGTGATCCTGCTCAACGACGTGATCAGGCGGTATCTCAAGCCTGCGTGACGGCATCCTTCCGCTTGGGATCAACGAGCAGGGGCCAAAAGCCTTCGCCGCCGACCGCGCAGATGGTCCGGCCGATCATCGCCTGCCAAGACGCCTCCGCGCCCCACTCATCGCGCCAGCACCACAGGCGGCGGCTTGCGAAATGCAGCGGATGCTCTTGCGTGAAGCCCATCGCGCCATGCACCTGCTGGCAAGCCGCGGCGACCTGGCCGGCGGCCTCGCCGCATCGGGCCTTCGCGATCGCGACGGCCAGACGATCGTCGCCGAGGCGCTCGGATTGAGTGAGGGTATCGGCGGCGGCGGTGGCAGCCGCGAAATGACCGGCGGCGATTGCCAGCATGTGCTGTACGGCCTGGAACTTCCCGATCGGACGACCGAACTGCACGCGTTCGTTGGCATAGGTCAGTGCGTAGTCCAGGCAGCGTTCCATTGCTCCGACCATCTGCTGCGACCGTATCGCGGCACCGAACGGCATCAGGCCATTCTCGGTCAGCCAAGCTGGCGCCTTCAGGACATCATCGCTACCGAGCTCGATGTCATCGAACGAAATCTCGTCGCGCGGCTCGTAGGCGATGTTGCGCCGCCGTTTTGACGACGCTGCACCGCTTGCGGGGACGCGAGCGAGATATCCGGCGCCGCTTTCATCCTCCGCGAAAATGAGATTGGTCACCTCCAGACCCCAGGGAACGTGGCGGGCAATGCCGTTCAACCGCCAGCCGTTTCCCTGCGGCTTCACCGTGAGACGATCGGAGTTGTTGGTCGGGCCGAGCGTGACCGCCCCCTCCAGTGGGTCACCGCCGGCGTCGGTCCAGAGACGATTGGCGATCATGGTTTCTGCCAGCGGCAGCGGCACCGAATAGAACGCGGCGCGGCGGATCAGGTTGGCCACATCGAGCGCGGCCAGACCGACGCCGCCGGCGGCTTCGGGCACCAGCGCCAGCGGCAAGCCGGCTTCGTCGAGCGCCGCCCACAGCGCTGACGGCCAGTGGCCGGCATCCGCCGCCGAGAGCACTTCCTTGTTGACATGCTGCTGGAATAGCCGGTTGGCCTGTTCGAGCACGATGGTAGACATGTCTTCCATGGTCGTCATCCCTTCAGCGCAGGCCGAGGCCGCGCGCGATCATCCCGCGCAGGATTTCCGGCGTGCCGCCGCGGAGCGTGAACGATGGTGCGTACAGCAGCACATGCGCCAGTGCCTGCGAATATTCATCGTCGTCGTCGAGGCTCGCTTCGATCGGCAGCAGCTTGCGGATCGTCTCGGGCACATCGCGTTCGAAGGCGGTGCCGACGTCCTTGACCAGTGCGGCTTCCGTGACCGGATTCTCGCCGCGCTCAAGCAGTCCCGCGATCGAGGACGACATCCGCCGAAGCGTCGCGAAGTGCGCGACCAGACGGCCGATCTCGACGGCCTGCCGTTCGCTCGGCGTATCGCCAACCTTCTTGATCAATTCGACTAGCAGCCGGGTATCCGACATGAACCGGTCCGGTCCGGCGCGCTCGTAAGCCAGTTCGCCGGTCACGCGGGTCCAGCCTTCGCCCGGCTTGCCGATCAGCATGTCGTCCGGCACGAAGCAGTCGCGGAAGTACACTTCGTTGAATTCGTGGCCGCCGGCCATGTTGAGGATCGGCCGGATCGAGACGCCTTTCGATTTGGTGTCCACGATGAACTGCGACAGGCCGGCATGCCGGTTCTCGCTCGCCGGTTCGGTCCGCGCCAGCACGATCAGGTAATGGACGCGATGTGCGTTGGAGGTCCAGATCTTGGCGCCGTTGATGCTCCAGCCGTTCTCGACCTTGTCGGCCTTGGTGCGCACGGCGGCGAGGTCGGAGCCAGAATCCGGCTCGCTCATGCCGATGCCGAAAAAGCATTCGCCTGCCGCGATCTTTGGTAGGATCAATTGGCGGGCCCGTTCGCTACCATGCTTTAGGATCTGCGGGCCGGATTGACGGTCAGCGATCCAGTGCGCGCCGCCGGGAGCTCCCGCCGCCAGCATCTCCTCGGCGACCACGAACCGCTCCAGGTTGGAGTGCTCGCCGCCGCCATACTGCTTCGGCCAGGTCATGCCGACGAAGCCGGCCGCAGCGGCGCGCCGGCTGAAGCCGGGATCGAAGGTCGACCATGAGGTGCAATGGGCGGCATAGCGCTTGTTGGCGCGCTCGTTGTCGAGGAAGGCGCGGATCTTTCGCCGCATGGCCTCGGCTTCCGGCGGCAGCGTCAGCGGCTCGAATCGAAACGCTCGCATGTGATCTCCTGTGTTCTGTTCGCGAACGATTGCAACCGGCTTAGGCGCCGCGGAATTGCGGCTCGCGCTTTTCGAGAAACGCTGCGACGGCCTCGTGCTGATCCGCGGTATGCTGCACCAGAGCCTGCATCGAGGCTGCCATTTCGAGGTGGGCCGGCAGGTTGATGGCGCCGGCGTCGCGCACCAGCTTCTTGCACATCCGCAGAGAGTGCGGCGGATACGATGCGATCTGCCGGGCGACGGTTCGGACGGTGTCCATCAACGCGGTCTTCGGCACGACCTGCGATACCAGTCCCCAGGCCAGCGCCTGGTCGGCCTTGACGAAATTTCCGGTGAACGTCATTTCATAGGCACGAGCTAGGCCGACGACGCGTGGCAGGAACCAGGCGCCACCGTCGCCGGAGACAAGGCCGACGCGCATGAAGCTCTCGGCGAATTGGGCGTCGTCAGCTGCGATGCGGATATCGCACATTAGCGTCAGGTCGCAGCCGGCGCCAACCGCATAACCGTTGACGGCCGCGATGACGGGGACTTCGAGGTCGTACATCGCCATCGGGATCTTCTGGATGCCGTGGTGATAGCCGCGCCGGATTTCGGCAGGCGTGCCTCCGAACAGACCGGTGCGGTCACGCATCTCCTTGACGTTGCCGCCGGAGGAAAAGCTTTCACCCCCGCCGGTCACAATCACACAACTGACCGACATGTCGTTGTTGATCCGTTGGCAGTGTGTGACGAGCGCGTCGACGATGGCCGGGGAGAGGGCGTTGCGGGTGGAGGGCTCGTTCAGGGTCAGGGTGACAACGCGGTCATCCTGTTCGTATGTTACGCTGTCAGACATGTTCTCTCGCTTTCGTGGCAGGGGGCGCATCAGCGCGATTTCAACTCGACCCCGATCTCTCTGAGAAGTTCTTTGGTATGTTCGCCCAGTCGCGGCGCGTGGCGGCGAATCCGGAACGGAGTTGACCCGAACGATACCGGCGCCCGGATTGCCTTATAGTTGCCCTCGGATGGATGTTCGGCGCGGCTGAACATGCCGACGGCTTTCATGTGCGGATCATCGGGCAATTCGTCGAGACTGAGCACCGGCATGCAAGGGATGCTGACCTCGTCGCAAAAATTCACCCATTCGGCGGTCGAATGCGACGGCGCAAACGCATCGATCATCTCGTACAGCGTCTCGAGATGCGCGACGCGTTCGGTCAGCGGATAGAAGCGAGGGTCTGTCTTGAACTCCGGCTTGCCCACGAACTCGAAGAAATCGCGCCAGTTGCGGTCAGAGTAGGGCAGGATGCAGATGTAGCCGTCGGCGGTGCGGAACGGCTTTCGGCGCGGGCTGACAACGCGGAGATATCCCGTCGTTCCAAGCTGTGGCTCGAATGCAAATCCGAGCAGATGCTCGATGTAGGCAAACTCAGCGGTGGTCTCGAACATCGGCACTTCGATGGCCTGGCCGCCGCCGCCCCGCTCGCGCTGAAGCAGCGCCGCGATGACAGCATAGGCAATGGCCTGGCCCGAGAGCTTGTCGCACAGCACCGTCGGCATGAATGCCGGCTGGCCGCGCGAAACATTATGCAGCGCCGCGAGCCCCGACCCCGCCTGGATGATGTCGTCATAGGCGGCCTTGTCGCGGTACGGGCCGCTCTTGCCGAAGCCATAGGCGCCACAATAGACGATGTCCGGCTTGAGTGCCTGGACCGCCTCATAGCCGAGACCGAGCTTCTCGATCGCCTTGGGTCGAAGCGAATGAACGAACACGTCGGCGGTCGCGATCAGCTTGTGCAGTGCGGCCATTTCGTCAGGCCGCTTGAGGTCGAGCAGAACGCTGCGCTTGTTGCGGTTTAAATGCAGGAAGCCGCCGGCCATCCCCTCGTGGCGATTCGGACGATAGCCGCGAAAGGAATCGCCTTCGGCGCTTTCGATCTTGATCACGTCGGCGCCCATGTCTGCCATGATGTGGGTCGCGAACGGACCCATGATCACATTGGTCAGATCAACGATGCGGATGCCGCCCAAGGGGCCGTCCGCCATGGTCGTGTCCACCACCCTTGACATTCCTTCCCAATTGAGCGGCGACGAGGGTCGCCATTGGCGGCGCCCTTATCCGGACTTCGCCCGGTTGCGCCAGGGCACAGTCAATGCGGCGATGGAAATTGGATCAATATGCTTTTGGCCAAGAATTGCAGTTATCACGTACGTGATGACGGACACACCGTTCGTCACTTGCAGCGTTGGCGTCGTCAAAGATATCTTATGGGTTGCGCCATCACCGTTGGCCGGAAGAGCCTGGGCAAGCTCCGATATTTCCGTCCTGAACCATTCCGTTGGCGTAACAAGGGCATGTTGAATGGCGCCTAGATCTCAAAAATTCCAGGGACCTTTTCTGGCAGATTGGACAGGTGTCATACAAGTCGTGTCGCGCGCGTTCGACGTGCTGCATTGTTTCACGAGTCCGACAATTCGGCTCGGCAACGGCGATATCTCAAGTCGGTGCGGCTTGCCGCCATCGACCGTCTCTCGCTTGACCCTCACCCTCACCCGCATCGGTCAATTGGAGTATTTGCCACAGGAACAGAAGTATTGCATCGGTCCCAATGCAATCGCGATGGGCGCGTCGCTGATCGTCCGCCAAGAGGCCCACCAGCCTCACGAGGGAGTGCAGCCGATAGATGGACGGGGCAATCGGAATGACACGGCTAAGTGTCGGACAATGGACCGCAAGCGGATCTCGTTGACTTCAAAGTGCAACCGAGAACTAGAATCTCTCGACAGGGCTACGGCTTGTCGTGGGCAGCCGTCGGATGAGGATTTGTGATGGCTCAAACCGGCACTCGCTTACGCGTAGTTGGAATTGATGGCGAACTCGATTTCGATCCCGAACGCTTGGCAGGTTTCTTGTCGCATTGGCTGGGCGAAGCAGGAGAGATGCACGTTGCCAGAGTAGGCGGCGGGCAATCGAACCCGACCTATTTCGTCACGACGGCGAGTCATGAGATGGTCCTCCGCAAACGGCCAAATGGAGCAATCTTGGCGTCTGCCCATGCGATCGACCGCGAATTCAGAGTACTGCAGGCGTTGGCCGAAACCCCGGTGCCGACCCCGCGACCGCTGGTGTTCCAAACGGAGAGCGACATTCTGGGCACGCCGTTTTACCTGATGGAGCGGCTTCAGGGGCGGGTGTTCCACGATAGTAAGCTTCCTGGGGTCTCTGCTGCCGATCGCCGTCAGATGTATCTTTCCATGGCGGATGCGCTTGCGGCCCTGCACGCCATCGATCCGAAAAGCGTGGGGCTTGCCGACTTTGGCCGCAGTGGCAGCTATTTCGCCCGGCAACTGGCACGTTGGGGGCGGCAATGGAGGGAGTCGTCCACCAAAGGCATCCCCGAACTCGACGCGGTAATCGACTGGCTTCAATCGCAGCTTCCGGAAGAGGAAGGGCCGATCTCGATTGCCCACGGCGATTTCCGAATTGGCAACCTGATCTTCCACCCGACAGAACCGCGGGTGGTTGGAATCCTCGACTGGGAGCTGGCCACGCTTGGAACGCCTCTCGCTGACCTCGGTTTCTGCTGCATGACTTGGTTCATAGGACCCGACGAGTACTCCGGCATCGGCGGGCTTGACCTCGACATGCTGGGAATTCCGTCCATCATTGATTTCATAGCCAGGTACGAGGGACGCGAGCGTCCCTCCGGATCCCTGACACGCTTTCACGTGGTGTTTGCACTCTTTCGCTACGCTGTGATTTTCGTGGGTATCGCGGATCGCGCTCGAGCTGGCACAGCGGCTGATGCGAATGCGCGTGTTACTGGAGGGTTGGCTAGAAATTTTGCAAAGCGCGCTCTTGAGATGGCAACTTCGGATGACGTTCATTCAAAGTATTCGGTCCTGCCACAGAGCAATAGATAGGATTGGACGATGGACCTTGGGGCTTCAATCTCCGGAAAACACGCGCTTGTTACGGGTGCCTCCGGCGGACTAGGTGAACACTTCGCCCGGCTGCTCGCTCGATATGGAGCCGCTGTTTCGATTGCGGCCCGCCGCGAAGACCGCCTCGGCGCGCTGGCCGCCGAACTACGGGCTGCAGGATCATCTGCCGTCTACGAAGTCATCCTTGATGTCGCGGACGAGGAGTCGGTGTCACGGGCCCTGTCACACGTCGAAAGCGGGCGAGCGCCTCCCTTGGATATACTTGTCAACAACGCGGGCGTCGCCAGCTCGCAGCCGGCAATCTCCGTCGCTACGTCGGATTTTGATCGCGCTATCGACACCAACTTGCGCGGTGCGTGGTTGCTGTCCAACGCGGCGGCACGGGCTTGGCACTCCGCGAAGCGCCCGGGCACGATTGTGAATATCGCGTCCGTTTTGGGTCTTCATCCGGGAAATGGAGTGGCCCCTTATTCCATCTCCAAGGCAGGTCTAATCCAGATGACGAAGCTGCTCGCTCTTGAATGGGCGCGATACGGAATCCGCGTCAATGCTCTTTGCCCCGGCTATATCGGGACAGACATGAACGCAGAGTACTTCGCAAGTGAGTCCGGTCGAAGGATGATTGACAGAATCCCAATGCGTCGCCTGGGTAATCCCACCGATCTCAACGGCGCGTTCCTGCTTCTCGCCTCCGATGCCTCGGCGTGGATGACCGGGGCGACATTGGCCGTGGACGGGGGGCATCTCGTATCACCTCTTTGACGAAATGTGGGGCGTGCCAGTACTCCGTTTTGACCCGACAACTTGCAATGCTATCAGCAGGACCATTCGTCCTCAGAAATCCGCTGAGTGATCAGCGGTAGCCTGGTGGCGGCGAGCCACCACGCCTTACAGGCGTTCCCTCCCTAAACTTGACCGCCGACCCGCATGGCGCGTCGGCGGTCCATTTTTGGAGGCACGAAAAGAAGCGCGCATCCGGCAACGGCCTCCAGCTTGACGGCTCTATTGGCAAAAAGGTTTGATTGCGCTTGGTCACTGCCCGAAGCCATAGGCGCCGCAACAGAGACCGACGTTTTCGAACGCCTTCAGCCCTTTCAGGCCGGCTTCGAACCCAAGTCGAGCCGACTTCGAGTTGCCCGGGCCGACGCGCCGCGGTCCGCCGCAGATCAGGCTCAACTTTCTGACTCGGTGAACACCTCGTCGCGCTTCGATCGGAGCGCAGGCAGCACCGTGAGGACGAGAAGGGCGGCCGCGACCGCCAGCAGGACCGCCGACAACGGACGCGTCAGGAACACGCTCCAGTCGCCGCGCGAGATCAGCAGCGCACGGCGCAGGTTCTCCTCCATCAAGGGTCCCAGCACCATGCCGAGCAGCAGAGGTGCCGGCTCGAAATCGTGCTTGATCAGCCAGTAGCCGACGAGACCGAACACACCGGCAAGGATGACGTCGACTGGCGCGTTGTTCACCGAGTAGATGCCGATCGCACAGAAGATCACGATCGAGGGGAACATCAGCCGGTAAGGGACGCGCAGCAGCCGCACCCAGATGCCGACCAACGGCAGGTTGATGATGATCAGCATCAGATTGCCGATCCACATCGAGGCGATCATGCCCCAGACCAGTTCCGGCTGCTTCTGCATCACCTGCGGGCCCGGCACGATGCCATGAATGGTCATCGCACCGACCATCAGCGCCATCACCGCGTTCGGCGGGATGCCGAGCGTCAGCAGCGGGATGAAGGAGGTCTGCGCCGCGGCGTTGTTGGCGCTCTCCGGCCCCGCCACGCCCTCGATCGCGCCGCGGCCGAACCGCGACGGGTTCCTGGCGAGCTTTTTCTCGAGCGTATAGGCGCCGAACGACGCAATCGTCGCGCCGCCGCCGGGAAGGATGCCGAGGATCGAGCCGAGCACGGTGCCGCGCAGGATCGCGGGCGCCGAATCGATCAGATCCTTTCTGGTCGGCATCAGGCCGGTGATCTTCTGCTGCACGAGATCGCGGCTCATCTCGGCACCGGCGTCGAGATTGCGGATGATCTCGGCAAAGCCGAACACGCCCATCGCCACCGTCGCAAAGCCGAGACCGTCGGCGAGCTCCGGAATGTTGAAGGCCATGCGGGAGGCGCCGGTCTCGATGTCCGAGCCGACCATCGACAGCAACAGGCCGAACACGATCATCGCGATCGCCTTCAGCACCGAGCCCTTGGCCAGCACGACCGCGAAGATCAGGCCGAGCACCATCAGCGAGAAATA